>OCZV010000037.1_pt1 | contig 47077 bp, 43 predicted proteins | sample 1539051 | NCBI WGS metagenome assembly OCZV01 (sample SAMEA3113581, study PRJEB22503) | soil metagenome
CACGGCCACGCCCGGGACGCCGCCGGGCGGGGCGATGGCCCAGAACGGCGCCGGCGGCTCGGCCGGCACCGGCACCTGGTTGTAGATCGCGAGATCGACCCCCGCCGGCGCACCGTCCGCCGTCGGCGAGCGGGTGACCTCGATGCCGGGGATAGCGGCCAGCAACGCCTCGAGGAACACGTCGTCGGGTCCCGCGAGGAACACGTCGACGTCGCGCCGGCCGGGCGCGACCGCCACGGCGTGGTCGTCGGCGTCGAGCAGGTCCTCGCCCTCGAGGAACGCCTCGACCCGTTCGCCGGCCGGCAGGTCCACCTCGACGTCGACCACGTCGCCGCTGCCCAGCGTGACCGTCTCGTCGGCCGCCGTGCGGCCGTCGACGTCGAGCCGCAGGCTCTGCGTGGCCTCGGGCCCGCCGGTGTTGCGCACGGTGACGATGGCGTGCAGGCCGCTGGCGCGCGGCTCGACCGTCAGGCGGGTGATGGCGCGGTTGGTCGACTCGTCGCCGACGGCGCGGTAGACGGTGCCGGGCGGCAGCAGCGCCTGCTCGGCGTCGGTGAGCCCGCCGTCGGAGAGCAGCACGAAGGCGATGCTGTCCCCCGGGGTCTCGAGGCCCTCGGCCAAGGCGAAGGCGCCGGCGAAGTCGGCGGCGCCGGGCGCGACCTCGACAGGGCCGAGGGCGTCGGCGAACTCGCCCCGGTCCGGACTGGCGGTGAGCACCACCCGGGGCCGGGCGTCGGCCACGACGGCGCTGGCGACGCCGCCGGCCGGGAGCTCGCCCCGCAGCCGCCGGGCCTCGGCCGCGGCCGCCGCCAGCCGGTCGGGATCGCCGTCCTTGGCCGCCATCGAGCCGGAGGCGTCGACGATGAACACGGTGTGGTCGGCGACCGGCGCGTCGGTCAGGCGGACAGGGCGGGCCAGCGCCACCGCCAGGCCGACCACGGCCAGGAGCTGCAGCAGCAGGAGCAGGTTGGGCCGCAGCCGCTGCCACGGCCGGGCCGCGGCCACCGGCGTCGCCAGCTCCCGCCACAGGAAGGTCGACGACACCTCGACCTCCTGGCGCCGAGGCCGCAGCAGGTGCAACACGACGACCGGCACCGCCAGTGCCAGCGCCCACAGCCCCGCCGGGTTGGCGAACCTCACCGGGGGGAGCCCCCACCCTCATGGATCATGCGAGGACACCGGCGGAGCGCCAGGCGCCGAGCAGCAGCGGCTCGAGCGGGTCGGTGTCCAGCACCCGGACGTACGCCGCGCCTACCTGGCGGCAGCGGTGGCCCACGTCGTCGGCCCAGGCCCGCGCCACTCGCTCGTAGGCCCGGAGGGCGTCCTGCGACAGGCTCACGGCGACGCGTTCGCCAGTCTCGCGGTCGACCAGCTCGAGGTCGCCCACCACGTCCGGGCGCAGCTCGTCGGCGGCCAGCACGTGGACCACGGCCAGGTCGCCGCCGCGGGCCGGCAGCCGGCTGATCCCCGCCGACCACTCGGGGGTGAGTAGGTCGGACACCAGCACGGTGAGCCCTGCCGGCCCCGGGCGCGACAGCAGATCCCGCGCCGCGGCTGCGAAGCGGGTCTCGCCAGACGGCTCCAGGGCCCCCAGATGGCCGAACAACGCCTGCGCCGCGTGCCGGCCGGTGAACCGGGGCGCCGCCCGGGTCAGCGGGAAACTGTGCAGCGTCACGGCGTCACGCCGGATCAGCGCCACGAAGCCGAGGGCGGCGGCGATCCGCTGCGCTTGCAGGAGCTTGGTGCCGCTCGCCATCGACGCCGAAGTATCGACCAGCAGCCGCACGGTCAGGTCGTCCTCGGCCTCGAACAGGCGCACCAGCAGCTGGTCGAGGCGGGCCAGTGCCTGGTAGTCGATACGGCGGAAGTCGTCGCCCGGCGCGTACTCGCGGTACTCGGCGAAGTCGAGCGTGGCGCCGTGCTGCGGCGAACGGTGCTCGGCCACGAGCCGCCCGGCCAGCCGCCGCCGGGTGGCGATCTGCAGCCGCTCGAGCCGCGCCAGGAACGCCGGGTCGAGCAGCACTAGGGCGCGCCTCGGAGGCCCGTCGCGGGGGCGGGCAACGCCTCGAGGACCTCGTCGACCAACTGGTCCGCCGACACGCCGTCGGCCACCGCCTCGTAGCCCATCACCAACCGGTGCCGCAGAGCAGCGTGGGCCACGGCCCGCACGTCGTCCGCCGCCACCGTCGGCCGGCCGTCGAGCAGAGCCGCGGCCTTGGCCGCCAGGATCAGCGCCTGCGCGGCCCGGGGGCTCGCCCCGAAGCGGACGTAGCGCCGCACCCGCTCGGGCGCGGTCTCGTGCGTGGGATGGGTGGCGACCACCAGGTCGACGGCGTGTTCCACCAGGTGGCTGGGCACCGGCACCTCGCGGGTCAGCTCGATCATCGCGGCGAGCGTGGCGGCGTCGGCCACCGGCTCGGCGCCGGCCACAGCCGTGCCGGTCGTCCGCCCCACCACCTGCACCAACTCCTCAGCGCTCGGGAACGGCACCAGCGCCTTGAGCAGGAAGCGGTCGAGCTGCGCCTCGGGCAGCGGGTACGTGCCCTCCATCTCCAGCGGGTTCTGCGTGGCCATGACCAGGAACGGGCGCGGCAACGGCCGGGTGGCGCCGGCCACGGTCACTGCCCGCTCCTGCATGGCCTCCAGGAGCGCCGATTGCGTCTTGGGGGTGGCCCGGTTGACCTCGTCGGCCAGCACCAGGCTGGCGAACACCGGCCCCGGCCGGAACCGGAACTCGCGGCCACCGTCGGGTCGCTGCTCCAGCACCTGGGTGCCGACGATGTCGGCCGGCATGAGGTCGGGCGTGAACTGGATGCGATTGAACTCGAGGTCGACGGCCTCGGACAGCGTCTTGAGCAGCATCGTCTTGCCCAGCCCGGGCACGCCCTCCAGCAGCGCGTGGCCCTCGCACAGCAGGCACACGAGCACCGTCCGCACCAGAGCGCGCTGGCCCACGATGACGCGGCCGATCTGCTCCTCGATGGCGGCAGCCAGGTCCGCGTACCGCTCGGGGGTCATGGTGGTGGCGGACGGGGAAACGGTCGTCACGTGGTCTCCTCCCACAGTCATAGGCCGGCCGTGCTCTCGAAGTAGGCCCGGATCACGTCGCGCAGGGTCGGCGGCAGGTCGCTGCGCTCGAGCGCCGCCACCATGGCGTCGCGGTAGCTCTGGGGCAGCTCGCTCAGCGGTACGCGGCTGCCGCCCCGGCCCGTCGGGCCGCTGTCGCGCCCCACCGTCTCTCCCGGCTGGCCCGAACCGGACCCGTCGGCGACGAGCTGGTCGCCCTCGCCGTAGTCGGCCGCGTAGACGCTGGCGTCGGCCGCCTGCTCGTCGTCGGACCCGGGACCGTCGCCGGAGCCGTTGGCATTGTCGCTCGGCCGCCCCTGCCCGCCCTGGCCGGACCCCGTGCCCCCGGACGAGCCGCCCACGTTGCCCGAAGGACTGCCGCCACCCTGACCCTGGCCGGACCCCTGTCCCTGACCTTGGCCTTGACCCTGCCCGCTGCCCTGCCCCTGGCCTTGTCCCTGCCCCTGGCCTTGTCCCTGTCCTTGACCCTGACCCTGTCCTTGACCCTGACCCTCGCCGTCGCCGTCGCCGTCCCCGTCGGCACCGGGACTGTCGCTCAGCCGGTCGGCGGCGTCGGCCACCGCCCCAGACGCGGCGCCGGCGGCGTCGGCCGCAGCCACGTCCTCGGCGCCGGTGGACTGGGCGGCCGCGGCCTCCCCGAGCGCGGCCTGGGCGCCCGCCACGTCGCCCGCGCCGAGCGCCGCCGCGGCCTCGGCCAGCGCGTCCGCTGCCTCGGGGTTGCCGACCGCCTGCGCCTCGGACAGTTGCGAGAGGCGCTCGGACAACGCCGCCCGGTCCTCGGGCACCAGGCCCGCCACTGCGTCCGCCAGCTGCGAGAGCTGCTCGGCCGCCGACGCCGCGGACGTCCCCGGGAGCGGCTGCGACTCCAGACTGCGCTGCAGGCCGGTTACCGCCGCCTTGCGCGCCAGCGCGTCGGGCGGGACGCCCGCCTGGAGCTCGGTCTGGGCCTGGGCCAGCTCCTCGAGGCCCTCGTCGAGCGAGCCGGCACCCTCCAGCGACTTGGCCAGATTGCGAAGCTGCTCCACCGCCGCCCGCTCGCCCTCGCCGGCACCCGGCGTCTCGGCCAGAGCGTCGGCGGCCTCGCGCAGCCGCTCGGCCTCCTCGGCGAGGGCGGCCTGCTCGGCGGCGCGCTGGCGGCGCACGTCGTCCTGCGGGTTGGGCAGCCAGGCCAGACTGAAGGCGCCCGCGGCCAGCACCGCCACCGCCAGCAGGCGGCGCCCGCGGGTGGGCAGGGGCACGGCCTCCCGGGCCCGGGTGCCGCTGGCCAGCGACGAGGCCCGGGCCCGCGCCCGGTCGGGGAGGACGCCCGGCGTGTCCTGCAGCTCGAGCGCGGCGGCGAAGGCGTCGCGGGTGCCAAGGCCCCGGTCGGCCGCGCGGGCCGCCAGCAGCGGCGGGATGCGCACCACCAGCGCCACCAGCCCCACGCCCAGCGCCACGGCCACGGCGAGCACGACGGCCGCCGGCTCCGGCCAGCCCCAGGGACGCCAGCGGCCCACGAGCACCAGCGTCAGCGCCGCCAGGGCGACGGCGGGAGCCAGCCACTGCGCGGTGGCGACCGCCCAGGTCCAGCGCAACCGGCGGCGCACCGCCGCGAGCAGCTCGTGCAGGGCGGACACCGGTGGCCCTAGCGCTCCGCCGGCGCCGGCGTCCGTAGCCGCCGGGCCCCGAGGGCGACGGCGAGCGCCGCCAGCGTGGCCAGCACCGCCGCCGAGATCGGCCAGAACGAGCTGAACGTGCTCGACTCGAAGACCGGGTTGCCGAAGTCGTCGATGGCGATCACCTCACCGCCGTCGACCGCGAAGGCCTCGTCGCCGCCGCGGAAGCGGTCGGCCTCATCGCGGGCCAGCCAGTCGTGGATCGGGTCGAACGGCGACGACGTCGTGCCGAACGCGTCGTTGTCGCCGCCCACGACGTCGGCCACCATCACGAAGGGGTTGGGGTAGAGGATCCACTCGGGCGGATTGGCCTGGTCGGTCCCCCGGGAGGTGTCGATCAGCCCGGCCGCCGCGTACACCAGGATCGTCCCCAGCGTTAGCGCGATGACCGCGCCGTAGGACAGCACGGTGGCGGCCTGCACCCGCCGGCAGAAGGCGGAGATGCACGCGGTGAGGCAGGCGACGATCACGCCGGTGAAGGCGACCATGGCCACGCCACCGAGCACTTGGCCGATCGTCACCCCGCCGATGAGGTAGCTGACCGACAGCAGCGGCACCGTGACCACCAGCAGCAGGAGCAGGAACGCCAGCGACGCGCCGATCTTGCCGAGCAGCAGCGAGACCGGCCGCAGCAGCGTGATCTGCAGCGGCACCAGCGTCTGGCGCTCGCGCTCGCCGGCGATGGCGCCCGAGGTCTGCCCCGGCACCAGGAACAGCACCAGCAGCAGCATGAAGAACAGCAGCCACTCGAAGATGCCCCGCCCCACCGAGGCGATCTGCGTCGCCACCGGGGCGCCGAACGAGCTGCCGGTGGTGCCTCGGTTGGCCTGGTAGACGAGGTAGAGGATGCCGGCCAGCACCCCCAAGTAGATGGTCAGCACGACGAACGTGCGACGCCCCCGCATCCGCTCGACCAGCTCGCGCCGCAGCACCGGGTTGACGGTGACGTTGACCATCACCACCGCTCCTGCTGCTTCGCGGCGGGCCGCTCAGGCTCCGACGCGTTTCTCTTCCGCTCCCACCGCCGCTCGGGCCGGGCTCGCTCTCTCGTTGCTTCCCCGTCACCCTCGACGGACGCTCGCTCAGGCACTGCTACTGCACCTCGCCGGTCGTGATGGTCATGAACAGGTCCTCGAGCCCGTGGCCGACCTCGGTGAACTCGAGCACCGGCTCGCCCTCGGCGACGAGCCGGCGCAGCAGCTCGGCCTGCTCGGCGTCGTCGGCCACGGCGAAGCTGCGCTCGTCGCCACCCACCAGCCGCACCCGGATCTGGCGCTTCTGCCCCGTCAGGTCGCGCAGCTCGCCCGGCGTCCCCGAGGCCAGCAGCCGCCCCTTCTCCATGATGGCCACGGCGGTGCACATCTCGGACAGCTCAGCCAGGATGTGGCTCGACACCACGATGGTTTTGCCCATCTCCCGCAGTTCGACGAGCAGGTTGCGCAGCTCCACCCGGGCCCGGGGGTCGAGCCCCGATGCCGGCTCGTCGAGCACCAGCACCTCGGGGTCGTGCACCAGCGCCCGGGCCAGCGACAACCGTTGCTTCATGCCCCGCGACAGCGAGTTGACCATGGCGTCGCGTTTGGTGGTGAGGTCGACCAGCTCGAGCAGCGCGTCGATCGTCGGCTTCCAGCGGCCCTTGGGGACGCGGTAGGAGGCGGCGAAGAACTGCAGGTACTCGTCGACCCGCAGGCCGTCGTACACGCCGAGGATGTCGGGCATGTAACCCAGCCGCTTGCGAACCTCGCGCGGCTGGCGCACCGGGTCGAAGCCGAGGATCGCCACCGACCCGGCGGTCGGCCTGAGCAGCGAGGCCAGGATGGCGAAGGTCGTGGTCTTGCCCGCCCCGTTGGGCCCGATGAGCCCGAACACCGACCCCTTGGGGATGTCGAGGGTGAGGTCCCGCACGGCGAACAGGTCGCCGTAGCGCTTGGTCAGCCCCCGGATGCTGACGGCGGCGTCGGCGTGTCCTTCGAGGTGTCCGTCGACGGCTGCCGCCGGGAGGACCGTCGCGGTGATCTCCAGGCTCGGCGGGCTCTCGGCTTCCATTACGGTCCCTCCCGCTCGTAGATGACCAGGTCTCGCCCGGACGGCGGCACGGCGTTGGTGGGTGCGGTGATGCGGATGTAGACGGCGCCGCCGATCACCGCCTCGGTCGGCACGGGCTGCTCACCCTGGCCGAGGTGAGCGCGATCGATGGGCACCCACCCCTGGGGCGTCCAGAAGTCGAACGTGAGGAACAGCCGCGCCGGGTTGACGACTAGGCGCCCGACGTCGACCGGCCGATCGCCGACCCGGTCGGGCAGGTCGAAGCTCTGGATGAACCCGATGGGACTGAGGGCCGCACCGCCGGGTGCGTCGACAGGTTCCTGCGTGGCCGGTCCCCGCACGATGGACTTGATCGACGCCGTGTCGGTGAGCCGGACGCCGGCGGGCACCGGCGTGGCCCGGCCGACCACCGCCGACGTGGTGCGCTCGGCCGGCCGCCTGTGGGCGTGGCGGGGGACGCGATCTCGTCGGTCCACCCGGCGACCACCACCTGGCCGCCGGGCCGGTAGTTGCTGCCGGTGCGGCGCAGCGTCTCGCCCCAGGCGGACAGCACGACCGGCGGGGCGGTGTCGTCGTCCTCGCCGTCCTCGTCGTCTTCGGCGGACCCGGCCCCCACGACCACGTCGTCCTGGACGACTACGGCACCGACGCCACCGCCCTGCCCCTGGAGGATCACCGGCCCGCCGCCATCGAACGGCATGGTGTCGGACGGCCACACCTCGGCCTCCGGGACCGCGCCCCACTCGAACCGGGTGGCGTTCTCGATGCGGAAGTCCTTGGTCTCGCCGGGGCCGAGGGTCCCGATCTCGACGGCCGTGGCCCGGCCGACGAACGCTGCCACCGACTCCAGCGTCACGTCCAGCCGGTTGCGAACAGTCCCGTCGATCTCGCCGTCGGCGCTCGACGTGGCCGTGACCTCGAGGGCGCCCGCCAGGTCGGGCGCGGGCCCCCGCGCCTCGAGCAGCGCAAATCCACCGGGCCCGACGTCCTGGACGAGGCGGCTCTCGGCACCGTCGGTGGTGAGTCGCACGTCGCCCCCGCCGGAGGGATCGATGGGCCTGCCCGTGGCGTCGAACATCACGCCCATGTCCTCGAGCTCGTTGAAGGACGCGCCGCCGGTCCATCCGGCCGGCAGGTCCACGCCCACATCCCCACCCCGCGAGCTCGGCACCAGCGACCAGGAGGTGGCCACGGCACTTCCGGGGCCGACCTCGTAGACGGTCACCTGTGCCGACTCCGCGGCGTTGCGCAGGGACGAGCCGGTGGCGAACACGAAGCCGGTGGAGGCCAGGGCCAGCACCGGCAGGCCGGCCCACGCCAGCTCGCGGCGGCGCAGCTTGCGGACCAGCAGGTAGGCGAGGGGACCCATCACCAGCACGTAGACGCCGAGCAGCAGCCCCAGCCGGCCCCCCTCGGGCAGCTCGATGCCGGCGTCGTCGCCCAGCCGGGCGACCATCGGCTGGGTGACGAAGCTGCCCAGGTCGCTGGCCATGATCTGCTCCTCGAACGTCGACCGGGTGGGGCTCGGCGCCAGCGACCGCTGCCAGTCGTCGCCCAGCGACCGCACCTGCCCGAGCCCGGCCCGCTGCGCCCCGCCCGGCGGCGGCCGCCAGTTGTCCGGGAGGGGTTCGGCCGCGGCCGGGTCGCCCCGGAGCACCAGCTGGCCGCCGCCGTCGACCCAGGTGAGCAGCGCCTGCTGGGCGCTGCGGTCGAGCGCCGCCAGCTCGCCGGCCGACGCGGCGATCTGGTCGAGCGGCTCCAGCGCCAGCGGACCCGCGTCCAGCAGCTCCGCGTCGATTGGCACCATCCGGGCGACGCCGGCGTCGACGATCAGCGGCACCGTGCCGGGCAGCGAGCCCTCCGGCCCGGCCGTCTCCGGTAGCACGCCCACCAGCTCCTGGCTGGGGTCGACCTGGACCTCGCCGGTCGCCTCGATCGACACGTCCGAGCCGGACAGCCGCACCTCGACGCCTCGCAGCTCGTCCATCGTCGGCGGTGCCAGCACCGTGAACCGGGCCGTGCTGCCGCCCGTCACCTCGACCTCCCGCTCGACCGACGTTGCACCGGTTGGCCCGGGCACCTGCACCTGGAGGACACCGTCGATCAGGCGATCTGTCGTGACCGTGACGGTCACGGGGAAGGCACGCCCAGGCGCCGCGTATCCCCCGATCCCCGCCTCGACCCGCAGGCTGACGCCGGGGGCGCCGCCCTCCTGTCCGCTTACGTCTCCCGCGGCACCGACCACAGCCGTCACCGCGGTCGCGACGGCGAGCGAGCCAGCGGCGACGACATCCAGCCACCCCCGGGTCCGGCTCTGCCGCCCGAGCGTCACGCCACGCCCCGCAGCGTGAGGTCGTTCCAGACGACGCCGTCGGTGATCACGCCCACCCGCACGTACACGACGCCGTCGTGCACCGCGCCGGCCGGCAGGCCGCCCACCACTCGCATGCCGGCGTCGAACGGGTCGCCGACCACGGGCGGCAGCTCGGCGGGCTGGGGCTGCGCCCCGCCGCCCGCCGCGTCGCCACCGGCAAACTCGGCCGCCTCCCGGGCCGGCAGCGCCTCGAGCGCCAAGCGCACCCAGCGGCCGCCGACCCAGGCCTCGGCCCGGCGCAGCATCGCCGGCCCTTCCAGGACCAACGGCACGCCGGGATCGGCGCCGGGCGGCAGCGCGAACCGCACGACGCCGGCGCCAGGCGGACCGAACTCGGCCATCGCATCGTCGTCGAGCGCCACCCGCGTCGAGCCGGGGCCGCGCACGACGTCGCGCCGCACGGCATCGGCCGGGACGGTGCCCGGCGCAGCCGCAACCGGCGCCCGGGCGGTGAGGACGGTGCGGCCTCCGTCGATCGTCCCACCGGCGTCGATGGGCGGGACCCACTCCCGGTTCCATCCCGCGACGACAACCTCGCCCGTGCCGTAGGCGTCGACCCGGCGGCTCAGCTCGTCGCTCCACAGCGAGTAGTTCACGACCGAGTCGGGGTCGGGGCGGCCGTCGTCCCAGCCGATGGCGTCGAGCCACGGCGTCTCCACGGGGCCCCGGGGATCGTCTGGCCCGCCCTCGCCGACGGCCAGCGACCAGTCCTCGGTGGCGCCGGCCTCGAGGCGCCCGACGGCCACGGCCCGGCGACCCACGAACACCACGGTCTCGTCCAGCGCCAGCCGTGTGCCGTTGCGGACCGTGCCCGACAGGGACCCGTCCGCCGCGGCGGTGGCCGTGACCTCGAGCCCGTCGACGGTTGCGGCGCCGTCGAGCGCGTCCCCGGGACCCCACCCGCTCACGACCCCGAAACCACCCGCGTCCAGGGGCAGGTGCGCCACGGGGTGGCCGCCTTCGGTCGTCACCTCGGTGCGCGAGGCGTTCCCGCCGACACCCGGGCCGCCGAACATCGGGTTGACCTGATAGCTCGACGCCTGCCAACCGTCCGGGAACCTGGCCTCGCCGTCGGCGCCGTTGCGGGACACCAAGCCCACATGGGTGGTGAGCCTGGGGCCGGAGGGGCCGGTCTCGATCATGCTGGCGTGGGCGGCGCGGCTGCCCGTCCGCAGCTCGTCGCCAACGACGAACGCCACGCCCGAGAACACGACGGCCAACGCCGGCAGCGCGACCCATGTCCAGCCGGCCCGACCCATCCGGCGCAGCACCAGGAACACCAGCGGCCCGGCGAGCACCAGGTAGACGACGAGGAAAGCGGCCAGCCAGCCCACGTCCGGGACGCGCAGGCCGCCGTCCCGGGCCACGGAGTCGGCCAACGACTCGTTGGCGAAGAACCCGCCGAATCCGAGGTCGATGAAGTTGGTCAACGGCGTCGGTTCGACGACGTCGGACCAGCGGCCGGCGGCCGCGGCCCCGTCCGATAGGCGGACCTCGCCGCGGCCCGCGCCGACGCGGCCGGCATCACCGGGTTGCCACGCCTCGGGCAGCCCGTGGACCGCCGTGCCCGACGGCGCGTCCACCACCAGGAACCCCCCGTCGGCCACCCAGTCGAGGACGTTGGCGCGGGCCGGGGCGCTGAGGGCCCGCAGGCCGTCGGCGGGGGCCACGATGGTGCCGAGGCCGCCGAGCACGCCGACCGTCGTGGCCTCCGGTTCGTCGAGCAGCTCGAAGCGGACGGTGCCGGCGTCGACCGCCAGCGGCGTCACGCCGGGCGCCTGTCCCACGATCCCCGGCAGGAGCCCGACCAGCTCTACGTCGTCGACGCGGGTCACGTCGGCCTCGCCGCGGGCGTCGTCGTCGCCCACCAGGCGGGCCTCGACGCTGCCGGCTCTGCCGTCCGTGGGGGTGGGCAAGCCGACGAGGAACCGCTTGGTGGTCCCGCCCGGCACCTCGACCGGAACCGTCACGCTCTGGCCCGCCGGGCCGGCCAGCGACACCTGCAGCGAGCCGGTCAGCAGCTGGTCGGCGGCGACGTCCACCCGCACCGGCACGGGGCGGCCGGCGACGTAGTGCCCGCCGGCCCAGCCGGCGTCGACCTCCAGCCGGGCGGCCGCCGCGGCCGGTGTGGCCGCGGCGACGAACCCGATCGACCCCGCCAGGCAGACCGCTGCCGCGGGTGCCAGGGCGCGCCTCCAGCGCCCTCGGGGCCGGGCGCGCGACGGGGCCATCACCGATTCGACGCACGACCGCCCCAAGTAGTTCCCCCTTAGGCCATGCCCCTGCGCCGGGGCGCCGGCGGCAGCTTGCCACGGGAACGTTTGCGGTGTCCTACCGCCCCCTGGCGCGTACGCCGGCCAGCACCGTGTCGACGGCGGCGGCGATGCCCGCGGTGTCGGGCGGCTGGTCGGCCATCAGCACGCGGAAGAAGACCATGCCCCCCAGCAGGTCGAGCACCAGCTCGACGTCGGTGCCCTCGGGCAGCTCGCCGCGGGCCACGCCCCGGCAGATGGCGCCCAGGGCCGTCTGCCGGCGATCGTGCACGAAGGCGGCCAGCACCCGGCGCATCTCGGGGTTGGTGACGGCCTCGGCCACGACCGCGGGCATGATCCGCCCCGCCGCCGTGTCCCGCATCTTGCGGACCAGCTCGCCCACGATGACCACCAGGTCGTCGCGCACCGAGCCGGTCTCGGGGTCGTCGATGTGCAGGCCCAGCCGGTGGTGGCCGGTGTCGAGAAGGAGCGCGCCCCGGGACGGCCAGCGCCGGTAGATGGTGGCCTTGCCGCAACCGGCCCGCGCCGCTACCTCGTCCACGGTGAAGCGGGCCGGGCCAACCTCGGCCAGCACCTCGAGAGCGGCGTCGAGGATGGCCTCGTCGGCCCGGGCGTCGCGGGGACGTCCGGGCCGACGGAGAGCGGGCGCGTCCAGCTCGGCGTCGGTCACCGGCCCGCATCCCGAGTTCCGGTGACGGAATCCGTCGATTCCCAACGGATGGCGTCACCAGAAGTGGCAGGAGTCGCCGCGGCCGTGTCCGGGCGCTGGCCGTCACCGGCGACGGCCACACGCTCGTCGTCCCGGGCCCGGGCCGGCAGGAACAGCGTCACCAGCACGGCGCCCAGGGCCAAGGCGGCGGCACCGATCAGGAACGCGTTGCTCATCCCGTCCGCGAAACCCGTCGAGGCCACGTCCGCCAGCAGGCGGCCGGGCTGACCGCCCACCTCGCCGGCCGCCCGCATCGCCGCCCCGATCTGGTCGCTGATGGCGGCGGCCGCGTCCTGCGGCACAGGGAAGCCGCTGATGGCGTCGCGCACCCGCGGGCCGTAGGTCGAGCTCATGACCGACCCGAGCACGGCCACACCCAGGGCGCCCCCGACTTGGCGGGTGGTGTCGTTCACGGCCGATCCGACGCCCGCCTTGGCCCGCGGCAGTGAGCCCATGATCGATTCGGTGGCCGGCGCCATCACCAGCGCCAGCCCGGCGGAGAGCACGACCAGTGACGCCAGCACCTCGGGATAGCTCGCACCGGCGGTCAGGCGGCTCGCCATGACGAGACCTCCGGCGGCGACCGTCATGCCGCTGGCGACGACGACCTTCGAACCGACCCGCTCCACCACTTTGGCGCTGAGCGGCGAGAGGACCATCATCACGCCCGCCATCGGCAGGAGCCGTACCCCGGCCTCGAAGGGCGTGTAACCCAGCACCGACTGCAGGAACTGCGTCAGCAGGAAGAGCGAGCCGAACATGGCGAAGAACGTGAGCATGATGGCGCCCGAGGCGGCACTGAAGCGGGCGTTGCGGAAGAAGTTGACGTCCAGCATCGGGAACCGTGTGTGCCGCTCCCACACCACGAAGGCCACCAGCAACACCGCGGCGAGCCCGAACGCCCCGAAGATCTCGGGGTTGGTCCAACCGTTCGGCCCCTCGATGATGGCCCACACGAGCGCCACGAGGCCCACGATCGACAGCAGCAGGCCGGGCACGTCGACGGGCGGTGCCGACGGGTCACGCGACGTCGGGACGAACAGCTGGCCGAGGATCAAGGCGACGACGACGACCGGGACGTTGACCAGGAAGACCGATCCCCACCAGAAGTGCTCGAGCAGCCAGCCGCCCGTGACGGGACCGATGGCCACCGCCGCGCCCGCAGTCGCTGCCCAGATGGCGATGGCCTGCGCCCGTTCCTTGGGGACGGTGAAGACGTTGGTGATGATCGACAGCGTCGAGGGCATGACCATGGCCGCGCCGATGCCCATGAGCGCTCGGGTGCCGATGAGCTGATCCGCGCTGTCGGCGAACGAAGACAGGACCGACCCGACACCCATGATCGCCAGGCCGATGGCGAGCGCGCCCCGCCGCCCGAAACGGTCGCTGAGCGCACCCATGGTGAGCAACAGTCCGGCGAAGATCAGGATGTAGGCGTCGACCACCCACTGCAGCTGGCTCGTCGAAGCGTCGAGGTCGCGCTGCATGGTCGGGATGGCGACGTTGACGATCGTGTTGTCCATCACGATCAGCAGCAGGCTGAGGCACATCACACCGAGGACGAGCCAGCGACGGGAATCGGCTTGGCGCTCCTCGACGGCGGTGGTTTCAGGGCGCATGGGGCCCAGATTGTGCCCCGGGATTGCGAGACGCAAGAGTTCCGGAACGATTGAGTCCGTGACCTTGGTCACTCCGGGTCCGACCCCCACCCGCCGCCCCGTGATGGCGTCGGTCTGACGACCGACACCGTCATGTCGGGGCGGGAAATCACGCCGCGACGATGCCGCCCCCCAGCACCTCGTTGCCCTCGTAGAGGACGACCGACTGGCCCCGGGCGACCCGGCGCTCGGGCCGCTCGAACCGCACCACCGCGCGCTGGACATCGGCGTCCGCCCGCTCGATGTGCGCCGGTCGCGGCGTGCCGTGCGCGCTGCACTGCGCGACCACCGGCATGGTCGCTGCATCCGGCGGATCCGCGGCCCACACCACCCGCTCGAGCACCACCTCGTCGCACATCAGCCCGGCCGCGGGCCCGACCCGCACCGTGGCGCTCGGGACATCGACGCCCACCACGTAGCGCGGCGCTCCCCCGCCCGGCAGCCCGAGCCCCCGCCGCTGGCCCACGGTGACCAGCTCGACGGCGTCCACGGCACCGACGTCGCGTCCGGTCTCGTCCACCACGCGGCCCGGCCGCAGCGCCAGGCGCCCGCCGAGGAAGCCCCGCCGGCCGCTGGTGGACGTGATGAAGCAGACGTCCTGGCTGTCGGGCTTGGCGGCGGTCCGCAGCCCCAGTCGCTCGGCCTCCGTGCGCACCTCGTCCTTCGTCAGCACGCCCACCGGCAGCAGCGTGCGGGCCAGCTCGGCCTGACCGAGGACGTACAGCACGTAGCTCTGGTCCTTGGCGGCGTCGGCACCCCGGGCCAGGCGCCGGGTGCCGTCGGGGCGGGCGATGATGCGGGCGTGGTGCCCGGTGGCCACCGTGTCGAAGCCGACGTCCCGGGCCCGGCGCAGCAGCCGGTCGAACTTGAGGTGCCGGTTGCACTCGATGCAGGGATTGGGCGTGGCGCCGTGGCGGTGGGCGACGACGTAGGGGTCGACGACGTGCCGCTCGAAGTCGTCGGCGAACGTCCACGTGTGGTGGGCGATGCCGAGCTGCTGGGCCACCCGGCGGGCGTCGTCGACGTCACTCACCGAGCAGCAGCCGGTGTCCGACTCGCCGCCCCACAGCTTCATGGTCACGCCGACCACCTCGTGGCCGGCGGCGAGCACGCGCGCCGCCGCCACCGAGGAGTCGACGCCCCCCGACATGGCCACCAGCACCTTCATGGCAGCGCCGCGGGCTCTCGATCCTGCGCCCCCCGGAGGCGAGCCACCGCCGCCGGGATCACGGCGAGCGCGTGATCGACGTCGGCGTCGGTCGACGTCCATCCGAGGGACAGGCGCAGCGCGCCGGCGCCGAGGTCCGTGCCGACGCCCATGGCCGCCAGGACGTGCGACGCTTGGTGGGCGCCACTGGCGCAGGCGGACGCGGCCGAGGCGCACACGCCGGCCTCGTCGAGCAGGAACAGCAGGGCCTCGCTCTCGATGCCGGGGATGCAGAGGTGCAGCGTGCCGGGGAGGCGGCCGGCCCGCTCCACGCCGGTCTCGACCGCCCCGGGGATGGCGGCGAGCAGGCCGTCGGCCAGGCGGTCGCGCAGCTGCGCCACGCGGGCCGCGCCAGTCGCCGGCGACGTTGTGGGTGCCGCTGCGCAGCTCGCGCTCCTGCCCGCCCCCGAGCACCAGCGGGCGCAGCGGCGTGCCGGGGCGGACGACAAGCACGCCGACGCCCTGCGGTCCACCCAGCTTGTGGGAGCTGAGCGCCACCAGGTGGGCGTCAGCGACGACGGTGCGCATGTCGAGCCAGGCGGCCGCCTGGACAGCGTCGCTGTGGACCACGGCTCGGGGCGCGCGCCGGCGCACCAGCTCGGCCGCCTCGGCCACCGGCTGTACCGCGCCGATCTCGTTGTTGGCGGCCATCACGGCCACCAGCGTCACGTCGGGGGTGAGGGTGGCGTCGAGGGCGTCGAGGTCGAGGACGCCCCGCCGGTCCACGCCCACGGTTTCGCCGCCGACGACGCGCACCGGGTTGCGCACGGCGTCGTGCTCGACGGCGCTGCACAGCATCGGGCCGGGGCGGGCGGCGTGCACGCCGCCGACCGCCATGTTGTCGGCCCCGTTCCCCCCGCTGGTGAACACCACGTCGCCGGGGCGGCACCCCACCACCTCGGCGACCACGTCGCGGGCCTCGTCCACGGCCTGCCGGGCGGCCCGGGCCACGCGGTGGTCACCCGAGGGGTTGCCGAACCGCTCGCCCAGCCACGGCAGCATGGCGGCGCGCGCCTCGGGCCGCAGCGGCGTGGTGGCGGCGTGGTCGAGGTAGGCGAGGTAGGCGACGCTCTCGGGCACCGCAACAGTCTCGCAGGCCGTCGCCGGATCACCTCGCTGGCACCGGTCCGCAATCATTCCACCCGATGGACGGCTACGGCCCGAGCACCTACGGCGAGCGCTTCGCCGACGTCTACGACCATTGGTACGCCGACGTGTCCGACGCCGCGGCCACGGTCGAGCGGGTGGCGGCGCTGGTGTCGGAGGCGGGCGGCCCGGTGCTCGAGCTGGGCGGTGGCAGCGGGCGCTTGGCCGTGCCGCTGGCCGAGCGGGGGATCGCCACGTGGGCGGTCGACGCCTCGCTCGCCATGGTCCGCCGCCTGGGCGAGAAACCCGGCGGGCACCGGGTCCACGCGCTGGTCGGGGACATGGCCGCGCTGCCCCTGTCCACCGGCGCCCGGTTCGGCGTGGTGCTGTGCGCGTTCAACACGTTCTTCAACCTCACGACGATCGAGGCCCAACGCCGGTGCCTGGCCGGCGTGTCCGAGCGGCTGGCGCCGGACGGTGGGCGCTTCCTGGTCGAGGCGTTCGTGCCGCCCGCCGGCGGCCCAGCCGTCGGTTCGGTGGAGCCCCGGCACATCGGGCTCGACGAGCTAGTGCTGACCGTCAGCCGCCTCGATCCCGCCAGCCATAGCATCACCGGGCAGCACGTGCAGATCACCGAGGCCGGCATCCGCCTGCGCCCGTGGATGCTGCGCTATCTGTCACCCGAAGAGCTCGACGGGCTGGCGGCCGAGGCGGGGCTGCGGCTCGTCGAACGCCACGCCGGCTGGCGCGCCGAGCCGTTCAGCGCCGATTCGCCCGCGCACGTGTCGACGTACGCGCTCATGCCCTCCGGTTAGCGGTACGTTGACGCCGTGCCCAACAGCATGCGCACGCCGACAGCCTGCTTCTCCCCCGCTTCGCCATTTCCATTCGTTCGGCCCGCTCGCCGATGAGTCAGCTCCGCCTCAACCCCCTCACGGGGCGGTGGGTCGTGATCGCCGTCGACCGCTCCGACCGTCCCGGCGACTTCGTGTCGCGGCGGCTGCCGGTCGAGGCCGACCTCGGGCGGCCCTGCCCGTTCTGCCCCGGTAACGAGGAGTCCACGCCGCCGGCGCTCGAGACCTGCGGCAAGCAGGGCGGCTGGGTCGTGCGGGTCGTCCCCAACCGCTACCCGGCCTTCGACGGCCACGAGCCGCTGCAGGTGCACAACCTGGGCCCGGTGTTCACGCAGGCCGACGGCAGCGGCATCCACGAGGTGCTCGTGTTCTCGCCCGAGCACACCGCCGGCTGGGCCGACCTCGACGACGCCCAAGCGGCCGTGACGATGGCGGCCATCCGCGACCGCATGGAGGACCACGCCCGGCGCTCGCCCATCCGCTACACGCAGGTGATCGTCAACCACGGGCGCGAGGCGGGCGCCAGCCTGGAGCACCCGCACGGCCAGCTGCTCGGCATCCCGTTCGTGCCGGGCGAGATCGCCGAGGAGGAGGCGGGCTTCCGCCGCTTCGAGGGCTCGTGCCTCCTGTGCACCACGCTCGAGGCCGAGGAGGCCGTCGACCACCGGATCGTCCACGCCGACGAGCGGGTCATCGTGGTCTGCCCGTTCTGGTCCGGCACACCCTACGAGATGCTGGTGCTGCCGCGGCGCCACGACGTCCACATCACCGACGCGGCGCAGGCCGACGTCGCCGCCGTCGGCCAGGCGCTGCGCACGGCTCTGGCCCGCCTCCGGGGCAGCCTGGGCGACGTGTCCTACAACGTCGTGTTCCACACGGCGCCGCACCGCCACTCCGGCCCGTTCCACTGGCACGTGCACGTGCTGCCCCGCGTCACCAGCGCGGCGGGTTTCGAGCAGGGCACGGGCGTGATGATCGACATCGTGGCCCCCGAGCTGGCCACCAAGCAGCTGCAGGTCGTCGGCTAGGGGTCAGCGTTGGGCTGGCCCGTCGCACCGGTCGGCGCCCAGGGCGACCGCCAGGTCGTACGCCCGGCGGCGGGGGACGTCGAGGCGGGCCGCGACCGAGCGGGCCGCATCGCGGGGCGTCGCCCCGGCGGCCAGCTCGTCCTGCAGAGCGCCGCGCACGGTGTCGTCCCCCGGGGGCGGCGCCGCGGGGGCACCCTCGAGCACCATCACGATCTCGCCCCGGGGTGCCGCGTCCCGTGCCCAGCGGTCCGCCTCGCCCAACGAGCCCCGCCACACCTGCTCGTGCAGCTTGGTGAGCTCGCGCGCCACGGCCACCCGGCGGTCGTCGCCGCACGCCTGCGCCAGGTCGGCCAGCGTGCGGGCCAGCCGGTGGGGCGCCTCGTACAGCACCACCGTGCGCGGCTCGGTGGCGACCGCGGCCAGCCGCTCGGCGCGGGCCGTTCCCTTGCGGGGCAGGAATCCCTCGAACACGAACCGCCCGGTCGCAAGGCCGCTCACCACCAGCGCCGCCAGCGCCGCCGACGGGCCCGGCACCACCTCCACGGGATGGCCCGCAGCCACGGCCGCCCGCACCAGGCGCTCGCCGGGATCGGAGACGCCCGGCATGCCGGCGTCGGACACGACCGCCACCCGCTCGCCTTTGGACAGGCGGCTCAGCACGCCCGGCACCTCCCGGGCCTCGGTGTGCTCGTTGACCACCACCAGCGGCCGGCGCCCCACACCGGCGTGCTGGAGCAGCCGGCCGGTCCGGCGGGTGTCCTCGCAACAGATGGCGTCGGCGGCGCTCAACGCCTCCACCGCGCGGGGGCTCAGGTCGCCCAGGTTGCCGATCGGCGTGGCCACCAAGACCAGCGCGCCGTCAGCCACAGGCGCCGCTCATCCCTTGACCTCGAGCTCGTCGCCGGGGCGCAGGTTCCAACGGTCGAACGAGCCGGCCTCGGCCTCGATCACCGCCCGCGCCCGCCACACCACGCGGGACACGCGGTGGCGCGGCATCCGCACGACCCGGATGACGCGCAGGTCGGCGTCACAGAACGCCACGTCGATGGGGAACCGCATGCCCAGCGTGTGCACCGAGCGCACGGGACGGAGCAGCAGCGCCCCGTCGACACCCTCGCGCCCCAGCAGGCCCCGCCTCCGGTCGCGGCGTGACTCCGCCACCTCGAGGCTGGCCAGCACCTCTCCCTCTCGCAGCAACCAGGCCACGGCGACCATCATGCCCCTCGACGGCCCCGGTTCCGTAGCTGGCAGCGCTACACGTTGAAGCGGATCTCGAGCACGTCGCCGTCGGCGACCTCGTAGTCCTTGCCCTCCACCCGCAGCTTGCCGACCTCGCGGGCCTTCGTCCACGAGCCGATCTCGACGAGGTCGTCCCAATGGATGACCTCGGCCCGGATGAAGCCCTTCTCGAAGTCGGTGTGGATCACCCCGGCGCACTGGGGCGCCTTCCAGCCGGCCCGGAAGGTCCAGGCCCGGCTCTCCTTCTCACCGGTGGTGAAGAAGGTGCGCAGGCCCAGCAGGTGGTAGGCGGCGCGCACGAACCGGGGTAGCGCCCCCTCGCCGAGCCCCAGTGCCTCGAGCATCTCGCCCCGTTCGTCGAGGTCGAGCTGCGCGGCCTCGGCCTCGAGCTGCACGCACATGGCGAGCACCTCGGCCTTGCCTGCCAGCTCGGCCTCGATCGGTCCCACCACCGAGGCGACGTCGTCGAGCTGGTCCTCGCCCACGTTGACGACCGCCAGCACCGGCCGGTTGGTGAGGAGGAAGTAGGGGCGCAGCAGCGCCCGGAGCTCGGGGTCGACGTCGCTCCGGTAGAGCGGCGTGCCCGCTGACAGCGCCGCCTCGGCGGCATCGAGGGCGGCGACCTCGTCGGCGAGCGACCGGTCGGCCTTCGCCGCCTTGCGGCGCTTGGCGATCTGGTTCTCGACCGATTCGAGGTCGGCCAGCGTCAGCTCCAGCTCGAGGACCCGCAGGTGCTCGAGCGGGTCGTCGGGCCCGGGAACCTCCTCGTCGCTGAAGGCCCGCAGCACGTACACCACGGCGTCGACCTCGCGGATGTTGGCCAGGAACCGGTTGCCGAGCCCCTCGCCCTTGCTCGCCCCCTCGACCAACCCGCCGATGTCGACGAACTGGACCGCAGCAGCAACGACGTTGCGGCTGGCCGACATGGTGGCGAGCGCGTCGAGGCGGCGGTCGAGCACCTTGGCGACCCCCACGTTGGGATCGCGGGTGGCGAAGGCGTAGGGCGCGGCCAGCGCTCCACCCCCGGCAAGCGCGTTGTACAACGACGACTTGCCGGCGTTGGGGAGGCCGACGAACCCGAACCGTTCCATCAGTCGAGGCTACCGACGCGGCGGTAGCGTGCTCTCGATGGAGCGGGAGATCGTCGTACGGGGGACGGGCGAGGCACGCGCCCTGCCCGACCGGGCGAGCGTCACGGTCGAGGTCACGGCCGACCGCAAGACCCAGGATGAGGCCTACGACGCGCGCACCAAGCTGGCGGCACGGGTCGACAGCGTGCTCGAGCAGCACGCGAACGCCATCGACCGCACGACGATCGCGTCCCTGGTGGTGCGGCCGCGCACGCGCTGGCACCGCGGCGAGGACATCCGCACCGGCTGGCAGGCCAGCCGCACGTCGTTCGTCGACATCGTCGTGCTGGACGCGCTCGGCGACATCATGGCGGGGCTGGTCGACGCCGGCGCCGCGGTGCACGGGCCCCGGTGGTCGATGGCGCCGTCCAACCCCGCCTACGACCAGGCCCGCCGCATTGCCGCCGAGGACGCCCGCCGCCGGGCCGAGGCCTACGCGGCCGCTCTGGGCCTGTCGCTGGGACCGGTGGCCTGGGTGGCGGAGCCCGGACTGCGGGGCAACACGGCGCCGCCGTCCCCCATGGTGCGGGCGGTCGCCATGTCGGCGGCCGCCCCGGCCGACGCCGAGGCCGAGCCGGAGGGCGAGAACCTGACACCGGCGGAGATGACGGTGGAGGTGGAGGTCGAGGTGGGGTTCATGATCCTCGACGCCGCGGGCCAGTACGACGTCGACCTGGACATCGAGTGAGTGAGCCGACCAACGGCGTGACCGCCACCCTGCATCCCGCCGTCGCGCTCGACCGCATCGTCTACCTGCTCGACCGGGCGCTGGCCGAGTCGACCAAGGTCCGGGCCTTCGTCCGGGCCCGCGACGTCGTCCTCGACCGGGGGGACGACGAGATCGCCCGGCTGCACGCCGCCGGCAAGCTCACCGACCTGCCGGGCGTGGGACCGACCACGGCCAAGGTCATCGCCGAAGCGCTCGATGGCGGCGTGCCGGGCTACCTGGCGCACCTCGAGGCCGAGACCGTCATCCCCGTGGGCGAGGGCGCCGGGCTGCGGGCCGCGCTGCGGGGCGACTGCCATACGCACTCGACGTGGTCGGACGGCGGGGCGCCCATCGAGGCGATGGCCCTCACGGCCATGGCGCTGGGGCACGAGTACATGGTTCTGACCGACCACTCACCCCGGCTGACTGTCGCCCACGGGCTGACCGACGAGCGGCTGCTGGCCCAGCTCGACGAGGTGGCTGCCCTCAACGAGCGGCTGGCGCCGTTCCGCATCCTCACCGGCATCGAGGTCGACATCCTCGAGGACGGCGCCCTCGACCAGCGCGAGGACCTGCTGGCGGGGCTCGACGTGGTGGTGGCCAGCGTCCACTCCAAGCTGCGGATGGAGCCCCGCGAGATGACCCGCCGGATGGTGCACGCCGTCGCCAGCCCGCACGTCGACATCCTCGGCCACTGCACCGGGCGCAAGCTGGTGGGCCGGGGGCGGCCGCCGTCGCAGTTCGACGCCGAGGTGGTGTTCGCCGCCTGCGCCCAGTTCGACACGGCGCTGGAGATCAACTGCCGGCCCGAGCGCCAGGACCCGCCCGAGGACCTGCTCGAGATGGCCATCGACTGGGGCCTCCGCTTCGCCATCGACACCGACGCCCACGCCCCCGGCCAGATGGAGTGGCAGACCTACGGCTGCGACAAGGCGGCGCGGGCCGGCATCGAGCCCGAGCGGATCGTCAACACCCTGCCCGCCGATGACCTGGTGGCCTGGGCCGCGGGCCACGCCGCCTGAGTGACGGCCGAGCCGCCGGCTGCCCGTGAGGCGGCATCGGCCCTTCCTGGTGCGGAAGTGGTTGGTCGGCAACCAAAACGGCGCCCGAAATGGGTGCTCCTGCTCGACGGCGCGCCCTGGCGCTGGCGCGACCTACGCCAGCCGGGCCCACCTTGACGACCTTGCCTTGACACCCTTGCGCCTCTATCCTGAGGCCCATGAGAGGGCGCACGACCGCCGTCACCAAGAGCGATGCCGCCTACGTCGACCGGGTCTCGTCCCGGGTGAGTGAGGAGCTGGCCCGGCGGGTCGACACGCTGCGCCGCAACGGGCACAAGGCCGCCGACCTGGGGGACCCCGACGAGCTGGCCGCCCGCATGCTGGCCGCGGTACCGGCGCCGTCGCCCTGGCGCGAGCTCGGTCCCTTCTACACGACGTCGGGGCTGGCCCGGGTGCTGGGCGGCGTGAGCCGACAGGCGATCGAGGAGCGCCGGCGGCGCCGCACCGTCCTGGCGCTGCGCACGGCCGACGGCGTGTGGGTGTACCCGGCGTTCCAGCTCGACGGCCGCAACCGGGTCGTGCCGGGGCTGGCCGACGTGCTCGAGCGCTTCCACCCCGAGACGCCCGACGACGAGTGGATGGTCGCCGCCTTCGTCGCCGCGCCCCAACCCGGGCTCGGCGAGCGCTCGATCGTCGAGCACCTGCGCGCCGGCGGTGACCCGGCACAGGTCATGGCGCTGGCCGACGAACGCGCCCGCCGCTGGGCCGTCGGCGCCTGACAGCGGGCGCGACGTCGTAGTCTCGTCGCCAGCCCGTAACCCCGGCAGCACCCATCGTGACCTCCGACGCGCCCGCCGACGCCAAGCGCCCCGTCAGCACCCGCCAGGCCCTCGCTCTCGGCCCGCCGCCCGCCCCCGACGACCTGGCCGGCTTCCCGGTGTGGCACGTGCACGGTGGCACCACGCTGTTCCGGGTCACGACCTCGGGGTACGGGCCCTGGTGGTTCTCGAGCGATGGCGCCGGGCGCTTCGATCTCGTCCCGCCGCGCGGCACCTGCTATCTGGCCGACGACGAGCTGGGAGCGTTGCTGGAGGTGCTCGGGCCCGTGGCGGTGGTCAGCGCCGACTGGGCCAAGCGCTTCAGCATCTGGCAGCTCGGCCTGCCCGACCAGTGCAGCGCCGCGGACACCACGGTCCGGGCCGCCCGCGGCTTCGGGGTGACGGCCGAGCTGGCCAGCATGACCCCCTACGACCTGCCCCAGCGCTGGGCGGCGGCGTTCGCGGCCGCCGGGTTCGGGGGCGTGCGCTACCGGGTGCGTCACGATCCCGGGGGCAGCCGGGCGCTGGCCCTGTTCGGCGCCGCGGGCGAACGCAAGCGCTGGGCCCGCGGCCGGCGCCGGGACGTCGACGACGACCTGCTCGAACGCCTGGCGGACGAGACCGGCATGCGCATCGCCGCCATCCCCGACGCTGCCGACCTCGACCTGCTCACCTAGCGCTTAGTGCCGTGACCACGGCACTAGCCGGTAGCCTGGCCCGCCATGTCGAAACGGACCGTCAAGCGCAAGATCCGGGCTCGCCGCAAGAAGGCCAACCACGGTCGCAAGCCCAACGCCGGCCGCGGCTGAGCCCGCCGAGCGCGCCGCACCGGCTCGCCCGGGTCCACCGGTGGCCCGGCGCGACGGGGTCGTCGACATCGTGCATGGCGTCGAGGTGGCGGACCCCTACCGCTGGCTCGAGGACGGCGACAGTCCCGAGACCCGGGCCTGGGTCGCGGCCCAGAACGCCCACACCCGCAGCGTCCTCGACGCCCTGCCCGAGCGGGCCGGGCTGGTGGACCGCTTCGCCGAGCTGTTCGGCGCCGGCACTGCTGGCGCGCCGTCGATCCGGGGAGGCCGGCTGTTCTCGGTGGACCGCTGGGGCGACCGCGAGCAGGCCGTCCTGGCTCTGCGGGACCTCGACGTGCCCGGCGAGCCGCGGACGCTGCTCGATCCGCACACGCTGACCGGCGACGCCACAGCCTCGCTCGACTGGTACGCACCCTCGCTCGACGGCGGCCTGGTGGCCTTCGGCCTCTCGACCGGTGGCGACGAGCGCAGCACCCTCGGCGTCCTCGATGTGGCCAGTGGCCAGCGGCTGACCGACACGATCCCGTTCACCCGCGCCGCCTCGGTGGCGTGGGCGCCCGAGGGCCAGGCGTTCGCCTACACCCGCTACCCCGACCCCGCCGCGGTGGGTGAGGAGGAGGCCAACTACCACCGCACCGTGTGGTGGCATGCATTGGGCGACGACCCCGGCCACGACGAGCTGGTGTGGGGTGACCTGCCGGACCGCACGGCGTGGCCGTCGGTGGAGCTGTCCCGGGACGGTCGCTGGCTGATCGTCGAGGTCGCCCTGGGCTGGACCCGGGTCGACGTCCACCTGATCGATCGGACCACCGGCCGGCGCACCACGGTGATCGAGGGCGTCGAGGCGCTGTCGTCGTTCACCGTCGTCGGCGACCGCCTCGTCGGGCACACCACCGTCGAGGCACCGCGGGGTCGGGTCGTCGCCGCCCCGCTGGGCGGCCCGACGCCCGACGCATGGCGCACGCTCGTGGCCGAGTCCGGCGACGTGATCGAGGGCATGGCCGTGACCGCGGAGTCGCTGCTGGTGGCCTCCACCCGGGCGGCCGTGTCCCGCCTGCACCACCTGCCGCTCAGCACGCTCGACGAACCCGCGGCGCCCACCGAACCCCAGCCGGTCGAGATCGCCCTGCCCGAGCCCGGGTCGCTGGCCGGCCTGGCCGGGGACCGGGAGGGCACCGGCGCGGTCGTCGCCTTCACCTCCTGGTCCCGGCCCTCGGCGCTGTGGCGCTGGCGCCCCGGCGAGGGACTGCGGCAGTGGAGCGACCTACCGTCGCCGGTCGATCCGGGCCGCTACTCGGTGAACGTCGAGACCTACCCGTCGAGCGACGGCATCCCGATCACGCTGTTCACGGTCCGGCGCCGCGACGTCGAGCCCGGGCCCGGCACGCCCACGGTGCTGACCGGGTACGGCGGGTTCGCCGTCACGATGAGCCCCGGTTACAGCCCGGCAGCCGTGGCGGTGGCCGACGACGCCGGCGTCTTCGCGGTCGCCGGCATCCGGGGCGGCGCCGAGGAGGGCGAGGACTGGCATCGCGCCGGCATGCGCCAGCACAAGCAGCAGGTCTTCGACGACTTCGCCGCCGCCGCCGACCACCTGGTCGTGGCCGGGCGCACCTCCCGTGACCGCCTCGCCATCCGCGGCGGCAGCAACGGCGGCCTGCTGGTCGCCGCCAGCGAGACCCAACGGCCGGACCTGTGCCGGGCGGCCGTGTGCGCGGTACCGCTGACCGACATGGTGCGCTTCCCCCGGTTCCTCATCGCCCGCCTGTGGACCCCCGAGTACGGCGACCCCGACGTGGTCGGGGAGTTCGCGTGGCTGTGGGCCTACTCGCCCTACCACCGCGTCGCCGACGGCGCGTGCTACCCGGCGACGCTGGTGCTCACCGGCGAGGAGGACAGCCGGGTCGATCCCACCCACGCCCGCAAGTTCGCCGCCGCCCTGCAATGGGCGACCTCCTGCGCCGACGAACGCCCGGTGCTGGTCCGGGTGGAGTCACGGGCCGGCCACGGGCAGGGTAAGCCGACGTCGAAGCAGGCCGACGAGGCCGCCGATGTCCACGCCTTCCTGCGCTGGCAACTGCGCATGTAGCGACCTGGATAGCCTGCCGACGCCATGCTCGACCACGTCTTCACCGACGCCATCGGGGCACTGCGTGACTCGCTGGAGCGCGCGCTGCTCGAGCGCCAGGCGTTCGAGGAGCGCTTCCAGGTGGACGTGCTCCTCGGCGACGTGACGTGGGAGACCTCGTACGGCCTGCCCGGGGAGGGCCTGCCGCCGCGGGTCCAGGCGGACCTCACGCTCGACTGGCCAACCTGGGCACAGACCGCCTACCGCTCGTGGTACATCGGCGAGCCGTTCTCGGACCCGCCGCGGATCGAGATCGAGCTGGTGCTGCGCCTGCAACGCCTGGCCGAGCCGCCCGACCCCAGCGTGGTGCTGGCAGCGCTGCCGGAGGCGAGCGCGTCGATCGGCTCCGAGCACCTCGAGCGGTCCGGCCCCACGATCGAGACGGTGTGCTCGGCCGACCTCAACGACCGCGAGTACGCCATCGAGGTGTCGTACGAGGGCAGCTACGAGCTGGACGAGGCGACGCTGGAGGACGGCACCATCCTCGACGACCACCTGAGCGCCATGGGGGGCTGGATCGCGTCGACGCTGGTGAAGCTCGGCGACCTGAAGCTTCCGTTCCTGCCCCCGGTGGAAGAGGAGCCGTAAGCGACCGTCCGCCCCGCCCCTTGACCCCTCGAAAGGGCTGCGGTTAGCTACCGGCACCGGGTCGACATACCCAGCCGCTCCCGACGTTCTCCGACACCCGGTGCCGAGGATTGCCGACCATGCGACGCCCGGCCCTTTGGGCCCTCATGGTGGTCGTCATCGCGTTGCTGCCGATGGCGACAAGCGAACCGGCGACGGCCAGTCACGTCCCGGCGAGCCGCATCACCCGCAGCTATTACGTCGCGAGCTCGTCGAGCGACAAGGCCGTGTTGCTGGGCTGTTACCAGGCTGACAAGACCGGCCGACTCACGCTGTTCTTCGGCGCGCCCACCCAGGTCGGCACGGCCTATGGCGCTACCTTGTGGGGCGCCCCGAACCTCACGGCCGCCCAGGTCGGCAACCTGGCCAAGGACTTCATCCGGGGCTACACCTGGTGCCGGGCCTCGTCGTCCTACCGCCTGCTCATCGGCTTGGGCACCAGCAACAGCACCATGGACAGCCGGTCGACCGCGTGGCTCCGGAACCACGGCAAAGCTTGGGCGACGATGGTCAACCAGGTCGCAGCCTGGGCCAACCGCTACTACCCGGGCTCCGCACAGGTCTACGCCGCCTGGGACGCCGAGCCGTCGTGGTCGACGTACGACAAAGCGCACCAATGGATGTACGGCTATGACGTCCTGTACCCGGCGCGTCGCGCCCTGTACGCCAACTTCTCCGCCGACGGCTGCCCCACGACGACCGCCACCAACGGGCCGTGCAACAACGGCTGGAACCAGCGGGCGGTATGGCACCTCGCGTGGGAGCACGATCCATCGTTGACGATCCCGCAGATCTACGCCACCAGCGGCGTCAACGCCAAGCAATGGCAACTGATCGACGAGTGGGCCACGCACAATACAGGCGATGGCATCTTCTTCTATGGCGTGATGAGCCAATACGGTGCCTGCCGTCAATCAGGTGGATGTGCAGGCACGAACAACACACCGCATCGCGCCTGGAACTTCCTCATCTGGTATCTGCGATCGCACGCGCACACCTATCAATCAGCCCTCGACACGATGACCGACATGAACTGGGCGACCTGAGCCGAGCACGCCGATGGCACGCGCACCTCGCCGACCACGCCCCCACAACGCCGGCCCGCCCAGCCTCAGTGGCCATCGCCGGTTGGCACTGGCGGCTGCGGTCGTGGCGACGATGGGACTGACGGTCGTCGGGGTGGCCGAGGCGAAGCGTGGGCAGCCGGCCCCCAGCGAGCCCGAGCGCCAGATAGAGGACCAGATCGACGCCATGGTCGACAGCGGCATCCCCGAGGACGACCCCAAGGTCGAACTGCTGGAGGACCAGGTGGCGGAGCTGCGCCGCGGCACGCGGGCCGACCCGCCGCCCGAACCCGGCGTCGACCTCGGCGACCGCGTGGCCGATGCCCAGGCGGCCGAGCGAGCCGCCGACCGGGCACAGCAGCAGGCGAGGCGCACCAGCGCAGGCTCAGTCGCATCGGCTGGAGCCGCCGGCCAGGCCACGACCGGCGGCGTCCCTACCGGACCGGCCTGGCAGAGCGGCACCGTCGAGTGCGAGCCCGTGCCGCAGGTCCTGACCGCGGCGGAGGTGGCCGGCGCCACCTGCGTCAGCGTGCCGCAACCCGACGGATCGAGCCGCTACGTGGCCGTCGGGCCCGACGGCGTGGTGCGGACGGTGTCCTTCGGCACCGACGGCAAGGTGAGCCGTAGCCCGGACCGGCAGGTCCCGGGGGGCGTGGCGGCGGGGACGACGACGGTCGCACCGACCGATGCCGGCGACATCCACGTGACCGTCCGCGGAAGGGCCCCGGTCACGGTCGACCTGGGCTGAGGGCCCCGTAGGGTGGGGCCATGCTCGACGAGACGATCAAGCGGCTGGCCACCGGGAAGAACATCGCAGCGGTCACCACCCTGCTGCCCGACGGCACACCCACGACCCAGCCCATGTGGGTCGACGCCGACGACGATCACCTCCTGCTCAACACCGAGGTGCACCGCCAGAAGTTCCTCAACATCAAGCGCGACCCGCGGATCACGGTGACCATCTGGGACAGCGCCAACCCCTACAGCTACGGCGAGGTGCGGGGCGAGGTCGTCGAAACCATCACCGGGCCCGAGGCCCGCTCGCAAATCGACGAGCTGTCACAGAAGTACCAGGGCAGCGACTACCCCGGGGTGATCAAGTCGGAGCGCGTGATCCTCAAGATCGCCCCCACCATGCGCCAGTTCGTGCGCTGAGGCGACGGACCGGTCAGCCCGCCACACCCACCAGGTCGGCCAGGCAGACCTCGGGGCGGGCACCGATGTGGCTGATCACCTCGGACGCCGCCAGCGAGCCCAGCCGGCCGCACTCGGGCAGCGGCTTGCCCGCCGTGTAGCCGTACAGGAACCCGGCGGCGTAGAGGTCGCCCGCGCCCGTGGTGTCGACCACCTCCACCGGGTGGGCCGGCACCTCGTGGGTCTCGTCGCCCGCCACGATCACCGAACCCCGTGGCCCCAGCGTCAGGCAGGTCACGCCCACCTCGGCCCGCGCCTTCTCGATGGCCGACTCGACGTCGGCGCAGCCCCACAGCTCGCAGGCCTCAGACTCGTTGGCGAACAGGATGTCGACCCGCTCGCGCACCAGCGACAGGAACCAGTCGTGGTGGCGCTGCACGCAGAACAGGTCCGACAAGGTGAGGGCCACCTTGCGGCCGGCCTCGGTGGCGATCTCGGACGCCTTCCAGTACGCCTCCATCGACTCGGGCCTGTCGAACAGGTAGCCCTCGAGGAAGGTGACTCGGGCGCTGCGCACCAGGTCGGCGTCGACGTCGTTGGGGCAGAAGAACTCGGAGGCACCCAGGTAGGTGTTCATGGTGCGCTGGGCGTCGGGTGTCACGATGATCAGGCTGCGCCCGGTCGGCGGGCCCGCGGTGGCCGGCGGGCACTCGAACACCACGCCCTGGGCCCGCATGTCGTGGGCGAACACCATGCCCAGTTGGTCGTCGGACACGCGGCCGAGGTAGCCGGCCCGGCCGCCGAAGCTGGCCACCCCGGCGACGCTGTTGCCCACGGAGCCGCCGGACATCTCGATACCGGGGCCCATGGCTGCGTAGAGCTCCTCGGCCCGGTCGGTCTCGATGAGGGTCATCGCGCCCTTGACCAGCCCTTGGACCTCGAGGAACGCGTCGTCTGCGTGGGTCAGGACGTCGACGAGCGCGTTGCCGATGCCGACGACGTCCAGGGAGGCCGGTTGAGTCACGGCGGGCGAGCCTACAGCGCGGCCTCTCCTTCAGGGCACCCGCTGGGTACGGTGGCGTGCCGTGCCCGAACAGACCCCGCCGCCCGAGATCCTCACCCCTGATGCCCCGGCGCCCGCCACGGACGCCAACCCGCACCGGCTGCCGCGCACGGTCGTGCCCCGCCGCTACGACCTCACGCTGGAGCCCGACCTCAATGCCGCCAGCTTCGTCGGCCACGAGACCATCGCCGTCGACGTGGCGGCGCCAACCTCCGAGGTGGTGCTCAATGCCGTCGAGATCGAGATGGACGAGGCGACGGCCGAGATCCCGGCCGGCGACGCTGGCGGCGAGCCGCTCGTCGCCACGGCCAACGTCACCCTCGACGAGGAGTCCGAACGCGCCACGCTCAGCTTCGACCGACCGCTGCCCGCGGGTCCGGCGACGCTGCACCTGCGCTTCCGGGGCGTGCTCAACGACAAGCTGCGCGGCTTCTACCGTTCGACCTTCACCGACGATGCCGGGGTCGAGCGGGTGCTGGCCGCCACGCAGATGGAGTCCACCGACGCCCGCCGGGCCTTCCCCTGCTGGGACGAGCCCGACGCCAAGGCCGTCTTCGGCGTGACCCTTGTGGTCCCCGAGGACCTGCTCGCCATCTCCAACGCCGCCGAACTGGACCGTACGCCCGCCGGCGAGACCGCCGACGGGCGCAAGAAGATGGCGATCCGGTTCGCCGACACCATGCCCATGTCGACCTACCTGGTGGCGTTCGTGGTGGGGCCGCTGGTGGCCACCGACCCCGTCGACGTCGACGGCAAGCCGCTGCGGGTCGTGTGCCCGATCGGCAAGGAGCAGCTGGCGGACTACGCGCTCGAGGTCGGTGCCTTCGCGCTGCGCTACTTCACCGACTGGTTCGGCATCGTCTACCCGGGCGACAAGCTCGACCTCGTCGCCATCCCCGACTTCGCCTTCGGGGCCATGGAGAACCTCGGCTGCGTGACGTTCCGCGAGCGCTACGTGCTGGTCGACCCGGCCACGGCGACCCAGGCCGAGCTGCAGGCCGTGGTCGACGTGATCGCCCACGAGATCGCCCACATGTGGTTCGGCGACCTGGTGACCATGAAGTGGTGGAACGGCATCTGGCTCAACGAGGCCTTCGCCACCTTCATGGAGATGAGCTGCACCGATTCCTTCCGCCCCGACTGGCGGCGCTGGGTGGACTTCGGCCTGTCCCGCACGGCCGCCTTCGACACCGATGCCCTGGCCGCCACCCGGCCGATCGAGTACCCGGTGGTGTCGCCGGCCGACGCCGACGGCATGTTCGACGTGCTCACCTACGAGAAGGGCGCGTCGGTCGTCCGCATGCTCGAGCAGCACCTGGGGCCGGAGCGCTTCCGTGACGGCATCCGCCGCTACATGGCCCGCCACCAGTACGGCAACACCGAGACGTCCGACCTGTGGGACGCCCTCGAGGCCGAGACCGGCGAGCCCGTGCGGCGCATCGCCGAGAGCTGGATCTTCCAGGGCGGCTTCCCCGAGATCAGCGTGGAGCCGGGCACGGGCAACGGCGGCGGGCCCACGCTCCGGCTGGCGCAGCGCCGGTTCCGCTATGCCGGCCCCGAGGGCCCAGACGGCCATGGCGACACCGATGGCGCCGAGCGCTGGGCCGTGCCGGTGGCGGTGGAGACCGGGGACGAGGCAGGGGCCACCGTCGACCGCCTGTTGCTCGACACCGAGGCCGCCGAGATCGACCGCCCGGCAAGCAGCACCTGGGTCAAGGCCAATGCCGGCGCCCACGGCTTCTACCGCGTCCGCTACGCCGAGCCGCTGCTCGCCACCCTGCTCCACCGCCTCGACGAGCTGACCGCCCTGGAGCGCTACGCCCTGGTGGACGACGCCTGGGCGGCGGTGCTGGCCGGCGCCACGCCCGCCTCGTCGTTCGTCGAGACCGCCGAGGGCTTCGTCGACGAGACCGACCTGTCGGTGTGGGAGCGCATCGTCGGGGGCCTCGGCCAGCTCGAGCGGCTGGTCGAGGGCGACGCCGCCCAGCGCCTCCACACCCGGGTGGCGACGCTTGTGGGACCGGCCCGGGCCCGACTGGGGGCCGAGGTCCGTGCGGACGACGACGACCGCAGCCGCTCCTTGCGCGGCCTGCTGCTCCAGACCGCGGGGCTGCTCGGTGACGACGGCGCCGCCCGCGACCGCTCGACCGACCTGCTGGAGGCGTACCTGGCCGACCCGGGCGGCGTGGATCCCAGCCTCGCCGCGGCGGCCCTGGTGGTCTCCGCCACCCTGGGCGACGAGGCACTGCACAACCGGTTGGTCGAGCGCTTCCGCGCTTCGGACAATCCGCAGGACCGGGAGAGGCTGCTGTTGGCCTTGTCACGCTTCCGCGATCCCGGCTGCCTCCAGCGCACGCTAGACCTCGCCCTGTCGGGCGCGGTCCGGACCCAGGACGCCCCCTACCTGTTGCGGGAGACACTCACCAACCGGGACAACGGCGCCGCGGCGCTGGCGTTCGTGACCGACCGCTGGGCGGAGATCACCGAGCGGTTCCCGGCCAACAGCATCCCCCGGCTGGTGTCGGGCATCCGGGCCGTGCGCGAGCGCCCGCTGGCCGAGCGGGCGGTGGCGTTCCTGGCCGAGCATCCGATCCCCCAGGGCGCGCTGCAGGTGCGGCAGCACATCGAGCGGATGTGGGTCACGGTGGCCTTGGCCGAGCGCGAGTCCGAGCGGCTCGCCGCCTACCTGGCCGGGTGACCAACTGTGTGACGATCGGGCTCCCGCCTTGCTTCGAACGGGTCGCGTGCACCACGATCGTGCCCCTGACCCACGCCGGAGTGACCGTGGTGGTTCACTAGCTGAGGACCGGACGTGGACGTGACCCTTCATCGAATGCACAATCCGCCGCTCGAGATACCGCGTCTGCGCGCCCTGGTCCGCCACGCCCTGCCCAACCTGGTCGAGGCGACCGTGGTGCCGTTGCTGGTCTTCTACAGCTTCCTGTGGCTGACCGGCGTCTGGGGTGGGCTGATCGGCGCCCTGGCCTGGTCGTACACCGCGATCATCCGGCGGCTGGTGACCGGCCGGTCGGTCCCCGGGCTGCTCGTGCTGGGCGTGATCGGCATGACGGCCCGCACGGTGGTGGCGGCGCTGTCGGGCAGCGTGTTCGTCTACTTCCTGCAGCCCACCCTCACCACCGTGCTGATCGCCGGCGTGTTCCTGTTGTCGGTGCCCGCCGGGCGACCGATCGCCGAGCGCCTGGCCGGCGACTTCTGCCCCCTCCCGGCCGCCTTCATCAGCTCGCCGCCGGTGCGCCGCTTCTTCGCCCGCATCACCGTGCTGTGGGCGTTCGTGCAGCTGACCAACGCCGCCGTCAGCGTCTGGCTGCTGCTGACCCAGCCGGTCGGCACGTACGTGCTGGCCAAGTCCGCCACCTCGTGGGGACTCACCATCGCCGCGATCGGGCTGTCGACCCTGTACTTCAAGCGGTCGATGCACAACCACGGCATCGCCATCCGCTGGCGGTCGTAGTGCATCATCGGGTGAGGCGCTAGTGCCCCGCGACGTGCGCGCCCTCGTGCTGCGCACCGCCGATGGCCTGAGCCTGGCCGCCGACGCTTGGCTGACCCGCGAGCCGGCAGCGGCGGCCGTGGTCCTCGTCCACGGCTTCGGTGGGCACCGGCACAGCTCCACGGTCGTCGCCCTGGCCCACGAGCTGCGGGCCGAGGGGCATGCGGTGGTGACCTTGGACCTGCGGGGCCACGGCGAGTCCGGGGGCCTGTGCACACTGGGCGACAAGGAAGGGCTGGACGTGGCGGCCGCCGTGGTGGCCGCCCGCGACCTGGCGTCCCGGGTGGTCCTGGTGGGCGCGTCGCTGGGCGCGATCGCGGTGCTGCGCTACGCCGTGGGTGATCCCGACCTGGTCGGTGTGGTGACCGTCAGCTCACCAGCGCAGTGGCGGCTGACCACGCGTCGGACGGCCCTCGCCGCAGCGCTCACCCGCACCCGGCTGGGACGACGGCTGGCGCGCCGGCGCGGCGTCCGGCTCGACCGCCGTTGGACCTGGCCCGAGCCGCCCGACGCCCTGGCCGCCCGGCTGTCGGTGCCGCTGGCGGTCGTGCACGGTCGGGACGACCGGTTCATGCCCACCAGCGAGGCCGAAGTGCTGCACGACGCCGCACCCGGAGACCGCCGCCTCGACCTGGTGGCGGGCATGGGCCACGCCTACGGCACGCCGGGTCTGGGGCCCATCACCACCGCGGTCGCCTGGTGCCTCGACGTCGAGGCACCGGTCACGAGTGCTGCGCCAGCGCCTCTGTCCAGCTAGCCCCCCGCTCGATGAGCTGCTGGTAGCCGATCAGCTGCCGGGGGCGGTTCATGGCCAGCGCCCCCACCAGGCGGTCGCCGCGGCGGTAGAGGGCGACGAAGCGCCGCTCCTCGGTGGACCCGTCCACGACCCGCACCTCGTCGGCACCGGCGGAGCGCCCGGCCAGCTGGATCTTGCGATCGTACTGGTCGGACCAGAACCAGGGCACCGGGTCGTAGGGCTCAGGGTCCGCGCCCTCACGATCACCGTCGCCGTCGAGCCAGGCCAGGAGACGGCGGGCGGCGTGGACGCCCATGGTGATGGCGTTGTCCCAGTGCTCGACGCGCATCAGCTCGCCGAAGCGTCGGCTGGGCCAGCGGGCCACGTCGCCGGCGGCCACCACCCCGGACGCCGCCAGCGTGGTGGCGTCGCACACCACGCCGTCGTCCAGCGTCAGCCCCGAGCCCTCGAGCCAGCCGGTGTTGGGGACCACGCCGATGCCCACCACCACCAGGTCGGCCTCGATCGCCGAGCCGTCGGCCAGCCGGACCCGCTCGACCCGGCCGCCGGCATGGCCCCGGCCGCCGTCGCCGCCGCCCAGGCTCGCCACCGCCGTGCCCAGCCGCACGTCGACGCCGTTGTCCCGGTGCAGGTCGGCCATGACCGCGCCCATCTCCTCCCCCAGCGCCTGGCCCAGCGGCACCGGCAGTGCCTCGAGGATCGTGACGTCCATGCCCCGGGTACGGCAGGTGGCGGCCACCTCGGCGCCGATGAAGCCGGCGCCCACCACGACGACCCGGCGGGCACCGGCGTCGATCTCGGCGCGGACGGCCAGGCAGTCGTCGAGCGTCCGCAGCGTGTGGACCCCGAGGAGGTGGTCGCTCCCCGGGAGCCGGCGGGGCGTGGCACCGGTGGCGATCACGAGGCCGTCGAATCCGACCCGGTCGCCGTCGGCCAGCACCACCTGGCGGGCATCGAGGTCCAGCCCCTTGGCCATCGTGCCCAGCCGCCAGTCGAGACCGAGGGCGTCGAGCCCCCCATCGACCCCCACGGTCAGCGCCAGCCGGTCGGCCTCCCAGTGGCCGGCGAGCACCTGCTTGGACAACGGGGGCCGGTCGTACGGGGCGTGCACCTCGTCGCCAACCACCGTGACGGTGCCGTCGAAGCCCTGGCTGCGCAGCTCCTCGGCGGCCCTCAGACCGGCCAGCGAGGCGCCGACGACGACGATGCGAGGGATCAAGTGGCGCTCAGGTGTCGGCGATCGAGATGGCGGCCTTGGGGCAGCGCCGGACGGCCTCTTCGACCTTGGGGCGGAGCTCGTCGGGCGGCGTCTCGTCGAGGACGTAGAGGAAGTCGTCGTCGCGGACCTCGAACACCTCGGGCGCCGCCTCCATGCAGCGGGCGTTGCTCTCACACAGGTCGAAATCGACCACCACGCGATAGCCCATCGGCTTCCCTCCCTGTCTTGCGGACCCGAACAAACGTAGCCCTCGCGCGGGCGAGTCCCCGATAGCGTCCACGGCCATGACGGCGGCGGCCGCACTCGAACTGCGTGACATCAGCGTGCGCGACGCGCGTCGTATCGCGCTGGCGGCCCAGGGGTTCACGGACACCCGTCCCCGCGGCCGGGTCGACCGGCGGCACTTCCGGCGGGTGCTGGACCGGTTGGCCACCGTGCAGCTCGACTCCGTCAACGTGGTCACCCGCAGCCACGAGCTGGTGTTCTTCGCCCGGCTCGGTCCCTACGATCGCGACGCGCTGAGCCGCTGGCTGTGGGGCAGCCGCGAGGTGTTCGAGTACTGGGGGCACGAGGCGTCGCTGCATCCCGTCGAGCGGCACCCGCTGCTGCGCTGGCGCATGGCCGGCGAGCACGCCTGGGGCGGTGTCCGGCGGGTGGCCCGTGACAACCCCGAGCTGGTGGCCGCCGCCCTGGCCGAGGTCGCCGAGCGGGGGCCGGTGGTGATCGGTGAGCTCGACGTCCACCGCTCGTCGCCCCGCACCGAGAGCTGGTGGGGCTGGGGCGAGGGCAAGCGCGTGGTCGAGCACCTCTTCCACACCGGTCAGATCACCGCCGTCCGCCGCAACGGCTTCTCCCGCGCCTACCTGCTGTCGGAGCGCTGGCTCCCGGCCTACGTCCTCGCCGCCCCCACGCCGGCGGAGGCCGACGCCCACTGCGAGCTCCTGCTGGTCGCCGCCCGGGCCCACGGCATCGGCACGGCCCGCGACCTGGCCGACTACTTCCGGCTCAACGTTCCGGCGGCGGCCAAGCTGCTCGAGGGCCTGGCGGCCGACGGCGCACTGGTGCCGGTGCGGGTCGATGGCTGGCGCCAGCCCGCCTACCTGCACCCGGCGGCGCACCTGCCTCGCCGCCGGTTGCGGGCGCGGGCGCTGCTGTCGCCGTTCGACTCGTTGATCTGGGAGCGCCAGCGCACCGAGCGCCTGTGGGACTTCACCTACCGCATCGAGATCTACACGCCCGCTCCGAAGCGGACCTACGGCTACTACGTGCTGCCGTTCCTGCTCGACGAGGCCCTCGTGGCCCGGGTCGACCTCAAGGCCGATCGCCAGGCCGGCGTGCTGCGGGTGCGGGCCGCGTGGGCCGAGGACGCGGTGACCGAACACGACCGGGTGGCCGCCGAGCTGGCGGCCGAGCTGGCGGAGATGGCCAGCTGGCTCGAGTTGGGCGACGGCGTGGCGATCGACGACCGGGGCGACCTGGCACCGGACCTACGGCGAGCGGTGGCCCGCGATCAGGCCCCGTAGCGGTCGTGGAACGTCTTGCTCGCCGCCGGCGTGCGCCGGGGCGGGCCCAGCGGGCGGCCCGGGCGGCCGATGGGCACCACGGCCATCGGCTCGACGCCCTCGGGGAGGTTCACGACGGCCCGGAGCTCGGCGGCAGCCACCGTGGTGAGCGTGGTGAGGGCAGAGCCGTAGCCGAGCGCGTTGGCCGCCAGCAGCAGGTTCTGCACCGCCGGGAAGATCGAAGCCCCCAACGTGGCGCGGGTGGTGGCGTCGCGGCCGTCGCCGGCCGCCACCACGAGCACGGGGGCGCCGCCGAAGTCCGAGCGGATGGCGCCGTCGACCTCCGCGAACAGGCCGGCGTCCACGCGCGGACGGGAGTGCTCGCCGGCGCCGCCGTCCCACAGCCGCCGGGTCAGCTCACCGATGGCCCGCCGCTGCTCGTCGTCCCGGACCACCACGAACACCCAAGGCTGGGCGTTCTCGGCGCTGGGGGCATGGACCGCGGCATCGAGCATGCGGGCGATGTCGTCGTCGGGCACGGGATCGGCCGCGAAGGCGCGGCAGGCGCGCTGCGCCAGCACGACGTCGAAGAAGGAGGGCTGGCCCAAGCGCCGGCATGGTAGTGCCGAGGGCGTGGGCGGATCAGCGACCGCCATGCCCGAGCACACTGCCCACCAACAAGGCGAGACGCTGATCACAATGCGCTACGGTGTGCGGGTCGAGTAGTCGACCCGCACAGCTCGGCGTCGAAAAGCTGGGAACCACAGGGGGAAGCTCATGCGCAAGCGCAAGGGGGCGATCGTCGCCCTGGTCGCGACCGCCGCGCTCATCGTCCCGATCGGGACGGCGGCCGGCGGCACTGCAGGGCCCGACATCAACACGAGCGCGGCCCGGACCGTTGCCGCGGCCGACGGAACCGGGGAGTTCGTCGTGTTCTACGCCGACGGAGTCGACGCCGCTGATGCCCATGCCGCCATCGCCGCGGCTGGCGGGACGGTCGTCGACGAGATCGGCGCCCTGGGCATCGCCCGGGTCACCACCGACAACGCCGGGTTCGCCGGGGCACTGGCCGCCAATGGCACGACCAAGGGCGTGGTTCGCAACCACTCGGTTGGCAGCAATACCAAGGGCGCAGCCCATCGCTTCGCCGAGGAACGGGCCGTCGAGGACCGGGCCGCCTACGCGGCCGAGGTCAAGGCTGGCGGCGCGAGCGCTGCGGCCGTGTCTAGCCCCACGAAGAAGTCGGGACCGGAGACGTTCTCGTACCTGCAGTGGAACATGCAGATGATCGCGGCCACGCCCAACCTGGCACACGCAACCGCCACCGGTGAGGGCGTCACGGTCGGCATCATCGACACAGGAATCGATGGGACCCATCCCGACTTGGCGCCCAACTTCAACGCGGGGCTGAGCCGGAACTTCACCACCGACATCCCCGACATCGACGGTCCCTGCGAGGCCGAGCCCGACCAGTCGTGCGAGGACCCGGCCGACGTCGACGAGGGTGGTCACGGCACCCACGTGTCCGGCATCGTCGCCGCCGCGTACAACGGCGTCGGGGTGGCGGGTGTGGCGCCCGACGCCACGCTGGTCAACCTGCGGGCCGGCCAGGACTCGGGGTTCTTCTTCTTCTTCGAGACCATCGCGGCCATCGCCTACGCCGCCGAGAACGACATCGACGTCGTGAACATGAGCTTCTACACCGACCCGTGGCTCTACAACTGCGACTCGGCCGATGACTACATCGAGGGCGAGGTCACCGAGGAACAGTTGGCAGAGCAGGCGATGATCCGCGAGGGCATCATCGAGGCTGTCGCGTACGCACGGACCAACGGCGTCACGCTCGTGGCCGCCGCCGGCAACCAGCACGCCGACCTTGCGGCCCCGACCCGCTTCGACGACACCAGCCCGGACTACCCGCTCGAGACCAACCAGGAGCGGACGGTCACCAGCGACTGCCTCGACCTGCCGTCCGAGGCGCCGGGAGTGATCCAGGTCTCGTCGATCGGGCCATCGAAGGTCAAGGCCGACTACTCGACCTGGGGCCTGGGCGCCATCGACGTGGCGGCGCCCGGCGGCTGGTTCCGCGACGGCTTCGGCACGCAGGACTTCAGGGAGCCGGAGAACATGATCCTGTCGAGCTACCCGGTCGAGGTCGCCCGGGAGGAGGGCGCAGTGAACAAGGGCGGCGGCCTGAAGGACCCGCACTTCTACCTGCGGGACTGCACGGCCGGTAAGCCCTGCGCCTACTACCAGTACCTCCAGGGCACGTCGATGGCCTCGCCGCACACCACCGGCGTCGTGGCGTTGATCATCCAGGCCCACGGCACGTCCGACGGAGCCGGCGGGTTCGATCTAGCCCCCGATGCCGTCTACGACATCTTGACGTCGACGGCCAGCGACACGCCGTGCCCCGACCCGGCGCTGCTGGACTACACACAGGAAGGCCGGCCGGCCTCGTGGAACGCCACCTGTGTCGGCACGGCCGAGTACAACAGCAACTACGGCGAGGGCATCGTCAACGCCGCCGCGGCTGTCGCTCCCTGACGCGTCGGCCCGCTCGTCAACACAGGGCGCTCGGCACCGGCCGGGCGCCCTGTCGCGTCAGGGCAGCGTCAGGACCTCGGCGCCGGCGTCGGTGACCAGCAGCGTGTGCTCGAACTGGGCGGTGCGACGGCGGTCGACCGTGACCGCCGTCCAGCCGTCGCTCCAGAGCTGGTGCTGCCACGACCCCATCGTGATCATCGGCTCGATGGTGAAGGTCATGCCCGGCTCGATGAGCGTCGTCGCCCGCGGGTCGTCGTAGTGCGGGATCTGCAGGTCGGTGTGGAACTGCTCGCCGATGCCGTGGCCCACGAACGCCCGCACCGCGCCGTAGCCGTGCGCCTCGGCATGAGCCTGGATGGCCCGGCCGATGGCGCGGATCGGCCGGCCGGGCTGGACGACGGCGATCCCCCGCTCCAGGCACTCGCGGGTGACCCGGATGAGCTCGGCCGAGGCGTCGTCGATGGTCCCGACCGGGAAGGTGGCGTTGGTGTCGCCGTGCACGCCGTCGAGGTAGATGGTCACGTCGAGGTTGACGATGTCGCCGTCGATCAGCGCCCGGTCGTCGGGGATCCCGTGGCAGATGACCTCGTTGACCGAGGTGCAGAGCGACTTGGGGAAGGCGCCGTAGTTGAGGGGGCTCGGATAGCCGCCCCGCTTGATGCACTCCTCGTGGCACAGGGCGTCGAGCTCGTCGGTGGTCACGCCCGGCGTCACTGCCGCCCCCACGATCTGCAGGACCTCGGCCGCCGCCTTCCCGGCCCGCCGCATGCGCTCGATCACCTCGGGCGACCGCACGTGCGACTCGGGACGGCGCACCGGCACGCCGGTCTCGGCGTAGTGCGGTCGGGGGATGCCGGCCGGCACCGGCCGAGCGGGGCTCACCCGCCCGGGACGGACGTGGTCGGTGCTTGCCTTGTGGCAGCGCTTGAACTTGCGGCCGCTGCCGCACCAGCAGGGATCGTTGGCCTTGAGGGCGAGGGCGGTCATCGAAGTCGTTGCCATGACCCGCCCAGGCTACCGAGCCAGCGATCCCACCTTGCTGGTGACATCAACAACCGGTCGCGGCTGCCAGGATGCGGCACGCCTCGCTCATCCGAGCCGCCGACAACGTCATCACCCGGCGGCGGAAGCGATCCCGGGGCAGGGTGTGCAGGTTGTCGAAGTTCACGACACAGTCCGTTGGCACACCATCGGCGCGGGACGTGAGATCGAGCTCGGACACGAGGCCGCGGCGGGTACGGGTCAATGCAGCCACGACCACCGCGCCGATCCGGTCAGCCACCGGGTCACGCGTCAGCACGAGAACCGGCCGGTCGCCGCCCGGAGTTGCCGCGAACCAGACCTCACCTCGTCGCATCGGCCCAGTCCGACCAATCCTCGGCTGGGCCCCAGTCGGCGATGTCGGCGAGCGCTTGCTCGCCGTCGTCCAGCGGTTGGCGAGCCCACGTCTCGGCATCGTTCTCGCTCTCGAGGCGCAAGAGGTGACGCCGGAGCGCCTCACGGAGCAGCTCCGACCTGTCAACTCCCAGCCTCTCGGCCCAGGTCTGTGCCTCGGCCGCCTGGTCCTCGTCGACGCGGAAGCTCAGCATTGTCATACAGCTAGCCTAGCTCGTATGACACAGGTGGGCGACGCCGACTGGGCGGTGCCCGTCAACGGGTCACCGACCGGGTGGGCGACGTCGACGCCGTCCCCGAGCTCGAACCCGAGGTGGAGAGCGCCGCCGCCTGACCGGCCGCCTGATCGGCGAGGTCACCCGGGCACCCCGTCCCCACGAGGGATGATGGAGCCCGGCGGCACCGGCCGACGGCGAGGAGGTGGCGATGCAGGTCGTGCTCGAGGGCATCGAGCTGCGCGCCGTGCGGATGCCCCTCGCCGAGCCGTTCGTGACGGCCCACGGCACCCGTCGCCACCGCCAGGTGGTGATCGTGCGGGCCGTGGCCGCCGAAGGACCGGCGGGCTGGGGCGAATGCGTGGCCGAGCCCGAGCCGACCTACTGGCCCGAATACACGGCCGGCGCGTTGCACGTGCTGGAGCATCACCTGGTCCCCCGCCTGCTGGAGGGGCGCTCCCTGCGCGAGGTGCGCGGCCACCACATGGCCAAGGCGGCGCTCGAGTGCGCCGCCCTCGACGCCGGCCTGCGGGCCGAGGACCGCTCGATGGCCGCCTTCCTCGGCGCCACGCGTCCCGTCGTGCCCACCGGCATCGCCCTCGGGATCACCCGCACCATCGACGGACTGATCGAGTCCGTGGTCCGTTGGCGTGACCGGGGCCACCGCGCGTTCAAGCTCAAGGTCCGCCCCGGCTGGGAGGTCGAGCCGGTGCAGGCCGTGCGCGACGACGTCGGCGACGAGGTCGCCCTGCTGGTCGACGCCAACGGCAGCTTCCGCAGCGACAACCCCGACGACCTGGCCGTCCTTGCCCGCCTGGCCGACCCGGAGCTGGGGCTGGTCGCCATCGAGCAGCCGTTCGCCCCCGACGACCTGGTCGGCCACGCCCGCCTGACCCGCCAGATCGACGTGCCGGTGTGCCTCGACGAGTCGATCGGGTCGCTGGGTGACCTCGACACGGCGCTGGCGCTCGGGGCCTGCGGAGCGGTGAGCCTCAAGGCCGGGCGGGTGGGCGGGCTGGTCCAGGCCCGGCGGGTGCACCAGCGCTGTCGCGACGCCGGGGTGTCGCTGCGCTGCGGCGGCATGCTCGAGACCGGCATCGGGCGCGCCCTCAACCTCGCCATCGCCGCCCTGCCCGGGTGCAACCTGCCTCCCGACCTCGGGCCGTCGTCGCGCTACTTCTCCACTGACCTCACGCCCGCCTTCGACTCCCGGGGTGGCACCATGATCGTGCCGAGCGGGCCCGGCCTCGGGGTCGAGCCGCTGGCGGAGGTGCTCGAGGACATGACCGTGAGCAAGCGCATGCTGCGAGCCGCGACGTGACGGCCGATGTGACGGCCGGATTGCCGGTGACCGTCGACGACGTCCTCGCCGCCGCCGACCGCCTGGCCAGATCGATCGAGCGCACCCCCAGCGCGCACTCCCGCACCCTGTCCCACGTGCTCGGGTGCCACGTGGTGGTGAAGTTCGAGAACCTGCAGTTCATCGCATCGTTCAAGGAGCGGGGCGCCCTCAACAAGCTGCTCCAGCTCGACGACGGCGAGCGGGCCAAGGGCGTCGTGGCGATGTCGGCCGGGAACCATGCCCAGGCCGTCGCCTACCACGCCAGCCGGCTCGGCATCGACGCCACCATCGTGATGCCCACCAACACCCCGTTCGTGAAGGTCCAGCGGACCCGCGAGCTGGGGGCCACCGTCGTGCTGCTGGGTGACGGCTTGGCCGAGGCGGAGGCCGAGGCCCTGCGCTTGGCCGGCGACGAGGGCCGCACGTATGTCCACCCGTTCGACGACCCGGCCGTCATCGCTGGGCAGGGCACGTGCGCGCTGGAGATGCTGGCCGACGACCCCGACCTCGAGGTGCTTGTCGTCCCCGTCGGTGGCGGCGGCCTGCTCGCCGGTATGGCCGTGGCCGCCAGGAGCCTGTCGCCCGACATCGAGCTGATCGGCGTCCAGACCGAGCGCTATCCGTCGATGGCCGCTCACGTGCACCGGGCCGATTGGCCCTGCGGCGGATCCACCATCGCCGAGGGCATCGCGGTCCCCCATGCAGGCGACCTCACCGGCCGCATCATCGCCGCGCTCGCCGACGACGTGCTCACCGTCAGCGAGGTGAGCATCGAGCAGGGCATGAACCTGCTGCTGGAGATCGAGAAGGTGGTGGCCGAGGGGGCCGGTGCCGCCGGCATCGCGGCCCTGCTCGAACAACGCGAGCGCTTCGCCGGCAAGAAGGTGGGCGTCGTCATCACCGGCGGCAACGTCGACCCCCGGCTGCTCGCCTCGGTCATCATGCGGGGGCTGATCCGCAGCGGGCGGCTGACCCGCCTGCACGTCGAGGTTCCCGACGTGCCCGGCAGCATGGGCGACGTCGCCACCATCCTCGGCCGGGCCGGGGCCAACATCGTCGAGATCCTGCACCAGCGGATGTTCGTGGACCTGTCCGCCAAGTCGGCCGAGATCGAGGTCACGATCGAGACCCTCGACAAGCACCACGTGCACCGGGTCGTGGCCGCCCTCGAGGACGCCGGCTACGCGGTCTCGCTCGGCCTGTTCACCCACCGCGAGGCCCCACCCGCCTGAGTGCCGGGTACCGGCCCGGTATGGGACCGGTTGCCGACCGGGTAGCCGAGCGGCGTGAGGTCACGCCCGGTCGACGCCGTGCTGTGCGACCGCGACGGCACGCTGATCGCCGACGTGCCGTACAACGGCGACCCGGCGCGCGTCGCGGCCCTGCCCGGGGTCGCCGGCGGGCTCGCGCGGCTGCGGGCCGCCGGCGTCAAGCTCGCCGTGGTGTCCAACCAGAGCGGCGTCGCCCGCGGGCTGCTCACGACCGACCAGGTCGAGGCCTGCAACGCGAGGGTGGCCGAGCTGCTCGGTCGTTTCGACCTGATGCTGTGGTGCCCGCATGGCCCCGGGGAGGGCTGCGACTGCCGCAAGCCGGCCCCCGGGATGGTGGTGGAGGCGGCATTGCGGCTCGGCGTCCCGGTGCCGCGCTGCGCGGTGGTGGGCGACATCGCCGCCGACATGGAGGCCGCCCGCGCCGCCGGGGCTGTCGGCGTGCTCGTGCCCAACGCCCGCACGCTGCCCGCCGAGGTCGAGGCGGCGCCGCTGGTCGCCCCCGACTTCGACCGAGCCGTCGACCTGCTGCTCGGCGTGGGAGCGCCGCCATGAGCCGGCACCTGCTCGTGGCCCGCCTCGACAACTGCGGCGACGCGCTGTTGGCGCCGGCCGGCGGGTCCACCTGCTGTGCGGTCCCCGGGGCCGGGCAGGCGCCGACCTGCTGCCGGGACTGGCGAGCGTCATCGAGGCGCCCGTGCCCTGGATCGAGCCGCTGCCGATGCCCGTCCGCCAGGCCGACGCCCAGTGGCTCGTCGACGAGGTCGAGCGCCGGTCCATCGGCGAGGCGGCGATCCTGGGTTCGTCGCACCAGAGCCCGTTGCCGCTGGCGCTGCTGCTGCGATGGGCGGGAGTCGAGCGCATCGCCGCGGTGAGTCACGACCACGCCGGCTCGCTGCTCGACCATCGCATCCCCGGAGACCCCGATGTGCACGAGGTGGTCCGGGCGTTGCTGGTAACCGACGCCCTCGGCATCGCCCGGCCCACCGACGACCGGCTGCGGGTCGACCTCGCGGGCACCAGCCTTCCCGCGCTGCCGGGCATCGACGGTCGCTTCCTGGTCCTCCACCCGGGCGCCAGCGTTCCGGCCCGCACAATGGCGGTGGATCAATGGGCCGGAACGGCCCGCGCACTGGCCGCCGCCGGCTGGAACATCGCCGTCACCGGGTCCCCGGAAGAAGCGCGTCTGACCGCTCAGGTGGCGGGGGATGACGCGCGTGTGCTGGACCTCGGAGGACGTACCACGCTGCGTGAGCTCGGACGGCTGCTGGCGTCGGCCACCGCCTTCGTCGGCGGCAACACGGGCCCCATGCACCTGGCCGCCGCCGTCGGGACGCCCGTGGTGACCGCCTTCGCCGCCACCGTGCCCGTCGACCGCTGGCGGCCGTGGCGGGTGCCCCATGTGGTCCTCGGCGACCACACGGTGCCCTGCGCGGGTTGCCGCAGCCGCGTATGCCCGCTGGACGAGCAGGTGTGCCTGAGCCGTGTGCGCCCGGCCGAGGTGGTCGCCGCGGTGCGCAAGCTCACAGGGGGACCGACGGAACGGGCACGGCAGCCGGCGGAGGCCGGGTCGTGACGGGTCTGCGCGTCGATCTGGTGTCGGAGCACGCCAGCCCGCTCGCCACCCTGGGCGGCGCCGACGCCGGCGGGCAGAACGTCCACGTCGCCGCCCTAGCCATCGCCCTCGGCGGGCTGGGCTGCGATGTCACGGTCCACACGCGGGCCGAAGCGCCGCACCTCCCGCGGCGGGTCTCGCTGGCGCCCAACGTCGAGGTCGAGCACGTCCGGGCCGGTCCCGCAGCGCCGGTCCCCAAGGACGAGCTGCTGACGTACATGCCGAGCTTCGCCGCCCGCCTGCGCCGCCGATGGGCCGTCCGGGCGCCGCACGTGGTTCATGCCCATTTCTGGATGTCCGGTTGGGCGTCGCGACACGCCCAACCCGCCGGCGTGCCGGTCGTACAGACCTTCCACGCCCTCGGCGTCGTCAAGCGGCGCCACCAGGGCGTCGCCGACACCAGCCCCTCCGAGCGCCATGCCATCGAAGCCGAGCTGGCGCAGCGGGTGGACCACATCGTGGCGACCTCCAGCGACGAGCGCAGCGAGCTGCTGGCGCTGGGTGCCGACCCCGAGCGCATCTCGGTGGTGCCGTGCGGGATCGATCCGGCGATGTTCCGCCCCGACGGACCGGTCGCGCCGCGCCGGTCGCGCCGCCGGGCGCCGCGCCACCGGATCGTCACCGTCAGCCGGCTGGTCCCCCGCAAGGGGATCGCCGACGTGATCGCCGCGCTCCCCGGGCTGCCGGACGCCGAGCTGGTGATCGCCGGTGGACCCCCGGCCGATCAGCTGGACGCCGACCCTGAGGCGCGTCGGCTCCGGGAGTTGGCCGAAGCTGCTGCCGTGGCCGACCGCGTGCGGCTGGTGGGCGCGCTGCCCCGGCCGGAGGTCGCGGCGCTGCTGCGCTCGGCCGACCTGGCCGTGTGCGTGCCGTGGTACGAGCCGTTCGGCATCGTCCCGCTCGAGGCCATGGCCTGCGGCACCCCCGTCGTGGGCAGCGCCGTCGGCGGCCTGCTCGACACCGTCGTCGACCGCCGCACGGGACTGCTCGTGCCACCCAGGCAACCCGAGGCGATCGCCGAGGCCGTCCGGCATCTGCTCGACAACCCGTCGCTGCGCCGCCGCATGGGCGATGAGGGCGCCGCCCAGGTCCGCCAGCGGTTCACGTGGGAGCAGGTGGCCCGGTCGACCCTCGAGGTCTACGAGCAGCTGTGCGACCGGCGGGCATCGTGGGCGGTGCCGGCGTGACCGTTCGTCCTCGGGGGCTGCGCCCCCGCACCCCATCGTCGCTGGCGCCCACGGCGCCTCTCATGGATCATCTGGACGAGTCGCGGCGGGGACTGGCGGCGCTGGCCGGCAAGCTCGGCCAGATCGAGCGCTGGGGCGCGGTGCTCCGCCGGCGGCTGGAGGACGGCGGGCGCCTGCTGGTGGCCGGCAACGGCGGCAGCGCAGCGCTGGCCCACCACCTCGCCGGCGAGCTGGTCGGGCGCTACGACCGCGAGCGCCGGCCGTTCAGCGCGCTGGCGCTGTCGGCCGAGACCGCCGGGCTCACCGCGATCGGCAACGACTACGGCTTCGACCAGTGCTTCGCCCGCCAGGTCGAGGCCCACGGCCGGCCCGGCGACGTGTTGCTGGCGCTGTCGACCTCGGGCGCCAGCGTGAACCTGCTGCGGGCGGTGGACGCAGCCCGTGGCGCCGGCGTCGAGGCGTGGGCCATGACGGGGCCGGCGCCGAACCCGCTGGCGGGCGCGGTCGACGACGTCCTCACGGTCGACTGCGCGGGCACGCCCAGCGTGCAGGACGTCCAACAGGTCGCCGTCCACCTGCTGTGCCTCGCCTTCGAGCTGGCCGGGTCCCCATCGTGAGCCGACGGCCGGTGTCCGTCACGGTCGTCGGCGACGCCCTGCTCGACGTCGATTGGGTGGGCTCGGTGGACCGCGTGTGTGCCGACGCGCCGGTCCCGGTCCTCGACATGGGCTTGGAGCGCCATCGGCCGGGCGGCGCCGGGCTGGCCGCCCGGTGCGCGGCGCAAGCGGGCGCGGCGGTGACGCTTGTGACCGCGGTGGGC
>OCZV010000038.1_pt1 | contig 46975 bp, 40 predicted proteins | sample 1539051 | NCBI WGS metagenome assembly OCZV01 (sample SAMEA3113581, study PRJEB22503) | soil metagenome
GCGCCGAGCCTCTCATCGCCCTCGCCATGCTCAGCCTCGGCGGTCACCCACCGGCTCTCCCGGGCCGCCCGTGACCCACGGATGCGTCAGGAGGACCTCTTTTTGCCTGGCGGGGTACCTTGCGGTTGTGAGGGGCGCTGCGTTCTTTGATCTGGATCGCACCTTGTTGCGGGGGGCTTCGGGGCCGGTCATCGGGGAGGCGTTGCGGGCGAAGGGGGTGCTGTCGGAGCGCAGCGTGCCCGGGGAGGGGTTGCTGTACCGGGTGTTCGACCTGGTGGGGGAGACCCGGCCGTCCATGGTGCTCACGCGAATGGCGGCCCGGTTCGCCAAGGGCTGGCCGCAGGAACAGGTGCGGGCCGCCGGCGAGCAGGCGGCCGACCAGCTGGCCGGCGCGGTGCAGCCGTTCGCCCACGCGATCATCGACGACCACCGCGCCGCCGGGCGCCCGCTGGTGCTCGCCACGACCACGCCCGACGACATGATCTGGCCGCTGGCCGACCGGCTCGGCTTCGACGACGTGGTGGCCACCCGCTACGGGGTGGACGGCGAAGGACGCTACGACGGCACGATCGACGGTGAGTTCGTCTGGGGCCGGGGCAAGCTCCGCGCCGTCCGGGCCTGGGCGGACGACCGGCGGGTCGATCTCGACCGCAGCTGGGCCTACAGCGACAGCTATTACGATGCCGCCCTGCTCGGCGCGGTCGGGCATCCCGTGGCGGTCAATCCCGATCCCCGCCTGTTGGGGGTGGCGTTGGTGCGGCGCTGGCCCGTGGTCCACTTCGACGTGCCCGCCGGCGTGCCCAAGCTGCCCCTCCTCGGCGTCGAGCCCCAGCGGTTGGCGCAGGCCCTGCTCCGGCCGGAGCTGCTGCCCTGGGCCCGGTTCGACATCGACGGCGTCGAGCGCATCCCCGCTGCCGGACCGGCCATCCTGGTGGCCAACCACCGCAGCTACTTCGACCCGCTGGCGCTCGGGATGACGCTGGCTCGGCGGGGCCGGGCGGTGCGCTTCCTCGGCAAGCGAGAGGTGTTCGACACACCGGTCGTCGGCTCGCTGGTCCGCGCCATGGGCGGCATCCGGGTCGAGCGGTCGACCGGGTCCGACCAGCCCCTCGTCGAGGCGGCGGCGGCGCTGGCCGCCGGGGAGCTGGTCGCGATCCTGCCCCAGGGGACGATCCCCCGGGGACCGGCGTTCTTCGACCCGGAGCTGAAGGGACGGTGGGGGGCGGCCCGGTTGGCTGCGCAGACGAGGGTCCCGGTGGTGCCCATCGGGCTGTGGGGCACCGAACGGGTGTGGCCGCGCTCGGAACGACTGCCCCGCGTGTGGAACCTGACCGACCCGCCGACCGTGGCCGTGCGCGTCGGTGACCCGGTGGAGCTGAAGTACCGCTCGGCGGCGGCCGACACCCGGCGGATCATGTCCGCCATCGCCGACCTGCTACCCGCCGAGGCCCGCCGGCCCCACGACCCCACGCCCGAGGAACTGGCTCGCACCTATCCGCCGGGACGTCACCCGAGGTCGTAGGTTTCACCGACTGACGGCCGAGGTCATGGGTTTCAGATCTGAAACCCATGACCTCGGGCTCGGCTGGGTGAAACCTATGACCTCCCGACCAAGCCTCACTCCGGCAGGGGATGCCGGACCCAGCGGCCCCGGCCGAGGCCCTTGGCCTCGCGCAGGGCCCGGTCGGCCCGGGCCATCACCGCCTCGGCCGGCTCACCGTGCCCCAGCTCGGTGAGGCCGATGCTGGCACCCACCTCGACCCACTCTTCCGGCCCGAGCGGAACCGCGATCGCTGGGCGGACCACATCCAGCAGGCGGTCGGCAACCACTTCGACGTCGTCGGGGCCGGCGAGCCGCTCGCACAGCACGGCGAACTCGTCGCCGCCGATGCGCGCCACCAGGTCGCCGGGGCGCACGGCGCCGGCGAGCCGGTCGGCGACCTCCACCAGCACCTTGTCCCCGGCCAGGTGCCCATGGTCGTCGTTGACCGGCTTGAAGTGGTCCAGGTCGATGAACAGCACCGCGGACTTGCCGGCGCCCGCCTTGCTGACGTCCCGGATGCGGTCGAGGAAGACCTTGCGGTTGGCCACACCGGTGAGGGTGTCGTGGGTGGCGGCATACTCGAGCGCCCGATGGCTGCGGTCCCATTGCAGGGTGAGCCGCAGCAGCTGTCCGGTGCGCTGCACCGCGCTCCAGGTGAAGGGGGTTGGTAGGCCGCCGAGGGGGCGCCAGATCACCAGGGCGGCCGTCGGCTCGGGCTCGCCCGCCACGGTCACCGGGTGAACCCAGCACGACGCGAAGCCGGCCCCGCGGGCCCGCGCCGCCAGCGGCACCGGGAGCTCGTCGGCCGACGCCACCAGGACGTCCTCGCCGGTCTCCAGGGCACGGGCCCAGGGTGCCTCCGGATGGGGCAGCAGCATGTCGACGGCGCTTCCCGCCACCACCCCGAACCGGGGCGCCCGCCAACGGTCGCACACCGCCGTCGAGCTGTGGGGCACCGCCTGCTCGATCGCGGCGCCGAGGTGGACGAGCACGTCGGGCAGCCCGGCGTTGTCGGCCATCGCCTTCAGCGCGCGGTCGAGCGCCCGCTGGTAGCCGGCGCGCTGCGCGAACACGATGTGCCAAGGCAGGCCCGTCACGGTGCTGGTGGCGCCGATGAGGTCGACCGGCGTCGACGAGCCATCCTTGCGCAGCAGGTCGGCCGGAACCCCCACGCCGGCGCGGGGATAGTCGTCGGGCACGTCGTCGAGCGCCAGCAGTGCTTCGATCACCTCGGGGAGCGACGCCGGGCTGAAGAGCTCGTCGAGGCGCCGGCGGACCACCTCCTCCGGGGTCCACCCCAGCAGCTCCTCCACCGAGGCGCCGACCCATTCGAGCGTGCCGTCCTTGCCGATGAGGCAGAAGGGGTTGACCGCGGTGTCGGCCACGGCGCGGAACACCTCGGGCGTTGGCTCGTAGGTCTCGATCAGCTCGATGCGGTTGCCGAAAGGGTCGTCGAGGTGGACCCGCCGACGCCCGTCGAGGTCCTCTCCCGGACGCGCCTCGATGCCGGCTGTGGCCAACCGCTCGAGCAACGGATCGAGGTCGTCGACGTTGAGCGCGGGGTGGGCCTTGCGAGCGGGGTGGAACGGCTCCTCGACGCCGAGGTGGAGCTCCACGGCGCTGGTGCGGAACCAGCAGCCGCCACGGACCGCCAGCGTCGCCGGCTTGGGCACCCGCTCGAACCCGAGCACGGAGCCGTAGAAGCGCTCGGCCTCGGCCTCGGCCCCGGGGCCCGCGGGCATGGCGAGCTGCACGTGGTCGATGCCGAGGAACGCGGGACGGAGGTGGTCGCCCCCCCATGGCTTCATGCCAGGATCATGACACCATCGCCGCGGTAGTGGCCCATCCGGAGGCTGTCGCCGGAATCACGCCCCGACCCTCACCCAACGGCCCCGGCCCCGGCGCTTGGCGTCGCGCATGGCGCGGTCCGCCCGGGCGAGGACCGCATCGACCCTTTCCGCGGCACCCACCCCGGTCACGCCGATGCTGGCGCCGACCATGACCTCGGCCTCGACCTCCCCGGGAACGGTGACGATGGGGTCGCGCACGACCGCGATCAGCCGCTCGGCCACGGCGACCACGTCGTCGGGATCGGCCAAGCGTTCGCACAGGACGGCGAACTCGTCCCCGCCGACGCGGGCCACCAGGTCGCCGGGGCGCAGCACGGTGACGAGGCGGTGGGCCACCTCGGCGAGGACGTGGTCGCCCACCTGGTGACCCAGCTCGTCGTTCACCGGCTTGAAGTTGTCGAGGTCGATGAACAGCACGGCGGCCCGCCCCCCACCGCGCCGGGCGACCTCTCCCAGGCGGTCGCGGAACGCCCGGCGATTGGCGACACCGGTCAGCGGATCGTGCATGGCCGCGAACTCGAGCGCCCGCCGGCTGCGGTTCCATTGCAGCGTCAGCGCCAACAGCTGGCCCGCCCGGTGCACCGACCGGGTGGTGTAACGGGTGGGAGTCCCCGTCAGATCCCGCCACACGACGATGGCGGCGGTCGGGGCGGCGTCGCCGGTGGCGGTGACCGGATGGGCCCAGCACGATCCGAACCCGCGCTCGCGGGCCAGCGGCTGCAGCGACGTGGGCAGCTCGGCCACCGATGGGATCACCACGTCGGCGCCGGTGGCCAGGGCCCGGGCCCAGGGGGCGGCGAGGTCGGGGACCAGGAGCTCGGCCGCACGGCCGACGGCGACGTCGAAGCGCCGTGCCCGCCAGCGGTCGCCGATGGCCACCGCGCTCTGGGGGACGGCCTGCTCCACCGCTTCGGCGAGGTTGGCCAGCACGTCCGAGAGGTCCTCGTCACGGGCCATCGCCTCCAGGGCGCGATCGAGCGCGCGGTCGTACCCGGCCCGCCGGGCGAACACGATGTGCCACGGCAGGCCGGTCTTGCTGGACCCGACCGCGAACAGGTCGCACGGGGTGACCGACCCGTCGCTGCGCACCAGGTCGACGGGCAGGCCCGGCGCGCCCCGCGGGTACGAGCCGGGGATGTCGTCGAGCGCGGACAGCGCGTCGATGGCGGCGTGCAGCGAGGCCTCGGACACCAGCGTGTCGACGCGCTGGCCGATCAGCTCCGCGGGCGTGCGTCCGAGCAGCTCCGCGATGGACGCGCCGATCCAGCGGATCGTGCCGTCGCGGGCCACGAGCGCGAACGGGTTGACGGCGGTGTCGGCGATGGCCCGGAAGACCTCGGGGCTCGGGTCGGGCGATTCGATCAGCTCGAGGTGGTTCCCGAACGGATCGTCGATGGCCAGGTGCCAGGTCTCGGGGGCGTCGGCGTCGGTGTCGATGCCGGTAACGGTGTCGAACCCGGCGGCGGCGAGGGTGTCGCCGAGCTCGTCGAGGTCGTCGACGTACAGGGCGGCCTGAGCCCGCGCCGGACCGGCCGCAGGGTCGTCGACGGCCAAGTGCAGTGCCACCACCCGGTTGCGGTACCAGCGCCCGCCTGCACGCGCCTGATGGGGCGGTGGGTGGCTGCGCTCCAGCCCGAGAAGGCCGGCGTAGAAGCGCTCGGCCGCGCGCTCGGCTTCAGCGCCGGGCGGCATGCCGAGGCGCACGTGGGCGACGCCGAGGAGTCGCGGAGCTCGCGCCACATCCCGGGCCGGCACCGTCAGAGCGAGAGCTTCCGGCGGATCGTGTTCAGCGCGCTCCCAGCTTCGAACCACTCGACCTGCTCGTCGCTCATCGTGTGCGTGGCCTCGAACCCGATCGTCGACCCGCTCGGTTTGGATGACGCACCGCACCGCCGTGCCGGCGTCGAATCGGCCAGGCCGATCATGTCACCCCGGCAATGGCTCCGTGGCGTGTGCCTTGCATGGGCGACGGACCTAGACAAGCCTATGACAAGTGCGCGAGGTCCGTTATCGGGCGATCGCCGACGAGCTGCGCGGGCGGGTGGAGTCCGGCGCTCTGGCGGGCGGTCGCCTGCTGCCCAGCGAGAGCGAGCTGTCGCGCGCCCACGGGGTCAGCCGCGTCACGGTCCGCAAGGCGCTCGAGCTCCTGCGGGACGAAGGGCTGATCGACTCCCGGCAGGGGTTCGGGTGGTTCGTCGCCACCGACCCCGTTCGCCAGGCCCTCGGGCGGCTCGGCACCATCGAGGACCAGCTCGGCGAGCTGGGATTGAGCTCGGAGCGGCGGGTGGTGGGCTTCCGGTTCGTAGCGTCCCCCCGCCGCGTGCGCCAGGTGCTGGGTGTCGAGGCGGTGCTCGAGGTGCGGCGCGTCAACCTGGCGGATGGCCAGCCCTTCGCCCGGGTCACGGTGTGGTGCCCGGAGGAGGTCGGGTCGCGGTTGTCCCGCGCCGACGTGGAGCGCACACCGTTCTACGAGCTGGTGGGCGTCCCGATCGGGGGAGCGACGCAGACCATCGGCGCCGCCGCCGCCAGTGCCGCCGATGCCGCCCTGCTGGCGGTCCCCGTGGGGTCGCCCGTCCTGCGCTGCGAGCGGGTGACCCGCGATCTCGACGGCCAGCCGCTGCTGGTGTCGGAGCACGTGTTCCCGGCCCACCGCACGGAGTTCGTCGTCGACCTGCCACGGTTCGAGCCGTCGATGGGGCCCTCGGGGCTACGCCTGGTCGAGTGACTCGTCGAGCGTGGCGTGGGCGCCGGGCTGCTCGGTGACGGGATCGGTCCCGCCGTCACCGGTGATCACCATGTAGGCGACGCCCAGGGTGAGGAGTATCACCACCACGATCAGCACGATCACGGGCAGCGCCGGGGGGCCGGCGGACGGGGCTTCCCGAGCGGGCGCAGCGGCCCGGGCGGTTGTCGACGTGCTGGCCAGAGCACGGCGATCGGAGCTGGCGTTCGGTGACCCGGGTCCAAGCGACGACCGGTCGAGGCCACGGGCCCGGCGGGCGCGGTCGAGCGCCGAGCCGGGGCGGATCGGCACGGTGCCGAAGGAGGCCCCGTGCCCGCCGGGCCCAGAAGCGGTGAGCGGTCGTCGCTCCACCGGCACCTGCTCCGGTGCATGCCCCCGGGCGGGGGGTTCGACCTCGTGGCGCGGGGCGAGCCGGGTGGGCGGGGTCGCGGGGCCCTCACGCCGGTGCGCGTGGACATCCTGTGCCGGGGCGCTCCGCGCCGCAGGCCGGTGGCCGTTGCGACCGGTGCCGTTGAGGCCCGTGGGGCGGGGTCCGGGCTGGTTCCTGTCGGGCCGCTCGCCGTTGCCCGGCGTGGCCGACCCGGCCAGGTGGTCGAGCCCGTTGGCCCAGTGTCCGGGGACCGCGCCGAACGATCGGTTGGTCAGATCGGGCGGCGTCTCGCTGAACAGGTGGACGAGGTCGGCCTCGCGGCTGCTGGACGCGCTGGGCAGTGGATCGGTGTACCAGGCCGGCAGGGTGCCGAGCCGCGGCGGGACGGGTCCGGCGAGCGCTGCCGGCGTGGTCGGCTGCGGCTCGGGCGGCTCGCCCTGGGGGGCCGGCGGCTGGGCCGGGTCCGCCTCGGCGGCAGGTGTGGGGGCTGGTGGCGCCAGGTCCAGCACGATCGGCTCGGTGACGGCGAGGCCGGCGTTGCGCTGCACGTCCTGCAGCGACCAGGCCAGGTCGAGGGCACGCAGCGGACGCTTCTCGGGGGCGTGGGCGAGGGCGGCATGGAGCGCGGCCTCGATGCCCGGGGGCACGTCGGGCCGCGCGATGGGTGGCACCTCGATCTGCAGGATGCGCAGCAGCAGCGACGCATTGCTGTCGGTGATGTCGGGCGGCTTCTCGTGCGGGGCCCGCCCGGCCAGCAGCGCGTAGATGGTGGTCGCCAGCGAGTAGACGTCGGACGCCGGCGTCACGCCCGTACGTTCGAGCACCTCGGGTGGTGCGAAGTAACGGATCGGGTTGTGCATCGCCCCGAACCCCAGGAAGTTGCTGAACTCGGCGAGACCGATGTCGGCGACCAGTGGCTCGCGCTCCGAGCCGAACACCAGCCGGGCCGGTGACAGGTCGCCGTGCACGATGCCCGCCCGGTGCGCCGTCTCGAGCGCCCCCGCCACCAGGACGCCGATCTGGAGCGCCCGCTCGGCGGGGAGCGGGCCACGGGTCTTGAGCACCGTGTCGACCGTCTCGGCCGGCTGGGGATCGGTGACCACCCAGGGACGGCCGTCGGGCCCGCGTCCCCAGTCGTGGACGGCGAGCACGCTCGGGTGCGTCGCCAGCCGCTGGGCGGTGGCGGCGGCCTGGTCGAACCGCTGGCGGGTCGCCTCGTCGGCCGGCGCCGGATAGACGGTCACCGTCACCTGGCGTCCGAGTCGGTCGCTGTGGGCGGAGTAGAGCGTCGACGCCAAGCGCTCTCCGACGGGAGCGAGGTCGCGACAGTGAGGTACGGGTGGCGCGGATGTCCCAGCCATGTCGAGTCCCGAATCTATCTCGGATCCGGGCCCCGTAAACTCGCCGCCCCACCGACTTTCGCAGTTCTGCGGTCGATCGCGCTCAGTACGTTGTCGCGCACACCGTGGGCACATGCCCGGCGGGGTGTGGGGGGAGATCGAGGGGGGAGGGTCTCCCTCCCCCCTCTAAACGGCAACGACGGTACCGGCGAGGCGGCCCTCGATGCGGCGGATCTCGTCCTTGGGCAGGACGTGCCAGACGTGGCCGGCGGCCTTGGCCCAGTGCTCGAGCAGCAGGGCCGAGCGGGGCGAGCCGGTGAGCGCGGCGTGCCGCTCGACCAGCCAGCGCACCTCCTCCAACGCGGCAGGGTCTGGGCGCACGGCGTCGACCAGGTTGGGGTTGAGCCGGGAGATGAGCCGCTCGAAATCCTGGTCGAACACGAACGCCTGGCCCCCGGTCATGCCCGCGCCCAGATTCCACCCCACCGGGCCGGTGACCACGATGGTGCCGCCGGTCATGTACTCGCAGCAGTGGTCGCCGGCGCTCTCGACGACCGCCACGGCCCCCGAGTTGCGGACGCCGAAGCGCTCGCCCACGCCACCGGCGATGTAGAGCTCACCCCCCGTGGCGCCGTAGAGGCAGGTGTTGCCGGCCAGGATCGGCAGCTCGGAGCGGTCGTTGGCGGGCGGGCGGATCACCACCACGCCGCCGCCCATCCCTTTCCCCACGTAGTCGTTGGCGTCGCCGGTCAGGTCGAGCTCGACGCCGTGGGCCAGGAATGCCCCGAAGCTCTGGCCGGCGGGGCCCGTGAACCGCGCGCGGGCCGTCCCGCGGGGCGGGAGCTCGCCGTACTCGAGCGCGATGGCGCCGGACAGCGCCGCGCCGATGGCCCGGTCGGCGTTGCGGATGTCGTACGACAGGTCGACGTCGTCGCCGTCCCAGACGGCCCGGAAGGCGTCGGCCAGCAGCTGGTCGCCCAGTTCGTCCCTCGGGTCCTGCAGCTCGACCCGCTCGACGAACCGCCGCGGGCCCCTGTCGTCGGCCGGCGGGGCCAGCAGCGGCGTCAGGTCCATGGCGTCGGCCCGGGCGTTGCCGGTGGCCTTCTGGCGCAGCAGGTCGACCCGGCCGACCGCCTCGTCGATGGAGCGCAGGCCGAGGGTGGCCAGGTAGCCCCGCACCTCCTCGGCGATGAACAGGAAGTAGGCCGCCACGCCCTCGGGCGTGCCGGTGAAGTTGGCCCGCAGGTGGGGCCGCTGGGTGGCCACGCCCGGCTTACACGTGTCGCGGTGGCAGGCCCGCAGCATGATGCAGCCCTCGGCGATCATCGCCGCGGTGCCGAAGCTGTACTCGTCGGCGCCGAGCAGGGCGGCGACGATGACCTGGCGGCCGGTGAGGAAGCCGCCGTCGACCCGCAGTCGCGCCCGGCTCCGCAGGCCGTTGTCGATCAGGGCGCGCTGGGTGTCGGCCAAGCCCAGCTCCCAGGGCATACCCGCGTACTTGATCGACGACAGGGGGCTGGCGCCGGTGCCGCCGTTCTGGCCGGACATGTGGATGACGTCGGCCAACGCCTTGACGCAACCGGCGGCGATCGTGCCCACCCCGTCCTCGGCCACCAGCTTGACCGAGACCTGCGCAGCGTTGACCTGCTTGAGGTCGTAGATGAGCTGCGCCAGGTCCTCGATGGAGTAGATGTCGTGGTGGGGCGGGGGCGAGATGAGGTCGACCCCCGGCTGGGTGTGGCGCAGGCGGGCGATCTCGGCCGACACCTTGTGGCCCGGGAGCTGGCCGCCCTCTCCCGGCTTGGACCCCTGCGCCATCTTGATCTGCAGCTCGTCGGCATGGGCCAGGTACTCGGGCGTGACGCCGAACCGGCCCGATGCGACCTGCTTGATCTTGGAGTTCTTGTCGTCGCGCCCCTGACCCCGGGTGCGGTAGCGGTAGGGGTCCTCGCCGCCCTCGCCGCAGTTGGACAGGGCGCCGAGCAGGTTCATCGCCTGCGCCAGCGTCTCGTGGGCCTCCTTGGACAGGGCGCCGTGCGACATGGCCCCGGTCGAGAAGCGGCGGGCGATGGCGCTGGCCGGCTCGACCTCGTCGACCGGGATCGGGTCCGCCGCCGGGACCAGCTCGAGCAGGTCGTGCAGCTCGATGACCGGGCGGTCGTTGGCGAGCTTGGCGAAGGCGTCGTAGCGCTCGGACGACTCGGAGCGGATGGCCGCCTGCAGCAGGTGGGCCGTCAACATCTCGCGGGTCTGCCCGTCGCCCGGTGGCTCCTGGACCAGCGACAGGTCGTTGAGGGCCTGGACGGTGTCCTTGTCCTTGGCGTGGGGCTCGCCCCCCTTGCGCACCCGGAAGAAGCCGGGTGACTCGAGGTCTACCCGCTCGCCCCAGGCGGCGCCGTGGCGGGCGAGCACGTCCTCGCCCAGCGCCCGCCAGCCCATGCCGCCCACCACGTTGGGCGTGCCGGTGAAGCAGACGTCGACCACCTCGGGCGCCAAGCCCACGACCTCGAAGATCTGGGCGCCGCGGTAGGAGTCGACGGTGCTGATGCCCATCTTGGACATGATCTTGAGCACGCCGGCCTCGATCGCCGCCTGGAAGTTGTGCTGCGCCTGCGGGCTGGTGAGGTCGCCGTCGTCCGCGCGGTCGGCCTCGGCGGCCACGGTGGCGAGCGCCAGGCGGGGGCAGATGGCGTCGGCGCCGTAGCCCAGCAGCGCGGCGAAGCTGTGCACGTCGAACAGGTCGTCGGCCACCATCACCAGAGACGTGCGCGACCGCAGCCGGGCGTCGCTGAGCGCCTGGTGGACGGCGCCGCATGCCAGCAGCGACGGCACCGCGGCCCGCTCGGGGCCCGAGTCCTCGCCTTCGAGGACGAGGATGCCGGCGCCCCCCTCGACCGCGGCGACGGCCTCGGCCCGGAGGCGTTCGACGGCGGCGTGGAGCCCGCCGGGTCCTTCGGCCGCCAGGAAGGTGGCGTCGAGCGGGATCACGGGCCACGGGGCGCGGTCGGTCAGCTCGAGCCCGGCGACCCCCGACGGATAGAGGAAGAACGACGGCAGCGTCAGCAGGCGGGCGGCGTCGGGTGACTCGGTGAGCAGCGGGGCCCGGGGGCCGAGCAGGGTGCGCAGGCTCATGACCAGGCGCTCGCGCAGGGGATCGATCGGCGGGTTGGTGACCTGGGCGAAGCGCTGGCGCAGGAAGTGGCTCACCGGCCGGGACCGGGGCGCGAGGTTGGGCAGCGGCGAGTCGTCGCCCATCGAGAAGGTGGGCTCCTTGGCGTCGTCGGCCATGGGGCGCACCACCATGGCCAGGTCCTCCTTCGTGAGGCCGTGCATGGCCTGGCGCTCGACCAGGTCGTCGAGCAGCTCGAGGGCCGGCTCGCCCGGCGACAGCCGGTAGAAGCCGTCGGCCGCCCAGTGGCCGTAGGGTGCGGCGGCGGCGATGCGCTCCTTGCACACGTGGTCGTCGAGGAAGCCGCGGGTGGGGTCGACGAACAGCATCTGCCCCGGGCCGAGCCGGCCCCGGGTCACCTGCCCGTGCCCGCTCACGTCGATGGCCCCCACCTCGGAGCAAACGGCCACGAACCCGTCGTCGCAGACCTGGTAGCGCAGCGGGCGCAGGCCATTGCGGTCGAGGCGGGCGCCGACCCCCACCCCGTCGGTGAAGATCACCCCGGCCGGGCCGTCCCACGGCTCCATCAGGGCCGAGTGGTAGCGGTAGAAGCCCCGCACCTCGGGTTCGAGGTCGCGGACGTTCTCCCAGGCCTCGGGCATGACCATGGCCAGGACGTGCCGCGGGTCGCGTCCCGCCCGCATGAGCAGCTCGACGATGGCGTCGAGCTTGCCCGAGTCGGAGTCGTGGGGGTCGAGCACCGGGCGGAACAGGTCCTCGTCGCCGAGCCCGGCCGCCTGGGTGCCGAGCTGGGCCCGCCCCCGCATGCGGTGCTCGTTGCCCCACAGGGCGTTGATCTCGCCGTTGTGGCACAGCGTGCGGTACGGCTGGGCGCGCTCCCAGGTCGACAGCGTGTTGGTCGAGAAGCGCTGGTGGAAGACGGCGAACGGCGCTGCGCAGCGCTCGTCGGCCAGGTCGGGGTAGAAGTCGGCCAGCGCGTCGGCGGGTGCGAGGCCCTTGTAGACCAGCGTGCGGAACGAGCACGAGGCGACGTAGGTGCCGCTGGTGGTGCGCTCGATGCGGCGCCGCAGGCGCAGCGCCCGGCGCTCGGCATCGGCCCGGTTGTTGCCCCGGTGGCCACCGAACACCGCGTGGACGATGCGCGGCGCCGTGGCTCGAGCCAGCTCGCCGAGCACGCTCGGGTCGACAGGCGGCTCACGCCACTCGAGGAGGCTCAGTCCCTCGGCCGCGGTGGCGGCCTCGACCGCTGGGCGGGGATCGTCGCCCCGCACGAACAGCACCGCCACTCCCGTGTCGTGGCCGAACAGCGCCCGCGGGATGGGCAGCAGCAGCCCCGATCCGTCGGCGGTGCGGGCGTCGGCGGCGACTGCGCCGCGATGCTTGACGCAGGCCAACCCGTCGAGTGCGGCGGCCACGATGGCACGCGCCGAACGGCCCCGGGCGTCGGCGACGAAGCCGATGCCGCAGGCGTCGAGCTCACGGGTCGTGGGGGGGAGCAATGCACGCACCTCCTGCCGGGTCGGGGCGCCATCGTCCGAGCATCGCTCGGGCAAGGCTCGTGGGGGGCGTGAAGATCCGCGTCGTCGCTGAGGCGAAGCGGGCGCCATTGCCCGAAGCCCCCATCGAAGGGTCGGCTCAGGTTAGCGGATACCCGTGGTTCGGCTGCGAACCTTCCGAGCGTCGCTCAGGGCAACCGTTTGAGGACCTTCAGCAGGCCGAGCCTGACGGGGGACTGGTGGTGGGAGCGCTCGGCGGCCCCCACGTCCTTGCGGTGGGCGAGGAACCACTCGTAGGACTCGACGAGTGCCGAGGCGTTGGAGTGCCGCGGCTGCCAACGCAGCTCGGCCTGGGCCTTGGAGGTGTCGAACCAGAGGGATTCGGCGTAGAGCAACCAGTGATAGGGCGCGAACGGCGCCACGCCCAGCCCGGCGGCCACCCGCATGGCGGCACGGGCGGCGCCGGCCGGCAGCGAGCGGACCCGCGACCCGGTGCCGGCGTGGTCGACGAGGGCCTGGAGGGTCTCGCGCATGGTGCCGAACTCGGTGGCGCCGATGTTGTACACGGTGGGCTTGTCGCGGTCGGCGGCCCGCAGGCAGGCGTCGGCGAGGTCGTTGGCGTGGACGAACTGGTAGCGGTTGTCGCCCCGGCCCAACACGTAGACGGGTGCGCCCTCGGCGACGAACTCGAACAGCACGGCCATGATCCCCAGGCGCCCGTGCCCGAGGATGGTGCGGGGGCGCACGATGGTGACGTCGAGCCCTGCCTCGGCGGCGTCGCGGCAACAGAGCTCGGCTTCGAGCTTGGCCCGGCCGTAGGCCTCGAGGGGACGGCCGGGGGTGTCCTCGGTGACCGGGTTCCGTTCGGGGACGCCGAAGATGGCGCTGGAGGACGTGTGCACCACCTTGGCCACGCCCTGGTCACGGGCGGCGAGCAGCACGTTGGCGGTGCCGGTCACGTTGACCGACCAGAACAGGTCGCGGTCCTTGGCCAGTGGCACCTGGGCCACGTTGTGCAGGACCACGTCGACGCCGTCGCAGGCGGCGGTCACCGCGGCCCGGTCCCGCACGTCGCCGGCGATGTACTCGACCCGGCCGGGGTCCGCCTCCGGCGGATTGACGTCGAAGACGCGGACGCGGTCGCCTCGCGCCCGCGCCATCTCGGCGAGGATCGAGCCGAAGTAGCCGCTACCCCCGGTGACCAGGAGGGTGCGCGCCATCTACAGCCGCTCCCCGTGCTCGAGGCACCAGCGGATGCTGGCCCGCATGCCTTCCTCCAGCGAGACGGCGGGCTCGTAACCCAGCTCGTCGCGGGCCCGGGTGATGTCGCAGGCGATGGTGTGGTTGAGCTCGCCCAGCACGTGCAGCGCCTGCGAGTAGCGGCCCCGGCCCTGGAGCACGCCGTCGGCCTTCTCGGCGGCCCGGGCGGCGAGGCGGGGCAGCGGCAGCCGCTCGGGCCCCGAGAGCGTCAGGCCCTCGGCGGCCAGCGCCCGGCGCACCGTGGCCAGGATCTCGCGCAGCTCGTACGGCTCGGCGTCCGCCACCCAGTAGGGGTTGCCGGGGGCCTTGTCCGCCACCTCGGCCCGCAGCAGCCCCTGCACCAGGTTGTCGGTGTAGACCATCGAGCGCTTCTGGGTGCCGTCGCCCACCAGTGGGAACCGTCCCCGGCGGATCGTGGCGAAGAACCGGCTCTGGCGGGGCGGCTGGTGGGGCCCGTAGAACCACGGCGCCCGCACCATGACGGTGGCGAGGTCGCCACGGTCGTTGGCCTGCCGCACCAGCTGCTCGGCTTCCTGCTTGGAACGGCCGTAGCCCATGTACGGGTCGTACGGCGAGTCCTCGGTGAAGCGGGAGTCCGGGCTGGGGTTGACCCCGAACGGCGAGTTCGACGACACGTGCACGAAGCGGGCGGCGCCGCTGCGCCGGGCCCGGTCCAGCATCAGCTGGGTGCCGCCGACGTTCACGTCGAAGAGCTCGCGGGTCGTCCTGCGGGGATGGATCACCGCCGCGGCGTGGAACACGGCCGTGCCCGCGCCCACGCCGTCGAACAGCCGGTCGGCGGTGGCCGGGTCCCGGATGTCGCCGACCACCGTCTCGATGGTGGGCGAGACCAGCTCCAGCGGGGCGGCCTCGTCGGGCGCGGCCACCAGGCACCGCACCCGCTCGCGCGTGCGGGCCAGCGTGCGCACCAGGTTCTGGCCCAGCCACCCGGAGGCGCCGGTCACTACCGCTACCGGGGCGGCGGGACCGGCGGGCACGGGCACGCGCTCGCTCACGACGCCAGGAACTGGTCGCAGTTGCGGGCGGCGATGGCCATGATCGCCGCCTGGGGGTTCACGCCGGGGGCGTCGGGCAGCAGCGAAGCGTCGTTCACCCGCAAGTTGCGGCAGCCCCACACCCGTCCGAAGCTGTCCGCCCCCGTGGACCCTCGGTCCTCGCCCATGCGTACGGTCGAAGTCAGGTGCACGGTCATCAGGTTGGCGCGGCTGCGGCTGACGCCGTCCCACCACGCGCCCACCTCGTCGAGCTGGTGCACGACCGGGCCACCCACGATCGACGGGTGCAGCTCGGTCGCACCGGCCGCCAGCAGCAGCTCACCGAGGTGCACCAGGCCGCGGGCCAGCCGGCTGAGGTCGGCCTCGGTGAGCGTGTAGGTGACGACCGGCGAGCGGAGGCCGGGCACCGCGAGGACCCGCCCGCTGCCCTCGCTGCGGATGGCGGCGTAGTACACGGAGATGTTCTCCCAGTTGGCCAGCGCGTCGTCGAAGGGGATGCCGGTGTCGGCTAGCGCCATCGCGATGTGGCCCCGGCGGCTGGCGGACCCACCGATCGTCAGACCCGGGGCGAACTCGGTGATCCGGTGCATCGGCACGTCCCCGTGGTCGACGGGGTGCGAGAAGCGGGCGGCGATCTTCACGGTGGGGTGCATCTTGAGGCCGTTGCCCACGTTGCGGCGGATCCCGCTGCGCTGGAGCAGCGCCGGTGTCTCGACCGCACCGGCGCACACGAACACCTGCTCAGCCCGGATGGTCAGGCGCTCGGTCGTGCCGTCCTCGTGGCGCCGCCGGGCTCGGGCGCCGACCACCCGGTCGCCGTCGCGCAGCAACCGCTGGACGCGGCAGTCGGGCACGACGGTCGCCCCGGCGCTGACCGCGCGGGGCAGCATCGTGCGCGACATCGTCTGCTTGGTGCCCCGACCCTGGTCGTCGTAGCGGAACACCCGGGCGAACTCGACATTGCGCCAGCCGAGCTTGGTCGCCCCTCGCTCGAGCACCGCCGAGGACGGCGGCGGCGCTCCGGGCAGGTTGGCGACGCCGAGCTCGTCCTCGATGCCCGCGGCGTAGCGATCGAGCACCGCCGGGGAGAACTCGTCGATGGCGTAGCGGGTCTGCCAGTCGGCGGCCAGGTAGTCGGGGAGGCGGTGGTACAGGCCGCTGTTCACCTCGGTGCTGCCGCCGACGCAGCGACCCTCGGCGTAGGCGATGTTGGGGTTGCCGAGCGCCAGCGACGCCCCGTGATGGCGGTACTTGGCGACCATCTCGTCTAGCGAGAACGGTTCGAGCGCGTCGGCGTCGACCCACGGGCCCTCCTCGACCACCGTGACCTGGCGCCCGGCCTGCGCCAGGCGGGCGGCGGTGACGGCCCCGCCCGCCCCGGAGCCGATCACGAGGATCTCGGTGGTGAGGTCGCGCATCAGGCGGTGCCCGCCGGTGCCAGCTCCCCCTCGGCGAACAGCACCAGGGCCTTCATGGCCCGCACGTATTGCCGCACCACGCCCACACGACCCGACTCCCACGACTCCAGAAGGCGCGCCAGCGCGTCGTCGCCGTCGAGCAACCCCAGCGCCCGCCGTGCCCGGACGTAGGCCCCCAGCAGCAGCGACTCGCTCGACACCCCCAGCCGGATGTGCTCGGGCTTGTCGCGCAGCGAGCCGTCGACGAACGCCTCGACCGCCGACCGCACCACGGGATCCCGGGACCGGATGAGAGCCCCCACGACCTCACGCTCGAACCAGAGCACGGGAGCGAAGCCTAGGACCGTTGCGATGCGAGTGTGCGTGGGCGGGGGGTCTGGGGGCCGAGACTCCCCCTCGACTATGGCCAGCGGCGGCGTTGGCGGCGGCGCCGGGAATCACGGTCGCCCAGGGCCCAGGCGCGCCGCCAGGCCGGGGCCGACGGTCCCGTGAGCGCCGGCGAGGCACCGGCGTGGGCGCGGCGCCGGGCCGACCACCAGTCGGTCGTGGCCTCGTCGGCCAACGCCTCGACCGCGCGCTCGATGGTGGCCGACAGCCGACGGGCGTTGTCGCCCGGCTGCGGCACCAGCGGGGCGCCGAAGGTGACCGTCGCCGTCGCCGGCCGGGGCAGGCGCGCCCCCTTGCGGAGGATGCGGCCGGTGCCGTGCAGGTGGATCGGCACCACCGGGACCCCGCAGCGCAGCGCCAGGTAGGCGGCGCCGCCGTGGAACGGCTGGCCCCAACCGTCGGGGCTGCGGCCGCCCTCGGGGAAGATGAGCATCGACCAGCCGGCGTCGATCAGCTCGGCCGACCGGTCCGCCGATCGCCGCGACACCCGGGTGCGCTCGATGGGGATGGCGCCGATCACCAGCGCCGACAGGGCGCTCGTCACCCGGGTGCGGAAGAAGTAGTCGGCTGCCCCGCCCACGAACAACCGGTGCCGCCAGGTGTCGGGGATGGCGGTCAGCAGCACCGGGGTGTCCACGTGGCTGTGGTGGTTGGCGGCGAAGATCACCGGGCCCCCGGCACGCTCCAGGACGTCCAGCCGGTCGAGCCCCGCCACGCGGGGCCGGGCCAGCGCCTCGACCAGTCCGCGTCCCACCGTCTCCACCAGGGCCGCCCGGGCCAGGCGGGCCGGGTAGCGCCGGGCCCAGCGGGTGTCGTAGTCGGGTCCCCACCGGGGGGGTGGCGCCGGCACCTCGACGCCGTCCGGCACCGTCGGCGCCGCGTAGGGGAAGGGCACGCGTGGCAGCTTCACTTGACCTCGGCCATCACCAGGGGCGGGTTGTGCAGGTGAGTGATCGTGGCCTGACGGCCGACCACGTCCTCGGCCATCTCCAGTGCGTCGGCCAGGGTCGACGCCGGCGTGAACCCCAACCGCCGCACAGTGCGGGTCTCGCCGCCCACGACGATCACCTTGCCCGCGTGCGCCAGCCCGTGGCAGCCCCAGTACCACATGTAGAACGGGTGCACGCCGTGGTAGGCGTAGCTGGTCCGATAGAGGTGTCGGTACCACTCGTCCTCGGCGTACTGCTTCTCGTAGCGGGCCTCGATCTCCACCGGGTCGGTGGTGTCGGCCAGCACCTGCTCGAAGAAGTCGATGTAGCTGGGGTGGTGGACGGGGTGGAACTCCCACGGCGTGGGGTGGCCCATGATCACGACGCCGCCCTCCCGCACCAGCGGCCGGCCCCGGTACATGTTGAAGAAGTAGCCGAGCCCCAGGCACATGACGAGGATCGGGTTCATCACCGAGTTGACGTTGTAGGGGCAGATGTACGGCAGGCCCATCGTGAGGATGTCGGTCTGTCCCTCCACGGTCACGAGCTGCTGGCGGAAGACGCTGGCGGTGGTGGCCTCATGCACCGCTTCGACCTCGCCCGCCTGCACCGAGGTGACCCCGTAGGGGGCCTGCCACGCCTGGAAGATCCGGCGGCGGGCCTTGAGCGGGAGACGGTCGAGCCCCGCCTTCATGGCCAGGAAGCTGGCCCGGTCGCGGGCGGTCCATTCCCACTCCCGCTTCTGCAGCACGGCCATGGGGCCGCTGGTGCCGAAGGTGTCGTTGTTGAGCGTGGTCTCGATCTGGAAGATCTTCACCCCTGCGTCGCGCAGCACCTTGCCCATGCGCCAGTTGGAGCTGTGCAGCTCGGAGCGGTGGCGGTCCATGAAGCTGCGGCTGCGCTGCATGGTGGCCACGTTGTGGTGGTGCCGCAGGCTGCGGTAGCTCGCCAGGCCGGTGGCGGTCGACTTGTGGCCGCCGTCCATCGGCACCAGGTTGATGTTGACGTAGACGACCAGGTCGCTCTCGGCGGCCCGCTTGCTGATCTCGACCTCCTCGCCCTGGGGCGTGGTGCCCAGGAAGGCGAGCTGGTCGGGGTCCTCGGCATCGTGGTTGTAGAGCAGTCCACGGGGGGCGAAGGCGTCGTAGACGCGGTCGCCCACGGCGTGACGCAGCTCGGCCTCGGTCATGCGCCGGTGCAGGGCCAGGGCGGCGATGAGGTGGACGTCGTCGACGCCGGCCTCGGCCGCCAGGTCGAGCACCGCCTCGATGACCCGCTGGCGGATGTCCGGCCGGCGCATGGGCGGCAGTGGCAGGGAGATGTCGTCGAAGCAGATCGTGAGCTTCATGCCGGGGCGGAGCAGTGCCCGCAGCGGCGGGCTGTCGCCCAGCGGGTTGTCGAGCGCCTCGCGGATGGCGCCCTCGGGGTCGTCGAGCGCCTCCAACGGCTCGCCCGGGTAGAGGACCCGGCTCCGCCCGGCGGGCAGCCTCTCGAGCCGCAGGCTCTCGCCGTGGTGGAACAGGATCGGCGGCGTCGAGCGGTCGACGTCGAGCACGAAACCGGGGCGGGGCATCTAGCGCACTCCTCGGGGCGGGTCTTCATCGTTCTGCCCGCGCTGACCGCGCATGGTGCGGGTGAGCGCGGGCAGAAGCGGGGGTTTGCCACGCAGGTCGAAGGCGATCTTCACGGCGCCCCGGCGGCCGGCGTTGGCGGCGTGGTCGATGGCGTCCTCGTAGCGGGCCAAGGGATAGGTCGCGGACACCAGCCGGCCGAGGTCGAGCTCGGCCACGAGCTCGACGGCGGTGGCGAAGTCCGCCGGCTCGTAGGCGTAGCAGCCACGCAGGCTCGTCTCCCGGTGCCACAGCCCGGTGAGGTCCAGCGTCGTGCGGGCGGGCATGCCGACCGCCAGCACCGTGCCTCCCGGGGCGACCACCCCCAGGGCCTGGGCCAGCGTCGCCTCGCTGCCCACGCAGTCGACCACCGCCGCAACACCCCCGGTGAGCTGGTCGCCGATCACCATCGATCCCGTCGTGGCGCGCACCGCCCGGGCGAGCTCGTCCGGCTCGCACAGCACGTCGGCGCCGAGCTCCTTGGCCCAACGCCGCTGCTCGGGGTGCTTGGCGGCGGCCACGATCTCGGTCGCGGGTGACAGGCGCCGGAGCGCGGCGATGGTCAGCAGTCCCAGCGTGCCCGACCCGATCACCGCCACCCGGCCGGCCGTGACCTGGCGAGCGGCGTGCACGGCGCACGCCGTGGGCTCGATCATCACCGCTGCCTCGTCGGTCAGCCCGTTGGGCACGGCGATGACCTGGGACTCGTGCACGACCATGTCCTGCGACCAGCCGCCGCCCGTCGACTCGCAGAACCCGCACTGCAGCCCCGGTTCCAGGTGCCCGAATGCGACCCGTTCGCACAGGTTGATGTGCCCGGCGGCGCACTGCGGGCAGGGCGGGTTCACACCCCGCGTGGCGCACGTGAGCACCGGGACCACCACCACCCGGCGACCGTCCTCGAGGTCGCCGACGATCTCGTGTCCGGGGGTGAACGGGAACGAGACGATGGGCTCGAAGTAGCGCGACGAGCGGCCGTCGATGGTGGCGAGATCGCTGCCGCAGATCCCCGACAGGCGCGGGCGCAGCTGCAGCCACCCCGGGCCCGGCATGTCGGGCGGGTCCACGTCCCGCAGCGACAAGGGCCCGTAGCGGGCGCCGCGCCCCGGACGCAGCGATCCCGCCACCATCGCCGCCGCGTAGCGGGCGGGCTGGCGCGAGAACACCAGGGCCTTCATCGCTGGGCTCCGTTGCCGCTCAGCGCCTCGGAGGTCAGCAGCCGGGTGAGCAGGCCTGGTTTGCCGCCGCTCCGCCAGGAGGGGCCGATCGGAAGCGGTGGCTGGGGGGCGCCGGCCGCCTTGTCGAAGTGCTCCACCAGCCAGCCCCGCTTGCGGGCCAGCGCCGCCAGCCGGGTCTCGGGGTTGACCGCCACCGGGAAGCCGACCGCCTCGAGCATCGGCAGGTCCGACGTCGAGTCGGCGTAGGCCACCGCCTCCGCCAGGTCGAAGCCCTCGGCGGCGGCGTAGTCCGCCAGCAGCGTGGCGCGGGCCTCGCCGGTGGGCGGCACCTCCACCAGCTCGCCCCGGTAGGTGCCGTCGGGACGGGTGTCCAGGCGGGCGCACACCACGTCGTCGAACAGCGGGCGCAGCGGGCCGATGGCGAAGTCGAGGGCGCCGGTGATGAGCAGGGTGCGGTGGCCCAGCCGGCGGTGCTCCCGCACCCGGCGAATGGCGGCCGGGAACGACTTGGCCAGGAGCAGGTGGCTGAACATCTCGGTGGCGTCGTCGTCGAGCTGGGCGATGGGCGCCTTGTCGTAACGGCGGTAGAAGTGCCGCAGGAAGTCGCTGCGGTCGCGCCGGTCGAGCGCCAGCAACGACGGCGCCTCCGCCAGGGTCTTGAGGACGTAGCGCACGCGGTCGTCGCGGGGCAGGCGCCGGGTGGCCAGCCATGAGTACGAGGCGACCACGTTGGAGGCGATGAGCGTGTTCTCCAGGTCGAAGGCGGCGAAGTGGCGTTCGGGGGCGAGCACCTGGCGGCGCAGCCGGTCCTGGCGGTTCTCGTTGGTCCGCCCGCCCGGCGTGGTGCGCACCCGGGCGTGCCGCACCACCGACGGCAGGTGCACGTCGTGCACGTACGTGCGCCAGTCGATCACGCGGGGGTCGAAACAGAACGCGGCCTGGTCGTCCGGGCCGAGCTCGTCCCAGCGGGCCAGCAGCCGGTCCACGCCGTAGATCGCTTCGCACTCGGCGTAGGCGCCGTACAGCTCCACGTATCCGAGGGCCCGCTCGGCGTCCTCCCGGCGCTCCTCCAGCTTGGCCGACCAGGCGGCCTGCTTGCCCCGCAGCGGCAGGGACTGCAGCGTCGACTCGGCCCGCTCGATGGCGGTCTTGGCGCGCACCAGCTGGCGCTGGACCCGGCCCCTGCCCGGGAACGACCAGTCGGGCACCACGATGGGCTGGCCCTCTGCGTCGTACAGGGGCCGCTCGATGAACCACTCGCGCACCAGGTCGACCAGGTGCCGATAGCGCAGCGGGTTGGTCGACCCGGACGCGACCTGCACGATGGCCGGTTCCTCGGGGGGACCGCCGGCGGCGACCGCGACGACGGCGCCGACCACCAGGTCGACCGGGATGACGTCGACCGTCCCCTCGGGCACGCCGGGGAACTCGCGGAGCAGGCCGCGGGCGTAGCTGATGATGATGGGCTCGGCCATGCGGAAGCCCCGGATCCAGCCGGGCCGCGGTTCGGCCCACGCCGACTCGATGATCGAGGGCCGCACGATCGAGATGGGCAGGTCGCCCCGCTGCTGGAGCAGCGCCCGCTCGCCCAGCGCCTTGGTGTACGCGTAGGCGTCGGGCCAGCCCAGCGACGCGGCCCGGGCCCGGCCGGCCTCGACCATCCGGTCCTTGACCCAGGCCTGGCGCCGCTGCTCCGTCTTGGCGGCCAGGGCAGGCGTGCCGGCGGCGCCCAGCTCGTGGCGGGCCTGCTTGCGGAAGCGGGCCAGGGCCTCGGGGGTGCGGCTCTCGGACTCGGCGTCCTGGCGGGTGCGGCGCGCGCCGTCGACCTCGCCGCGCCAGTCGACGTCGACGAAGAACGGGCTGTCGTGGACGGGCTCCTCCGGCGCCGCGCCCCTCCGGTTACCCGCGACGTAGCAGGTGGACACCGAGATGAGGTGGGGCGCCACGCCGAGGTCGTGGAGGGTCGCGGCGATGCGGGTGGGGCCGAGGAGGTTGACCTCGACGGCGGCGTCGAGCGGCGAGTCGAACGCCACGGTGGCCGCCGAGTGGACGACGACGTCGCACGACGCCAGCGCGGCCCGGCCGGCGTCGTCCAGGCCGAGCCCGGCGCTGCCGACGTCACCGGCGATGACCTCCACCCGGCGGCCGACCAGGGTGTCGAGCTCGGGGCCGCCCAGCTCGGTCCGCAGGCGGTCGAAGGCGTCGTTGCGGAAGATCTCGCGCCGTGCCCGTTGCGCGGCCGACGAGCGCTTGCCGGCCCGCACGAGGAGCACCAACTCGCATCCCGCGACCGACCGCACCAGGCGCTCGATCAGCGCCGTGCCCAGGAACCCCGTCCCGCCGGTGATGGCGATGCGCTTGCCGTCGAGGGCCTCCGGAATGGACTCCACCGCGTTTGTCTACCATCTGGTAGATGGCCCGGGCGACGCCGACCCCCAGCACCGCCGGGCGCTCGCGGCGGGCCACCACCGCCGACCGCATCCTCGACGCCGCCCTCGACGCCTTCGGCACCCGCGGCTACGGCGCCACCTCGCTGGACGACATGGCTCGCGACCTGGGCATACGCAAGCAGACCATCCTCTACTGGTACCCGTCCAAGGAGGCCGTGCTCGACGCCGCCATCGACCGCACGGCGGCCGAGCTGACCACCCGGCTGGAGCGGGCGGTGGCGGGCGCCGGCCAGGGTTTCGACCGGGTCGACGCCATCGTGCGGGCCATGTTCCGGTTGGCCGCCCGCCATCCGTCGATGCTGGGTTTCCTGCGGGAGGTCAGCCGGCTGGGGCCGCCCGCGTCCACCCGCCTGCTCGCCGCCATCGCCCCCCTGGTGGACCGCGCCGCCGGGTTCCTGGCGGTCGAGATGGATGCCGGGCGCATGCGCCGCCACGACCCCCGCCTGATCCTGCTGGCGGCCTACTCCATGGTCACCGGCCTGGCCACCGAGGTCGAAGTGCTGCGGGCGTTCGGCGAGGAGCCCACCCTGGCGTCGCTGGTGCGCCGCCGGGACGAGCTGCTGGCGCTGCTGCGGGCGGCACTGGCGCCTGCCTCGCCGGCCTGACCCTCAGCGCTTGGTGGAGAAGCGGCTGCGGTGCTCGTGCCGCTCGACGGCGAGGCGCACCAGCTCGTCGATGAGGTCTGGGTAGGACAGGCCCGACGCCTCCCAGAGCTTGGGGTACATCGACACCGGGGTGAAACCCGGGATGGTGTTGACCTCGTTGACCAGGAACCCCCGTCCCCGCTCCTCGTAGAAGAAGTCCACCCGCGCCATCCCCTCGCAGCGCAGCGCCCGGTAGGCGTCCAGTGCCAGTGCCCGAACCCGGGCCGCGGCGGCATCGTCGAGCGGCGCTGGCACCAGCAGCTGGCAGGCGTCGTCGATGTACTTGTCCTCGTAGTCGTAGAACTCGTGGCTGGGAACGATCTCGCCGGGCACGGACGCCCGCGGCCCGGCGTTGCCCAGCACCCCCACCTCGATCTCCCGGGCGTCGACGCCCTCCTCGATCACGATCCACTCGTCGTAGCCGGCCGCCAGGGCCAGGGCCTCGTCGAGCTCGGAGCGGTCGTGGACCTTCGACACCCCCACGGACGACCCCAGGTTGGCGGGCTTCACGAACGCCGGGTAGCCGAGCCCGGCCGCGGCCAATTCGTCGGCAGCCCGGTCGGTCTCGCGGTCGCGCACGGCGACCCACGCCGCCTGGGGCAGCCCGTGCACCGACAGGATCTCCTTGGCCTTCACCTTGTCCATGGCCAGGGCCGACGACAGCACGCCGGCACCCACGTACGGGACACCCGCCAGCTCCAACAGGCCCTGCACCGTGCCGTCCTCGCCGTGCGGCCCGTGCAGCAGGGGCAGGACCACCACCGGCAGCTCGTCCGCCGCCGGCGCGACCATCCGGGACGGCTCGACGGCGGTGCCGCTGGCCTCGAGGCGGTCCGGGAGCCTGGAGGGCAGCGCAGCGGCGCCTCGTGCCAGCGCGACCTGGGCGTCGTCGGCCCGCACCCAGGTGCCCTCGCGGGTGATCCCCACCGGGACCACGTCGTAGCGGTCGGGGTCGACGGCCCGCAGCACGTGCGCGGCGGTGGTGCAGGACACCTCGTGCTCGGCCGACTGGCCCCCGAACAGAACGACGAGCCGTACACGGTCGGGGCGTGCGGTCATGGGCTGCGAGGGTACCGGTGTAGAAACCGCAGTCGTGGAACTGCGCGCGAGCGAGATCGCCAAGGTAACCGGCGGGGCTCTGTCGGGACCGGACGTGAGCGTCTGGGGTGCCACCATCGACTCGCGCCAGGTGGCCGGCAACCCGCTGTTCGTGCCCGTGGTCGCCGACCGCGACGGTCACGACTTCGTGCCCGCCGCCGTCGCCGCCGGCGCGCCGGCCTACGTGACCTCACGCGGCCCGCTCCCCGGCGTCGACGCCACTGCGGTGGAGGTCGGCCACACGCTGGTCGCGCTGGCGGCCCTCGGCCGCCACGCCCGCACGCGCCTGCCCGACCGGGTGGTCGGCGTCACCGGGTCCGTGGGCAAGACCAGCGTCAAGGACCTGCTGGCCGCCGCGCTGGCCGCCCACTGGCGGACCTCCGCCAGCGTCGGCTCGTTCAACAACGAGCTGGGCGTGCCCCTCACCCTGGTGAATGCGCCGGACGACACCGAGGCCCTGGTGGTGGAGATGGGCGCACGCGGCCCGGGCCACATCGCCGAGCTGTGTGGCTGGGCCCGGCCGACGGTCGGGGTCGTGACGCGGGTGGCGGCGGCGCACACCGAGATGTTCGGGACGCTGGAGGAGGTGGCCGCGGCCAAGGGCGAGCTGGTCGAGCAGCTGCCGCGCACCGGCACCGCCGTCCTGAACGCCGGGGACCCGTGGGTGGCGGCCATGGCGCCCCGCACCGCGGCCGAGGTGGTCACGTTCGGGGAGGGGGGCACCGTGCGGGCGGAGTCAGTCGAGCTCGACGACGAGCTGCGGCCGTCGTTCCGCTTGATGTCGCCATGGGGCACCGCCCCGGTCCGCCTTGGGGTCCGCGGCGACCACATGGTGGACAACGCGCTGGCCGCCGCGGCGGCGGCGCTGGTGTGCCAGGTCCCCGTCGCCGACCTGGCCGAGGCGCTGGGGGCGGCCGTGCTGTCGCGCTGGCGCATGGACCTGATCCGCCTGCCCTCGGGCGCCGTGCTCGTCAACGACGCCTACAACGCCAACCCGACGTCGATGGCGGCGGCGCTGCGGGCCCTGGTCCGCCTGCCGGCGCGCCGTCGGGTGGCAGTCCTCGGCTTCATGGCCGAGCTCGGCGCTGCGAGCGACGAGGAGCACCGGGCGGTCGGCTCCCTCGCCCGCGAGCTCGGTGTCGAGATCATCGGCGTCGGGGTGCCGGCCTACGGCGGGACCACGGTCGCCAGCATCGACGAGGTGGTGGGCGCGCTCGGACGGCTGGGCGACGGCGACGCCGTGCTGCTCAAGGCCAGCCGCGTGGCGGGTCTGGAGAGACTCGCGCAGCTGCTGGAGTGAAGGCGCGGGCATCCGGTCGCTCAGTTGGCCGGGCGGATCGCTAGCGTGCCGCCCATGAGCGAGCGTCCCGCAGGGCGAGAGAGCGAGCGAGGCCCGAGCGGCCCGCTGCGAAGCAGCAAGAGCGGGGTGTTCGATTTCCGCCTCACCAGCATTGCCGAGATCGCCGACCAAGTGGGCAGCCGAGCCCTGTCCGCCCGCGAGGTGGTGCAGGCGGCGCTCGACCGCATCGACCGCCACGACGAGGAGATCTGCGCCTTCGTCGCCGTCGACGGCGAGGCCGCGCTGGCCGACGCGGCCGCCATCGACGATCGCATCGCCGCCGGCGAGGACGTCGGCGCGCTGGCGGGCGTCCCACTAGCGGTCAAGGACCTCGAGGACGTGGCCGGGTTCGTCACCAGCCGGGGCTCGGTGGCGTACGCCGGCGGCCCGCCGGCCACCAGCGACTCGCCCCTGGTGGAGCGCCTGCGCGCCGCCGGTTGCGTGGTGGTGGGCAAGACCAACACCCCCGAGCTCGGCTGGAAGGCCGACACGGTGAACGAGGCGTTCGGCGCCACCTACAACCCGTGGTCGCTGGAGCGGTCGGTGGGAGGCTCCTCCGGCGGGTCGGCCGCCGCGGTGGCGGCGGGACTGGTGCCGCTGGCCACCGCGTCCGACGGCGGGGGATCGATCCGCATCCCCTCGGCGGCGACCGGGCTGACCGGGTTCAAGCCGTCGCTGGGCCGGGTCCCCATGGGCGGCGACGAGCCGCCCGGATGGCCGATGCTGTCGACCAAGGGCGTGATGGCCGGGCGGATACGCGGCGTGGCGCTGGCGCTCGACAGCGCGGTGGGTCCCGAGCCGAGCGACCTGTCCTCGCTGCCGTTGCCGGAGGCGTCGTGGTCGCGCTCGCTGGCCGAGATCAACCCGCCACGCAAGGTCGCGTGGTCGTCAAACCTGGGATACGGACGGGTCGACAGCGAAGTCCTGGCGGTCTGCCAAGCGGCCGTCGCGCGCCTCGAGGAGTTGGGCACGGAGGTGATCGTGCTGGACCGGCTGTTCGACACCGACCCCGTGCAGGACTGGCTGGCGCTCGTCGGCGCCTGCTCGTTGCGGTCGCTCGACCGGTTCCGGGACGACGACACCGTGTGGAGCCGCATCGATCCCGGGCTGGTGGCGCTCGTGGAGTGGGCCCGCACGTCGGTCGGTCCGGCCCAGGTGATCGAGGCGCTCGATACCTGCCACCGGCTCAACCTGGCGCTCGTGGACCTGTTCCACCAGGTGTCGCTTCTGCTGTCGCCGACGGTGGCCGGCCAGGTACCGCGGGTCGGCGAGCCCGGCATGATCGACGGCGAGCCCGACGTCAACTGGGTGGCGTACACGTATCCCTTCAACATGACCCGCTCACCCGCCGGCTCGGTTTGCGCCGGCTTCACCGCCGATGGCATGCCGGTGGGCCTCCAGGTGGTCGGCCCACAGCATGGCGACGTCGTGGTGCTGCGGGCGTTGGCGCTGCTGGAGGACGTACTGGCGCTCGACGCGGTGGCCCCGTTCGGAGCGGAGTAGGCGGGCCGGGCTTGCTAGAGTGCAACGCCCGGGGCGTATAGCTCAGCTGGTTAGAGCGCACGCTTCACACGCGTGAGGTCAGAGGTTCGAGTCCTCTTACGCCCACCCCGCGCTCTTCAGAAGAAGCCGGGGTCGACGTAGACCTCGGCTTGGGCCACGTGGGGGACCACCTCGAACGAGGTCACCTCCCCGTTGGCCCGGCCCCGGGCCGGGATGACGTCGACGAAGCCGTTGGCGCCGCCGACGATCCTGCCCGCCGCATTGCGGTAGACGGCGTAGGCGTACGGGAGCTCGAGCTCGACCTCGTAAGTCGACGACACGACGAAGGCGGTGTAGATGCCGAACTCGTCCGACGAGGTCGACACGTCGGTGATCGTGAAGGCGCCCTGCGGCACCGGTCCCCCCGTCCCCTCCTCGACCTGGATGTCGAGCCGTCCGATGCCGTTGGGCAGGGGGCCGGCGACCTCGGCGCCCAGGCCCAGGCGGGCGCCTGGGTTCACCACCGCCACCGCGTGGGGGTCGCTGGAGATCACCGTGTCCGTCGTGTCGTAGATCACGATCTCGACCGTGAAGTTGGTGATCGGCTGGTCGGTCGTGTTCTCGAGGACGAGACCGTAGGAGCCGACCTGGCCGTCGAACCCCTCATAAGTGGAGAAGCCGCTGTCGACGACCTCGAGCCCGTCGATGACGTGCGGGGCGGTCGTCGTGGTCGTGTCGTCGGCGGTGGTCGTGGGCTCGTCCGTGGCGTCGGTCACCGGCGGTGGCACGTCGGTGATGGGGCTGGGGCCGCCACTGTCGCCCGCACCGTCATCGTCCCCGAGGCGCGCCACGAGCAGGCCGATCGCCGCCGCCGTCAGGAGGACGCCCAGGGCCACGATCACCGGGGTCCGGTTGGTGGCCGTCTCCGGCGGCAGAGGTGGTGTTGGTGGCGGAGCCGGGGGAGGAGCCGACGCTGGTCCCTGAGGCACGTCAGTCATGTCGTCCCCCAGTGTCCCGCAGCGCGAGCGGGGCGCGGGTCAGGCGATGGTCTTGGCGAGGCGTTCCATGGCGTCGTCCTCGCTGATGTTGAGCGCGAATGCCAGCTCCGACACCAGCACCTGGCGCGCCTTCACGAACATCGACTTCTCGCCGGCCGACAGGCCCTTGTCGTTGTCTCGCAGCGCCAGGTTCCGCACCACCTCGGCCACCTGGTAGACGTCGCCCGACTTGAGCTTCTCCTGGTGGTTCTTGAACCGGCGTGACCAGTTGGTGGGCTCGCGGACGTCCTTCTTGGCCAAGACCTCGAACACGTCCTCCACGTCCTCGACGCTGATCGGGTAGCGCATCCCGATCTCCTCGGCCTTGTCGACAGGGACCTTGAGGACCAGATCGCCGTGGGTCATGCGGAGGACGAAGAACTCCTTGGCCTCGCCGTCGGGCGTGGCTCGCTTCTCGGTGGCTTCGATGATGGCGGCGCCGTGGTGGGGATAGACCACCCGATCCTTGACGCGAAATGGCACGCAGAGCTCCTCGGAACGTCCCTGGGGGTCGCTACAGGATGCCATCTCCCGGGGCGCCTGCCACAGTTGACGCCGTGATCGAATGGACCGACGAGCAACAGATGGTGCGGGCGGCGGTGCGGGACTTCATCGAGAAGGAGCTCGTGCCGCAGCACCGCGAACTGGAGCACGGCGATCTGCTGCCCTACGACATCATCCGCAGGCTGTTCGCCACGTTCGGGCTCGACGCCATGGCACGGGAGCGCTTCGAGCGCCAGATGGCCGGCGCCGACTCGGGATCCGAGCCCGATGACGCCGAGCGGGATCCCCGGGCGACGGCGAGCGCGGCCGCCCTGCAGATCATCCCCATCATCGAGCTGTCGCGCTGGAGCCCGGGCATGGTCACGGCGATGGGCGTGTCGATGGGGCTGACCGCGGCGGCGATCCTGTCCCGGGGCACGGCCGCCCAGAAGGAGCGCTGGGCGCTGCCGCTGCTCACCATGGAGAAGATCGGCGCCTGGGCCATCACCGAGCCGGGCTCGGGGTCCGACGCCTTCGGCTCGATGCGGTCGACGGCCCGGCGGGACGGCGACGAGTACGTCCTCAACGGCTCGAAGACGTTCATCACCAACGGTCCCTACGCCGACACGATCGTGTTCATCTGCAAGCTCGACGAGGGGAATCCGCCGGCCGAGCGCAAGGTCGTGAGCTTCGTCCTCGACTCGGGGATGCCGGGGCTGGAGCAGTCGGCGCCGTTGCGCAAGATGGGGATGCACTCGTCGCCCACCGGTGAGCTGTTCCTCACCGACGTGCGGGTGGGGCGGGACCGGCTGATCGGCGAGGCCGAGGACGCCGAGGGCGGCGGCCGGACGGCGGCCAAGGCGACGTTCCTGGAGGAGCGCTCGGGCGTGGCGGCCATGGCGCTCGGGATCATCTCGCAGTGCCTCGACCTGTGCGTCGCCTACGCGCGGGACCGGGTGCAGTTCGGCCAGCCCATCGGCGAGTTCCAGCTCATCCAGGACAAGCTCGCACGCATGGAGGTGGCCCGGCTCAACGTCGAGAACCTGGTGTTCCGGGTGATCGAGGCGTCCGCCGCCGGGCGGGGGTTCACGCTGGCCGAGGCGTCGGCCATGAAGCTCTACGCCGCCCGGGCGGCGACCGAGGTGGCGATGGAGGCGGTCCAGCTGTTCGGCGGCAACGGCTACATGGCCGAGTTCCAGGTCGAGCAGCTGGCCCGCGACGCCAAGGTCCTCCAGATCTACGGCGGGACCGACGAGATCCAGATCACCCATATCGCCAAGGACCTCCTCCGCCGCTGACGGGGCCGGGGTTCCCCGGCACCCGAGGTCATGGCGAGGTCGAGGAAATAGCCCACGCCCAGCGGCAGCCATTTACTCGACCTCGACGCGATCCCGTCGCCCGGGCTTGTTTGTCATAGGCCGCTGGCACACTTGTGCCATGGAAATGACACCGGATACAACAGCAATTGCCGTGGCAAGCCGTCAGGCTGGCGTCTTGAGCCGGGTACAGGCGCTGGCCGCCGGGCTGTCCGAACGGGCAGATCGGGCGGCGCCTGGCGCGGGGAGCCTGGGTGCGGCGCCACCCGGGCGTCTACGCGATGGCGGCCTCGCCACCCACGTGGAGCCAGGACCTGTGGGCGGCGTACTTGGCCGTGGGTCGAGGAGTGGTGAGCCACGAGACGGCCCTCCTGATCCACGGCGTCGACGACCGGCACGTGCCCCGCTACCCGCTCACTTTCACGGTGAGCCACGGCGACCATCACTGGGTCCCGAGAACGTTCGTGCACCAGATCGACGACGTCCTCACACATCACGTGTGCGAGCGCGACGGCCTGCCGGTGAGCGTCCCGGCGCGAGCGATCGTCGACCTGGCGGCGGTCGTCGGCCGCCGTCGGCTCGGTGACGTCGTCGATGTCGTGACCGACCGCTTGACGACGATCACCCAGATCTCCGTGTGTGCGGCGGAGATCGCCCGGCCGGGCAAGCGTGGCCTCGGAAAGCTCGCCGCCGTCCTCGACGAGCGGGGGCCGGGCCACGTACCTCCGCAGAGCGAGCTCGAGAATCGGCTTTTCGCCGTGCTGGCTGCCGCGGGGCTTCCGGCTCCGGTGCGTCAGTTCCCGTTGCCCGGTCGAGGCGCGGTCACCGGGCTCGTCGATGCGGCATATCCGGACGTGCGGCTGATCCTCGAGGCCGATGGCAGGCGTTGGCACACGCGCATCCGCGATCTCCGTCGCGATCATCTGCGGGACGCCGAGGCGGCACGCGCCGGTTGGCAGACCCTGCGGTTCCTCTACGAGGAGATCGTCGGCGACCCCGGCCACGTGGCGGCAACCGTGGCGGACGTTCGTCGCGCCCGTGCCGAGCGCGTCGAGCGAGCAGCGCGAGAGTGGACACCTCCGGCGCATGGCCACCGAGGTCGAGGAAATCACCCACGCCTGGCGGCAGTCATTTCCTCGACCTCGGGACCGGCGGGCTCACAGGCCCAGGTTGCGGCCGATGATCTCCTTCATGATCTCGGTGGTGCCGCCGTAGATGCGGGTGACGCGGGCGTCGGCATAGGCGCGGGCCACGGGGTACTCGGTCATGTAGCCGTAGCCGCCGTGGAGCTGGACGCACGCGTCCACGACCCGGCCCTGCAGCTCGGTGCACCACCACTTGGCCATCGACGCCTCCTCCGCCGTCAGCTCGCCGGCGTTGAGGGCGACCACGCAGCGGTCGATGAAGGTCTGGCCCAGCTCGATCTCGGTCGCCATCTCCGCCATCCGGAACCGGGTGTTCTGGAAGGCACCGATGGGCTGGCCGAACGCCCGGCGATCCTTGACGTACGCCAACGTCTGCTCGAACGCCGCCCGCGCCGCGGCCACGCCGGTGGCGGCGATCGACAGGCGCTCCTGCGGCAGGTTCGTCACCAAGTAGCGGAAGCCCTCGCCCTCTTCGCCCAGCCGGTTGGCCACCGGCACCCGCGCATCGGTGAAGAACAGCTCGGCGGTGTCCTGCGCGTGCATGCCGATCTTGTCGAGGTTCCGCCCCCGCTCGAACCCGGCCATGCCCCGCTCGATCACCAGCAGCGACATGCCGTGGTGCCGCACAGCTGGGTCGGTCTTGACGGCGGTGACGACCAGGTCGGCGTTGATGCCGTTGGTGATGAAGGTCTTCGACCCGTTGACCACGTAGTCGTCGCCGTCCCGCACTGCGCTGGTGGTCATCGACGCCAGGTCCGACCCGATGCCGGGCTCGGTCATGGCGATGGCAGTGATCAGCTCGCCCGAGCAGATCCCCGGCAGCCACCGGGCCTTCTGCTCCTCGCTGCACAGCGATAGGAAGTACGGCAGGCAGATGTCGTTGTGGAGCGTCCAGCCGAGCCCGGCGGCGTTGATGCCGGCCCGCTGGATCTCCTCGCCGATCACCAGGTTGTAGCGGAAGTCGTCGACGCCCCCGCCGCCGTACTCGGTCGGCACCGCCATGCCCAGGTAGCCGTGCTTGCCTGCCGCCTGGAACAGGTCGCGATCGACGATGCCCGCCCGCTCCCAGGCCTCGTTGCGGGGCGCGACCTCGGTGGCGATGAAGCGCCGCACGCTGTCACGGAACAGCTCGTGCTCGTCGTCGAAGAGGGTGCGCCGCACCCGGCCGACCGTACTCTCACGGCATGCATGGAGGCTCTGGGCAGCACGTGAGTGAGCACGAAGTGCGAGCGAACCATAGATGCGGTGGGGTGCTCGCCGCGAAGCGGCGATGGGTCATGGGCGTGCCGAAGGCACGCCCATGACCCGACCCGACACGGTCGTGATCGTGGCGGGTGGGGGCCCGCCGGCCGATGCGGTGGCGCGGCAGCTGCCTCGCGGCGTCACCACGATCGCCGCGGACTCCGGGCTGGAGCACGCCCGGGCCCTCGGCCTCGAGGTGGCCTTGGCGGTCGGGGACATGGACTCGGTCGACCCGAACGTGCTGGCCGCCGCCGCCGGGGCCGGTGTCCGCATCGAGCGCCATCCCGAGGCCAAGGACGCCACCGACCTCGACTTGGCCCTGGATGCTGCGCTCTCGCACCATCCCCGGCGCATCGTCGTGGTCACGGGAACCGGCGATCGCCTGGACCACACGTTGGCCCTGGCGACGCTGCTGGCCTCGCCCCGCACCAGTGACGTCGGCTCGATCGAGGCGTGGATCGGGAGCACGCACCTCAGCGTGATCCGCGACCGGGGCCGGACTGTCCTGCGCGGCGAACCCGGCGATCTGGTGTCGTTGGTCCCCATGCACGGTCCGGCACTCGGGATCATGACCGACGGGCTGCTGTACCCGCTGCGGGACGAGGACCTGCCCGTCGGCTCGACCCGCGGCGTGAGCAACGAGCTGGCGGCCGCCGAGGCGAGTGTGCGGTTGCGTGAGGGCGTGCTGATGGCGGTGCAGCCCGGACAGGCGGGGACCCACTGGCGGCGACGGGTGGCCGACGAGGGCCGTGCCGCGGAGAGGCCAGGCGAGCCCGGTCCGCCCTGACGCCGCGGGCGCCGCCGTGCCACGATCCCGGATCGTGGACGTGACCGCGGACCTGGTGGCCCCCTGCTCGCCCGAGCGCCTGTTCGGGTGGGTCGACGACCTCACCCACTACCCGCAATGGCTCGACATCGTGCCGCGGGCGGTGGCGGTCGAGGCGCAGGAGGGCGACCCCGGCCCGGCGTGGTCGGTCGACCTCCGGGGCCGGCTGGGCCCGTTTGCCCGCTCCAAACGGCTGCGGATGGTGCGTACCGTGCACGAGGCCCCCCACCGCGCCCGCTTCGAGCGGTTGGAGCACGACGGCCGGCGCCACTCGCCGTGGGTCCTGGAGGCGGACGTGGCACCCGACGGCGACGACGGCAGCCGGCTGACCATGCGCCTGCACTACGGGGGAAGCCTCGTCGGCCCGCTGGTCGAACGCCTGCTGACCGACGAGATCCGCCAGTCCAAACCGCGGCTGCTGGCGCTGGTTGAGGGATGACGAGCCGTCAGACCGCCGGGGCGGCGTAGCGGCCGTCGCGGCGGTCGAAGCGTCACCGCCACACCGGAACACGGCGGACAGGGCCTCGGCACTCAGCACCTCGTCGATCGGGCCGAGGCGGCGACCCGACCCCCGTCCAGCAGGAGCACGTGGGTGAACCCGGCCGGGGTCTCCTCGACGTGGTGGGTGACGAGCACGGTGGCGGGCGTGGTCGGGTCCGCGGGCCAGCAGGCCGAGCCGACCCGCCAGGTCCTCGCGGGTCCAGCCCCCGTCGAAGTGCCTGTCATCGAATCGCAATATTTGTAACGCAATCGCTAGGGTGCCCGCCCCATGCGCCGCTTGATCCTTCTCCCGACGCTCCTCGCCCTGCTGGGGGCGGCTCTGATCGCTCATGCCCACGACGGCCACGGGCAACGGTCCCAGCTGGACCTGGACGCCGACTCGTTGCTCTCATCCCGCCGCGACGTGGGCATGATCCGGCCACGGCTGGACCGGTTCCCGGGCGAGACGACCACCACGACGACGGCACCGCCCACCACCACGACGACGGTCCCGCCGACCACGACGACGACCGCACCGCCCACTACCAGCACCACGGCCCCGCAGGCGACGACCACGCCGGCTCCGGCCGCGTCGGCCGGCGGCATCGTCTGCCCGGTCCAGGGACCCGTTTCGTTCGTCGACAGCTTCGGCGCGCCCCGCTCGGGCGGCCGCGCCCACGAGGGGGTCGACATGATGGCGGCCTCGGGCACGCCCACGGTCGCCCCGGTGAGCGGACGGGTCGAGCACCGGGGCAACGCCACCGGCGGCCTGTCGTGGTGGCTCTACGGCGACAACGGCGACGAGTACTACGGCACCCACCTGTCGGCGTATGAGAATCAGGGGGTCGGCTGGGTCGCCGCCGGCACCGTCATCGGCTACGTGGGCGACAGTGGCAACGCCGCCGGTACGCCCCACCTGCACTTCGAGATCCACCCCGGCGGCGGGGCCGCGGTCAACCCCTTCCCGCAGGTGGCCGGCGCCTGCTGAACGGAAAGCAACAACATCCCCGTTGGAGGCCCGGCGGCGGACCGCCGCTACGGTGGCGCCCAATGCGCATCGGCATCCTCGGTGGTACCGGCCCCGCCGGCAGAGCTTTGGCGGCACGGCTGGCTTCGGTGGGCTTCGAGGTGGTCGTGGGGTCCCGGTCCAAGTACCGGGCCATGGAGATCGTCGACTCGTTGCTCGATCACTGGTCCGGCCACCAGCTGACCATCGGCGCCGCCGACAACGCCGGAGCGGCCGACGCCGACGTCGTCGTGATCGCCACGCCCTGGGACGGCGCCACCCAGACCGCCACGTCGGTGGAGGACAAGCTGCGCGGCAAGGTCGTGGTGTCGATGGCCAACGCCCTGGTGCGCCTGGGCCACGAGTTCCAACCGTTGGTGCCGCCCCGGGGATCGGTCGCCGCCAGCGTGCAGGCGGCCGTGCCCCACTGCCTGGTGGCCGCAGCCTTGCACCACGTGCCGGCCCGCGAGCTGGGCGACCTCGACCAGCCGATCGAGAGCGACGTCCTGATCTGCTCCGACCATCCATCGGCGATCCAGGTGACCAGCGACATCGTGGCGAAGATCCCCAACATGCGGCCGCTCAACGCCGGGGAGCTGGCCATGGCTACACCCATCGAGTCGTTCACCGCCGTGCTCATGCAGCTCAACACCCACTACAAGACCCGGGTGGCCGTGAAGCTCACCGGCATCCGTGACGGTGGGGCCGACGGCACCAAGAGCCCACACGACGAGCGGCCGGCGTGACGGCCGGCCAGCGCCACGACGAGCCGATGCGGCTCTACTGCACGGCGCGGGGCGAGGTCATCCCCTTCTCGCCGGGCCCGGTGGTCACGATGTACACGTGCGGCATCACGCCGTACGACGCCACCCACTTGGGCCACGCCGCCACCTACCTCACCTACGACGTGTTGCAGCGCCACCTGCGGGACCGGGGACACGAGACCCGCTGTGTGCGCAACATCACCGACGTCGACGACGACATCCTGCGCAAGGCCCGGGAACTGGGCGTCCACTACCTCGACCTTGCTGCCGCCGAGACCGCCCGCTTCGACGACGACATGCGGGCGCTCGACGTGCTCCCGGTGTGGAGCGAGCCCCGCGCCACCTCCGCCATCCCCGACATCCGGGGCTTCATCGGCATGGTGCTCGACCGGGGCTTCGCCTACCAGGCGGGCGGTGGTGTGTACTTCGATGTGTCCCGCTTCGAGCGGTTCGGGCAGGTCAGCCACCTCGACCGCGACGAGATGCTGCGTTTGGCCGCCGAGCGGGGCGGCAACGTGGACGATCCCTACAAGCGCGATCCGCTCGACTTCGTGCTTTGGCAGCCGTCGGCGCCCGACGAGCCGGCGTGGGAGTCGCTGTGGGGACCGGGCCGGCCGGGGTGGCACATCGAGTGCTCGGCGCTCGCCCTGCGCGAGCTCGGCACGACCATCGACCTGCACGGCGGTGGGTCGGACCTCATCTTCCCCCACCACGAGTGTGAGGCCGCCCAGTCGGAGGCCGCCACCGGCGAGCCGTTCGTGCGCCACTGGATGCACCAGGCGATGGTCCGCATGGACGGGGAGAAGATGTCGAAGTCGCTCGGCAACCTCGTGTTCGTGTCGGAGCTCCGCAAGACCTGGGACCCCCGGGCGATCCGCCTGGCCGTGCTGGCGCACCACTACCGGGACGAGTGGGAGTGGGACGACGACGTGATGCCCGACGCCGCCCACCGGCTCAAGCGCTGGCAGGCCGCGCCGCCCGGCGACGCCATGGCCCCGGGAGGCGTTCTCGATCGGGTGCGGTCGGCGCTCGACGACGACCTCGACACCTCGTGCGCCCTGCGGTTGCTGGACGAGGCCGCCGACGCCGGGCAGGCAGTCACCACCGGTGCCGCGCTGCTCGGCGTCGACCTCGCCCGGCCCTGACCCCTTACCCCCGCGTTCTCGGTCCTGGAATGGCCGAAGGTCGCTATGGTGACCATTCCAGTACCGAAAGCCCGCCGGGGGCCCACTGGACGTAGGCTGCGGTCGTGCCCGTGTCCGCTCGTCAGCGCCAGTACGGGTGGCTGTTCCCCGTGGCGCGCGCGGTGCTCACGCCGGCGCTACGGTTCGGTTGGCGGGTCCATGTGGGGGGCACCGACAACATCCCGACCCGAGGTGGCGCCATCGTCTGCCCGAACCACGTGTCGGTGATCGACTCGTTCCTGCTGCCGTCGGTCCTGCCCCGCCGGATCACCTTCGTCGGCAAGGCGGAGTACCTCGACAACTGGAAGACCAGGTACCTGTTCCCGGCGCTCGGCATGATCCCCCTCGACCGCTCGGGCGGCGACGCCAGCCGGCGGGCGCTCGACGCCGCTGCCCAGATCCTCGAGCAGGGCGAGCTGTTCGGCATCTACCCCGAGGGGACCCGCAGCCGCGACGGTCGGCTGCACCGGGGGCACACCGGTCCTGCGCGGCTGGCCCTGCGGACGGGTGCGCCGCTGGTGCCGGTCGGCCTGGTCGGCACCCGGGAGATCCAACCTCCCGGGCACCGGGTTCCCCGGCCGTTCCGCCCGTGCGCCATCCGCATCGGACGACCGATCGACGTCGGCCACTACCGCGACCGGCCCGACGATCACCTGGTGCTGCGCGAGCTGACCGACGAGCTGATGTTCGAGATCCGCGAGCTGTCGGGCCAGGAGTACGTGGACGAGTACGCCACCCGCAAGCCCGACGCGCTCCCTTCGCAGCCGACGGCAGTGGTGGGGCGCCACACGGCACGCCAGCCGGTCGGCGCCGGTCAAACGCTTTCGGGGGCAGCGGCAGGCGGTCGGTAACTCCGGCCCGACCCCCACCCGCCGCCCCTAATGGCGTCGGTCGCTGTGCGACCGACCCCTTAGTCTTCCGAGTCATGGCCGAGATCGAGATCACGCTGCCGGATGGTTCGACGCGCAGGTTGCCGTCGGGCACCACCGCGGCCGATCTCGCCCAGTCGATCGGGTCCCGGCTGGCCAGGGCGGCGGTGATCGCCGAGATCAACGGCGAGGAGCGCGACCTGGCAACCGAGCTCCACGACGGCAACCGCGTCTCCATCGTCACCGCCGACAGCGAGCGGGGGCTCTACACCATCCGCCACTCGACGGCCCACGTGCTGGCGCAGGCGGTGCTCGACCTGTTCCCCGACGCCACCTTCGGCATCGGCCCGCCGGTCGAGGACGGCTTCTACTACGACTTCGAGCTGCCGGGCGGCGGCACCTTCACGCCCGAGGACCTCGAGCGCATCGACGCTCGCATGCGCGAGATCATCGACGAGCGCCAGGCGTTCCTGCGCGACGAGATCCCCGCCGACGACGCCCGCGAGATCTTCGCCGGCCATCGCTTCAAGCTGGAGATCATCGACGACGCCTCGACCGATCCCATGTCGGCCACGAGCGGCGCCGGTGCCGTGCGCACCTACGAGAACCCGCCGGCCAAGCCCAAGGACCACCCGCCGTTCCACGGCCGGCCGGGCTTCATCGACCTGTGCCGGGGTCCCCACGTCGAACACACCGGTCGGCACCTGGGGCACTTCAAGCTGATGCGGGTGGCCGGCGCCTACTGGCGGGGCGACGAGCACAACCCCCAGCTCCAGCGCATCTACGGCACGGCGTGGGAGAGCCGCAAGGCCCTCGAGGCCCACCTCCACCACCTGGAGGAGGCGGCCAAGCGCGACCACCGCAAGCTCGGCGCCGAGCTGGACCTGTTCCACTTCCCGCCCGAGGTCGGCAGCGGCCTGCCGCTGTACCACCCCAAGGGCGGCCTGGTGCGCAAGCTGATGGAGGACTACAGCCGCGCCGAGCACGAGCGCGCCGGCTACGAGTTCGTCTACACACCGCACATCGCCAAGGGCGACCTGTTCGAGATCAGCGGCCACCTCGAGTGGTACGCCGAGGGGATGTACCCCCCGATGGAGCTCGACGGGGGGCACAAGTACTACCCCAAGCCGATGAACTGCCCGATGCACATGCTCATCTACGCGTCCCGCCAGCGCTCGTACCGCGAGCTGCCGCTGCGGCTGTTCGAGTTCGGCACGGTGTACCGCTACGAGAAGTCGGGCGTGGTGCACGGCCTGCTGCGCGCCCGGGGGTTCACGCAGGACGACTCGCACATCTTCTGCACGTCCGAGCAGCTCGCGGGCGAGCTGACCAGCCTGTTGGCGTTCGTGCTGAAGCTGTTGCGCGACTTCGGTTTCGACGAGTTCGAGGCCGAGTTGGCGACGCGGCCCGACCCGTTCGTGGGCGACCCCGCCGAGTGGGACCAGGCCGAGGAGGCGCTGCGGCAGGCGGTGGAGGCGTCCGGCATCCCGTACGTCGTGGCGGAGGGCGAGGGCGCCTTTTACGCCCCCAAGATCGACGTGCACGTGCGCGACGCCATCGGCCGCCGCTGGCAGCTCTCGACGCTGCAGGTCGACTTCCAGTTCGCCGACCGCTTCGACCTCGACTACGTCGGCGCCGACAACCAGCGGCACCGGCCCCGCATCATCCACCGGGCGCTGTTCGGGTCGTTCGACCGGTTCTTCGGCGTGCTGCTCGAGCACACGGCCGGGGCGCTGCCGGCGTGGCTGGCGCCGGTGCAGGTGCAGGTGCTGCCCGTGCGGTCCGACCACCAGGCCCCCGCCGAGGCGCTTGTGGCGCGGCTGCGGGGCGAGGGCTTCCGGGTGGACGCGGCCGATGCAGACGAGCCGCTGGGCGCGCGCATCCGCAAGGCCAAGCTCGACAAGATCCCCCACGTGGTGGTGGTGGGCGACGACGACGTGTCCAACGACACGGTGGGCGACAACCCGCGCGGCGGCGACGTCGAGCGGAACGTCCCGGTGGAGACGTTCGTCGAGCGGCTGCGCGGCGAGATCGCCGCCCACCAGTGAGCGAGCACGAAGTGCGAGCGAACCATGAGCACAGTGCGTTACTCGCCGCGAAGCGGCGATCGTTCATCGGCGAGCCGGAGGCGAGCCGGTGAACGCGATGGACCGGCTGTGGGCCGGCTGGCGCTCGACCTACGTGGCCGCCGCCGGCAACGGTGCGCCGGCGGGGGAGGGGTCGCCGTTCCGCCGGATGCTCGACTCGGGCCTGCCCGACGAGGAGATCCACGTCGTCTGGCGGGGCGCACACACCTTCGCCATCCTCAACGCCTTCCCCTACACGAGCGGCCACCTGCTGGTGATGCCCTACCGGGAGGTGGGGGAGCTCGAGGACCTCACGCCCGACGAGGCGGCCGAGCTGTGGGCCGCGGTGCGGGACGCGGTGGTGGCGATCAAGGCCGCCTACGGGCCGCAGGGCGTCAACGTCGGGCTCAACCTGGGCGAGGCTGCGGGCGCGGGCGTCCCGTCACACCTGCACTTCCACGTGCTGCCCCGCTGGAACGCCGACTCCAACTTCATGACGTCGGTGGCGGAGGTCCGGGTCCTGCCCGAGGCACTCGGCGAAAGCTGGCGCAAGCTGCGCGCCGCCTGGCCGTCGGGCGAGGCCGGGTGATTTCATGCGGGCCATGACCGACGGGGCCGAGAGCCGGCGTGACGGCGACGCCGACACCCGCCGCGACGACGAGGTCGTCGACGAGCTGCCCGACGACCTCCAGGCCCCCGGCTACGTCGGGCCCTACCTGTTCCCCGACAACAACCGCCGGCGCATCCCCGGCTACCTCTACCTTGCGACGGCGGCGGCGTGCGTGGCGCTGTGGGCGCTCCTCGACGACTCGCCCTACGTGAACGGCGGCTTCCTGTTCGCGGCCGTCCTCCTGGCGCTCGTCGGCGCCTACCAGCTGGTCACCGCGTGGAGCCTCGACGTCGACGAGCAGGACGCCCTCGTGGCGGCGACCCGCACCGTCGGGTTCCCCGTCGGCCACGCCTCGGCCCAGATGGGCTGGCGAGGGCTGCTCAGCCGCCCCACCTGGCGGATCCTGCTGTACTCCGACGAGAACCCGCCGGCCAAGCGGGGCCTGGTGCTGGTGGACGGCCACGACGGCGAGGTCATCGAGCACTTCGTGGAGGACAACCCCGAGGACTGGTCGCAGCTCGATCGCCGCTGAGGGGCGGGTACCGCCAGCCGGGGTCAGCTGCGCAGGTCCAGCTCGCTGACCCGCCCGCCGGCGACCTCGGCCCGGGCGAGCGGCGCCCCCGCCTCGTCGAGCAGGTCGTAGTGCCCGTCGACCACCTCGGGGAACACCGCCACGTGGGCCGGTCCCACACCGGTGTCCCGCAGGTGGACACCGGTGTGGAAGCGGGCGGTGGGCCGTCCCGCCGGGCAGGCCTCGAGCTCGCCCGACGGCGGCGGGGCGGGCAGGTACACGACCAGCGCGCCCACGTCGCCGCCGATGTCGAGCAGCGGGCTGACGCCTACCTCATGCGGCCGGGACGTCATAGCCGCTGTAGGGCAGGCCGATGTACGGGAACATGTCGAGGAACGTCCGTCCGGGGTTGTTGAACGTGCCGTCCTCGATCACGTTGACCGCGCCGTCGGGCGTGAACGACGGATCGACCAGCGGGTAGGTCGCACCGGCGACGGCCCGCAGCTCGACCGTGACCACGTCGTCGATCAGGCGCCGCCCGTTGGGGAAGCCGGCGAGGTCGCCGCCCAGCAGCCCGAGCCGGTTGGGCGAGGCCGCCGGCGGGATGGCGACGTTGAGCCGCAGCATGTCGGCCTGGCTCGTCCCGGTGAGGTTCTGGAACCCGGGGATCAGGCCCTGCGGGACGCCGGTGAGCAGGATCGCCAGCAGGTCGGCCCGGTCCCTGTCGTTGAGCATGGCCAGGTTGGGGAACACGCCGGGGTAGAGCGCGGGCAGCAGCCGTGCCAGCTCGGGCCGGGCCACGAACCTGGCGAAGCGGCGGTCGTCCTCGGGGCCCCGGGAGTTCCACTCGTCCTTGCGGGACATCGGGACGATGACCTCGTTGAACAGCGGGTTGCCGAGCCGCGACACCTGCTCCCAGGGACCGGCGTTGCGGTGGCCGCGGTCGCGGTCACGGATCCTGGCCTTCTGCCGGTACGCCGCACCCCACACGCCGATGACCGCCTTGGGCGACATCGGATCGGTGGGCACCTTGCCGTCGCTGGTCAGGTGCGCGATCGGCACCTGGATGGCGATGGTGTGCACGTTGGCCTGGGCCAGCGCGTCACGGCCGTTGGCCGCGGCGGTGGGGATCAGGTGCAGGCTCCGGAACGGCCGTAGCGTGCCCAGGTCGAACACCGAGCCCAGGTCGACGAAGAACGCGTCGGCCCGCTGGCCGCAGAACACCTTCTCGCCCGAGCGCAGGTTCGCGATCGCCGCCGACGCCAGGTTCGCGTAGTTCGGCGTGGAGCGGGGGCCGATGTTGCAGGGCGGCGACGCCAGCCCCGAGCCGAGCATCGTGGTGCGGGGCTTGCGGCCCCGGCGGTACTCGATCTTGGTGACCGTGTAGCTCTGGCGCCGGTTCCAGTTCGCGTCGGTCAACGATCCGATCGGGCCCGTGTTGTAGAGGAAGGTGTCCTTGTTCGTGATGACGGTCCGGAAGCGGAACTGGTACGTGATGTTGGGCTTGCCGTTGCCGTTGTTGTCGATGTTGATCGTGTAGGCGACGTCGTCGTCGAACTCATAGAAGTTCGGGCCGCCCGCCGGCGCCTCGACCGGCACGTAGTTGGTGATGATCGTCACCCTGTCGCCCGGCGTCCGCCAGCAGTACGTGTCGGTGTTGTCGGCGCAGGGGTCCTTCAGGATGGATGGGGCCTCGCGATGTGAGCTCATGGTCTCCTCACAGCGCCCGGGCGGCGCGGATCAGTCGGGCCACGAACCGGGGGTCGGTGAAGACGATCGACCGCTCGCCGATCAGCAGCTCGAGCTCGCCCTTCTGGGCGTCACGGATGTTGAGAACTGCCGGGTCGCTCAGCGCTGCGAGCTCGTCGGCACTGGGTTCGGGGTCGTCGTCGTTCGACGCTCCGGACAACGCCGATGCGACCCGGGGACCGCCGACGACGACGCCGGCGACACCGAGGGCACCAGCGGATCCGGTCACGAGGAACGATCGACGCGTGACGGGCTCCATGGCTCCTCCTTGGCACGGGGGTGTGCTGTCGGAGCCCCATTCGGGGCCGCCCTGCGAGGCGGATGACGGCCGCTGCCGGTCGGCTCAGCCGGTCGCCGGGGGTCGGCCCCGGACCGCCGCCAGCACCTTCTCGGCCTCGCGCAGGTGCGTGATCCCGGTGTCGACGGCGGCCCGGGCGATGTCGAGGGCGGTGACCGTGCGGCCCGATCCGTCGTCGACGGTGGCGGGGCGGGACCAGTCCTCGGCCGCTACCCGGTCGATGCGATCGGCGGCGGCGTTGGCCTCCAGCCCCAGCTCGGCCAGCCGGTCCTGCAGGGGACCGCTGGGGACCGTCGACCGGGGCCCGGCGGCGGGATCGACGTCGGCGGCCGCCACCGTCGGCGAGTCGACGGTGAGCACCGTGGCCAGGGCCCGGTCGGCGGCGGCGATGCCGCGGGCGGCGGCCACCACGTGCTCGGCCGCCGACCATCCGCCGGCGCTGCGGTGCGCCAGGTCGTCGGGCGACTCGTCCTCGCCCAGTCCCGCGAACAGCCCCCGGTAGCGCCGCTCGAGACCGCGCAGCGTGACGACGGCGTCGGACGGCGAGAGCTGTGACAGGTCCATTGCGTTCGTTCTAGCGCGCCCGGGTTCGCGAGCCTGCTCCGGTGACGATCCCCACGATCGAATCCGCCCCGTCGGATCGAGCGACCGACTCGCACGTCGTGCTGGGCTATGCCCAGGTCATCGTGGCGGCGGCGCTGTTCGGGACCAACGCCAGCGTGTCGAAGGCCGTGCTCGACGCCGGGATCGCGCCCCGCCAGCTTGCGGCCCTGCGCTGCACGGGCGCCGCCGTGGGCCTACTGGCGGTACTGGTCGCGGTCGGCGCGCTGGGGAAGTTGCGGGTGCCGTGGCGCAGCCTCCCGCACCTGGCGGTGCTCGGGGTGGTGGGCGCGGCGCTGATCCAGTGGTTCTACTTCGAGGCGATCGATCGGCTGCCGGTGGGCATCGCCATCCTCCTCGAGTTCACCGGCCCGGTGCTGGTGGCGGTGTACGCCCGGCTCGTGCAGCGCCACCAGGTGGGGCGGGGCGTCTGGGTGGCGCTGGCGTTGTCGCTGGCCGGGCTCGCGCTGGTGGCCGAGGTGTGGACCGACACACGTCTCGACCCCGGAGGCCTGGCGGCGGGTGCGGCGGCCGCCGCCTGCCTGGCGACGTTCCTGCTGGTGGGACGCCATTCCTCGGGGACGATCGACCCGGCCGCCTCGGCGTTCTGGACCTTCGCCTTCGCCAGCCTGTTCTGGGTGGCGATCGAGCCGCTGTGGCGGGTCGAGGGATCGGTCCTGGGCGGGACCACGTCCCTCGGTGGCCGGCTCGACGGCATCGACCTGCCGGTGTGGCTGGGGCTCGGCGCGGTGATCGTGTTCGGGACGCTGCTGCCCTACCTGCTCGATCTGGCAGCGCTGGCGCACCTGACAGCAACCACCGTGGGCGCCGTGGGCATGCTCGAGCCGGTGGTGGCCGCGGTCGTCGCCTGGGCGTGGCTCGAGCAGGCGCTGAGCGTGGCGCAGGTGCTCGGCGGGCTGGTCATCCTGGCCGGGGTCGCCATTGCCCTGCGGGTCCCTACAGACCTCCTTCCCCACACCGCGGCGGTGCCCAGCGCCCCAACCGGTGCAGCACCCGGATAGGTTGCCCGCCATGTCGATCTATGACGTGAGCATCAGTGCCCTCGACGGCAGGCTCAAGGACCTGCACGACTACGAGGACCGGGCCGTCCTGCTGGTCAACGTCGCGTCGCGGTGCGGATTGACCCCGCAGTACACGGGGCTGGAGGAGATCCACGAGCGCTTCGCCGACCGGGGGTTCACGGTGCTGGGCGTGCCGTGCAACCAGTTCGGCGCCCAGGAGCCCGGGTCGTCCGAGGAGATCGCCACCTTCTGCTCGACCAGCTACGGCGTCACCTTCCCGCTCACCGAGAAGGTCGAGGTGAACGGCGAGGGCCGCCACCGGCTCTACCAGCAGCTGGTCGACGTGCCTGACTCGGCCGACGGCCACACCGGCGACATACGCTGGAACTTCGAGAAGTTCGTGGTGGCGCCGGGCGGCAAGGTCGTGGCCCGCTTCCATCCCATGGTGGAGCCGACCTCCGACGAGGTGGTCAGCGCCATCGAGCAGGCGCTGCCATCCTGAACCCCTCCGGGCCTAGCGCCCGCGGGCCGAGCGGAGGACCCGGCCGACGTCCAACAGGTGGTGGCTGCCCTCGTGCACGGCCATGGTGGCCAGATCGGCGACCGTCACGGGCTTGCCCCGTCCCGTGATGGTTGGTAGCCGCCACTCGTCGTCGTTCAGCTCCGCCAGGGTGGTGGCGAAGCTGTCGGCGGCGTCGTCGAGGTCGTCCGCCACCGCCTCCCGCTCGAGCGTCGGTGAGGCGGTCGCGACCTTGCCCTCCCAGTCGACCTCGGTCTCGTCGGGCTCGGTGTCGGCCAGGGCACAGCGCACCCGGTCGTCGAACGTGCGGAAGATGTCCCGGACGTGGGCGCCGTACTCCAGGGCCGACCACACGCCGTCGGCGGGGGACCGGCGCACGATGTCGTCGAGGTCCTCGCCGGCCAGGCCCCGGGTCAACGGGGCGCGGTAGCGGCGGCCGAACGAGCGGATCGCCACCGGCAGGTTGCGCGGCCGCAGGTCCTGGGGATCGAAGCCGCACTCCTCGCACCGGTCGAGGGCCATCGGCGCTCAGGCCTCCTCGCGCACCTCGCGTCGCACGGCGTCGACCAGATGGCCGGGGAGGACGTCGTAGTGGTTGTGCACCGCCCGGAACCGGCCCCGCCCGCCGGTCAGCGACCGCAGCTCGATGGCGTAGCGCTGGATCTCCGACGTGGGCACCAGGGCGATGATCGTCTGCGTGCCGTCGCCGTCGGCCGCGGTGCCCTGCACCCGCCCCCGCCGGGCGTTGAGGTCGCCCATCACGTCGCCCTGCAGCTCGACGGGCACGGTGACCTCCAGCCGGCTGATCGGCTCGAGGATCACCGGGTCGGCCTGCGCCATCGCCGCCCGGAACGCCAGCCGGCCGGCCACCTTGAACGCCATCTCCGAGCTGTCGACGGAGTGCTCCTTGCCGTCGATGAGCGTGACCTTCACGTCGACCACCGGGTAGCCGTGCACGCCACCGGACGCCATCGTCTCCTCGACGCCTTTCTGCACCGCCGGGATGTAGCCCCGCGAGATGGCGCCGCCGACGATGTTGTTCTCGAACTCGAAGCCGCCGCCCCGGGGTAGGGGCTCGAGGTCGATGAGGCACACCCCGAACTGGCCGTGGCCGCCGGTCTGCTTCTTGTGGCGTCCCTCGACGCCCTTGGCCGCGCCGGTGATCGTCTCGCGGTAGGGCACCCGCACCGGCTCGGTCTGGACGTTGGCGCCGAACTTCCGGGTCAGCTTCTCGAGGGTGATCTGCAGGTGGGTCTCGCCGGTGCCCTTGAGCAGGGTCTGGTGGGTCTCGTCGTTGCGCTCGACCACCAGCGACGGGTCCTCCTCCTGCAGCCGGTGGAGCGCCGGGGCGAGCTTGTCCTCGTCGGCCTGGGTCTTGGGCACGACGGCCACCGCCAGGTTGGGTTCCGGCTGGTCGATCGCAGGGACCACCACCGGCTTGCCCCGGGGCGCCAGGGTGTCGCCGGTGACGGTGGCGGCCAGCTTGGCCACCGCCCCGATGTCGCCGGCCATCAGCTCGCTGGCCGGCTCCTGGTCCTTGCCCCGCACGGTGAGCAGCCCGTGTAGCCGTTCCTCGCCGCCGGTGCGGCTGTTGGTCAGGCGGTCGTCGGGCCGGAGCGTGCCCGACAGCACCTTGAACAGGCTCACCTGGCCCACGTAGGGGTCGGCGATGGTCTTGAACACCACCGCCAGCGGGTCGCCCGACGGCTTGGCCTCGACCTCGACCTCGCTGTCGCCCGCGGTCACGGCCGTGGGCCGGTCGAGCGGCGACGGCCCGATCTCGACCAGGAAGTCGGCCAGGCGGTCGATCCCGATCTCCCGGGTGGCCGAGCCGACCAGCACCGGGAACACGGCGGCGGCGGCGATCCCGTCGTGCAGGGTGCGCTCGAGCTCGTCGACACCCGGCACCTCCCCCTCGAGGTAGCGCTCGAGCATGGCGTCGTCGGCGACCACGATGCCCTCGA
>OCZV010000039.1_pt1 | contig 46404 bp, 42 predicted proteins | sample 1539051 | NCBI WGS metagenome assembly OCZV01 (sample SAMEA3113581, study PRJEB22503) | soil metagenome
GGTTGCCGAGAAGTGGGACGGCCGGGCGGAGATCACGTCGTCGCCCGTGGGGACCACCGTGACGCTGCGCTGGCCCCGCGAGGGGGCCGCAGGGGGCGCCGCCACCGAAAAGGAAGCCGGCTTTACCAATCCCTAACTCTTCTGTGTGCGTCCCATGAGAGGGCTCCTTCTATCCTGGAACGACGATGAAGAGCTTCCTGATCGGACTTACCGCTGCGGTGGTCGGCATTGCGGTGGGGGTTGGCCTGTCGCTGGCCGTCTTCTTTGTTTCGGAGGCCGCCTTCGTGGCCGAGCCCGCCACAGTCTTGCAGGAGCCCGTACGGGCCGACCCCGAGCGCGGTGACGATCGCACTCCCCGAGGCCGCAGAGCCTCCCCGACATCGTCGGCGACCCCCGATGACGATCACGGCGGCAGGGACGACGATGACGACCATCTCGAGGGCGACGACGACAACTCCGGCAAGGGATCGGATTCCTCGGGGAGTGGGTCCGGCTCCGACGACGACTCGTCCGGAAAGGGCTCGGGAGGCTCCGACGACGACTCGTCGGGCCCTGGCTCGGGTGACGACTCATCGGGTAAGGGATCCGGCAACGACTAAGAGCCGGCCGCATCGTCCCAAACCGGCCGGCGCCCCCGCAGCCATCGTCTGAATTACGTATCCGGATCGGCGGTTTTCTTCGGGCGGCGCAGCACAGGGACGAGGTTCTGGTGCCGATAAGTTCTTCATCTGCCGACGATTTCAGGTTAGGACGCCGCCGGAGTGACAACGAGTCCACAACAACATCTTTGGGAGCTCGACGATGATCACGTCGGGCGCTACGGTGAAAGTCTCTTTGCACCCCTAATTCACAATTCTTTCGACGTAATCGCCGTGATGGCCGAGTCGGGGCGGATCCTGTACGTGACTCCCTCCGTGGAACGGGTCATGGGATATCGCCAGGACGAGGTCCTGGACAAAGGTGTCCTCGAGCTCACCCACCCCAAGTCCGGCGAAGTTGTGGCCGCCCATCTCGAGATGATCCGCGGTAAGCCGGGGGCGGTAACTACGTACGAGCTCGAGGAGAGGCGCAAGGACGGATCCCCGATCTGGCTCGAGGTGACCCTGACCAACCTTCTCGACGACCCGCTCGTCAGCGGCGTCGTAGCTAACTTCCAGGACATCTCCGAGCGCAAAAATGCGGAAGCGGAACTCCGACGAAGCGAAGAACGTTTCCGCTCACTCGTGATGAATTCGTCCGACATCATTGCCGTCATCAGCGAAGACGGAGAGGTGATGTATGTAAGTCCCTCTGTAGAACGGGTGCTTGGCTATTCTCCCGCCGAGTTCGCAGGCGGGTTGGCAACGAGCTATCTCGTGGAGCAAGACTTACCCGCAGCCACTCAGGCATGGACGGAGGTCCTGTCCGAACCTGGTGGTTCACGCGTCTTCGAGATACGCGGACGAGACAAGAATGGTTCGGTCCATTGGTTCGATGTGACGTTTACGAATCTGCTCGCGGATCCCAACGTCCGAGGTGTGGTTTCGAACCAGCGGGACATTACGGAACGCAAGAAGGCCGAGGAGCGCCTGCTCGTCACCGAAGACAAATACAGATCTCTAGTTGAGGATGTTCCCGCGGTCGTCTACCTGGCAGAGTTCGGGCCCCAGGGCCGGTGGCTCTACGTTAGCCCCCACATCGAATCGCTTACCGGGGTCTCGGCCGAGCAATGGATGTCCGCCCTAAGTCCGTGGAGCGATCACCTTCATCCTGACGACAGGGAACGCGTTATTGCCGAGGAGTCGACGGGGCTCGACGTCTCCGAGGGTGACTTGATGGTCTTCGAGTATCGATTTGTGAGGCGTGACGGCCGAGTGGTCTGGGTGCGCGACGAGGCCCGCCGAGTGGGTACGGAAAACGGGTCCGGACCGTTGATGCGTGGGGTCATGATCGATGTCACCGAGAGAAAAGCGGCGGCGGAGGCTCTGAGAGAGAACGAGGAACGATTCAGAAGCATCTTCGAGGCCGCCCCGGTCGGGATCGGTCTCGTAGACCTCGAGGGGCATACCGTCCAAACGAACCGAATCGTTCAGGAAATGTTGGGGTACAGCGACGAAGAGTTTGCATCGGTCACGTTCGACTCTTTCACCCATCCGGATGATGTCGCCCGCAACCGCGAGTTGTTCGACGAGATGGCGCGTGGTGAACGTGATTTCTTCCAGATGGAAAAACGCTTCATACACAAGAGCGGGTCGATCGTGTGGGCGAACCTCACCGTGTCCCTCATTAAAGATGCAGAGGGGAAACCCGCGTATGCCTTGGGCATGGTGGAGAACATCACCAGGCGCAAGACTCTCGAAGACCAGCTCAGACAAGCCCAGAAGATGGAAGCGATTGGGCGACTCGCGGGCGGTGTGGCCCACGATTTCAACAACCTCCTTGCAGTGATCATCAACTGCGCAAGCTTTATGGCGGAATCCTTACCTTCGGATCACGAGTTTGTGGAGGACCTAAGAGACATCCGCGAGGCCAGTGATAGAGGGGCCAACCTGGTCCGTCAGCTACTGGCGTTTTCGCGCAAAGAGATCGTCAGTCCTCAGGTTGTCGACCTCAACGACATCGTGCGCGGAATGCAGAGCCTTCTCAGCAGGACTCTCGGGGAGGACGTTGAGCTGGATGTGAGGGAGAGCGAGAGCCCATGCCTTACGAAGGTCGACACGGGCCAGATAGAGCAGGTCATCGTCAACCTCGCTGTGAACGCGCGAGACGCCATGCCCAGCGGTGGGCTCATCACTATGACGACGGAAAACATCATCGTAGGCGAAGACTTTGCGCGTCTCTATCCGGGAATGGCACCGGAGTCCTACGTGCGGCTCACTATGGCAGACGACGGAATGGGGATGAGCGAAGAGGTTCTCAAACACATCTTTGAGCCCTTCTTCACAACAAAGGCGCGTGGACAGGGCACCGGTCTAGGACTCGCAACTGCCTACGGTGCGGTGAAGCAGGCGGGCGGATATATATCGGCGTACTCCGAGGAAGGGGAGGGGTCAATCTTCTCCGTTTACCTACCTAGATCGGAGGAAACGGGGAAGGACGTCCGGGTCAAGGCTCGCCGGGTCCAAACACAAAGGGGCAGTGAGACGATCCTGCTCGTTGAAGACGACGACTCTTTGAGAAGACTGGTTCGGCGCATGCTCGAGAGAAATGGCTTCACCGTGCTGGAGGCAGGGACACACGAGTCCGCAGAGCAACTGTTCCTCGATAACGTCGACGAGATAGCGGCAATTTTGACCGATGTAATCATGCCCGGCGGATCCGGCAAAGAGCTTGTCGAGAGGTTGCTCGCGATCGACGACCGACCACCGGTCCTGTACATGTCCGGGTACCCCGAAGATGTGATCGCCCATCATGGCGTGCTCGATGAGGGCGTGCCGTTCATCGGCAAACCGTTCACCGAGGAGGCGTTGCTAGACCGCGTCCGAGAGGTGCTGGACGCGGTCTAGTTTCCCTACGAGGTGCGTCGGGTTTCGCTCTCCCTCACATCGACGGCTCTGTCGGAGGCCGGCTCGCGCTCGGAGATGTCGACAACCTTGGGCTCCTCGCCGTGGAGCTCTAGGAGCTCCTCGAAGAGCTGACGGTAGTGGACCATGCCCCGTCGGAGGTCCTCGGTCGTGGATTCGCCGCGTTCATTCGCCATCGATACAGCGTGCGCGGCACGGTAGTTCTCGACAACGGACGGATGGTCTACCGAGATGTCGGCGGATCGCTGCTCGAAATCGTCGACCGGGTAACCCCGATCGCGCATCACGAGAATGATCAGTGCGTCGGCCTCACGAATTGCCTGACCGGGCGAGTCCACGAATTTCGCCTGGGTATCGCTCCACGACGCTTGGTAGTCTCGGCGCGCCGAGGGCTCCAAAGGCCGGATGTCGAGTCGAGCGCGGTGCTCCTTGCGCGCCATCAAGTCCCTTTCGGCATCGCGCCTGCCGCCCTTTTCCTCGAGGGTTCTCTCGTACTCGGGGCCAAATTGGCCTCGGAGCTTTGCGGTCTGTCGCTTTCTGTATTCGAACAGGGCGTATACGGCCGCGGCCGCAAGCACTACAAGCACGAGGACGACTATCAGCCAGGTGTCCATAACTCATCCTCCCTACGAATCATTGACCTGAGGGTCCTTCCCGAGCCGTGTTCGGCGAAACGACCGCGTGTCCCAAACGCGAGTTATGTCGGACCTGCGATTGCTCTGCATTTCCCGTCCTTCGATCGCGGGTACGTATGCGCGCAAGACAATCCCGTTTTGTGACAGGAGGAAGTCGTGGCAACCATCGAGAGATCGATAGATGTGAACGTTCCGGTGCGAACCGCGTACAACCAATGGACGCAGTTTGAGGATTTCCACAATTTCATGGAGGGGGTCCAGGAAGTCCGTCAGCTGGACGACGTGACTCTCCACTGGACCGTGAAGGTCGGAGGAACGGAGCGCGAGTACAAGGCTCGGATCACGGAGCAGCTCCCGGACGAACGGATCGCCTGGGCGGCTGAAGGCGAGACCGACAATGCGGGTGTCGTCACCTTCCACCGGCTGGACGACAACACGACGCGGGTGATGCTGCAGCTCGAATACGCGACGACAGACGTCGTCGAAAAAGCAGGCAGTGCGGTCGGCATTGTCGATCGCCGCGTCAAAGGCGACCTCGAGCGGTTCAAGCAGTTCATAGAGGAGCGGGGCTCCGAGACCGGGGCCTGGCGTGGCGCGGTGGAGCAGAAGAACATCGGTTGAACCGCGACAACCCTTGCCTGCGCCGGCCGGGCCCGGGATCTCGCTCGGCGCAGGCGGTTCTTGGCGGGCGGCGTGTAGCTCGAAATCGCCGGCGGAATGAGGCTGTATCAGGCTTTTTGGAAGTAGTCTGGCGCGGGCATGGTCGATCGATTTCGTCCCAAGAAGGACGACTCTCCCACCAGGAAGTCTCCGGGCAAGGGACCACAAGGCGAGGATGACAGCAGGCAACGGATGACCACCGTTGGATGGGTGGTTGTTGCACTGCTCGGCTTCTTCCTTATCCAGAACCTCTTCCAGAATCCGGCCGAGAAGATCAAAATGGACAGGTTCCTGACCCTGATCAACGACCAGCGCGTCACGGACGTCCAGATCGGATCGGGGACCGTGGAGGGAACGATTCCCGGAGCGGAGTCAGACCGCGAAGTGTTCGCCGAGCTGCCCCCGAACCTCGAGCCGAATTTCTTGATCAATCGCCTCGAGCGCAATGGGATCGACTGGACGGGACGCCAGGAGAGCTTGTGGACGCAGCTGTTGGTCACACTGCTGCCGTTCCTGGTGCTCGGATTCCTCTACTACTTCTTCATAGTTCGGAGGCTGCGCAACCAACTCGGAGGCCAGGGTCCTCTGTCGCTCGGGAAGAACAAGGCAAAGCTCTACGACCGAACCGACCTCAAGACGACGTTCAAAGATGTCGCGGGGGTCGACGAAGTCGAGACCGAGCTGGTCGAGTTGGTGGACTACCTGAAGAACCCGCGTAAGTTCGAGCGGCTCGGTGCACGAATCCCCAAGGGTGTGCTTCTTGTTGGACCTCCCGGAACCGGGAAGACGCTCCTGGCTCGAGCCGTGGCGGGGGAGGCCGGTGTCCCCTTCTTCTACATCTCGGCTTCGGAGTTCGTCGAGCTGTTCGTAGGTCTGGGCGCAGCGCGCGTACGCGATTTGTTCCAGCAGGCGCGCCAGCGTGCGCCGGCAATCATCTTCATCGACGAGATCGATTCGATAGGTCAGGCGCGGTCCGGTGCCGCGGGCAATCAGCTCGGCGCACATCAGGAGCAGGAGCAGACGCTGCAACAGTTGCTCACCGAGATGGACGGGTTCGAGCCGAACAGCGGTGTGATCATCGTCGCCGCTTCGAACCGACCCGAGGTCCTCGATCAGGCGCTGCTGCGGCCGGGGCGTTTCGACCGTCAGATCGTCGTGAACCTTCCGGACATCCGAGGCCGCGAGGAAATCCTCGGCATCCATGCGCGCAACGTCAAGCTGTCCGCCGATGTGGACCTCAAGGTCCTCGCGCGGCGAACCCCCGGGTTCTCAGGAGCTCAATTGGCCAACGTAATCAACGAGGGTGCACTTCTCTCGGCGCGTCGCAATCACGACCAGGTCTCGATGCACGATCTCGAAGAAGCGATCGATCGGGTGGTTGCCGGTCTCGAGCGCCGGTCACAGGTGCTGACCGACAAAGAGCGCCGTCTAGTCGCGTACCACGAGCTCGGGCACGCGATCGTTGCGCGTTTCGTCGAGAACGCGGATCCGGTCCACCGGGTCTCGATAATCCCGCGCGGGATCGGCGCCCTCGGCTACACGCAGCAGCTCCCGGATGAGGAGCGCTATCTGATGTCGGAGCCAGAACTGCGCGACCGGATCGCGGTACTGCTCGGCGGCCGGTCGGCCGAGGAGATCGTCTTCGGCTTCGCTACCACCGGCGCCCAGGACGACCTGCGGAAGGCGACGGAGATCGCCCGGAGAATGGTGATGGAGTTCGGCATGTCCGAAGCGGTCGGTCCGATCAACATCGCGTCGGACGGCGCACGATTCCTCAGCCCGATGTTCCGGCGCGGTGATGACGTATCGGAGGAGACCGAGACCGCGATCGACCGAGAGGTCAAGGCCATCCTGCTCGAGGGCCAGAAGAAGGCGCGGGAGATCCTCGGCGAGCGGAGGTCAGACCTCGACGGCCTCGCAGAGATCCTGCTCGAGAAGGAATCGATCGGGCGGCAGGAACTGGACGACTTCTTCGGGCGCGCCGCCCCCACGGCTCAGTACCCCGCCGCCGGCAGCGGCCCCTAGCATTTCGGCCGACTCCCGGCGCCTGGTCGTAAATAACGATTAGGAATGGCCAAGGTCGGTCCAGGGTTGATAGAGTCAGACTCAAGTTTTCTGACCAAGCGAGATTAACCAATGGATCTGAACAAGCTCACCCTCAAGTCGCAGGAGGCGCTGGCCACGGCTCAGACCCTGGCCCAAGGACGCAACCATCAGCAGGTGGAGCCCGCCCACGTTCTCGGCGCGCTCCTCGCTCAGCCGGAGGGGGTCGTTTTCCCGCTGCTGCAGAAGCTGGAGGCCTCACCGCGGTCGTTGAGCAATCGTCTCGAGGGCGTCCTCGAGGGTCTTCCCCGCGTGTACGGCAGCGTTGAGATCTACCTCTCGACGGCCGTAAGGACGACTCTCGAATCCGCGTTCAGGGAAGCCGAGGCTCTCGGCGACGCGTACGTTTCGACCGAGCACATTCTTCTTGCTCTGCTCGAAGGCAAGGACGACGTCGCCGCGTTGCTTGCGGACGCCGGGATCGACCGGGCGCGCGTCCTCGAGGCGTTGAAGGAGATCCGCGGGTCCCAACGAGTGACCGATCAGACTCCCGAGGACAAGTACCAAGCGCTCGAGCGGTTCGGGCGCGACCTGACCGAAGCGGCGCGCCGGGGGAAACTCGATCCGGTCATCGGCCGCGACGACGAGATCCGAAGGGTCATCCAGGTGCTCTCCCGGCGCACGAAGAACAACCCAGTTCTGATCGGGGAGCCGGGCGTGGGCAAGACCGCGATCGTGGAGGGTCTTGCGAACCGAATCGTCGCCGGAGACATTCCGGAATCGCTCAACAACAAACGCCTGATCTCACTCGACATCGGCGGCATGGTCGCGGGCTCGAAGTATCGGGGTGAGTTCGAGGAGCGACTCAAGGCCGTGCTGAAGGAGATCGCGGATTCCGAAGGGGAGATCATCACCTTCGTCGACGAACTTCACACCGTCGTAGGCGCGGGGGCCGCCGAAGGTGCGATCGATGCAGGGAACATGATCAAGCCCATGCTGGCGCGCGGCGAGCTTCGCATGGTGGGTGCGACGACACTCGATGAATATCGCAAGCACATAGAAAAGGATCCCGCTCTCGAGCGCCGCTTCCAGCCGGTGCTCGTCGGCGAGCCTTCGGTTGCCGACACCATCGCGATCCTTCGTGGGCTGAAGGAGCGGTACGAGGTTCATCACGGTGTTCGGATCCAGGACGCAGCCCTCGTCGCGGCGGGGGTCCTGTCCGACCGCTACGTGACCGGCCGGTTCCTCCCGGACAAGGCGATCGATCTCGTGGACGAAGCCGCGTCCCGCCTGAGGATCGAGATCGACTCCATGCCGACCGAGATAGACGTGCTCGACCGGCGCGCCAAGCAACTGGAGATCGAAAAAGCCGCCATGTCGAGGGAGACCGACGAGGTTTCGAGGGAACGCCTGGCGCGTATCGAAGCGGAACTCGCGCAGCTCCATGAAGAGATGGACGGCATGAAGGCGCACTGGGGACAGGAAAAGACTGCGATCGACCGAATCCGATCCCTCAAGGCGGAGATCGAGGAGTCCAGAGGGGCGGCGGAGCGCGCGGAGAGGGACGGTGACCTCAATCGTGCCGCGGAGCTTCGGTACGGACGACTCATCGAGTTGCAACGTGAACTCGACGAGTCGAACGAGGGACTCATGGCCCTTCAGGAGGGCCGCAAGTTCCTCAAGGAGGAGGTCGACGAGGAGGACATCGCGGAGGTCGTCTCGCGATGGACGGGCATCCCCGTGGCGCGCCTGATGGCCGGCGAGGTCGAGAAGCTCGTCAACATGGAGCAGGGTCTCCACCGTCGCGTCGTCGGCCAGGACGAAGCGGTGGAAGCAGTGTCCAACGCGATCCGTCGTGCACGGTCCGGCCTCGGCGACCCGAATCGTCCAATCGGGTCATTCATCTTCCTCGGACCTACCGGCGTCGGAAAGACGGAACTGGCGCGCGCACTTGCGGAATTCCTGTTCGATGACGAACGCGCCATGGTGCGACTGGACATGAGCGAGTACATGGAGAAGCACACCGTTAGCCGCTTGGTCGGTGCTCCACCTGGATATGTCGGATTCGAGGAAGGTGGACAGCTGACGGAAGCCGTCCGGAGGCGGCCGTACTCCGTCATTCTGATGGATGAGATCGAAAAAGCGCATCCGGATGTGTTCAACGTCCTTTTGCAGATTCTCGACGACGGGCGCCTAACGGACGGTCACGGCCGGACGGTGGACTTCAAGAACACCGTCGTGATCATGACGTCCAACATCGGATCGCAGTGGATAACGGCCGGCGACGAGACCGACGCGTCGGTTGAAGAGAAGGTTCTGGCCACAGTCAGGGACCACTTCAAGCCCGAGTTTCTGAACCGCGTGGACGAGATCATCGTCTTCCACCGCTTGACCGAGGAACACATCACGGCCATCGTCGACATCCAGCTCGCGACGCTGTCCAAGCGGCTCGAGGAGCGTGGGATCCGCCTGGAACTGACTCAGGCGGCGAAGGAGTACCTGGGGCGCGAGGGCTTCGAGCCCGCTTTCGGAGCTCGCCCTCTGAAGCGGCTAATCCAGCGCGAGATCGAGAACGAGCTTGCGCTCAGGCTGCTCGACGGGACGTTCTCCGACGGCACGGCGATCAAGGTCGACGAACAGGGAGGGGCGCTCGCCTTCATGGCGGGATAACCTTCCCTCATGGTCTTTGACCACGAGAGCCTGGACGGGATTGTTCTCGTCCTTCGATGCTCCGAATGCGGGGACACGTTCCCGCTCCATGCGGAGGGTGACTCGACGTGCCCCTCGTGCGGAAGCGCCGACGTAGACCCAGCCGCCGAGCCACTGCTCTAAGGCTCATGAAGGTGAGGATGGCGATCCTCCCAGAGGACCGCGATCGCCTGCGCGACGACATCACCGCGGCCGGCGGGGAAATTTCGGAGGTCGAGAGTGCGGATGCAATTCTCTGGACCGACCCTCGTGAGCCCGGAGGCTTGGGGAGTGCGCTGGCGCGGTCTCCCGCTCGATGGGTCCAGCTGCCATTCGCGGGGATCGAGCCCTTCTTCGAAGCGGGAGTGATCGACCCAGATCACATCTGGACCTGCGCCAAGGGCATCTATGGTCCATCGACCGCGGAGCACGCTCTGACGCTGATGCTTGCCGCGGCGCGGCGGCTGTCACAGCACATGAACGCGACTGCGTGGTCCGGCGAGGGGACCGAGCGGCGCCTGAAGGACGCCGTGGTCCTGGTGATCGGAACCGGAGGCATCGGCCGCTCGTTGACGGCGATGTTGGAGCCCCTGGAAGCGCGGGTCATCGGCGTCAATCGATCCGGGCGGCCGCTTCCCGGCGCCGAACGGACCGCCACGGTCAAGGAACTGACCAAGTTGATCCCGGACGCCGACTACATCGTGGTGGCGGCCGCGCTTACCAGCGAAACGCACGGGCTCCTGGGTGCGGAGTACCTGTCGTTGATGAAGCCCGACGCGTGGGTCGTAAACGTTGGGCGCGGCGGGCTGATCCAGACGGACGCACTCATTGCTGCGCTCCGGAGCCGCTCCATTGGAGGTGCCGCTCTGGATGTGACGGATCCCGAGCCACTCCCCGATGGTCACCCGTTGTGGGAGCTCGACAACGCGATCATCACTCCCCACGTCGCCAACACATGGGAGATGGCGTTGCCCGAATTGCGGGCGCTCGTCCGACGCAACGTCGCCCGCTACAAGCAGGGGGAGCAACTCGAGGGCCTCGTCGACCCCGCGCTCGGGTATTGAGTCACTCCGCTCCGCAGCTCAGATGGCACGAGAGGCCAATATCTAACGCTTGCGCGCCATCTCAGGACCGAGCAGAAATTGAGTCCTAAGCACTCAAGTTATATGTTGACGAACCGATAGAAAAGTGCTAATCTCGCCTACAGGTCTACGGACTGTAAATCAGTAGGATCGGGCCCCTTGGGGCCCCGTACGGCAAGGAGGTGCAGATGATGCGTCTCGGAACACTGACCAACGGTCGGACCGACTTCGAAGATCTGTGGAACCGCATGATGGGCGACTTGCCTCGTGAGAGGTGGCAGTCGGGCGGATACGACGTTCCCACCGATGTCTTCCACACCGAGAACAGCCTCGTGATCCGAATGGATCTCCCGGAAGTCAGCCCCGACGACGTCGACGTGAGCGTCCAGGAGAACGTTCTCCTCATCAACGGTTCGCGGAGGTTCCCCTACGACCCGGAGAAGGTGCGCTTCGTACGCCGCGGCACGTTCTACGGCGACTTCACCCAGCGGGTGGCGCTGGGCAAAGGCCTCAACGTCGATGCGATTTCCGCTCGCTACGAAGGCGGAGTGCTCGAGCTGACTATCCCCTACGCGGAGGAGGTGCAGCCTCGCAAGATCGCAATCGAGGTCGGACAGCGCGGAGACACTAAGGCGCTTTCGTAACCGTCAGGTCAGAGCAACATCACAGGGCCGGTTCCCGGTTCGGGAGCCGGCCTTTTCGCGCCGCCCATTCTCAGATGGCAACTGACCCCCGAGGGGTGGTGGTCGATTGCCATCTCAGCCCGGGGCCGCCATGAAGTCCGGCGCCGGGATGCCCGTGAGCGCAACCAGCACTCCGAGGCCGCCGAGTCCCGCGGGGTCCAGCAGCGCCCCGAGGGCTCCTCGCCGCGAGATGGCTCGGACGCCGGCCGCGCCCGACCCCCTCTGCAGTGCTTCGTCGGCGGCTCGCTTGAACCGGTCGTGAAGATCGTCGGCTCCGAGGGACTTCAGGACGTCGCGTTGGGGTTTCGGTCCGGCAACAGATGCTCCGGCGTCGCCGAACGCACGGATGAGCGCACTCCAATTTGCGTGCGCTGTGATGTCTTTGGTTCCGGGGGCTTCGAGGTAGCGGTCGTCAACACCGGCGTCCGAGTAGCACAACAGAGTGCCGGCCGGGCGCTGCACGAGACCAGCTTCGTCGTCTCCGTAGTCGACCAGGACGATCGCCCCTCGCCCGATCGTTCGCGTAGCGACGGAGGCGAACTGCATGGCAGCGAGAGGCACCTCTATGCGGTGACCATCGGGAAGCTGCGCCTGCATTCCTCTGGTGAAGGTGAGGATCCCGTCCGACGGAGGCCGAGCCACTGGCCCGAGTTCGGAGCCGCTAATTCCTACGCATAGCTCCACCAGGTTTCCGGCGCGCTTCTCGGCGATGGCGACGGGCAAGTTGTCGACCAACTCGTTGGCGAACAGGCACCCGCATTCCACGTTGCGTGCCTCATCGAGGCTGGATATCCAGGACACATTGTTGTGGTGATCGAGCACCTGCCGCTGACGAGCGCGGACGGCTTCAACGCGCTCCACAAGAACGACCTCGAGCGCCTCCGCAAAGTACCCATTCGCTGCGTCCAGAACGGCAGCAGCGAAGGATCCCTCACCCGGCCCGACCTCGATCAATGTAAAAGTTGATGGGCGCCCGCACTGCTCCCAGACATCCTCGAATCCCGCGGCCCACAACTCCCCGTAAGCGGGATCTAGCTCCGGAGAAGTCACGAACTGACCTTGCCAGCCGGTCCGGCGCCGGCCCGACGCGTAATACCCATGCTCCGGGTGGTAGAGGGCTAGGTCCATGTAGCGGGCGAAACCCATGGGGCCGCGCTCTGCGATTTCATCGCGGATAATCTGTTCTAGGACGCTCACTCGCTAGGCTTCTTCGGCGCCGCGCGCGGGACATTCTTTTGGGCCTTGATTGCTTCGGCGCGCATCTGCTCGTACCAGGCTTTCTTGTCTTCGTAGGTGTGCACCTTCGCAATCGCAGCTTCGGCAACGCGCACGACATCGCGATGTCTGGCCGTGTCGGCGTAGAGCCGGATCAACCTGTCGTATGGTCCGGAGGAATCAAACTCGGCCGCTACCGCGGCTTCGTACAGCTCGATGGCCTCGTCCACCTTGCCGACCTGTTCGTAGTTCTGCCCCCTGAGGAAGGCCCTGACCACGTCGGCCGCGTTCTCCGGCTGCATCAAAGAATGGAACCACAGGAGGCAGAACGTCTGGGGACGGGTGGAACCCGCCATTGGGTAGGGTTGATTATCGCGATGAGAACGTGCCCAACCCCTAAGGAGGCCGGCCATGGCACTTGGCTACAAGGGACGGCTGTACATCCTTGCTTTCGACCACCGAGGATCATTCCAAAAGAAGATGTTCGGCATCAGCGGCGACCCGAATCCGGAGCAGACCGAGACGATCGCCGACGCCAAGAAGGTCATTTTTGAAGGGTTCAAGCAGGCGCTTGCCGAAGGTGCGCCGAAGGACGCTGCGGGCATCCTGATCGACGAACAGTTCGGGGCCGAAGCCGCTCGGGAGGCAAAGAAGGAAGGCATTCTGCTGGCGATGCCGACCGAAAAGAGCGGCCGCGAGGACTTCGACTTCGAGTATGGGGACGACTTCGGCGCCCACATCGAGGAGTTCGACCCCGCGTTTTCGAAAGTGCTCGTGCGTTACAACCCGGCGGGCGACGCGGACATGAACCGCGCCCAGAACGAACGTCTCAAGCGGCTGTCGGACTGGCTCCACGAGCGCGATCGCAAGTTCCTCTTCGAGCTCCTCGTTCCGGCCACCGATGAACAGTCGCAGTCGGTCGGCGGTGACGGCGACCGTTACGACCAGGAACTCCGTCCCAAGCTGATGCTCGACGCGATCAGCGAGATCCTTGCGGCCGGGAGCGAGCCCGACATCTGGAAGATCGAAGGCCTCTCCGCGCGCGAGGACTGTGAAGCGACGGCGAACCTTGTGCGCTCCGGCGGACGCGAGGGCGTCGTGTGTGTGGTGCTCGGGCGAGGCGCCGACGACAACGCGGTGGACAACTGGCTGAAGGCGGGCGCCGGCGTCACCGGCTATGTGGGATTCGCAATCGGCCGCACCATTTGGTGGGACGCGCTCAAGGGTTACCTCGACAAGAGCCTGTCCCGGGCCGACGCTGCTTCACAGATCTCGGCGAACTACCGGCGTTTCATCGACGTGTACGCGTCGGCCGCGGGCTAGTGCCTCGGCCAGTGATGTTTGCGAGGTTATGCGGCGCGAAAAACAAGCCTGGCAAGGCCGCAGGGAGGGTGCGTACCAGGAGCGTACGTGCCCGACCGAGAACGCAGCCAGGCGCAGCTTTTTCGCCCGCAGAACCCTACCGACATTGCTGGTCGAGGCACTAAACGCCGCAGCAGAGACTATGAATCGAGCGGGGCGCTTCACTCCGGCGCTCCGCTCGTACGCGCTCCTTGTGCTCGCGGCCATCGTCTTCGCGCCCGCGGCGGGTGGATCCACCGCCGGTGCGTCTGGGAGTGGAACGGAAGACGATATCCAGGAGCTCCTCGACCGGCGCGCCGCCGCGGTTATGGCCGGGGACCTCGATTCGTTCATGGAGACAATCGCTCGCGACTCCGAGCATTTCGTCCGCCGGCAGCGCCGGCTCTTCAAGCGCATGCAGGGCGTACCGCTGGCTTCGTACCGGCTGGTTGCGCGAACCGACCGTCTCGGGGACCTGGTTACCGAGGGCCTGAGGAGCCGGTATCGAGGTGCCGACGATGTCGCGATCCCTGTAACGGAGGAGCGCTACCGGCTCGCCGGCTTCGACGTGGCCGAGGCGATCGAGGACATGTTTTACACGTTCGTTCAACGCGAGGGAGAGTGGCTCATCGCCGAGGACAGCGATCTCGAGGACTTGACTTTCTACTCGGGTCGCCACCTGTGGGACTACAGCCGGGTAGACGCCCGGCGCGCCGGACGCTTCCTGCTGCTTGAACCGGCGTGCCGCGGCTGCCCGCAAGCTCCTTCTGCGGCCGTGCGCCTCGCAACGCAAGCACTTCGAAGAGTGCGTGGCTACTGGGATGCGCCGTGGTCCAAGCGCGTCCCGATTGTGATCCCAACGAGTGCGGACGATCTGCAGCGCATGCTGAAGGTGACGTTCGAACTCGACAACTTCGTTGCGTTTGCCTACTCGAGCGTCGACCGCAGCGACGGAATCGACTACACGGGTCACAGAATCCTGCTGAATCCCGACGCGTTCACCGACAGGAGCTCCTCGTCAACTCTTCGGGTGCTGACTCACGAACTCCTGCATGTCGCGACGAGGAGCGCTTCGGGACCGTTCGTTCCCACATTTCTTGAAGAGGGGATCGCGGAGTACGTCGGCCAAGACGCCGACCCCGCCGCGCTGTCGTTCTTCCACGAAGAGGCGGCTGCGGGAACCTTCGACGGTCGCTTGCCCGAGGACTTCCGTTTCGTTATCGGCTCGGGAAGGGATGTTTTCCGCAGCTATCAGAAGGCGTATTCGGCGGCGACGTTCTTCGTCGATCGCTGGGGCCTTCGCAAATTGGTGCAGTTCTATCGGCGCCTCGGCGCAGTTGAGGTCGCTCCGGGCACGGCCGGGTACCACGTCGACCGGGCTCTCAGGAGGACTGTCGGGGTCCGCCTCGATCAATTCGAGCAATCTTGGGCGGGTAGCATCGACAACTCATGACACGAGCAACTGCCGATGGACAAAAGGATGGCTTTGCGCTGGCCCGTGAGGCGGGAGCAAGCGGTGTACTGGCCCAGCTCGTAAACGGGACGCAGCGCGATCTCGCGGCGGTCCCGGCCGCCGGCCAGGAGATTGAGTTCGTCCTGGCCTCCGAGGAACGGGGGCGCGAGATCCTCCGCCACTCCACCGCGCACGTGATGGCTCAGGCCGTGCTGAACCTCCACCCCGAGGCCAAATACTCGATCGGCCCACCTATTGAGGACGGCTTCTATTACGACTTCGACGTGGAGCGTCCGTTCACTCCCGACGATCTCGAGGCGATCGAGGCGGAGATGCGGCACATCATCGACGCGAACCAGCGTTTCGAGCGCGAGGAGCTCGACCGCGCGAACGCTCTCGATCTGTTTGCAGATCAGCCTTACAAGGTCGAGATCATCGAAGGCGTTGCCGAAGGTGCGGATGCACTCGACCAACAGGGCGCGGGCGGCGAGGTTATCTCCGTCTACTACAACCGGTCACCCGGTAGCTCGGAGGCGGCCTTCGTGGACCTGTGCCGCGGCCCACACATCCCGGGGACCGGCCGGATAAAGGCATTCAAGCTGCTCCGGAGCGCCGGCGCGTACTGGCGGGGCGACGAGCGGAACAAGATGCTGCAGCGGATCTACGGAACGGCATGGGAGTCGAAGGCCGCGCTCGATGCCTATCTTCACCGCCTGGAGGAAGCGGAGCGTCGCGACCATCGCCGGCTTGGGCGCGAGCTGGAGCTGTATTCGTGGCCCGAGGAACTCGGGCCGGGACTAGCCGTCTGGCACCCGAAGGGCGGCCTTCTCCGCAAGCAGCTCGAAGACCTCATCCGCGAGATGTGCTTGCAGCGTGGCTATGACCCCGTGTACACGCCGCACATCGGAAAGTCGGTTCTATGGGAGACGTCCGGTCACCTCGGCTACTACGCGGAGAACATGTTCCCGCCCATGGCAGCGGATGAAGGTGACTACTACGCCAAACCCATGAACTGCCCGTTCCACATCCTGATCTACAAATCGAAGACTCGCTCCTACCGCGAACTTCCAGTTCGTCTCTCGGAACTCGGGACCGTCTATCGCTACGAGCGATCGGGTGTCGTCCATGGGTTGCTGCGGAGCCGGGGTTTCACGCAGGACGACTCGCACATCTTCTGCCGCCGCGACCAGGCCGTCGAGGAGATGGTCGAACTCGTCGACTTCTACAAGGCGCTGTATTCGACCGTTGGACTGGGACCGGACGAAGTTCACTTCTCGACCAGACCTGACGACTCCGTAGGGACCGATGAGCAATGGGACGAGGCCGAAGATGCCATTCGCCAGGCCCTGGACAAGGCGGGACTTGACTACGTGGTCGCCGAGGGTGAGGGAACGTTCTACGGACCGAAGATCGACGTACACGTTCGGGACGCAATCGGCCGGCTGTGGCAGATGGGGACGATCCAGATCGACTTCCAGGAACCGCACCGGTTCGGCCTCGAGTACACCGACGAACACGGCGATCGCATCGAGCCCGTCATGATCCACCGAGCGCTCTACGGTTCCGTCGAGCGATTTGTGGGTGTCCTCGTCGAACACTTCGCCGGAGCGTTTCCGACGTGGCTGGCTCCGGTACAGACGGTCGTGATCCCGGTGGCCGACCGGCATCTCGACTACGCGCACGTTGTGAATGCGCGTCTGCGTGAGCGGGGGATTCGCAGCGAGGTCGACGACTCCGACAACACGATGGGCGCCAAGATCAGGCACCAGCAGCTGCAGAAGGTGCCCTACATGCTCGTCGTCGGTGACAAGGAGGTCGACGCCGACACGGTGTCGGTTCGCAAGCGCACCGGCGAAGAGAGCCGCGGCGTCGCGGTGGCCGAGTTCGTCGAGAAGCTCGCCGCCGAGATAGACCAAAAGCTGCTGGAGCTCTCCCTCTAGGGCCGGTGGAGCGGCTCTGGAGCCCGTGGCGGATGCAGTACATCAGCTCGGCAACCGGCGATGACGACGAATGCATCTTCTGTAAGTTCCTCGCGTCCGACGACGATGACGAGTCCCACATCCTCTATCGGGGCCCGACCTCGTTTGTGATCCTCAATGCGTTCCCGTACAACTCCGGGCACCTGATGATTGCGCCGCACCGCCACGCCGGCGAGTTGCACGACCTGAGCGCCGAGGAACGTTCCGAGCTGATGGAACTGACGAGTTCGGCCGTCGACATTCTCGGAGAGGCCATGACGCCACACGGCTACAACGTGGGGATGAACCTCGGACGCGTCGCGGGCGCCGGCATCCCCGGCCACCTCCATGTGCACGTTGTCCCGCGCTGGGGCGGCGACACGAACTTCATGCCGGTGGTGGGGGACACGAAGGTGCTCCCCGAGATGATCGCGGAGACCGACGCAAGGCTCCGTCCACTCTTTTCACGCCTCAAATAGACGACCTGTCTGCTGTGGCTTCCGACAGGTGGAAGCGAGGGCAGACAGTTGAGCGGGAACTAGGCGGAGGCTTCTTCCTTCGCCGCGTCCAAGATCTTCTGGGCTAGATCGTGGGGGACTTCTTGGTAGTGGCTGAAGCTCCACGAGAAGGTGCCCTTGCCTCCGGTCATCGAGCGGAGATCGGTTGCATAGTGGGTCACCTCCGCGAACGGAACCTTCGCCTTGATCACCTGGCGCGCCCCGCCGATTGTCTCGATACCTTCGGGAATGCCGCGCCGCTTCTGGAGGTCGCCCATGATGTCGCCGGTGAACTCCTCGGGCACCATGACATCGAGTGACCACACCGGCTCCAGCACCTGCACGCCGCCCTTTTCGACGGCGTCTTTGATCGCCGCTTGTCCGGCAAGCTGGAAGGCCATGTCCGACGAGTCGACGGTGTGGTACTTGCCGTCGTAGAGCTCGACCTTCACGTCGATCATCTGGAAGCCGGTGCCCCCGCCCTTCTCCATCGAGGCGCGCACGCCCTTCTCGACGGAGGGGATGAACTGGTTGGGAATCGAGCCTCCGAAGATCTTGTCTTCGAAGACGAATCCCTCGCCGCGCGGGAGAGGTTCAATGCGGATGTTGCAGACTCCGTACTGGCCGTGTCCGCCGGACTGCTTGACGTGCCGCCCCAGCGCCTCGGCCTGGCTCCGGACTGTCGTGCGGTACGGCACCTTGAAAGGTGTCTCCTCGACTTCGACGCCGAACTTTGCCTTCAGGCGATGAAGGATGACGTCGAGGTGGGAGTCGCCCATACCCCAGAGGATGGTTTGGTGGGTCTCATCGTTGCGTTCGAGCTTCAGGGAGGGATCTTCTTCGATCAACCGGTGCAGGCCGATCATGAGTTTGTCCTCGTCGCCCTTGGTCTTGGGAGCGACCGCCTTCGGCAGTAGCGGCTCCGGCGGCTCGATCCCCGGGAAAATGATCGGCGCCGCTTTGTCGGCAAGCGTGTCTCCGGTCGTGGTGTGGTTGAGTTTCGCTATTGCGCCGATGTCTCCGGCGACGACTTCGGAGATGGGCTCCTGCGTCTTACCCCTCATCGTGAAGATGCCTCCGACGCGTTCGTCGGTCTGCCTGGTCGCGTTGTGGACCTGTCCGTCCCCGCGCAACTTGCCGGAGTAAACGCGGAAGAAACTGACTCGGCCGACGTATGGGTCGCTCATAGTCTTGAAGACGAGGGCGGACATCGGCGCGTCGGGCTTAGCCTCCCGCACCTCTTCGTTGTTTCCCTCCACCGGCGGCATGTCGAGCGGCGAGGGACCGGCGTTCACGATCAGATCTGCGAGACGGTCGACGCCTATCAGTCTCGATGCCGCCCCACACAGCACGGGGAACATCGTCGCGTCGTCGATGCCCTCGTGGAGCGCCTTCACTACTTCGTCGTGGGTGATCTCGCCGCCTTCGAGGTAACGCTCGAGAAGTTCGTCAGAGGACTCGGCAACGGAGTCGAGGAGGTCGGTGCGGACCTCCTCCAGACGCGCGGCGCGGTCTTCGGGTACGGGCTCTTCTGTCGATTTGCCGTGCTCGTCGTAGGCGAATGCGGCTGCGTCTTCGACGGAGATAATCCCGTGGAAGTCGTGTTCCCGCCCCAGCGGGAGGTTGAGTGGCGCACACCCCTTGCCGAACATGTCGCGCAGCTGTTCGAGCGTCCGGCGGAACGACGAGTTCTCACGATCGAGCTTGTTCACCAGAATGATGCGCGGCAATCTGAGTTCTTCCGCATAGTTCCACGCCGCTTGTGTCTGAACTTCGACTCCCTCGACGGCGGAGACAACGAAAACGGCGAGGTCGGCGATGCGCATGGCCGCCCGCATCTCGCCAATGAAGTCTGCGTATCCGGGTGCGTCGAGGATATTGATCTTGTGGTCGTTCCACTCGACCGGTGCGAGCGCCGTGGAGACGGAGATCTGCCGCTTGTGTTCTTCCTCGTCGAAGTCGGTGATCGTGTTTCCCTCGTTGACGTTGCCCATCCGGGTGGTGGCGCCCGAGCGGAAGAGCAGAGCCTCGGCCAGAGTTGTTTTTCCGGCGCCTCCGTGACCCACAAGCACAATGTTGCGGATGTTCTCCGTCGGGTAGTTCTTCACCGATCCTCCCCTTCTCGCATCGCCGCGCGGATGGGCGCGCAGCGGCGTGCGCTGAGCTCGATTGAGTCCGCCATCCTAGTAGTTGTCGTTCCGCATGGGCACCAGGTTGGGAGCGCATCAATTGGATGAGGTTGTCCTGCTGGGCATCGACGTGGGCACCACGTTCTGCAAGGCGGCGGTCGTGGCGCCCGACGGTCGGGAGCTCGCTCACGGGAGGGCAAGGACGCCGTGGCAACCCGTGCGGACCGGAGCCGAGATCGCCCCCGATGCTCTTGTGCGTGTTGCGTGTGAGGCTGCCGAGGCAGCGCTGGCTGCGGGGCCGGGCGCTCGGATCGCCGGCGTGGGCGTGACAAGCATGGCGGAAACGGGAGTGCTGCTGGGCCGCGACGGCCGTCCGGTTGCGGCGGCGATCGCGTGGCACGACGCACGCGGGGAGCAGGAGGGTGAGCGGCTCGGGCACGCCCTCGGACAGGAAAGGTTCGTGGCCACCACCGGGCTGCCGGTGAGCCGGCTGTGCTCCGCTGCGAAGTATTCGTGGATGATGAACCACATCCCTCAGGGCGCCGGCGGAGTGCGGTGGCTGAACGTGGCCGAGTGGGTGGTCCGGGAACTGGGCGGCGAGGAGGCGGCCGAACTCTCGCTTACATCTCGAACGGGCTGGCTCGATCGATCCCGGCGCGGCATATGGGCCGAGGCGCTCGATGCGTCCGGCGCGCCGGCATCGCTTCTTCCCGACCCAGTACTCGCGGGCACGGACCTCGGCAGGGTGACGCGGGGGCCGGAGGGGCTACGCGGGGCGGCGATAACCATCGCCGGTCACGACCACGTCTGCGCCTCGGTCGGCGCCGGAGCGCTGGGGACGGTCGAGGTCTTCAACTCGTGTGGGACGGCCGAAGCCTATGTCCGAGCTGTGGACGCTCCCATTTCCGGAGCCGACGCCGCCCGGGCGGTGTCGGGCGGAGTTGCCGCGGGCTGCCACGTGGTTCCCGACAAGGATGCGTTGATGGGTGGCTTCACCTCCGGATTGGTCCTTGACCGCTGGCTGCGCGTCCTCGGCAAGGAGGATGTGGACAGGGACGCGCTCGACGAGGCCGCTCTCTCGCTCCCGCCGGACGGTCTCGTGATCGATGAGGGTCCTGCGCAGCGGTCGGACGCTGCCGGGTTGCCGGAGGGCGGGAGCCCCGAGCAAGTCTGGCGCTCGGTGATCGAATCGCTGGCCCGCCGCGGCCGCTCCGTCCTCACGACCATCGAGGAGGTGTCCGGGCCGAGCCCCGGTTTGGTTGTGACCGGGGGAGTCACCCGTGGACGGGCGTTTCGCGAGATCAAACGCAGGATCGTGGCGCCGTTCGTCGTGGCGTCGGTGGAGGAGGCCGGTGCGCGCGGAGCGGCCCTTCTCGGCGGCTGCGCCGCGGGGATCTACCCGGATGTCACTTCTGTGCCGGCACCACTACGGGAGGACTGAGCCCTTCTCGGTGGGCGGCGTCGTACCCTGTGGCCGCCGCTGAATAGATCTCGGAGGTTGGTGGCGCCAAGGTGATCAACGCACTTCTCAGGCAGTGGTGGGACCGATTCATCCGACCGGTGGGTGGCGGCCTCGCGCGCCTCGGTCTCACGGCGAATCAGATCACCTACCTCGGTGTCGCCATCCAGATCGCGGTGGCGGTTTTCATCGTTCAAGGACGGTTGCTCGTTGCAGGTCTGGCGGGGATCGTGGCGGGGGTGGCCGACTTCCTCGATGGCGCGGTAGCCAAGGCTCGCGGCACTGCAAGCAAATACGGCGCGTTCCTCGACTCCACCACCGATCGACTGTCCGATGCCCTCTACTTCGTGCCGCTTGCGTGGCTGTACGGAGTCGCCCCGGATATCGCGGAGCGAGACGAGCCGTGGGTCGCGGCCGTCGCCCTGGGTGTCCTCGTGTTCTCGTTTCTGGTCTCCTATGCCAAGGCGCGCGCAGAGAGCCTCGGATACGAGTGCAACGTCGGGATCGCCGAGCGTGCGGAGAGGCTGATCGTAATCCTCCTCGCGCTCCTTCTGGATTTCGTGCCGGCGGCGCTGGTGCTCCTTCTCCTCCTGGCTGTGGTCACCTTCATGCAGCGAATGGTTCACGTTCAGAAACAAGCCCGTGCCTCATAGCGACCGTCCGGAGAAGGTTCGAGCGGCGCATCGGGAGAGGCCTCCGGACGAAGGGCGCCTCATCCAGCTCGTCTACTACGGGTACGTGGTCCTGTCTCGGCTCGCGCTGGCTATGCCGGAGCGAGTTGTCTATGGACTGGCACGTTGGGTCGGCGGGCTCGCAGCCCGCCTGTCAAAGAAGCGTTCGGCCGTGGCCAGGAACCTGGCGCGCATCACCGGCGAGGAAGTCGACTCGCCCAGGGTGCGAGCTCTGACGGTTGAAGTGTTCCGCTCGTATGCGCGCTACTGGCTCGAGACCTTCCGGCTTGTGCGCGAGGGCCGGGAGTTCTTTCTCGAGCGCTTCCACTGCGACGGGCAGGAAAATCTCGATGGTGTTCTTGCCAGGGGAAAGGGTGCCGTGGTGGTTGTGGGACACCTCGGGAACTGGGACGCGGCGGGTGCGTGGGTCGGAGCCCGAGGCAACCGCCTTGCGACGGTGGCCGAGGTGTTGCGCCCTCGGCGGATGTTCGATTTCTTCGTCGAACACCGAGAGCGACTGGGAATGACAATCTACCCGGCGCGCAGGGGCGCGATACGGGAACTGGTCGGGGAGGTTGAGGCCGGAGCGGTCGTCCCCATCCTGGGGGATAGGGATCTGAAGGGAACGGGTCCGAAGGTCGAGTTCTTCGGCGCAACGACGACCATGCCTGCCGGACCGGCCTCGGTAGCGCTGCGAACGGGCGTGCCGGTGATGGTGGCGGGTGTGTACGGGACGGTGAGGCCGGACGGCACGCGCGGCTGGCATGCGGAGATCAGCGAGCCGATCGAGCCGCCGGCGGAGCGCTCCGCGGACTCCGTGAAGGAGCTCACTCAGCAGATTGCACGGCTTCTTGAAAAGTTCGTGGCGCGCCGCCCCGAGGAGTGGCACGTCCTCCACGACTTCTGGCCCTCCGACAGCGCCACAAGTCGCTGAGGGGCACCACCCTCCGCATCTTCCGAAATGGCAATCGACCCCCACCTGTCGGGGGCCATTTGCCATCTCAGGGAGAGGGCGAAACCGATCCGGTCCGAAATGGCAATCGACCCCCACCTGTCGGGGGCCATTTGCCATCTCAGGAACCGGCGCGCCGGCGCACATCGTCGGCGCGCCGGGCCCGTCAGCGCGGCGAGCGCGCTCGCTCGTAGATCGACTCGACGCCCGCCACTAGACGGCTCCAGTCGTACATCGAGGCCAGCCGGCGACCGGCCCGGCTCATCCGCGCCGCCCGCTCGCCGTCCGTCAGAACCACCCGAAGCGCGTCGGCCAGCGGTCCCGGCTCACCCGGAGGTACGAGTTCGGCCGCACCCCCGGCGACGGCGCGGAACCCGGTGAGGTCCGAACACACCACCGGCGTCCCCGCGGCCATAGCCTCGACGAGCACGATCCCGAACGACTCGCCGCCGAGCCCCGGCGCGCAGTAGACGTCCGCGGCCCGGTACGCGCGGGGGACATCGCCTTCGTCGAGCCGCCCGATGAACTCCGCCGGCACGCCGAGCTGCGCTGCGAGCTTCCGGCAGTGACGCTCCTCAGGTCCGGATCCTGCAACGACCAGCGTCGCATTCAGGTCGCGCAGGCGCGTCATTGCCTGAACGAGCACCTCGAGGCCCTTACGCCGTTCGATCCGGCCGAAGAACAGAACGCGCGGCCCCGCTCCCAGATCGAGGGGTTCGGCGTCTGTAAAGAGTTCGGTCTGAATTCCGTTTGGGGTAAGCGCGTACTCACCCGGGAAGTAACGGGAGGCCAAAGCCCGGGCCGCATCCGAAACGGCTGTGCGCACCCGCAGCCGGCGCGCCGCACGATCGAGTACCGGACGCGCCACTCGGTAGCCGAGGCTCGAATCGGCCGAGGCATGAAATGTCCCCACCAAAGGGGCGTCGGATCGCCACAGGGCGTGCAGCGACACACTTGGAATCAAGGGTTCGTGCAGGTGAACGACGTCCGCGCCGAATTCGTCCAGGGCGCGCTTGACGCCGATCGCGGCTCCTGGGCCAAACGCCACCGGAGCGACCGAACCGTTCGCGGGGATTCCAACCGCGCGCCCTGCCGCGGCAAAGCCCGACGAAACGCCGTCGCCCCGGCCGCTGACCGGAGCAATGATCTGCACGTCGTGGTCGCGCGCCCGAAGCGTCCGTGCGAGCGCGCGAATGTGGGTCTGGACTCCGCCGACCAAGTCCCATGCGTAAGGACAGACGATGGCGATGCGCATGCCGACATTCTTAACCCTGCCGGCGGGGCCCCTATCTGCGCGGCTGTCTAGCCAACTGAGCGAGGTTGAGTGCCTTCACCTCTAGCTCTCGGATTCGCTGCAGCACGTCTCCCGGCGCCATCGGCTCGCCGAGCCAGAATCCCTGAGCCATGTCGCAGCCCATAGCCATGAGCGCCTCCCACGCGGCCCCGGACTCGACTCCCTCGGCAACCACGGACAGGCCGAGGTTGCGCCCGAGATCGACGATCGAGCGAACGATCACTCGGTCGTTATCGTTGCTCAGCATCCCGATCACGAACGACTTGTCGATCTTGATCTGATTCACCGGCATGCGCTTGAGATGCGCCAGGGACGAGTATCCGGCGCCAAAGTCGTCGAGGGAGAGCAGGATGCCCTGCTCGGCAAGTTTGGCCAGGACCACACGGGCGCGCAGGGGGTCCGCCATGACGCTGCTCTCGGTGATCTCGAGCTCCAAGTTGGACGGCGGAACACCGCGATCGCTGAGGAGCTGGGCTATCTCGGTGGGGAACTGAAGATTGATCAGGTTGGGGCGAGACAGATTCACTGCCACGTTCATGTGGAGACCGGCGGCCCGCCACTCACGCAATTGATCGAGGGCCTTCTCGATCGTGTAGCGAGTCAAGGCGTGGATGAGCCCGGTGCGTTCGGCCTGCGGGATGAACTCGTCCGGAGAGATGAGGCCGCGCTTGGGGTGGTGCCATCTGAGAAGTGCCTCCACCCCGGTAACCAGGCCGGTATCCATCGCGACCTTTGGTTGGAAGCAGAGGAACAATTCGTCGTCCTCCATGGCCTTCCTGAGTTCCCCGAGCAGCGCTAATTGTTTTGGTGTGTTCCGGTCCCGATCTGTCGAATAGAACTCGTATCCGTTGTGCACTTCCTTGGCCGTATACATGGCGACGTCGGCTCGTTGCATGAGCGTGTCGACGTCGGTGCCGTCGTCGGGACAGATGACAACGCCAATGCTCCCCTCCACATCGAGCGTCAGATCCTGAGCGACCTCTTCGAGCTCGATGGGGCGCTCGAGGGATTGGAGGAATCGAGCCGCGGCGTGTCGTGCATCCTCTACACCCGAGATATCGGAGATAACGACCGCGAACTCATCCCCTCCCATCCGGGCAACGGTGTCCCCCTTTCTCATCGCCTCTCGCAGCCGTACACCGATCTTCTCGAGAAGCAGGTCGCCGATGTGATGACCGAGACTGTCGTTTACCTCTTTGAACCGGTCGAGGTCGATCAGCATTAGCGCCGCCTTTTGATTGCCCCGCCGGCTGGCATCGATCGCCTGCTCAACACGTTCGTAGAAGAGCGTGCGATTCGGGAGTCCGGTCAGACCATCGTGCAGCGCCTGATGCGACTTGTGCTCCTTTTCGGCGCTGATGGTTGCGCTGGTGTAGACGAGTGCCATGGGAAGCGCCAAAAGCGGTACCAAGACCAGGCTCCGCTCAGCGACAACGACTGCGATGGGGGACAGAGCAAGTAGCACACCGTTCGTCGATACGTGATAGGCGAGGCCCTCGCTACAGAAGGCAAGAACAGGCTTCTTTTGATCAAGCGCAATCGCAACACGCGTCAAGAAATGGTTCAGCAAAAAGAACGCGGTGGCGGAAAGGAGGATCCCCGGAAGATCGGCGGCACCGAAGCCCGGCAGGGCTCCGTGTACGGGAGCATCGGTGAGCACACTCAGTGCGAAGCCGCCTGCAGCCACCGCGAGCGTGTACTGCGAGGCGTTGAACGTCGCTTTTATGAGCGGCTTCTGCTGTGCGAGATCCGCTGCGACTGATGCGATCACCTGGGCAAGCACTGCCGGCCACGTACCGAAGCGGAGCAGGATCGCGAAGGTGAAAATAGTGGAGGTTGTGATTTCTCCGCTACCGTCGAGTCGGGAGACGTTTACGGGAAGCAATTCGCCCAGGGCAACAAAACCCACGAGCACCCAGAACTCCACGTACGAATCCGCGACTGCGCTGAAATCCTGATTGATGGCGTAGGAGAGCAGCGTGCCGCCCGCCGCGATGATCACGGCGACGTAGAGGTGTACTCCCCTTAGCCCCAGCTGCAGTCGCAACATCTAGGCGGCCTTCGATCGGTGGGCGGACATCAGGCCGGCGGCGCCCCGGCCTTAGGCTGGGACGCCGCCGAACATGGCAGCGAGGCTCACGACCACTTGTAGCCTGCGCCGGAGACCGCAACGAGAACCGTGAGGTTCGCGACGGCCACGGCTAGGCGGAACAAGCGTCCCTTCATTCGGCTTCCTCCTATGGTTTGTCTCCAAGAATGTGGAGGCTGCAGAGAAGTGATCGGTGTTCCGCAGACGCGTCTGAATGCATCTGGTAATAGTTGCCAGAAGTGCGTATGGGGGGCAATGAAAGACCGACGGGGTTCCTGCCGATGGTTCAAGTGGCCCGGCCCGGCCGCTTCGGATCCTCACGACCCGGTCCCGAGGCCACCATAGTTCTGCCCGTCAGGAGGAATGGATGCTGCTGGTCGCCGCGTTTGCTCTGGTGCTGCTGACCGTGCCCTTGGGGGGCGGGCGGCTGTCGGCGCTTGCGCGGCTGGAGCTGTCCGTCGTCTGGCTTCTGCCGGCGGCCCTCACGGTTCAGGTGATGATCATCTCGGTGTTCCCGGCCGAGCAGGGCTGGATGCTCCCGGCCGCCCACGTCTTCTCCTACGGTCTGATCCTCGCCTTCCTTGTGGCCAACAGTGCCCATTTGGGATTGCGCCTGGTCGGGCTCGGGGTGGCAATGAATGTCGCTGCGATCGCAGCGAACGGTGGCGTGATGCCGGCCAGTCACCTCGCCCTGGAGATCGCCGGGCGCCCGGGAGCGACCGGCGAGTTCATGAATTCGGCGTTGGTCGGGGACGCGCGGCTTGCCTTCCTCGGCGACATCTTTGCGTGGCCCGATCCGCTCCCGCTGCACAACGTGTTTAGTCCGGGCGACGTCTCCATCCTCGTGGGGGCCGCCGTTCTGCTGCACCAGGTGTGCGGATCACGGCTGTTCAGTGCGCGCGCGCCGCGCCGGCGGCAACGGTTGCTCCCGATCAAACCCCTCTGATTTTTCGACTCGGCCCGCCGTCCTAGACTGCGGACGTGCCAACGACCGATCGCACCCACGAGACGGATTGGGGCCTCCCTGTAGACACGGGCGCTCGGCGCCGGCGCGGCGTCCCCGCCGTGGCCGTCGCCATCTACGCGTCCGTGGTGATGGTCTTCACGGGCATCACGCTTCAGATCGGAGGGAATCCGGTTCCCGGCATCATCTTGATCATTGGAATCGGTCTCTTCGACCTAACGACGGTGGGATCACAACTCCTCCGCAAGGTCCAGGCGCGACCGGTGGCGGTCGGTTCCGAGCCCCGCTTTGAAAACCTCGTGGTGGGCCTCGTCGAGAGGATGGGGATTCGGTCTCCGCGCCTCTACGTCTACAACGCAGAGGGTCCAAACGGGTTCGCCTGCCGGCGGCGTGGGCCGGTCATGGGAGTGTCGCGGCGAGCGATCGCGGAGCTGAACCGAACGGAGCTGGAGGCGCTGATAGCACACTGTCTCGTCCGGACGCACTCACCCTCGCTTCGGCTTGCCCCCCTTGCGTGCCAGGCGCGCCTTTTCGCCCGTGCGCTCGGGCCACTCGTCGGTCCTCCCGAGGACGTACGAGCCTCGGCCGTCACTCGGTATCCACCTGCCCTCGCGTCCGTTCTCGCGAAATGTGCTCCGGCCACGGGTCGCTATGGCCCCCTGTTCTTCGCTGCGGAGCATCCGTCACACGTGCCCGTTACGGAACGGATCGCGGCCCTGTCGGACCTGTAACTCCGCCGGGATTCTGATCTGAAAAGGCAGCCGGCGGGTAGGGATTACCGGTGAGTTGGCGGGCGGACGTGATAACGTCCCCGGCTGTGAAACTCGGCGCCAGTGCGCGTCGATCTGGGCCGTTTCTAAACTTTCAGAGCGGTCCGCCGAGGGGTGGCCCAAGCGGGGCCATGTAACCCCTCCCAGGCTCTAGTGATCAAAGAGCCGACGACCAACGAAAGAAACGAGGAGGACGGTTCGCGCGTGTCGACAAGAGCGAGGACATTTGCAATAGGCGGCGCTGTGGTGGTTGCGGCGGTGGGCGCCTACTTCGTCCTCACGGGGAAGGCGGGTGATCTTCCCATTCCGGGGATTCCAGATGAGCCGTCGACGTGTCCCCTTACGGGAGAGGAGCCCCGCCGGGACTCGGTTCTGGAGCGCCCCGCAGTTGCGCTGAAGATCGAGAACGCGGCTGTGGCCCGGCCCTTGTCGGGCCTGGAGGATGCCGATCTCGTCTACGAAGAACTGGTAGAGGGCGGCGAGACGCGGTTCATGGCCATCTACCACTGCGGGGACACCCAGAAGGGGGGCCCCATCCGGAGCGCACGGATGGTCGACCCGGCGATCATGAGGCCCAAGACCTCGATCCTGGGGTATTCGGGGGCCAACAGCGCGGTTACGGAGGCCCTCGAGGCGGAGGGCGTGGTCACGCTGACCGAAGACGACGCTGCTCCAGCCGATGCGATGGAGCGGGTGGACCGGCCCGGGATCTCCTCGGAGCACACGCTCTACGCGAACTCCACCCGTATCAGGAGGTTGGGACGCAAGGAGTTCAGCGAACCTCCGCCTCAAGACGTCTTCAAGTTCGGCGAACTCGAAGGCCCGTCTAAGCAGGCGTCGTCGATCTCGATCAATTTCGGCGGTGCCAGCACGATCACCTATGAGTGGGACAACGCATCCAAGTCGTGGCAGCGATCCCAGGACGGAGCGCCGTTTATGGCCGAGTCGGGGGAGCAGATCGCGCCGAAGAACATCCTGATCGAGGAGCACAAGGTCCGCGCTTCGGACGTTGTCGACGTCACTGGTACCCCCTCAATCGAGATCGTCAACGAGACGGGGTCTGGCAGAGCTGTCCTGTTCCGGAACGGAAGGGCGATCCGCGGCCGGTGGACGCGCGACTCGACGGATGGCGTAACCGTCTTCGAAACTCGGTCGGGGGATGAAATGGTGTTTGCACCAGGCTCCGTCTGGATTGAACTGGTCCCGACTCGGTCGGGCGAGGTGAAAGGATCGTTTTCGTATGAAAAGTAGTACCCGGCCGCTGGCGGGCCTGGCCTGCGCGGCACTCCTCGTGCTGGGCGCTTGTACGAGTGATGGAGAGGACTCACCCTCACCGGTTGCGAACGCTTCTGAACCGGACCCGACTGAGACTCAAGAGCCGCCTCCCGACTGGTGTCCTCTGACGGGCGAGGACCCCCCATCGGGCGTTGACGTGTCTCGGCCGGCGGTTGCCGTCAAGATCGAAAACAGCCCCTCCGCTCGTCCCCAGAGCGGGCTGGAGCTCGCCGACCTCGTGTTCGAGGAGCGTGTTGAGGGCGGCATCACTCGTTTCTTGGCCATCTATCACTGCGGAGCAAGCACGAAGGCCGGTCCGGTCCGGAGTGGTCGCTTCGACGATCCAAAGATCGCGCTGCCGTACACGCGGTTGCTTGCCGCGTCGGGATCGAATGCCATCGTGGAGGCCGAGATGGTCAATCGCAAGATGGTCTATCTCGACGAGGACTCAACCGATGCTCTGTTTCGCGATCCGCCCGGCCTCATTTCGATTCATTCACTCTTTGTGAACACCAAGAAACTCCTCAAGACAGCCATCGGAGGGAAGCTGCCGCCACCTTCCTACGACGCTTTTACATTCGGGCCTGTGGGGACCAAGGCGAAGTCGGCGCGGTCCGTGGCGCTCAACTTCACCGACTCGAACACAATCGAGTACAAGTGGAGCGGCGGGGCGTGGCAGCGATCCGAGGCGGGAGCACCGTTTATGACCGCTGGCGGCGATCAGATCGAGGTGTCCAACGTTCTCGTACAGCTCGTCAAGGTCGACAACTCGAACACGATCGTCGATGTGACGGGCAGTCCATCCCCGGACATCGCCCTGGCGAACGCCAAGGGCAAGCTGCTGTTGTTCCGTGACGGCAAGGTGATCAAGGGGCGGTGGTCGACCGGAAAGGTTGGGCGGCCCCCGGTCTACAAGGGCAAGGACGGCAAGCCGCTGAGTTTTGCCGAGGGACCAACTTGGATCGAACTCGTCCCCTCCCCGGCGGGGGAGGTAAAGGGCAAGGTCTCCTTCGACTAGAGCGATCGTCGCGCCCATCCGCGGAATTGCCATCGACCGGCACACATGCCGGTCCTTTGACAAACCGTGGCGAGGTGCCGCCGGATGAGCCCTGCTGGTAGACTCGTTTGCTCGGAGAATTCGCTGGTCAGGGCCCTTTTCGGGACTCGTGGACGCTTCGTCCGCCCCATGGAAGCGTTTCTCTCTTTCGATCGTTGTTAGGAGAAGTCATGAGTGAGACAACGCGGGAAACCGGTGGCCTCCGTGTGAAGCGGGGCCTGGCGGAGATGCTCAAGGGCGGCGTCATCATGGACGTGACCGACGCGGAGCAAGCGCTGATTGCCGAGGAGGCCGGGGCGGTCGCAGTGATGGCCCTCGAGCGCGTGCCTGCGGACATTCGCGCCGAGGGCGGGGTTGCCCGTATGGCGGATCCCGAAAAGATCACCGAGATCACCGAAGCGGTTTCGATCCCAGTCATGGCGAAATGCCGCATCGGTCATTTCGTCGAAGCTCAGGTTCTCCAGTCGCTTGGCGTGGACTACATCGACGAATCCGAGGTCCTGACTCCGGCGGATGAAGCACATCACGTGAACAAGTGGGACTTCACGGTCCCGTTCGTTTGCGGGGCCACCAACCTGGGAGAAGCACTGAGACGAATCGGCGAAGGTGCGGCGATGATCCGTTCGAAGGGCGAGGCCGGCACCGGGAACGTCGTGGAAGCGGTTCGCCACATGCGCTCAATCACATCCGAAATGAAGCGGCTGACGACCCTGTCGCCGGAAGAACTGATGAGTGCAGCGAAAGAACTGCGTGCTCCATACGAACTCGTCCGTGAGATTGCAGGGACGGGGCGGCTGCCGGTCGTGCTGTTCACTGCGGGCGGTATTGCCACGCCGGCGGATGCCGCACTCATGATGCAGCTCGGTGCGGACGGGGTCTTCGTTGGGTCGGGAATATTCAAGTCGGGTGATCCTTCCGTTAGGGCCCGGGCGATCGTCGAGGCGACGACGTACTACTCCGATCCCGAGATCATTGCGAAGGTGTCTCGTGGCCTCGGAGAGGCGATGGTCGGAATCAACCTGACGGACCTGCGTCCCGAGGAGCGTCTGGCCACGCGGGGCTGGTAGCAATGAAGGTCGGAGTGCTCGGGCTTCAAGGAGATGTGCGCGAGCACATGCGTGCCCTCGAGTCGGCCGGGGCAACGCCCGTGGTTGTGAAGAGACCGGCGGAGCTGCAATCGATGGACGCTCTCGTCCTTCCAGGCGGCGAGTCGACAACGATCGGCAAGCTGTTGGATCGCTTTGGTCTGCTGGAGCCACTGGCCGACCGCGCCCACGCTGGGATGCCGCTATACGGAACGTGTGCGGGCATGATCTTGATGGCTCGCGGCGTGCCGGGGGAGCACTCTGCGCCACTGAGACTGAACGTCATGGACATCACGGTGCGGCGGAACGCTTACGGGCGGCAGGTGGACTCGTTTGAGGCGGATGTCAGCGTCGCGGACATCGAGGGGTTCCGTGCAGTGTTCATCCGGGCGCCGTTGGTCGAAGAGATCGGCGATAGCGTGCAGGTACTAGGCGAGCACGACGGACATCCGGTAGTCGTTCGGCAGGGACACTTGCTTGCCTCCTCATTTCACCCGGAGATGACCGGGGATCCGAGGGTCCACGAGTACTTCGTAAGAGAGGTTTGTGGCTGATGTCGGGACACTCGAAGTGGTCGACGATCAAACGGAAGAAGGGCGCCAACGACGCGCAGCGCTCGAAACTCTGGGGCAAGCTGCTTCGATTCGTGGAGATCTCGGCGCGCGAGGGCGGGGGGAACGTCGAGGGAAATCCGACTCTCGCGACGGCGGTCCAGAAGGCGAAGGCTGCCTCGGTCCCCAACGACAACATCGAGCGCGCAATCAAACGGGGCACCGGGGCACTCGAGGGCGAGACGTACGAGGAGACAACGTACGAGGGATACGGTCCCGCCGGTGTTGCGGTCCTCGTTCGGTGCCTCACCTCGAACCGCAATCGAGCCGCCCAGGATGTTCGAAGTGTCTTCAACGCGCGGCAGGGAAAACTCGCCGAACCGGGAGCCGTTGCCTGGATGTTCGAACCCAAGGGGATCGTCATCGTGTCGCGCAGCGGCGGAGCCGACGAAGACGAGGTCTTCCTTATCGCTGCAGACGCCGGTGCGGAGGACGTGCGCACGTCGGAGGAGTCCATCGAGGTAGTGACTCCCACGGATGCACTCAAGCCGGTACGGGAAGCACTCGATGCGGCTGGGGTGACGATCGAATCGGCCGACCTCACAATGGTCCCGAAGACGACGGTCGCACTCGAGGGGGGCGACGCCAAGAAGCTGCTGAAGCTCGTCGACGATCTAGAGGAACTCGACGACGTCCAAGAGGTCTACGCGAACTTCGACATCTCAGACGACGTCCTCGCAACCCTCGCCTCCTGACGCTGCTGCGCCGCCGACCTGCGGCTTAAATGGCAATCGACCCCCACCCCTCGGTGGTCAGTTGCCATTTCAGGGAGGCGGCATCTCCCGGTGCCACCGAAATGGCAATCGACCCCCACCCCTCGGTGGTCAGTTGCCATTTCACGAAGAACGCGCGTTAGTTTCTTCTAGTTATGGGCGAACTGCGGCTGCTCGACGACGATCGTCTCAACGAGGTCGCGCTGGAACTGGCCAAGACCGGCTGGGCGGCGGCCATCCTCGACGCGGATCTCCACCTTCGGTGGGTTTCCGATGAACTGAAGGCCCTGCTGGGGGAGACCGATGAGACCAAGCTTGGATACGGCCGTCACATCGTCGAGGTGTGGTGGTCGGGCACGTGGGCAGACGCCGTCACGGACGAGAGCCGATTTGAATCGTGGCAAAAGGTGGCTCCGTGGATCGTCAACACGACCCCTGAGGGCCTCGACGCGATCGAGCGGATGGCACCCGGGCTCGCCGATTTGACGGGCGAAGTCGAGCCTGCTTCCCCGCCTCTCCTGTACACCCTGGCGCTCGACTACAAACAGGGCGACCTATCCCCAGTGCGAGTGATACAGGTGGGGGCCCGATTGCACGATTCATCAGGGGAGCTTCTCGGCACCGTCCACATGTTCAGCTCCGCCCTGCCGGCCACCGTCCTCCACCTGGTGGCGCGCGGCGACGAAGGGATGTTCGGACGGATGGCTCGCCTAGTCGAGCCGGGGCGGCGGCAGGCCGCGATCCTTTTTGCGGATCTTCAGATGTCGGGAATGCTCTCGCGCCGGTTGCCTAGTGCTGCCTATTTCAAACTCATTCGCGCGATCACCACGGGGATAGACGATGTGATCATCGGACACACCGGGATCGTCGGGAAACATGCGGGTGACGGCGTGACCGCCTTCTTCCTCGCCGAGGACCTCGGTTCTTCATCGGCCGCGGCCCGCTCGGCGATTGAGGCGGCCCGCGCGATGTCGGTTGCCGCACGCGACGCTGCAAAGGGAGTCATGGAGACGACCGACTTACTCGCGCCGGAGGAATGCCTCATCAACGTCGGGGTGCATTGGGGCGGAAGCCTGTACATGGGGCAACTTGTCACGGGGGGCCGGCTCGAGGTGACCGCTTTGGGCGACCGTGTGAACGAGTGTGCCCGCCTGCAGCAGAGCGCCAGAGACGGCCAGATCCTCGCATCGAAGACGCTGGTGGAGCATCTGACCGAAGCCGACGCCGCTTCGGTAGGGATCGATCCAGACGCATTGATGTACCGAACGCTGAGCGAGTTCCCCGGCGCCGACGCCAAGGCGCTCCGGGAAGCCGGCAGCCTCCCGGCCACCGTCCTCTAGATATTGCTCTGCGGTTCGGACCGTCCCATTCAATGCTGCGGGCGGCGGTGGGCTCCTCAGGCTCCAAACCGTTCTTAAGTCGCCCTGCGGGCCCACCGCCGTCCTCGCTCTACGTGGGACGGTCCGTCCTCGGCGATGTCTTTCCGGGCGCCGAGCAAAAACCGTCATTCCGTCCCATGCTTCCGCTAGGCTTTGCGAACAGGCGTTCGATTCGCAGAGTTGACTGGAGGATCGTGCGGGTCATTGGCATCGATCCGGGGCTGACCCGGACGGGATACGGAGTCGTCGAGCGGTCGGCCGGCGGCCTGGTGGCCGTCGGCTTCGGGGTTATCAAGACGGCACGCGACCAACCTTCCGCCGAGCGGCTCGCCGATCTCGGAGCGGAGATCGCCGCCGTGATCGATCAATTCCGTCCCGAGGTGGCGGCCGTCGAGCGCGTCTTCTTCAACAGCAACGTAAAGACCGCGATGTCGGTAGGTCAGGCCTCCGGTGTAGTCCTTGCCGGAGCAGCTCGCGCCGGGCTCGAGGTCGTGACCTACACGCCTACCGCAGTCAAACAATCCGTCGTCGGCTTCGGCAGCGCAACGAAAGACCAGATCGGCTCCATGGTGTGCGCGCTGCTGCGGCTCGAGTCCGCGCCCAAACCCCCGGATGCCGCGGACGCATGCGCCCTCGCCATCTGTCACATCAATCGCAGCGGCCTGTCCCGAGCCATTAGCCGGGCACAAAAGGAGGCCGGATGATCGGGTTCGTTCGCGGCAGGGTGGCCGGTCGCACCCCCGACGGGTGCTTCGTCGATGTGAACGGGGTCGGCTATCGATTGGCGTGCTCTGCGACGACGTTATCGGCGCTCCCCGAAGAGGGGAGTGAGGTCCGCCTGTGGACCCACGTACACGTCCGTGAGGACGCTCTCGCCCTGTTTGGGTTCGCAACCGAGGGGGAGCAGCGGATGTTCGAGGCGCTCATCGGCGTTTCGGGTGTCGGCCCGAAGGTGGCCCTCCAAGTGTGTTCGGCGTTCAGCCCAGAGTCGTTCCGCCGGACGCTCGCAACCGACGATGTCGCGGCGATCTCCTCGATCCCCGGGATTGGGAAGAAGACTGCCCAGCGCATAATCCTCGAACTCAAAGAGAAACTGTCGATCCCCGACCTCCAGGTCGTCGGCCCGGGAGCGGATGCTCTTGCAGCGGCACGCTCGGCGCTTGAGAACCTGGGATACTCGCCCGGAGAGGTACGTGCCGTTCTCGGAGAACTGCAGCCGGCACCCGAGGATCGGGTCGAAGAAGTGATCAAGTCTGCGCTGAAGGTGCTGGCGTGAGCGAACCACAAGTGCTCGCTGCCACCGCATACCCCGAGGAGCGGGAGACCGAAAAGTCGCTGAGGCCGCGCTCGCTCGACGAGTTTGTGGGGCAGCGCGAGTCGAAGGAGCACCTAGGCATCGTTCTCGAAGCGGCACGCCGCCGCGGGGAGCCGGCGGGGCACCTCCTTCTGAGCGGGCCTCCGGGCCTCGGCAAGACAAGCCTCGCTCATGTCGTCGCCAACGAGATGGACGCGAATATGCGTCCCACATCTGGCCCAGCGCTGGAGCGCGCCGGGGACCTGGCCGCGATCCTGACGAACCTGGAGGACGGTGATGTCCTGTTCATCGACGAGATCCACCGTCTCCCGAGGACTGTCGAAGAGGTCCTCTATCCGGCGATGGAGGACTTCCAGCTCGACCTCGTGATCGGAAAGGGGCCTTCCGCTCATACCATCCGCTTGGACCTGCCGCGGTTCACGTTGGTTGGGGCAACGACCCGGGCCGGGCTGATCACTGGGCCGCTGAGGAGCCGATTTGAGCTCGCCGAGCGCCTCGTCTACTACCCCCCGGACGACCTCGACAGAATCGTCGTTCGGTCGGCGAGGATCCTGGGGATCGAAATCGACGCCGCCGGATCGCGAGAGATCGCGATCAGGTCACGCGGCACCCCGCGGATCGCGAATCGCCTGCTGCGGCGCGTCCGGGACTTCGCCGAGGTCCGGGAGGACGGGGTGATCGATGAGGGGGTGGCGCGCCGGGGGCTCGAGCTCTTCAAGGTCGACGAGAAGGGCCTCGACCGAGTGGACGGCGCGATCCTCGAGGCCCTGATCGACAAGTTCGGAGGAGGGCCCGTTGGTCTCTCCACTCTGGCGGTAGCCGTCGGAGAGGAGCCCGACACCATCGAGGACGTCTACGAGCCCTTTCTCCTTCAGCTCGGCTTGCTGAAGCGAACACCGAGGGGCCGAACCGCCACCCGTGCCGCATTCGAGCATCTTGGACGGAACATCCCCCGAGGGGATCGACTCTTCGAATCTTGACCCGCTTCCTCGACCTGGCCTGCACGGGCAATGGCGGCAACGCGTTCGGGTTCCTTTAGCGGTAGAGTCATCGGAGGGCCGCACCCGCGGCTCTGTTTCGCGTGAGAACAAAGGAAGTGAGCATTTCGTGGACGCAGGGCTGGCAAACCTGTTGTTTCTCGGGTTTCTGATAGCGATCTTCTACTTCTTGCTGATCAGGCCACAGAAGAAGAGGCAGGATACCCACCGTCGTCTCATTGAGAGTGTCGGGGTGGGCGACGAGATCGTCACGATCGGTGGTTTCTACGGGACGGTCCGCCGTATGGGGGATGACGAGATCGAACTTGAGATCTCACAAGGGACGACTATGCGCATGGTCAAATCGGCCATCGCCCGTCGCATCACCGAGGACGTCGAGGAGTCCGCGGGCGACACCGGAACCGAGGAGACCGCGTGAGTTCGGCGGCCTCCGCCGAACCAGAACGAGTCGAAGGGATCGGGCGCACCGTTAAAGAGACGGTTCCGGTCAAGCCCGCAAAATCACCAGAACCTCTCGATCGCACTTCGGCCGTCACCCTCGCCGATGTCCAGGCGAACGAAGGTGTGCAGACCTTCATCATGCTCGCCGACCGGTACCTCGGGGAACTCGGCTACACGGAGCACGGTTTCCGCCACGCGGGGTTGGTTTCGAAGATCGCGTACAACGTGCTTCACCGCCTCGGCTTCAATGACCGGATGGCAGAGCTGGGTGCCATCTCCGGCTACCTACACGACCTCGGCAACTTCGTCAGCAGGACTATGCACTCACAGACCGGAGCGACGATCTCCTACGACCTGCTGAAGGACATCGGGATGACCTACGGCGAGATCGGCATCATTCTGGGGGCCATCGGAAACCACGAGGAGGAGTTCGGGCAACCGGTCAACCCGGCCGGCGCGGCGCTCATCGTCGCCGACAAGTCCGACGTCCACCGCAGCAGGGTGCGCATTCAAGATCCCGCCCTGTTCGACATTCACGACCGGGTCAACCACGCCGTCGAGCACTCGTTCCTGCGTGTGGACTCCGAGGCGAGAACGCTGACGCTCGAGCTCACCATCGATACCGAACTGGCGGGAGTCATGGAGTATTTTGAGATCTTCCTTTCGCGCATGGTCATGTGCCGGCGCGCGGCAGAGTTTCTCGACTGCCAATTCAAGATCGACATCAACGGCAGCAAGCTCCTCTAGCAAGGGAATCGATGAAGGGACTGAGGCGTTACAAGGTCAATCTCGCGCTGGCGCTCCTGGTCGCATTCGGCGGCTTGACCGCGGTGCTGGTTACGAGGACAAGTCCGGCGCTCGGACTCGACCTCGAAGGCGGGACGAGTGTGATCCTCACCGCGGAGGGCGAGAACGTCCGGGAGGACGTGGTGTCCAAGACGGTCGAGATCATCCGTCAGCGGATCGATGCTCTCGGTGTCGCGGAACCCGAGGTGGCCGCATCCGGGGAGAACATCCTGATCCAGCTTCCTGGGGTAGAAGACGAAGAACGCGCGCTCGAGATCATTGGGAGCACGGCGCAGCTGACCTTCCGTCAAGTGGAAGAAATCATCGGACCGGAAGTGGAAGAGAAGGACCGACCGGAAGTCACCGAGGAAACGGGCAGCGAAGTTGACAATGAGGAAGTTGTCTTCCCGGATACGGATGAACCCGGCGTGCTCTACCGTTTGCGACGGGCGCGCCTGACCGGCGAAGTAATCACCACCGCGCGAGCAAACGTAGATCCCGCCAGCGGTTCGTGGGAAGTCGAGCTCCGGATGAACAGTCGGGGCGCCGATACGTGGGCGACCTTCACGAGCCGCTTGGCGTGCCTGCGCGACGAAGGTGATCCCGTCAAGTCTCAGGTAGCGGTCGTCCTCGACGGAAAGGTCGAGACCGCCACCGGGATGGCGGATCCCGCGGGCAGTCCGCAGGGCGGCGTCGAATGCGGGAGGGGCATCCCCGACGGGCAGAGCATCATCACGGTGGGCGGAAATGAAGAAGAGGCGAAGGACCTCGCCCTAGTGCTCACGACGGGTGCATTGCCTGTGACACTCGTCCAGTCGGAGGTTTCCAAGGTTTCGCCGACTCTCGGTCGCGACTCGCTCAACGCCGGTCTCACCGCGGGTCTCCTCGGGCTGGCGCTCGTCATGCTCTATGCCCTCTTCTATTACCGAGCACTTGGCCTTGTCGTGTGGCTGGGCCTCGCCGTCTTCGGCGCGACCCTCTACACGGTGGTGTCGTTTTTGAGCCAGACGGCCGGGTTGTCGCTCACGCTCGCGGGAGTGGCCGGCCTGATCGTTTCGATTGGGATCACTACCGACTCGTACATCGTCGCCTTCGAGCGCTTGAAGGATGAGGTTCGTTCGGGGAAGACTTTACGCGCCGCGGTTGATCGGGGCATGAAGCGATCGTTCCGGACGATCCTCATAGCCGACTTCGTGACTGGGTCCGCGGCGGTGATCCTTTTCTTCCTGGCCGTAGGTGCGGTCAAGGGATTCGCCCTGACACTCGGGCTTGCGACGATGGTCGACATCCTAGTCGCCTACTTCTTCACACGATCCGCCGTTACGCTGCTTGCGCGTACTAGGTTCTTCTCCGAAGGGAAAATCATCGGTATGAAAGAAGCTTTGGGGGCCGAAACATGAGCGGCGGACTCCGCACTCTGTATCGGGGCCAGATCGACATTGACTTCCTTGGTCGGCGCAGGATCTGGTTCGCGATCTCCGGCGGTGTGGTGTTGCTCTGTATCGCAACGCTATTGACCCGAGGACTGAACTACGGGATCGAGTTCGAAGGCGGGGTCCAGATCCAGGCGGATATTGCGACGGACGGGCCTCTTGCGGATGCCTCGGATACCGAAGCCATTCGCGAGGTCCGAGGTGCAATAGGGGAGGCCGAGGCCGCGGCCGCCGATGCCCAAATCCAGGTCGTGACCGAAAACGACGGTCGGAGGATCTCGGTTCAGACGAAGGAGACCGCGGATCCCGAAGCTCAGGAGAACGTGATCGCCGCCGTGCGCGAAGCCACGGGCGCCTCCGCGGGCGAGACGGACAGCCAGCGGATCGGAAGCAAATGGGGGGCGGAGATTACAGACAAGGCGGTGCGTGCTCTGATCGTCTTCCTCCTCGTGATTCTTACGTTCATCTCATGGCGTTTCGAGTGGAAGATGGCGCTCGCTGCGATCATTGCTCTCGGGCACGATGTTGTGATCACCGCCGGCGTCTACTCGATCGTCGGGTTCGAGGTGACGCCTGCGTCCGTCATCGCAATCCTGACGATCTTGGGCTACTCCCTGTACGACTCGGTTGTGGTCTTTGACAAGGTGGAAGAGAACGTCTCAGCACTCGCCGTCACGGGACGGAGAACCTACCAGGACGCCGCGAACCTCTCTCTGAACCAGGTTTTCATGCGATCGCTGAACACGTCGCTCACGACGCTTCTCCCGGTCGCCGCACTCCTCGTCATTGGGGCTGGACTCCTCGGTGCCCACACCCTCAAGGACCTGGCCCTTGCGTTGCTCGTGGGTATTCTCGTAGGTACGTATTCGTCGATCTTTGTAGCCACGCCGGTTCTGACTGCGTGGAAGGAAGGAGAGGCGAAGTTCAAGAGCGTGAGACAACGTTTGGAACGCGGCAAGGCGAAGGCAGCAGCTGCTCCGGCCGGCGCGCCGGACGAGGAGGCGGAAACCGCGGAATCGCGCGTACCGGCGGGAGCACTGTCTGGACCACGCGGGCCGCGCGGACCGGCCCGGCCCCGTACTGGAACCAAAAAGGCTCGGCGGCGGAAGAGACGATGAGGGGGAGGCATCCATGGAGCAGCCCGGCAACCACGAGTGGCTGAAGGACCACATCCGCGACATCCCCGACTTCCCGAAGCAGGGAATTGTCTTCAAGGACATAACGCCGCTCCTGGCCGACAAGAAAGCCTTTAGCTATACGATCGACGCGATCTCGCACCACTTCGATCGCGACGAGATCGACAAGGTCCTCGGAATCGAGGCTCGCGGATTCATCGTTGCAGCGCCGCTGGCCTACAGGTTCACGGCGGGACTGATACCGGTTCGTAAGAAGGGAAAGCTGCCGTGGCAGATCGAGTCGCAGGAGTATGCCCTGGAGTACGGAACGGACCACCTCGAGATCCATGCCGATGCGATCTCCTCCGGCGAGCGGATCCTCATCGTCGATGATGTCCTCGCCACGGGCGGCACGGCGAAGGCGACGGCGGAGCTGACGGAGCGGTGCGGCGGAAAAGTGGCAGGGATCGCCACAATCATGGAGCTGGGCTTCCTCGACGGCCGCAAAGCGATTTCCGAATATGAATACTTCTCGCTCATAACGTACTAGTCGCACGACTCGCCAACCCTCGGTAGCCGATTGGCATCAGGCGTCGCGCCCTCAAAGAAAGGCCGAGACAAACGGGGTAAATACCCTTTCCTACTGTTCGGGGTGGTTGTGTGTTCCTAGGGTCAGAGGCACAGTGGCCACGGACACGGGGAACCAGCGACGCTCGCTTCGGTACATTCGTCTTGCCGCGTACCTCGCCGGACAGCCCCAAAGCACAACCAGACTGACCATGACCCTTCCGGAGATCGAGGAGCTCGTGGGGGCGAGTCTCCCCGCCGGCGCCCGATTCCCCTCGTGGTGGAGAAACGACGAGCGCAAGATGCACAGCCGTGCCTGGCTCGCGGCGGGGTGGGAAGTCGAGGAGATGAAGTCGTCGGAGGCAACGGTCGTCTTCCGGCGTCGCACCTAAATCTGGCCATAACGGGTTCTGAAGTGCGCGTCCCGTCCTTAGAATGGCCTATGGGTTCAATTCCCGAGCAGCCCGAGCATATTCAGCAACCTGAAGCCCGACCCGCTCCGGCCGGCCCCGTGAAGCCGCCTACCCGGCGTGTCAAGTCGGTGCTCCAGCGCGTTCGTCCTGCTCGCCAGACCAACCCCGATATCGCGGCCCTCGTCCGGGAGGTAAAGGCCCGGCGGCCGAAGGCAGAGACGAAAGTGATCGAGAGGGCCTTCGAGATCGCCGAGGCCGCACATTCAGGGCAACTCCGGAAGTCCGGAGATGCTTTTATCACCCACCCGATCGGGGTCGCCCACATCCTGGCGGAACTGGGGATGGATGAGACCACCATCGCCGCCGCCCTCCTCCACGATGCCGTCGAGGACACCGAGATCAGCCTCCCCGAAGTGGAAGAGCTGATGACCTTCGAGATCGCTTCGCTGATCGATGGTGTCACGAAACTCGAGAAGATTCGTTTCCGAACGCCCGAACAGAGCCGAGCCGAGAACCTCCGGAAGATGATCATCGCCACGGCCACCGATGTCCGGGTCCTGCTCATCAAGATCGCCGACCGACTGCACAACATGAGGACGCTGGCGCCCCTCAGCCCCGAAAAACAGGAGCTGATTGCGAGAGAGACCCTTGAGATCTACGCGCCGCTGGCGCACCGCCTGGGCATGTACGCCATCAAATGGGAGCTCGAGGATCTGTCTTTCGCGACCCTCCACCCGAAGCGGTTCGAGGAGATCGCTGCCCTCGTGCAACAAAGGCAGCCGGAACGCCTGAGTATGGTCGAGGACACCTCCGAGCAGATCCGAATGAAGCTCCGCGAGGTGAAGATCAAGGCCGAGGTCTCGGGCCGGCCCAAGCACCTGTACTCGATCTACGAAAAGATTGTGCTCAGAGGAAAGCAGTTCGACGAGATCTTCGACCTCGTTGGCATTCGTGTCGTAGTGGAGTCCGTGCGCGATTGTTACGCGGCCCTCGGCGCGTTACACACCCTCTTTACACCCGTCCCCGGGCGATTCAAGGACTACATCGCGATGCCCAAGTTCAATATGTACCAATCTCTGCACACCACGGTCATTGGTCCGATCGGGCGTCCGATGGAGATCCAGATCCGCACGCAGGCTATGCACAGAGCAGCCGAGTTCGGGATCGCCGCACACTGGCTCTACAAGGAGCAGAAGCGCGGCCGCGTCTCGGAGGATGAGATTCAATGGCTTCAGCGCTTTCTCGATTGGCAACGCGAATCGGCGGACCCCAAGGAGTTCCTGGAGTCACTCAAGATCGATCTCTATTCAGACGAAATCTTCGTCTTCACTCCGAAGGGAGACGTTCTGGCGTTCCCGAAGGGTGCGACACCTCTCGACTTCGCATACGGGATCCACACGGAAGTGGGTCACAAGACGGTCGGCTCGCGCGTAAACGGACGCCTGGTGTCGTTGAGTCATCCACTCAACTCGGGTGACTCCGTGGAGATCATCACCTCGAAGGGAAATGCGTCGCCGTCGCGCGACTGGCTCCAAGTAGTAAGGACCCCCCGCGCGCGGAACAAGATAAGAGCGTGGTTCGCGCGTGAGCGCCGTGAGGATGCACTCGCCCAAGGTCGTGACACCCTGATGCAGGCGATGCGGAAACAAGGGCTTCCGGTCGACAAGATCTCCAAGAGCGAGCTGCTGCAACAGGTCGCGGACGAACTCAAGCATCCGGACCTCGACACGATGTTTGTTGCCGTCGGCGAGGGACGGCTGTCTGCGCAGTCGGTGACCACGCGGGTCATGCGCTTGTTCGAGCCGGAGGTAGAGGAGGCCGAGGAACCGGCTACGGCCCCGGTCGCTCCGCGCCGCCGCCGAGAGGCGAAGTCGCGTGGCAAGGGCGTGATCGTCGAGGGATTCGACGACCTTCTGGTGCGGCTCGCCCGGTGCTGCACTCCCGTCCCGGGCGACAAGGTGGTTGGTTTCCTGACGCGAGGCCGTGGTGTGTCGGTGCACCGGGAGGACTGCCCAAATGCGAAAGCGCTCGCACAAAGCAATGAAGGTCGCATGATCGAGGTCTGGTGGGACAACCGAGCGCGTGGGACATTCACGGCGACCATTCAAGTAGAGGCCTTGGACAGGACCAAACTGCTGCGCGACGTCTCGACGGCGATCTCCGATGTCGGTGTGAACATCCTCTCGTCGAGCACCAGATCGGGCAGGGATGGGATCGCCAACCTCACGTTCACATTTGAACTGGCGGATCCCGCCCACCTCGAACACGTCATCCAGAGTGTCCGGCAGATCGATTCCGTGTTCGACGCATATCGAGTCGTTCCAAGCTCCGCACGCGCGTAACCTGTTTCCATGCCTCGGCGGGTGACCTCACGGACAATAAGCCTCGCGCTCTCGATACTCGTTTTAGCTGCCGCCTGCACGAACGCATCGGAGGGCGAGGAGGAGCCGGGTTTCCCCTCTGCAGCCGAGGCGGCGGAAGCATTCGCCGCCGGCATGACTGAGGGGGACTACGACTCGGTGGTGGAATCCATGCGCGATGTCACCGGCCGGGAATGGACGTCGCTCGAGTTCGGGAGTTGGTTGGAACGGCGTCTCGATGCTGGGCTGGTGTCGGCGTTGAGATTCGAGGTGGACGGCGAGGTCAGGGAGCCTGAGCCCGAGGAGTTCGAAAATGGCGGTTCGCCGTCGGTAGAGGTGCCCTACACGATCACGTACGAATCGGAAGCGTCGGCCGATCCGGTGGCGCAAAGTGGTGACTTCGATCTGACCTTCGACGCCGAGGAAGAACAGTGGGTCGTCGGGTGGAGCAAGGGATTGCTGTGGCCGGCGACACCGGGTGCATCCCGCTTCAAGGTCACTACCAAATGGCCTCGGCGCGCCGCGATCCTCGACCGAAGGGGACGGCCGCTCGCCCGCGGGCCGGCGGCCGAGCGGAAGTACCCGTCGGGCTCGGTAGGGGGAAGTCTGATCGGGCATGTCGAGACGTTGACCAAACCGGAGGCTGAGGCCCGGTCCGATGGAGCGCTCCCGGGTGATCTCGTGGGTGGGTCTGGACTCGAGGAAGGACTGAACGATCGGCTGGCCGGGTCCCCGGGGTACAGGCTTCAGCTCCTGGACTCGGGTGGCCGCGTCCTCGAGGTCCTCGGCCGAGTTGCCCCGGAACGCGCCGAGTCGGTCAAGACCACGATCGACATAGATGTGCAACTCGGAGCGGAGAATGCGTTCGGGGACACGGTCGGAGGAGTTGCTGTGATCGACCCACGGAAGGGTGATCTCCTGGCCGCGGTGGGCTCGGGCGCCTTTAGCCCCGGCAACTACGTGGGAGCTACCGGAGTCGAACCGTTCAACCGCGGCCTCGTCGGGCGGTATCCGCCGGGATCGTCCATGAAGGTGGTGACCGCGGCGGCGGCGCTCGAGGAGGAAGTGGTGACGCCTGAGACTCCGGTCACGGGGCCGAAGGAGTACCAGGGCGTTCGCAACTTCGAGTCCGGGGAGTTCGGCAGCATTCCGTTTGCAACCGCTACGAAGTTCAGCGTCAACACCGCTTTTGCCCAAGTTGCTCAGAAGTTGGGTGCCGAGGTGATGTTCGAGTACGCGGAGCGGTTCGGGTTCAACGAAACGCAGAACGTTCCGCTCGAGGTCGCGACCTCGTCCTTCCCGCAGCCAGAAGGTGCGGGGGATCTGATGTGGGCATCGATCGGCCAGGCGCAGGTGCTGGCGACGCCCGTCCAGATGGCTACCGTGGCCGGCACCATCGCCAAAGGTGGGAAGCGCATGGATCTTCGCGTGACGCGGGACGAGAAGCCGTCGGGAGAGCGAGTTGTGTCGCGACGGACCGCGGGACAGGTTGCCTCGATCATGGAGGACGTCGTTGTGGGCGGCACCGGATCCGGCGCTCGCATCGCCGGCGTGAGGGTTGCCGGGAAGACCGGTACGGCCGAGGTGGATGTCGACGGCAAACGGAAGAACCACGCGTGGTTCATAGCGTTCGCTCCGGTGGAAGCGCCGCGGGTGGCCGTTGCCGTGGTGGCTGAGCTGGGTGGGATCGGCGGACGCGTGGCGGCTCCACTGGCCGGACAGACATTGATCAACGTGCTGCCCCTCATCGAATGAGGGCCGTCGTCCAACGTACATCCGGAGCGTCGGTCACCGTCGGGGACCGGACTACGGGGTCGATAGGGGTGGGGCTGGTGGTACTCGTGGGAGTGGCGCCGGAGGACGGCCCCGCCGAGGCAAAGTGGCTGGCCGACAAGGTTGCGAACCTTCGGATCTTCGAAGATGCCGATGGGAGGATGAACCGTTCGCTCCTCGAAGTCGGTGGCGAAGCGTTGATCGTGTCGCAGTTCACTCTCTACGGGGATGCCCGCAAGGGGCGGAGGCCATCGTTCATCCGCGCCGCGCAGGGCCCGCGGGCGGAGGAGGTGTACGAAGCGGTAGTGACGGAGCTGGCCGCTCTCGCGGTGAGCTGTGCAACGGGCGAATTCGGAGCGATGATGGACGTGTCGCTTGTGAACGAAGGCCCGGTAACAATCCTGCTGGATTCCGACAAGACGTTCTAGCCGAACTGTCTGTCGTGGACTACGGATTCCGGAGGCCACAGCAGACAGTTGAGCATTTGGACTTAAAGGAGGGATTGTGAGGCAGCTTGTCTCGTCGGGGTCGCCGTGGGAGCCCGTCATCGGATTCAGCCGCGCCGTGCGGATCGGAGACCGGGTTCTTGTGTCGGGCACCGCTCCCATTTGGCCCGACGGCAACGTCGACCCGGATCCCAAAGAGCAGGCGCGCAGGTGCCTCGAGATCATCCTTGCCGCGCTGGCGGAGGCCGGAGCCGGGCCCGACGATGTGGTGCGCACGCGCACCTACTTAACCGACACCGCGTACGCCGATCCGGTGGGAAAGGCGCACGGAGAGGTCTTCGGCACGGTGCGCCCGGCCTCAACCATGGTCGTCGTGGCCGCCCTCCTCGACGAACGCTGGAAGGTCGAGATGGAAGCCGAGGCCGTCATTTCCTGAATTGGCAATTAACTACGATATATCGTGGTTAATTGCCATCTCACGGTGAAGCGGATCCTGAATTGCCAGGCGTAAGAATCCGGGGGTGGAGCCGAGCTGTTTGCGAGGCTGTCCG
>OCZV010000040.1_pt1 | contig 45596 bp, 49 predicted proteins | sample 1539051 | NCBI WGS metagenome assembly OCZV01 (sample SAMEA3113581, study PRJEB22503) | soil metagenome
CATGGTGTGGAGCTCTCTATTCAACGTGTATTCCAGATTCTCTTTTCTTCGACCTGGGTGGAGGAAGCTTGGAGTTAGTACATTCTGAGGACTTCAAGATTCGCAATCTTTTCTCTCTTCCGTTAGGGGCACTTAAAATGGCAAGAATGCTAAATCAGAAAAACGAAGACCTGCGAAAAAGGTACGTTCGAAAACATCTCATTAAGCTCGAGCACCATATTCTAAAATCACTCCCAAATAGGAAACAATTCATCTTCAGTCCAGATGTTATCCTTGTAGGGGTAGGAGGTACGCTTCGAACACTAGCACAGTATGATCAAGATTTAACCAATTATCCGTTAGATAAGATCAGTAATTATAAGATAAAAATTGAAAATATAGAAGAGATGACTGAAAAGCTATCGGGCATGTCGATAGCGGAAATCACCGAAATTGCTTCAATAGGAAGTAGCAGAGCCGATACAGTTGTCCCCGGGTGTTACGTCATATCCTCGCTCATGAGAAAACTTGGTTACGATTCTGTTGTAGTAAGCACAGAAGGATTGAGAGAAGGCCTAGCATTGTCCTTCATTAATAATCCCGAATATATCTCGTCAGATAATGTCCTACCATCTCTACGTTCGCACGTCGAGCACATTGTCGACACCGGTTGTATACGCAGACCACCGCCTAGTCGTTACCGTGACTTTCTGGAGGTGTTATTATCGGCTGGGGTAATGAAGGCGCGAGAACATCAAATTTTGATTGAAGCTCTTCAACGAGTCCGCCGGTTTCATAGCATCGTCAATACAAATGCTTTATTCTATGCCTTGATTGATGAGGAATACAAGAATCTGAGCCACGGCGAGCTACTAGTTCTATGTCTTTCCATAATATACTTAAAGAAAGCAAAGGCTGCTAATCGCTTATTTTCGAAGTATAAGTCGATCCTTCACACACCGCAAAACAAAAGATCGATCGAAAAAATATCTTCGTGTCTCAACTTTATTGCTACTGTTGACAAGGGTGGTGCAACTATGAATCATACGGCGTACGATGGAAAAATTTTCCAAATCGATATCATATGTAGTGATTTGTCGAAGTTTCCAAGATATTTGTTTGAAGAAGCAAAAAAAGCCTTAGCATTGTCGTTGGGCATTCCAGTGGAGTACAGTTTACGATTAGAATCTAATGACATAAAGGTGAGGATCTAGGATAGTAGGATTACTTAGAGGAAGGAGACAACTTGAAAGGCAATGATTCTTTTTCAATATCATATCCTATGATCTTAAACTTGAGACACACATTCCTGAGCGCTGTTAGGTGAAGGGTCAAGTATTCGCTTCGCATTATTTCGCTATCAGGGCCCGTACGTTTTTCTTAATTCAATCAAACCAATCACATGCTATTAGGGTCAATAAGTAGCCAGAAAATATATTGATTATATAGATTATTATTCTATACATAATGTACCATAGAATTCATACGCAATCCGTATATGCCAGCCAGCGATATCTTTAGAAAAGTGTAAGGATACGAATGCAAACTAAGGGGACAAACAAACAAATCGAGGAAGCATTAGTAGTAAGACTTCGAAATCGAACAAATAATGACTTATTTGTCAGACTCTATAAGCAAATGAATAGTGATAATTCTGATCAGAGCGGAGCATAAAATTTCTCAACTGAGTCGTACGGATTTACAAATTATTTATTGTATTACATACTACGACATGATACCAAGTATCTTCTATTAGTTGTCAGATTCACATCTGGTCACGAATGGTCTTCTTAAGATTCGATTTAGGACGAATTGCATCTGATTCTTGGAAAGGAAACAGGGAGTTCAGCCCCTAATTCCTACGAAAAAATCGCCCGTCTTTTCCAAGGGTAACTATCCTACCATGCAGCTCTTAGAATAAGATACGCATACATTAAGGGGACCAAAGATGATTTGGAAAGAATGTAAGCGATAACGCAAACACTTTTTCGGATGGAAAAATACAGACGCTCTACGAGATGAATCCATTCTTCCTATTACTCTGTGCCAATTCTATTCTTGTAGTTCTTTCGAACCTCCAATGAGATGGTCATTAGACCAATGCCAAATGGGATCGCCACAATTCCAAGAAGCATTGACAATGATGTGTATGGTTCGTCTCCAAAGCTCCATTTCATAAATGTGACTGAACCCACAAGAAGTACCATTAAAGGTACATTCATGCCCACTGCCATGGCTGCTATCAGTAACGGATGCAATTAGTAGGGTGTAATGGGCTGTTAGTATTTATAAATATTAGAGAGTAGTTGAAGTCCCGCACCAATCGTGTACCAGAGCTCCCATTTGAGACATGAGTGATGATCTGAAGTTTGTTCCCAAACACACGTCATGTCAAGTTGAACATATGTCATAGTGCATCGATGCCTTCCGTATTATATCATAACGCTGCTGATTATTTCAGCCATGGCCAGATTATGATGCCTCTGACAGCACATTGCTTTCTGATTATTACCTGTGCTCGTCGAGCTGCTTCCTGCTCCCCGATTTCTTTACTCATATACTGCAAGATCAGCTCCTCATAGAGTTTTTTGGCTCTTTCTTCGGTGAATTCTTTGTAACTTAAGAATTTAATTCTTGCTGATGGACGTCGTTCTTTTCCGGTCTGCTGAGAAATGTCATGGTCTCCCTTCAATGCTGCATACTCTCTCTTGCATTCTGCACAGCTGTCGTCAAAGAAATCTAGATGAGATGTGCATTTCGACATTAACTTGAAATCTCATCCATATTATATTAAGAGTACCAACCGTTCGAATCAATTGTAATCAGTGAAATAGGAAATCATCTCCATAGCTCCAACGATGGCACGAAAAAGGAAAAATATAAGATTTAGACGCTCTTCATGGTTGCCTGTTAATTTAAATCAAATCTTGCTGTTAGCGTCATTATTACTCCCACAATCTATTCACACCGAATCTTCAACTTCCATACCGAACCGAGATATCTTGTCCGAAAATAATTAGGGAAAGTCAGGTTGCTGTGTTAGGATATAATTCTTCAGATTTAATTTGACAAGACAGGTCTATCACGTTGTTAACCCTTGCTCTGATAACTCGTCCCAACTGTGAAATTAAATAGGGTATCGAAATTATTTCCATCTATCATGATAGATGCGATTCAGGCGTTGATCCTAGGTATTGTTCAAGGACTGACGGAATGGCTTCCAATCTCCAGCTCTGGGCATTTGGCGCTAGTTCAGCTTACTATGAATCTTGAAGTTCCAATTTTTTTTGATATCGTTTTACATTTTGGTACACTCACGGCAGTTATTGGGATCTATCGACGTGAACTATTAGGGATTCTAAAGTCGATAAAACCCATTGGCAAGAACAATAGGGATAGTACAGGAGTGAAGCTGATGAGCATAAAGCGAGGTAGAAGGTATCTATTACTAATTATTCTTGGAATGATTCCCACTGCATTGATTGGAGTCGGATTTAGATCAATCTTTGAGGAATCCTTTTACAGTATGTGGTCAATAGGGTTAGGTTTCATACTAACAGGAGCTATGATATTTGTCACAAAGTTTATCGACAAGGGTACAAATTCAATAAGAAATATTGATGCCGTTCTCATAGGCATTGGACAGGGGCTTTCTATTTTCTCAAGCATTTCGAGAAGTGGAGCAACCATTTCTATTGGGATGTTCAGACACATTGAAAGATCCGAACTAATCACATTTTCATTCTTACTTTCAATTCCAGCTATTGTGGGGGCAGGACTATATGACCTAGTTTTCGCAGACAGCGTTTCTCAGGTTGAAATTTATCAAATCCCCATAGAATCTTATATTATTGGAACATTCACTGCTGCCATTGTAGGATATGTGTCAATAAAGTTTCTGATTAATATCATAAATAAAGGAGAATTTTATCTATTTTCGTTTTATTGCTTTTTATTAGGATCACTGATACTGGTCAGTCTTATCTAACCAATAGGTCAAAAACAACTGCTCTCCTGAGACTTGAAGACAGTAGAGGGCTCAAAATTTTTCACTGAAAGTCTTTCTAATCAAAAACTACATTTAATGTTACAACTAAATTTTATTCATATTTGTGACATATAGTTTTTAAGATGCCACAAAAGTAAGAAACACATTGATTGACTTCTCTAAACTGAAGTACAGGGTAAACTATAACCAGTCCGTGTATAATTTCAAAACACGAAGGTACGAAAGTAAGGATGCTACTTATAATAGCTATGAGCAGGCCAGAGCAAACCAATGGAAGTGCGAAAAATGTGCCGAGTTGTTTGGAACTTTGAAAGAGCTAAAACTTCACAAAATAGAGCTTCATTCCTATTAGCAGAAACTGAGTCTGTTCTCTTGTAGCAGACTTTTAATAAGTTGATGTATTACTGATTTTAGGATATAAAACGAACTTCCTTGCAAACCAGCTACCCCTTGATCTCGCGATATTTAATTCACCTTTCATAATTAAATGAATGTAGTTTTAATAATTAGGCTGTATATATGATTATTAGTTACTCAATATAGCATAGGTGTGAAGAGCGTTGGAAACAAAATTTCAGTTACCATTCCAACAATGAACAGGTAACAATTGGTGTCTGGATGATATATATCAGTGAAATATTGACACTCTCACGCTCAGGACTTTCGTTAATGATGAACAAGTAACGAAATGACCAAATATATCAAATCATCCCGAAATAATCTCCAGCGGTGTAGTGAAGTCGCCCTCCCATTTTTATCTATATATACCAACGGCATTATTTCAACTTCATCGTTGCCAGGGAAACGCCATTTTGGTTTTCTTACAACGGTAAAGTATTGCGATCGTAGAGTCAATAGACAATTGACTGTGGGATTATAGTCGTATCGTATTAATCCAATTCCATAATACAATAGTCTTCACATCTACGACTTGAGATAGTAGTCAATAACTTCCAATTCTAATGTTAGTCTCCCTTTAAAAAATAGTCCACGTATGCGTCATTGATGCCGTTGACTCGTCAAGGCTAGGAACTGCTGCCTATCCTACATATTTTTAAAGGCCTCGACTTATGAGCATTTCTTTTAATTATTTGCTCGATCTCAGCTTGCTTCATATTTGGAATTTTGTTACCATGAAACCGATCTCCTGTAATTACTGGGTCTGCGGATTCCAGATTCTTAAGAATTTCGTCAATTTCTTCGTAATTAGCTCCAAGCTCTTCCTCAGCGGTTTGGTCATTCCATAATCGAGGGCTGCTTTTCTTTTGTCGGATTGAAGGTGGAAGTTCTAAATATTCGGCGAGTTCCCTAACCTTGGTTTTGTAGACATCCCCCAGTGGAAACAAATCAGCCGCTCCGTCTCCAAACTTTGTGTAATACCCAAGCATTAGCTCACTCTTATCAGATGTTCCTAAAACTAGACCATTATGGATAAATGAGTAATAGTACAGAATACACATTCTTATTCTGGCAGCTAGATTTCCCTCTGCGTACAAATTCCTGGGAAGATGGGTAAGGAAGTCTAACTTGATGATATTTATGTTAATAGTCTTGCATTCTAAATTTAGACTATTTGCAAGTTCGATCGCGTGATCTACATCCGAGTTTGGAGTTATAGGAAAATCAGGGAGTATGACTGAAAACACATTTCTGTTTGACAACGCTCTTACAGCCAAACAAGCTGTAACTGATGAATCAAGTCCTCCACTGAGGCCAATAACTACTTTCTCGCGTTTGGTCTCATCTAGTTCACGCTGAAGGAATTTTTCCACAAGGTCACATATAGCCTCGCAACTCATAGTCACACTTGGTAAAAGCACCACTTACAATATTTTTGTTACCATTTGATTAGGATAATTTGTATGTGGTCCAATGTGTAACTTGATGTTCAAATGTTCTAAGTTTAAACGCCAATCAGTTTCTGCCAGTTGCATCAACTCTTTGAACATTACCCCTCTCTTACTCTTTCACAACTGATCTGCAGAAGTACAATGAGACTCAATTATAGAAGCCCCAATTCAAGCTTATAGGTCGCATTAGATGATATATGCGTAATTCGAAGGAACCTTTGCATACTTGATTGACCGGAATAGATACAAATAAGTGACTAATAAGAGGTGCAAGATGGAGCGCTTTGAAGCAAGAAGATCCTAAATCGTCCAATCCACATTAGACTTCCTACTACCACGCAATTTGGTAAGGACAGTAATACTAATATTCTGTTTTCTGCTTTCAACAATCTGCTTAGAAATTCATGTCAGGTAAGCATCAATCTATATCGAGTCTAATGTGGGTAGAGAAATATCGTCCGTCCAGACTTGATCAGATAATAAATCAAAAAGATATTATCAGGGCGCTCCAAAATCTTAGAAAAAAACCTAATGAAATACCACATTTCATATTTGCTGGACCAGCCGGAGTCGGCAAGACTACGGCAGCCCTGTGCATTGCCGAAGAATTGTTAGGGGAAAATTGGAGACGGGATACTCTTGAGCTGAATGCCTCTGACGAACGAGGTATCAAGATGGTCCGTGAACGTGTTAAGGAATTCGCGGCTGTAATGAAGTTCTCATCTACTACAGAGAATGATGATAAGCCCTATCGCATCATAATTCTTGATGAAGCTGACGAAATGACCTCTGAGGCCCAGACTGCATTGAGAAGGATTATTGAAGATAGTTCAAGGACAACACGTTTTATCATCATATGCAATTATCTGTCCCAACTAATAGAACCTATACAAAGTCGATGTGTAATATTTCGCTTCACTAGATTACCTAAGCAGGAGGTAGTAGACCACTTGTCTGAAATCTGTAAACGAGAAGGAATAGAATTTGATGTCAAGGCCCTCTCTCGTATCTACGATTCTACTTCAGGAGATCTTCGCCATTCTATCAATATACTGCAATCTGCAGCGACTAATAACACTTTGACCGTTGAAAAGGTGGAATTGTCTATCGGGTTATCTGGCAGGGCAAAAGCGGGTGAAGTCATAAAACTCGCCCTTGCGGGTAAGTTTAACGAGGCAAGAGAACTTCTCTTGGAATTGACTCAGGTATTTGGTATGTCCGAAAAAGATTTCTTGAAATATACAGCCCAAGAGGCATTTTCAATGAAATTGAGTGACCCTGGAAAATTTGCTGAGCTTATGGCCGAGTACGACTACAGACTTAGCGTGGGGGCGCACGCCGATATTCAGCTTACTGCGTTTCTTGCCCAGGTTAGTATCCTTGGCAAGAAGTAGATTTGTAAGTGTTTCATGGCAATCGGGTTTCCATTTTGGAGACCAGATTTTTACTATGATAAATAACTCGACGGATTTTTCTAAAGACTTTATGTACATGTTATCTGAAATATCTGAAAACTCGCAATGCATAGAAAAATCATATACACGGAATTAGTGTCGGTTAGCTTATATACACAGTCAAGAGCATCGAGTGATTGACTCACGTTGTCTGGTTCTACTGTGTCATATAGAGACAGAATCTATATCGTCGAAGATATTATTCTGAAACTGGCAGAATACGGGGAATTAAACCAGACAGCATTGATAAGTTTCTGTGGCCTAAACCTCAAGAAACATAAAGTGATTCTCGATGAAATGGAAGCAAACAATCTGATTACAAGAAAGGAAAAATCGATTGGTAAGAAATCAGTTAGTGTTTATATGGCGACTGCGGAAGGTGTAAGCTTTTTCAATACTATACTTGCCCCTTATGAAAAGATGTTTCCACGAAAAAGAAATAAGGCAAGCCGACCGCATATTCAAAGTGGGCAAGAATAGAATTTGTTGATCTGAGAACTAAATTTCTGAATGGGTTCTAATACAAGATCAATACCAGAACCATCTGTCTATATGATTGCTGAATTACAGTTTATTCCAGTCCAAACTGGGATGAAATCTTTCTATTAATCTCCCTTTTCTCATTTAGGTAGGCATTGTATCGGCTATTCCATGAACCAATCTTTCTGTATTGCTTTATTCCTGCATACAGCCATATGCATGATATTATAATAACGGAGCCCAATAGCACACTCAACACAGTGCCAAATTCGTTTTCTATCTCTAGGATTGCAAAAAAGGATGGATGACTTATCAAGTACACCGACAGACCTATAGCAATAGGGGCTAAAATCAAAGCGGAAATAGAAACACCTAAGAGTGTTTTTCTAATATTGAGGATTTGTTGAATGAATGTGTCCATTAAAGTCAACAAATTATCTCTAGCATTTGCCGCAAGATCATCCTTATCGTTATTGGGTATATTTTCATCATCTCGGTGATTTGCCGCGCTGTTGACCATATCCTCGTCTTTAGACATAACATCCTGTTCCTTTATTTATCTTATCATTAACATGGTTACTTGATCCACAAGACCCGGGCAATGCGGTGGACCTGGCATATGTGAGTCTATTGGATAAGTTTAAAACCAATTAAGTTGAACAAAGCCATTGATTTGCCAACGTTGCTCTTACCAAGTTCTGTGGGTAGTGAGCGTCTTGATTAAGTAAAAAATGCATAAAGCCTTTTTTAGAAACCTGCTCTGATCTTAAATACAACTATATGGTGAGAGAAATCCTCCTTTTTGGTGTTCTTCTTTTGGTTTTCATACCTTGGACGACGCTTAACTCATCCTCTACTCCCCAAAATAATCTCGAAATAAAACACGTGTATAACTATGTAGATGAAAATAAGATCATGCATGTTCTTGGGGAACTGCAGAACGTTGGAAACAAAGCTATGACGAATGTCACGGTTGGGGCTACATTTACTGATCCGGAAGGCAATATCATAAATGAATACAATAGATCTCCAGAGTTAAGAACCATAAATCCCGGTTTTGTGTCACCGTTTGAAGTTCTTTTCATAGACCAGAAGAACGTCGATAAGGTAAAGGATTTTAAACTACATGTAAAAGGGACAGAGGTTAGACCAGCACCCGTAAATCTTCAAATTAAGGTAGACTCGTCCAGGCAGGATATTTTAGGGTTTTATTATATCAACGGTATAATTTTCAATTCAGCAGATAATAGTGCTAATAACTCAATTGCAATTGCCACACTTTACGATAAGGATGGTCGTGTCATAGCTATAGGGAGAGGCCTTGCCGAACCGAAAGATATCTCAGGCAATTCTAGCGCAAATTTCGGATTGGCTATAATAGATAAACTACAAACCCATAAAGGTAAAAGTTATTCTGTTGTAGCAGATTCTGATTCGTATGTATCGATCCCTACCACCACTCAAGAGAAGTAGATAACTCGTTATAACTTGTGCAAAAAAGTCGCAATTCAACGACTTATTCTGATTCTTTAATACAATCTATACAAGCTTATCATCATAATTTCCTTTTGATATTTCAGTGAAAACCTCTTTGGCAAGTTTTCCATCTACTTTCACTCCCATACTTAGACAGGTTCCGATTACCTCCTTTGCTACTCCTTTGATATCGATAGCATAGGAACTTTCTAGTTTCATCTTTGCTATTTTTACAACTTTATCAATTGGCAAATCACCCACATAGTCTCTTCCTGAACTACCAGACCCCTTGCCAATCCCCCCCTCTTTTGCAATAAGGGCCGCAGTTGGAGGTATGCCCACTTCTACGGTGAACTGCTTTGTTTCACTATCAACTTCGACTTTCACAGGAACCTTCATACCAGGGAAGTCTCGAGTCTTTTCGTTAATAGTATTTACAACTTGCAAAACGTTAAGACCCATCGGGCCCAGTGATGGGCCCAAAGGAGGACCAGCACTAGCTTCGCCGCCGCTTACAAGAGCAGAAATACTTTTCTTTTCTCCCATATACCCGAACAAGAGGACATCCCTGAATATAAATTGAATATGCTAGAGCAACAAGCTACCTACTCAACCAGAAATACGAACAACTAAACTGATCTGGAAATCCTTCACCTTACTGAACCAATTTTCGGAGATAGTTTGCATCAACGGTCACTGGAATCTGATAGGGAGAATCAAGGAGAACCACTGTTGCCTCCTGCTTCTCGTAGTCAACTCTGATTACCTTTGCTTTCATCGATTTAAATGGCCCAGCTACCACCTCTACCATATTATCTATGCTCAGATCAGTAACTACCGGCTTCTTTACCAGGTAGCCCTCTATGTCTTTAAAAGGCAATTCCCCACGTATTTGCCCGCGAACGTGCCGTACTCCGCTCAGCGCTTCGTATGCCACATTTGCGTCTGGTGCCTCGACTATAATATAGCCTTTAAAGTTTTCTAACACCAAAATTGAAAAAATTTTCAATTTCTTTGTAGTTATCTTTGTGTGTAAAATATTTGCCACGACTCGCTCTTGGCCACCTGTTATCCTGATAGCAAAAAATTTGGACTTTGTGACATCTTCTGTTGCTGTTGCTTGCTCATTGGTATTACCAATAGGTTCTGGCAGGACAGATTCGTCGACCGTATTGCCATCTTGCATATCACCATGTATTTCATTCACAATGTCCTCTGAGGCGGTACTCCCTAGGCTGATGTCGTCGGATATACTAGCAGGGTTACCACTTCCTCCATCCAGATTCTCCTTTTCTATATTATCATTAATGTCAAATAAGTTAGTATCCATTTAGCGAATATATCTACGATAGATTATGGCATTTTATAAATTTACGTCGCATACTCCTGGTGCAGTTCTATCAATCTTCTTAAATTCTAAATTCTCACCTCATTTATGGAAATTTGGCATACCAAAAAATCAACTATCAAGCGGTTTTCTGTTAGAGAATTTATAGTAGGCCTCCTCCACCATATTGGTGGCAGGAGATATCGCGCTATTTGCATCATTACATGATGAAGCAGGTATGAACATGGTGAATTTCTTGACATGTTGCCAGGATTTTCAAATGACAAGCTGCTATCCGCTAGTCTATGAATCATGTAAATATGCGAATGTCAAACTATATGTAACAAATAAGGATCTGCTCTTCCTTGATGATTGCAACGTCGGTGATAGACTAACCTCATTTGTTTTTCTTTCGAGACATAGGTCGGTAAGCGGAATACCCTCTCTTACATGTCATTCGACGGGTAACTTTTCTCATAATACAGTGTACGGTGGTAGGTCAAACGAGTTGGGAATAGTGAATCCTTTTTTGCTAAAGGCTTATTTTAATGAATTGAATCGAAATAGAGATTCAGTGCCTGATTATCAAATTACTCTAGAAGCCACACATCATGGGCCTACATCACTCAAAGGGCCCATCATTTTTGTCGAAATCGGTTCTGGGCCGGAACAGTGGAAGGATTCGAATGCCGCACGCGTAGTTTGCAATTGCATTTTACAGGTTTCATCCCTCTCTGTAAGCGGCCCTGGTAGGGTAGCATTGGCTCTAGGCGGAACGCATTATCCAGAAAAATTGAACAAGATTCTTCGTGATACAGATATTTCAGTGGCATACATTGCGACCAAGAATAATTTGCAGTTTATTGACGACAGGATGCTCCAGCAAATGATAGTCAGGAGCACTGAAAGGATAACGCATGTTCTACTGGATTGGAAGGGACTTGGAAAATACAAGGAAACCATTTTAAATACGATTAAAAAAACTGGTCTCGAGGTTGTCAGAATATAACTACTATATTTGAGCCAATGTCAGCTCCTCTTAATAAGGTGTTCCAGGTTTGATTGAGATCCGACAAATTCGCGATGGGGTGTGCGACAGCATTATTCATTCATCCTGATTATCCAGCGTAATAATGGTTAGGTCCGAACATATGGTGCTCGACAATATTATAAGGCCCGTATCCGAAAGGTGAAGCAAACATGCCAAACCTCACGGGTATTAATGTCATAACTGCATTTTTGATATTTGATCATCAAATATTAATCCTTAGACGAAGCAGTAATGTGAAAACTATGAAGGAAAAATGGGGAGCCGTGAGCGGCTATTTAGAAAATAATGATCCGCTTAGACAAGCCATTATAGAGATTTACGAAGAAACTGGTCTGGATAGCAGCAAAATAGAGCTAGTGAGATCAGGGAATGTCCTCGTGGCAATCGATCCTGAGAATGCAGGTACGGCATACAATATCCATCCCTTCCTTTTTCATTCAAAAAGCAAAAAAGTAATACTTAGCAGAGAACACGATCAATTTAGATGGGTGACAATGAATGAACTTCGGAGATATGACACTGTCCCCAAGTTGAAGGAGGCCTATGAGAGTGTGGCAGGATCATTGCACGCCAAATAAGACTATGAACAAATGATTATGTCTGATTATAATTCTTATTTATTTTTGTTGTCCAAATGAGGTGAAGAAGTGGTACTGCAAATAGGAATGTTACCACCAATTATTTTTTCACACCTATTCTAGCCTCCACAGAGAAACAGGAGTAGTCTGATTTGCAATTTTAATTTGTAACTATCTGAATGAAAGAAAATGGTAATGGGACGAACCAATAAATTTTTGATATTCACTAACGAATTTCTAAGTCAATTCCGACGCTAATTTCCGTTTATTTTTGTGGTTACTGTTGTGTTTAGAATTTCAGCTCAGTTAATGTTACACACGGCATTCAACCTTGGATTCCGCATGAATTTGGACCTGCTTCTAAATCATCCAGATGCAAACTATTGCAAAGCAGCAGATCTTTATTTAAACTCAATATTCTTCTGTAATTCGTAGGTTGAGGAGGTATGCTAGATGCCACATAACTAACGAATTCATCTTCATCCATTCTAAACGCCTTTACAGATGCCTTTATTTCTCCTATCGTTTTGAAAACCGGCTCGTGGTGTTTCAAACTCTTGCTGTAATGGGAGGGCAATACTAATGCGTTATTTGGCAATGATGCAAGCTTTTTGTAAGTAAGGAACAGAGTTCGGGAAAATTCATCGACCCTATCATGTAGATCAGGTCTTCCGATCCCATCAACAAAGAGTGTATCTCCGCTAAAGAGAAAGGTTTCTTTATTACTCTGTCCGTCCCCCTTAGACAGCGTTTCTAATTTGAAAGACATACTCCCAATTGTATGTCCGGGTGTAGGAATAACTTCAAGAAATAGTCCCTTAGATATTTCAATCCTCTGGCCGTCCACAAGAATGGCCACGTCTAATCCATTCGTCTTTGTTTGTTCCATCTCATATCCTTCCTGGGGGCTAAGATAGAGGACGGCACCAGTTTCTTTGGCGATAGTCGTCGAAGCGGACATGTGATCTGCGTGTCTATGTGTCTCGATTAATGCCTCAATTCGAAGGTTATTTTTTTTTGCAATCTCGTAAATTGAGGCCGTTGAACTGCACGGGGGATCTATAACAACTGCCTCATTAAAATAGGAAACCAAATACGTCATGCAACCTTTCGAAATTCGTCTTATCTGCCAGATCTTCAAGTGGGGATCTGTTAGACATGGTATTAATGCCAGATCGTTTACTTTATTCCAAGCAACCATTCCCCCTCTTATACTCTTCGCATTATATCCGAGTTGGGATAAGTATTGTGCTGCCAACTTTGATCGCATCCCATGAGAACATACAGTGATCACCTCTCTATCTTTGGGAATATTTCTAATTTGTTCTTCGGAGGATAACTTGTCCAAGGGTATCAGAGAGGGCTTTAGATATTTATCGTAGCTAATCTTCCAGGTCTCATATTCCTCCGGAGTCCGGACATCCAAAACGTACAAGTTTTCACCGGAATCCATCCTATACTTTAGGTCTGCAGGTTCTATTTCAAGCGTGTTGTACGAAGAGCGCTTATCAGTCAATCCTCTGGCTCACTAATACTTTCCGCCTCGCGTACAATAAAATGTTTTGTTTGTGGGCTTGTTGATAAAAAATATCATAACAGTAACTTACTCGTTCAAATCGTAGTCGAGACTTCCAAGCAAACGTGCCCCTCGAAAGGCTAGGTGAAACAATCTCAAATGAGATCAAAATAGTTAACTGAACGTAGACAAAAACCAAGAGCTCACTTTGAACTATGGGATTAGATCGATTCCAACTCTACTAGTCTTTAGGGAGGAAAAGACACTGCTCGAACTGTCGGTGCTGCTATAGAGCAGACCTATGAAAAATTTGTGAAGACCTCCGTCTCAAACCAGTTAGCTCAATCAATTAACAGAACACCACTGGTGCTGTTACATTTTTCCTTACGTTATCGGTGATTCAGCTCAATCTAAGGCAATTCCATTGGATGGACGACCCCCAATTCTAAGCCGGTATCTCAAACAGGAAATTATATTCTTTCAAGCTAACCTTTCGGCAATCAAAATACTTAAGTAGGATTTCTCATCCATTTACAAATAATGTACAACAATGCTACCCTAGTAGGAACACTGTCGACTATATTCGCATTATCGGCAATCTTGATGAACACCCCGTATTTGAATTCAGCGTCTGCCCAAGTAGGCCCACCTGGTGAAGCAGGGGTTACGGACGAGCCGGAACCAGATTTCCCGCCTTTAAATATGACAGGGCCAGAAACAGCAACTGAATTTGAAGATATCGCCGGTAGCGATGCAGCGATTTTGGCAAATGACACTGACATTAGTAACCCTAACAATACGGCGTTAGACGCTACGGGTATCAATATGCGAGAAGACTGCATGCAAATTCCTGGCAATACTGCTGAGGACTGTCCTTAGTCAACCTTAGCCAAATCCCTATTTTTTTGCTTTTATGGACCCTTTAACTCAGGGCGGGCTATTGCAGATTATTTATAATTAGATCGTGAGGTCAGCAAAAATCCTTATATAATGTTTGACGAGTCGGCATACCAAAACGTGCAGTTCAAATCGCTCTGAACACTTCGAAATGCTCTATACGTGAATGGCATCCTCATGACTTTTAAATGGCTTGAGAATTAAAGATAACTGAATAATTGGTGAAGGGTGGGAGAAAGCATAAACGTGATAAAAGGAGAATAAATAAGAAAGCTCTGATAGTTGGGGTTGCACTTGCCGTCGTAATGGTAGGGGGGGCTGTAACTGCTGTCCTCATGAACTCTCCCTCTACAGCTTTGAATCGAGATGATAATACCGAGATTATTCAGCGGATAGGGGCTCCTATATCAGAGAACGTTCCTGTCCTAGCCTCAGAAGGTGGGTCTTCTAACGTAACTATGGTAGAATTCGGTGACTATCAGTGCCAGTATTGTGCGAGGTTTCATAACGAAACTAAGGATCAAATTATGGACAATTTCGTAAATACCGGTGAACTTAGGTTTGTATTCAAAGACTTTGTGATCAATGATCTACCATCTGACCGTGCATCTACACTGGCAGCTGAAGCTTCTTATTGTGCTGCAGACCAAGGCAAATATTGGCAGTACCATGACGTACTGTACGATAATTCGCGCGGAGAAAACACAGGTTGGGTGACTGAGGACAGTTTGAAGCAGTTTGCAACTAGGATCGGAATTCAGAATCTCACAGAATTTTCTGGATGCCTTCAGAATCATGCCCATCAGGATTTAGTCGAGGCTAATACTCAGCTCGCCAATGGCCTTGGACTTAGATCTACCCCATCGTTTGTCATAATTTCTAACGAGACGGTGCCAATTGCAATAGAGGGTGCCCAACCATACACTGTGTTCAAACAGGCCATTGATGATGTCCTTGCTAACGTGTCAAGAACTTAAAACTGCGGCGGCACAGCGGAGGCAAGGAGAGTATTGCTAACTATGATTGGTAATCTATCGAACTCGAGGATGTATTCTCAACTCCAATTGATTCTACAAAGCCAGATCAAATCAAGAAGCATGAAAGTTTTCAAGAATTCCGAACGCTCAACTAGCATCAACTAAAACAATCATTTTTGACTACAAGTGCAATGGGTCAAGCCATTAGTGTCGAAAAGCGTATCCAAAGTATTTAAGAGTCGTAACGGAATTTTGGAATACTGCCGTTGGTTTATCATTCATCGCCTGTCAGAACGTTTGTTCCTAGGCTTGTGTGAATTCTGTGATTTTCGTACTCCACGATCATATGTAAAATACTTATAGCCAAAAAATGCTGCGATGGCATAATTTGCGATTCCCAGTGCAAAGAAAACGAAGGAAGATAAATATGCAGACTCAATTATGCCAAAGGTGCCTACTGCGGCAGCCAGCCCAATGAAAACAACGAGTTGATTTTTGTATACTACCATATGCTAGATACTGTAGTCTGAACAGCGGGATGCCAGATATGAATTTTGTTCTTAAGATTTATGTGAAATGGTGTGAACGATGCAAGCCAATTGCTTACATTACTTCTTCACAGTAACTCGTTGGTGGCCAAGTTGCCATATCAAGAATATCTTGCTTTTTTTCAAAGTAAAAGAGTCATATTTTACTGGGAAAAGCTGACCCTCACTTCTTTCAATATTGAACGTCTATTATCCCGGCACGGTAAAGGAAGCCACGCTATTTATTCAAACATAACTTGGTTAGTGTCAATTTATTATTATCCATATGCCTGAAGGGTACTCAAGAAGCATGCATGTATTGAATTGCTATATCAATTTATCATTAATCCACTAATATGGAGAATTCACATTCCTATAGCAAATGGAATCTGCAATACCCCTAAGCTATGTTGTTCTAACGTTTGTATTAATCATAGTGTCAGTTATCCCAACCGGTGATAGATTCTCAGTTCAATTCCCCCTCTACGATCAGGCTAGAGCAGTATCAGAGAATGAGCTTGACCTCGACTGTGAAAATAATGTAGACCTGTGTTTGGTAGAGGCTTGCCTTGGGAAGGAATGTTCTAAAATTGGCAAGGGGCTAGGAATTTCGCAAATGCTCGCTGGAGAAATATTACTAGGCAACGGTTTAGCGAAAACTGCTAGTAAGGATAGCTGCCAGACAGCTGGTGGAAAAGAGGAAATTAACAATTTCAACTTTCGTCCTTCAATGGATGAACCTGAAGAATTGGACTCCAATAACAATAATTTAGTAAAGTCTAGTCAAGTTCCTGCGGCGAGATGGTACAATTCAGGTTCCGATATTTTGATAGATATGGACCTAGGCACGATCAAGGAAATTTGTAATGTAGAGATACGTTTCAATGATAACGACGGGAACGAAATCGGCTATTCCGTGACAGTTTCAAACAGTAGTAGTAGGAATTCCAATGAAGTTGTCTCTGGTTCCACATCTTCATCACTGACCAATTCTGGGTCAACTCATGATTTCGATAGCTTGGCTGGTAGATTCATACATCTGACCATTCCAGGTGTTTCCGAATTTTATGTCGATGATGATGACGATGATCCAGTTGTCACTGAAATTGAAGTAAAAACTTTCCCTTTGACCCAAACCCATAAAAATTCAGATGTACCGAGCAATTCTGCTGAGAATATAGCAAAAAAAATACCTAGCGATGGTATCGCTCAATTAGAAGTGTCGCCACTGGAATTCTTGGATGCCGGTTCTGATCTATTGAATACTCCAATGCCTGGTCCCAAACAATACGGGATAAATCAAAGTTCAATACCTGATATGGCGTCAACATCAATCTCGAATATGTACACTGGAGATATCTTTCTGCCGTAGTATCTGCACCCTGTGTTCTTTAAAAGTTCGTGGTACTCATCAACTGATATGCTACAAAGTATCAATGGGGAACATAGGAGGGGAAATTGATTCCAAAATAGGAGTATATATCTTTGCGAAATGGAGTACAATCATTCAGTATTAGGAAATTGGTTATAAAAGTCAGGACAAGTTCGAGAAACATTCAGTCCATCAACTAATCCGTATGTATCGAATAATAATTAGAAGCTGTCTATGTATGGCTTTTGTTCTTGATTGTATTACCAGTAAATTTGGATGCTGAATGAACTATTGGGTTGAGATAGTGTCACCAGATAAGATAACCTTTCTCAGTATCATCTTGTTGGTAGCATCCATCATTGCGTACACGGAAGCTATAACTATGTCTTCTCCTGTTTTCCGGGACGAAACAGTATGGCCTTCACTATCCTCAATCTTGACAACTACTTCTGCAGTTGCGTCGGATCCCCCAGTAATTGACTCGAGTCGATATTCTCTAATTTTCACATCTTCTATTTGGCCCACTATTTTTTGGATAGCCTTTAATGCCGCATCTACAGGCCCTACCCCAATTTCAGAGGAAATCACATCTCTGTCACCAGTATTGATCTTGACAACTGCAGTAGGGATGATGTTTATACCAGTTACTATATGAAAATCACGAAGTTGGAATTTTTCTTGAAATGCGCTATTTTTCATTATCCTACCTGCAATAGATAGTAATTCGCTGGTCGTAATTGATTTACCTAGGTCAGCAACACTCTTCTGCTTCTCCAAAATTTGTTTAAGCTGATCATCATCAGGCTTTACTCCAAACTCTTCTAGCATTGCTCTTATACCATGGGCACCAGCGTGTTTACCTGCTTGGAGCCATCTCTTTCTTCCTACCAGCTCTGGGCCAATCGGCTCATATGTTAAAGGATTGTTAATTATACCGTGTGTATGAATGCCTGATTCATGCCCAAATGCATTTTCTCCGATAATGGCTTTGTTCGGCTGAACAATTATTCCCATTGCATTCGAAACGAATTTTGAAGTCTCGTACAGAAGTTCTGTCTTTATTCCGTGTGATCTTTTGTATAGGCATTGCAGCGCCATAACAACCTCTTCTAGGGAAGCGTTTCCAGCTCTCTCGCCTATTCCGTTTATAGTTACTTGAGCACAGGTCGCTCCTGCATTTATGCCAGCTATTGTATTGGCAACGGCGAGCCCCAAATCATCGTGACAATGCATACTTATTGGCAACGGCGAGACAGTAGTCACATCTGTCACAAGCCTTGATATATAGTCAGGAGTTGAATAGCCGACTGTATCAGGAATATCCAATCGGTCAGCTCCGGCCTCAGACACTGCTCGAAAAACTTCCTTCATGAAGCCGGTCTCCGATCTGGTAGCATCCTCAGCTGAAAACTCTACTTGAACCCCGTGTTTCTTTGCATAATCCACAGCCCATACAGCCTTTTCGAGCACCTGGTCTCGATTCATCATCAGCTTAAATTTCATATGGATATCTGAGGTGGCGATGAATAAGTGGACGTATCGTAGATCGCAGCCAAGTGCAGCGTCTATGTCCCCTTGTACGGTCCTGGCCAAACCGCATACTTCTGCGTGTAATCCCTGTCTAACAACACTTTTAATTGCATGCCTTTCTCCTTGCGAAACAATGGGGAATCCAGCCTCGATGGCATCTACTCCTAACTCATCCAATTTAACAGCAATTTGCAATTTTTGTTCCGGGCTCACGGAAACGCCTGGTGTCTGTTCGCCATCCCTAAGGGTAGTATCAAAAATTCTTACCTTTTCAACAATAGGCGATAGTCTAGGGAAGGGCAATTTAAACTTATTTCCTTTCTCTCCGTCCTTTGTTCCGACCACTTGATTATCTTTGGGAGAATGCAAGCCCGAGGCTTTCAGATGAAACTTGAATTCTCATCATAATTGAATGTCGGTAACGCCAGTGATACGGCCTAAGGGTTACGTCATCATCACTCCCTCTAGCGAATATGTCCTCAACAATTGCAAAAAAAGCACGACGGGACGCTAACTTGTAAATATTATTAGTTCAGATATATATGCAGAAAACATTGTCTAGTAATAAGCTTAAGGGTGTCTGGGCCAAACAGATAGCCCTAATTGCAGGTAGCTTTTTCTTAGGTTTAGTATTGACTTACTATTTCGGTTTTATTGCCGGTCTTTCACTCAACATTGTAGTGCTTGTTGGTTTGGTATTTTATATAAGGAGAAGCCAACAGAAAGCCTTACGAAATCTTGGATTTAGTGATGAGAAGGCAGGCGGGAGCTTTGCACCAATAGAATCTAACATATCACTAAAATATGTATGCATGTCATGTGGATCTCGTGTAAAGGGAGCCAAATGCGCCACCTGCGGCTCTCAAGCCAAGAGAGCTACCTTTTAGGCTTGTCAGAAGTATTCATTTCCCCTGTTGAATTTGTCAAATTTTATCATATGGATGTCTTTCATTCGGATATATCCAGATAGAATTGTTCCTTGTCTATTTTCTCTGGCTTTACCCCCTCTACTTCGATCAACTCCTGCATTATCCCTCTTCCTCTAGCAATTGACCCAGTCTTTTGCTTGACGATACCATTGATAAATCCGCTGCTTCCACATATGGGATTAAATGCTGATTCAACATTTCCGTGAAACTTTAGGAGAGTCCGCTCGACTTTTCCATCCTCGTCTTTAAAGAATCTGCCCTTTCTATAATAAATCCGCGGATGATCGGAATGCAAAGTTGTCTCGTCGTCTCTCGTAAAAGTGAAAACCACTTTGAAATTATCAAGCTTTCTGGCCATATCTAAAAGCCAGTGATAATAGATTACATCTACACTTTTCTTGTCTTGCAGCGAGTAAAGTCTGGGGTTACTATAAAATAATACAAGTCTAAGATCCAAATCTCTTCGATCTTCTAAAAACTGTAAGAGGCATCGGGCGCATTCAGCTCCATTTGATCCAGACCAATAAGCAATATCCTTCTCTACACCTGATGCCACCTTTGATAGAAAAGGGTCTTTTTTTGCTTTGACATATTTGACTGAAACTTTATCGCCTACTTTGAATTGCTCAAAAAAGTATGCAGCAAATCCATCTGCTTTGTCGAGGACAGGATTTATGTAGCCATACGGCTTCTCATCCTTTATTGTCAGTTCAATATCTCTCCGTGTAGGTGAAGAAGCGATCGAATATGCCCTTTCTACTTGAGCCTCCTCAACGCCCCCAGAAGAAGTCGGCCTTCTCAATAATGATCTGATTGTCACAAATTCTCCTATGTTAAACGTAATTCGATCCGACTCCGAAACAGGAGAAAATACATAAGTATAGGAATCCGGTGTTTCCTTTATTTTTTCCTTTATCTGCCATTCAAACATAGGGATTTGGGTTTTAGACATAGATGCTTTTCTTGGAAGAGAATATACTTAACATTTTCCAATTCCTTATAAAGCAACTTGAAATAACATATGGTGAGCAAAATTGTTTACATTTAATCCGAGGAGATCCCGTTTTTCTTACGAATAAACAATCGAATATTTATAGTTAAAAAGAGAATCGCGCCTATGTATGCCCGATGACATATACATAATGTTGCAACTACTCACTTTTCTTGATTTAATGGACTCGTGCAACCATAGATAGTGTTTCCCTTGAAGCATGCGAATGAACTCTTGTTAGTAAAGTGTTAATATTTGGAACTCCTCATTATGGCGGATCGTATCGATTGAAATGGATGGGTTTCACTAGTCTAAACATCATAGACGTTTTCAAGGGAGTGTCGGCTATTTTTTTCATTATTATCTTCCTAGTCATCTTGGTGTATCCTATCGGCTCTGATCTTTTCGCGTTTTTTCACACTCCACCTCTGGCAGATAATTTGGTTACCTTTGAAGATCGGGGCCTCGGGGTAATGATCAAGTATCCAAGCAATTGGGAGAGATCAAAAATCGGCCAGGATCAGGTCACCTTCATAGCCCCGCGTGAAAGTGATTCGCCTTCGTTTCCAGCTGGGTTGGGAATAAAGTCGCATAATATTTCATCTGGAAATTCCACACTAGATTCTATAGCAAACGAGATAGTTGATGATCTTAAGCATGAAACTCAAGATTTTACTCTCTTGAGTTCAGGTCCGTCGAAACTGAACAGCCATGATGCTCATGAGATTTCTTTTAGCGCAACTGATGATAATGATGCAAGGAGGACAGCAATGCAGATAATTGTAAAACCTGAAAATCTGATTTATGTAATCACTTACAAAGCCATTCCGGAAAAATACGAATCATATCTGCCGATCGTACAGTCTATGTTAGAATCACTAAAATTCTTGTGATAATTGCGATAAAGCAATTGAGTTGCTCCATCTAAAATTATTCAGACTATTCTTACTTCCCAATCGATTCACCTCGGTCTATATTGTTAGTTATAGGTGGTGCAAATGGGCGTTCATAGTCAGTAGGAAACATAGGTCTACTATCGCGATTCCAGCAGACCTGTTAGTCCAATAATTGGATTCTGTGGATGCTTGCAACGACAGAGATTAGTCCCATGTTGAGAAAATTTATGCCGACACCGATAATAGGTACATATTGGTTCAGACTCCTGTCCCCATACGTCCGTAATCTTCAATCTCTAACCATGATCTATAAGCCGATACAATATATTGTTAATGGAAGAAGCTTATGGCACTTGTAATGAATGAGGGGATCTATAACTCAAGTTAGATACTTGTTTGCTGTTATGACATGAATACAGAAAATTTAGCATCAACTCTGTGGAAATAACTTAATAATAGGTGCAAAAATGTAAAAAATATTAGGGTATACTCCTATGTTTGTAGGATTATGCGGTCAAACATTCACCATATAGTTAATATTTAACATGAAACTGTATTACCTGTGCCTTAGCAAATGCGTGAGCGAGATTTCCTTCATGAAGTCTGCATAAGTGCTTTATCTGTCAGCAAGAAAGTAAGCTTTGCGGGAATAGTGGACAGTAATGGTAAACTTCTGCTTGGTCATGAGAAGAAAAATGCCGACACCAACAGACGGAGATTACTTTGTTATATCGGTAATTATGAGAACAAGCTTGTCGTTAGCATTTATTTCAAGCATCTTGCACCAATGCTAAATGAGATAGAGAAAAAGCATTTCTCCGATATGAAATCAGACACTTCGGTTTACGATAATAACATATCTGATATGGAGCATGCAATTCGAGTTTACGAGATCAGCGAATTTTACGTCTTGGATGTGGCTAGCAATATCAAATTGGGCTTCATTCCCATCACTGAAACAGCAGACAAATTTCTTTGTGTCTACGTAGAATCGGATATGGTCGAAATGTCCAATACTTCGTATCATCGAATAATAGCCTCAATTAATAGATCTTTATGATTAGATGGCACGGAAAAGTGTACTAAAGTAATATCCCAGATCCGTGGTCGAGACATATCTTATACCGCCACGGTCAATACTTGACTAGATTATAGCGGTTATTCATGTTATACCTATTTTCTGTATGCAGAACTCCTAGTTCCGATCAAGGCTGAAGAGAATTTTCCCTACAGACTAGGACAGTAATGTCACGATCGACCATTGTGATCTGCTTGCGAAGCGTTACCGGTATAAAGGTTTATATCTAATGATTAGGATGCTAATGTTTAGCATCATATGGCCACTTTTGATTTTGAAACTAATCCTGGTTTTATCATAAACAGGGCTGCTAGATCTCTTTCACGTTCTCTAGACATTAAGCTAAGGAATAAAGTCGGCATAACCTTTGCCCAGTGGAGAGTACTTGTTCTCCTAACGAAAACACACGATGGTCTTTCACAAAAGGAAATCGCAGATGGCCTCGGGTTGGAGGCACCCACCTTAATTCCTATTCTTGACAAGTTGCAGAACGATGGTTTCATTGAAAGGAGAGTAGACCACAACGATAGGAGGAACAACAGAATCTATCGTGCAAAGAAGACCTTCGAAATCTGGGAGGACACCATTGAGTGTGCAGCTAGGGTGCTCACCATGGCACTGGCAGGGCTACCAGAAGACAGGGTACAGATCATGAAAGAGGTATTGGAAAAGGTCTGGAGTAATCTACAAGCAAATGTGGAACTATCCAATAAGAACCCAGCCACAGTAACAGACCTAGTTGGTCAAAGACAGAAGTTGCGAGAAACAGCTCCTTCATACCAGCAAATCTGAAGTAGACAAGGCTATTATCAGAAGATGCAAAATCCTCTAAAAGGTAAGCAAAATCAAAAACGTCGAAATCGAGAACTATCGGGCAGAGAGACTTCTAAGCCGTTGATTAACGGTGATGATAATCGCATCACGATACCTCGTACGGCTTGGAAATTACTAATCATTCTAAGTTCCATTGCAACTATGGTTATGTATGCAGAGACAATGCTAATTCCCGCTATCCCGGATTTGATAAGGGACTTTAGTGTTTCTTATGGAGTATCTTCTTGGATACTGACGACCTATTTGATTAGTGGTGCGGTTGCTACTCCGATAGTTGGCAAACTATCTGATGTATATGGAAAAAAGAAGGTTCTCTTAGCAGTGATGTTAGTATATGCGATAGGGGTCAGTTTCGCAGGATTTGCCTCAAACATTCACACATTGCTGCTCTTTAGGGCCATTCAAGGAATTGGAATGGGGATGTTTCCCATTGCGTTTGGACTTATAAGAGACCAATTTCCTCGGGAAAAAATTTCAATAGGCCAGGGAATCATTAGTTCAATGTTCGCAGCAGGGGCTGCAATAGGGTTATCCGCAGGTGCACTTATCGTAGAACATTCTGGATGGCAAGCTACTTTTTTCACGATAATTCCAGTTGCCATTTTACTTTTAATTACTATCTGGAGGTTTGTGCATATTCACGAGACCAGAGAAATTGATTTTATGCCGGTAGAGCAATCAGTTAAAATAGATAGAGAATCCGGTCCTACTCCTGGTGCCAAATCCAATAAGGGGACACGAGGAAAATTACAACTCGATATCAAAGGAGCGGCAGCTCTAGCAGTATCTATTACTACATTTTTGCTTTGTTTGACTTTGATTGAGACCTCTGGTTTAAGCACTCAAAGCACTTCAGTTCTGGGAATACTTTCAGCATATGGCATGATACTAGGCCTGGCCTTTGTAGCCGTCATTTCATTTGTTTTATTTTTGTTGATCGAGAGGAGAGAAACTCATCCTCTTATAGATTTGCGACTTTTAGGCAACCAAGCGATATTGCCATCAATTCTAATAATCCTTATCGTAGGACTATCAAATTTTATGGTGTTTCAGACTATTCCAATACTGGTAAGAAATCCGGAGCCATTAGGGTTCGGAGCTGATGTCGTCGATGCAGGGACAATTCAGCTACCATTTGCGTTAGTATTTTTGGTGTTTGGCCCAACATCTGGTTTCATAATATCCAGGCTAGGTTCTTTAAGACCAGTAATAGTTGGTACTTCAATCATTACGGCTAGCTTTTTGGGGCTTGTGTTTTTCCATGACAGCCCCATCGCCATTTCAATTAACCTAGGTGTTCTTGCTACAGGGTTGTCTTTTGCGGCGATTGGAGCAATGAATGTAATAATACTTGCCACTCCGAAAGAATATACTGGCATTTCTCTTGGAATCGCTACCTTGGTGAGGATAATAGGGAGTGCAATAGGACCTGCTCTCGCGGCTATGTACATGCAAACAAGTCAAACTATTCTTGATGAAGGTGCTGTTTCAAGAGCTTATCCATCGGATTTCGCGTTCGTTATGATATTTTCTTCAGCGACACTGATCGCCGCGGTTTCGATCTTTCTTTCTGTCTTGCTGCGAAGGAGAGCAAGCAAGATGGCGGTCCCGCAGCTATCATAAGGTTTCGCATTGATCGAGAGAAGCTAACAATGACTAATTCCTAATCTTCTTCCTCAACGCAATATTGTCACTCTCGTGGCTCCAATTTCGCTTACCACATAGTGGTCATGTCCCACCGCAATTATATCTCCAGGTGCTATACTCTCGTGAGTCCTCTTACTTCTCAGGGGCTTCCCAAATGGCTTCCTCTGTTGCTTAAACATCAACCAGACCCTTCCGACATTTAATACATTCTTGAATTCAGATTCCCAAACGAGATCATACAATGTATATAATGCTTGCAGACTAATACTGTTGTCTCTAATAAGAAGATCAGCTTCAGGCTCTCTACAAAAGTATACTCTTACTATCACTTGTGATCTACGACATCTTTTGTAAATATATACTAATTAGCATTTTTGAATAATTAAATCCAAGTATAGAGAGCGAGCACGGAAGGGCGATTGGCCCTTAGTACTCTAACGACATCAAAAACCCGTTACTTTAATTTATGTGCGTCCAAGATATCGACTCAATGGTTACGGCTAGATTACTAAAATAATGAATCACAACCTTTAGCTTCTAGTTTTCGAATTGATTCATTTTTTACTTACTATTCTTCTTAAATTCAAGCTTTTTAACCTCTTGATTTTGACCATACACCGATTAAATCTTTAGATTTGTATCTCAAGAGGGTACACATACTTGACACGTGCTCTAATTATTGGTATAATGATTTATATACCACCTACCGACGGTGTACTTTGGCGCTTTAGATGCAACCGGAGTTAACCAGTCGGACAGATCTCTCATCTGCTCAAAATCCTACGATGGAATTGGACGGCCAAAGGAATATTGGAGACGGATTAGGCACTGATTCTATATCTCAAGGACAAGTTTACAAGAGTAAAGAACGGATTTTTGTTATTTGCGATGTATGCTTCTGGGCTACCACTTACCTAGACAAGAGCAGGCTCCCAGTTCTTGAAAGCAGATGCTCGAGATGTCAGGAGGTAGGTTTGTCGAGTTTTCCTGTTTTAGTCAATGAATCATTCACATTTTCCTATTCAGAGAAACGAGGAGTGGAATTGAGATTCTTGAATAGCAGTGGATAAAACAATGAATCAACATTTACCACTGCACTCGGAGAGGATCACTTAGCAACTTTGTAATTATTATTATAAAGATATAATTTAAGTTGCAACAATGCTAAAGGATTGGCTGTTCTAGGCGAGGGAAATGGTGCGTATGTAGGGTCAAAATAGATAAACTATGTATCCATGAAAAATGTTGAAAAGGTTTGTCTAGTATTATTTAGGATTACAATAAGATTAGGCATATATTCGAAATATTGCAAATAAAATTGTAATTTTATGTGCAACAAATTAATAATCAAGCTGGATCATATATAAATTCTCGCAAATGTCTGAGATCTTACAAGACCAATCGTTGGGTTTGGCACTAAGGGGATATAATCTAATTCCAAACGGCTCTCTTGCGACAAAAATTGGGATTTATACCCCTTTTATTGTAGAAACTTTACTTCAGGAACATCCCGAGGAAGTCGACAAGTGGTTACAAAAGCTGCATACCGAAATCATACGCCAAAAAAAGCTTTGCCTTTTTGAGAATGATACTGCCGCCTGCTTCAATTTTGAAATATATGAACATTTCGAAAAGAGCTTTGGGAGCTGGGAAGAGGGAGGCTCAATAAGAATAATGTTGACCAAAGACAGGCCAGTATGGGTCAGCAAGAAACCTCTCTTCATTCATGCGAAGTAAGCTGCCAGACGGAGCAGGAGTTTATGACCTCTTTTCACTGAGTTTACGTCTGACCACGTGATTCTAACTTCGACCAGTGAAGGCGGTCAGCTATACGTGATAGATGTAGTCGAAAACAGGCACTGATCCGCTGCACCAGCTTTTCATCACACTCAAAATGTAATTGATTAAGAGAATATATTCGAACCTTTCAAAAGAATTAGTACAGGTTATTAAGCTGCTGCTGCGAATTTATAATCTTCACTTTGCTAGTTCTTGTGGATGTCATCGTATTTAGGAACTTTCGTTTTGGACTTCATGTCTACCGATTTCAAAACAGATACAGATACTGCGACCGCATTACTCTCACAATTGAAAGAAGAATGTGGTTTTGATAAGAGTTTGGAGGCTTTTGCAATATTGGATCCGGTCCAGAGTGCAGGTTGGATATTTTCAAAGTTGTTTATCGCAGGCCAGTTCGTAGAGAAATTGTACGAAATCAATTATACGACGATCGAGAATTCTAAAGGGAAGAAGTTTCCAGACAAATTTGTTTTTTGGCTCTGTATTAAACTAAAAGAACGTGGTTGTAGAGCGCAGATAAAGTTATCAAAATAGAGTGAGAAAAAGTTATCATTTTAAGTTGTAAACCCGCTAACGAGGGGTCCATCCAATAATAACTTCTACTTAGTTAGGCATTACAAGAAGGAAGGGATCCAAGTTACCTATTATACATATCGCCTTTTGAGTACAGATGAATTTTGTGAGGATATTTTGACATATTACAATATTCCCTTGACATTGATTTTGTTGATTAGCGATAGTCTCTTCGCTACTGCCCATTGCAGATGATGATTCACTAACTTCTGTTGCAGGTATAATTTCAGACCCTACCCCTCTGTAGCCATATTCTGATGAAAATGCAATCTCTGGTTTGATGCCAAACAAAACGGCGGTCATAAATATTATCATGAGAAGGGCCCTCCCGGAACCAATCAATTTATTGTTATTATTAATCACATCTTAGAAATATTTCTGATAATATTTAGGAAATATTTAGGTTGAACTAGGGACAGAATTCTGTACTAATATTCTGTAGTTAGCTGCGGGCTTGGGGGGCAAGAATTTCACTGTACCCTTTTGGTGCTGATTCTATGAATCATAAAAGGGTTTCTCATCAAATGCATCTATCATAGGGGCACATCAAAATGCCGGTATGAACATATTATCCGCTGTCCTTTCTCGTCTTATGTTCTCATTGTAATACAACGACGTTGCGTCAGGCGCAAATTCATTATTAAACTAGGTTGACTAGACCGTCTTACTGTCCTTTCCGATGGTGTAATACTTGATCATAGCCGCAGCTGTTTCTGCAGATGATCTCACCTTGCTCTCATAGTGTCTGGTTATGGTAAAATTCACAGTGACGTTGCTATGACATTTAGAACAAAGTGTTCGAAGATTATCATAGGAGAGCAATCGTTCCTTTGCCATAAGCAAATTGTTCGAAGTGTGGGTTGGACTTCCTCTACGAGTTTTTGTCTTCATGCCGACATCCTCAACAAGCTGTGCCACTGGTTCGATATGATCACATTCTAAATCAGTCCCCTTTACATCTAACACATCTGCAAAATTCAAGAATCGCATGTTGCGCTTAGACAATTTAATTATTTGTTCCCTATTCCAAGTTTTACCACACTTCTGACATTTATAGTCGTCTCTCTTGAAAACGGCTAATCTTACGCCGATCCACGTGCAATGCAGAAAATGCCATCTGGCAAATTCGTTTGCATGGGACCTACAGCAAAAGTACCTGAATGGGAATTTTGTTTGCTTATTACATTTAGCGACTCTACAAAATATATTCCCTCGATCGTCTAATTTATTAAAAAAGTTCGGGGGAATGTAAAGTTCTCTCCGATTCATAACTATAAGTACCTTTATTGCAGTTTGGATATATTATTTTGGGTCGCATAATTTTCCTAAATTCTCACACGTTCCATACATTTTCACAGCCTTAAGGATCGTGTTTACTGAAATGAAATAGACACTCCAAGCTACTACTTCTGCAACAAGATATGCTTGGTATGCCTCGAGATATCCTAATTCCAATTGATGGAAATGGATATAAGTTTTGGTAACGATGAATACACATTCAGAAGCCGAAAATGCTGTAAACAATTTTCTTATATCAAGTAACAGCTTGCATGAATCCAAGATTCTACTATGGGGATCGACATAACGATCCTTGTTATCCCTATAGAAAAGATACGCAAATATCGGAAGATAGGAAGCGTAACCTAGAACAAGTGTATAAATGGAATTCTCAATACTGCTCCCAGGACCAGCATATATTGAATAGAGTTCCGTAAAAGACATTCCTATCACAAATGATACGAGCCCACTGACAGCAATGGACCTATTAAGTAAGAGAATATTTCTGTATTTTTTGAAGAATTGTATGACTATCTTCTTCATTCATCCTCGTTCAAAAAATATGATTAGCAATGAGTCACCAAAAGACCTTGCAACAAAGGAAACCAGCAAGCTTTTTGATATTTGTGAAGTGGATTGGAGTCACTAAAAATTAACTGTCGTTAATTGTTTCCTTTTATCCCATTTGCAACCAAAACAGAGTAACAACCAAGTCCGCAACGTTCACAGATTGGTTTCATTCCATTCTTGGTGTCAGCACTGCCTATACAACATGGCTGTTTTACTCTACCTAAATGATCTAGGGAAAGAATCGCCCAGGAAGGACACTCTACCGGGATAGTTCCAGTACCGCCCCAGTTACCCTTCATCAATTCTAACTGCTTTTGACTATTGATCACGAAATTAGGATACCTGTCTCTCAGTTCAATGAGCTTATCGACCATGCGGGTACGCTCCGGTCCAAAGGGTACCCATAAAGGATCATTCATTGTAAATGGTGTGTGAAATTGAAAACCTACCTTATTTACTATACCATCCCACTCTTTGATAAGGTCCTCTACGCATGAATGGTTTAGTGAGTTGATGGTCATCGTGATCCAAATATCTTTCCATGCTGGCTTGCTTTGATTAGGAGGCCCATTGATATAGTCAAGTATATTTTGCTTAGTTTTTGCGTAGGTTCCCTTACCTCTAATGCTGTCATGTATATGTTCAGTACCATCTATTGAAACCCAATAGAAATACAAATTCTTGTATCTTTTTAATGGAAAAGTAGCATTGGTTACCACACAAACCCGCCTAGGCATTTCCTTGCAGAACACTTCAATAATATCGGGTCTGAGGGTGGGTTCTCCGCCAACCAAAGTTACAATAAAAGTATTGTGTTTCTTGAATGTGTTCTTTATTATCTTTCTCCATTCTTCGGAAGTAAGCCCATCCTGTTCGTTACTTTTTCTATTCAACCACCAGTAGCAGTGTGTACAATGCAGATTGCAGACGTTTATGATGTCTGCGGAACCGTACATGAAAGGTTTACTATGAAAGAACTTTATTCCAATAATCTTGTTGAAGATGCTAAAATAAAAGGGCATCTCCCTTATTAGATCTGTAATTCCTCTCCCATAAATAAGATCAGTCATACCCCGCCTATTAGGTATGTAAATACCAAGTATAAATACACTATAGTCCTGGTATCTACAGAGTTGACTCTGACTCGCTATGATTTAATGAATGTATCCGTTTTAGAACCTTCATAGCGACGTATTAGACGTGAAGTTAGGTTTGAAGAAGATGCAGGTTCAACTATGAATCAATGTTCCATGCTCTTGTTCAATGACTAGAATATTCTAGAATAAGTGACATTTAGAATGATGGCCTCCAATCAATAAACAATTTTAAACATTAATTAGACATCCCATCGGCAGGATCGATTACGTCCTAATTTAAAGCCATCATATTTATGCACGGCTGAGCATGATTAACGCAGAGCAATGTTTAATTCAAAATGCATATTCTGCAGAATCATATTAGGAAAGCTGCCTTCAAATATCATAGCTGTGGACGAAAAGGCAATTGCATTACTAGATGCTTTTCCACTTGCAAAAGGCCATACACTTGTTATTCCCAAGTTGCATTTTGCAAAGGTTCAGGATATGCCAGATGACTATGAATCAGCCATATTTCACCTCATGCACAGGTTGGTTGACCCTATTGAAAAGGCAACGCATGTAGACTCTTCGATTATCGCAATTCACAATGGGAAGGGAGCCGGCCAGGAAATTGAACATGTACATATTCATATCGTTCCTCGAACAGCCCAGGATGGGGCAGGGCCAATTCATTCCATGTTTGTAAAAAGACCAGTAATTTCGTCAACAGATTTGAAGCAACTGGCCATCGAGATAAGAAAGGAATTGTAGCCAATTTCTTCACTCTGTCACAAGGAAGGTTTCCCTAGACTATGAATTTCAGAACTCAACTTATTGATCCATTGGAATTCAGGGCCGGACTGAAATCTCAAATATAATAATTGATTTATTTGGGCCGGCCAAAAAGGTGCATCGTCTTTTTTTAATTTGCGTATTTTGGCAATCGGCGCAATAAAATCTGTTGATTAGTCGATATCGATAATCCAAAAGATAAAAAACGAATAACGTGGAAATTACATCGGAGAAATCATCTGTTTTGAGGTGTGCTTGTTGCGGTGGCGAGATGGGCTTAAAAAGTGAATCAAAAGTGGCTCTAGTGTACGAATGCAAAGAATGCAGACTGAGTGATACAAGAATGAAATCTGAAGAACAGACGGGGACACGAAGCTAGAATCCCCTCATTCCTAATTTTATATACATTTGACTGCCTCCAAAGCAATCCGTCATTGAAGGTACTCGACATATGCCAGGTTTCGCTGCCTTATAGCAGAATCCCAATATTTATTTAGATGTATTCCAGCATTTAAAACGACGAAGTGCAAACTAAATGTTGAAAAATAAAGTAGCGCTGATTACTGGGGCAAGTAGTGGGATAGGCTATGCTACTTCTGTTGCTTTATCAAAGGCCGGCGCACATGTCGCAGCTGGTGCTAGGAGGGTGGAAAAGTTGAAGGACCTAGAGAAAGAAATAAACGAATCACGAGGAGCTGAAGTCCTTATTCAATCTCTTGACGTTACCAACATAGCGAATTGTAACTCGTTTGTCGATGCTGCCGTCAAGAAATGGGGCACCGTTGACATATTAGTTAATAACGCGGGCCTAATGCCATTAAGCTTTTTCAAAAATAGCAAGGTCGATGAATGGGAACGAATGATTGATGTAAATTTTAAGGGCGTGCTTTACTGCACTTCGGCAGTAATACCACATATGTTAAAGAAAGAGTCAGGACACATTGTAAACATGTCTTCCGTGGCTGGGAGACTAGTCTTTGCTGGTGGAACAGTTTATTGTGCTACTAAGCACGCAGTCACTGCTTTTAGTGAGGGCCTAAGAATCGAATTCAGTCCGAGGTCTAAGATAAGAGTGACATGCATCGAGCCGGGAGCAGTATCAACGGAGCTTCTCGAAACAATAACCGACGAGTCTATGACCCGCTTTGTTGAGGCATCAAAAAAAATGGAATCCTTGCAAGCACAAGATATAGCAGACGCAATAATGTACGCAGTACAGGCTCCTTCGCACGTTAATGTTAATGAGATATTGATAAGGCCTACACAGCAAGTTATTTGAAAGTGAAAAAAGCAGATTGATTTTATTGCTGACCCCATAAGCCAATCAATTTGTCTTATGTTTGTGGTAAGGGTTAAGATCACAAATAAGCTTCAGGATTGAATTGATAAGTTGAACTCAGAACTTGTGTGGACCGGGTTCAGTTTTTGCAGTCAATGCTACAGGTCCAGCGGTGTTGTACGTGAGATAGGAAACCAGCATTTCTTTGCCAGATCCCATCCTATCTTCATCGCCAGTAACGTAGGTACGAAGCCTAATGCAACATATCGGACCATTTCAAATGAATTCATATACATTCAATATAGTTCGGTCCTTGATTGATTAATTCTCCTCATACTGCTGTATTAAATCTAAACACTGGTACTTGTCAAGTATTTTTCTGCCCGATCCAACTTTGCTTATTATTGGAGAAGCTAAAGCATAGACTTAAGTGGGTATAATGAGAGTATCTGATCAATATGGGAAAAGAAGAATTTTCATGCCCGTACTGTCAATCTAAATTCGAAAACAAGCAAGATTTATCCAAGCACATTGATAGAATACATACTGGTTCAGGATTGCTAGAAGGCGACGTGGGGAAATGGTAATTGTTTCGCTCCTTTATCAAAGAAGGGGACGGCAGATTGGACAGCATAGAATTATGCAGACTAAGCAGAATTATAATTAGTCCACTTAGCTGAATATAACACCGAAGTATAGAAATAAATTAATATCATATACTGGTAATCAGGAGTCACAAATCCTCTTAAAGTGGGATAACTTAAGCTCAATTTACCGAATGAAATAACTCCAAACCCCGACAGAGTTGCGATGGTCACGTTTCAACAGCGTGACCATAACTTTGTCGAAAAGCTGATGCTCATCACAATTTTCGGCAGAGCAATTGTTATTCAAGGCGAGCCCTGACACAGAAAGAAATTACTGCTCCCATTAATTTTTATGATCACTTCATACAAATTGGCATTAAGTCAGAATGAATGCGCAGAAGACCCTATTGATCCCCCTCTAATTCTTTTGATATTCTTTCTAGAGCTTCCTCAGTCCCTTTATGAATATGATTTCTAACAATCGCAGAAAATAATTTATAGAAACCAGATAGTTCAATTTCCCAATTTACTGTTATTGATGTGGCATCACTATCCATAGATGTGAGTGTTAAGGTCTTTGTCCCTTTAAAAGTACCACTCAGTATTTCTGTATTAATCCCCTTTTTAGGATCCAATTGCACAATCTCTCTACAAGTGGAATTCTTAAATGCAATGACCACATCTCTCTCGATACTATTACCTCTCTTACTAATATTTCTAATAGACTTGATGCCGTGCCAAAACTCAGGTTCTCTATCCAAATCTCCTACAATGTCCCATACTTTATCGAGAGGTGCGGTAAGTTTCTTGCTTAGCATTAGGGTTGGCAATAATAAGGTGGTTCAAATATCATCCCTTAAATAGTTTCAGCAGACGACACATAGTGGGTTGATAATTAATGCAGGTAAATAACAAAATTGGTCACAGATAGAATGCCTACATGGCGTTCTACTCTAATTGTTATGTTATTCAATTGCGAATTTAATATAATTCAACTGCAAGCGGCAGTGCCCTCAACTAGATTTTTTTCTAATGATGCTGATCAAATCTTCAACCGCAAAGACAGAATGATTTATTACGCGACACAGTATTGAGAGTATGCTAATCCGATTTCGTCTACTATATTCCTATAACCCCCAGCTGATTTTATTGAAAACATTTACTCTTATAAAGGGAGCTTCTCCTTCTTTCCACGGATCTTTTCTCACCCATTCAAACCTTGTATCAAATATCTTATACAACCTCTTAAATTCGACCCCTTTTTCAATGATAACCGCTTTGCCTCGTAGTACTATAGCCTTGTTCTCTCCAGAGGGATCGTAGACATCAACAACTACCGAAACATTCTTGTTGACTTCCAAATTTTTATATTTTCTTGTCTCATAATCTGTTGCGAAAGCAATAGTACCTTTGTTATAAATGTACGTAACTGGTACAACATGCGGTATGTTATTATGACAAGTGGCTACCCTGCATACTTCATTTTCCAACAGAAATTCACGCTCTTTTTGAGTTATTCTCACTTTGTTCCGGTTACTAACATTATTATTCATCTCCCAATTACCACATATTTATGCCGATTAAACTATATAATGGAATTACAGAGCTTTCGAGGAAGCCGGATTATTGTATGAATTAAAACCTGCACGTCAGAACATCTAGAATTGATATCCATTAGTAGTTCTATCAGAGATTATATTTGCACAGGAATTGACTTTCAGAATCCGTTAGAGTTGCTTGATGGTCCAAATAGTCTCCCCCCTCAAAAGAGAGGTGTCAGTCCAGCCACTCAGTTTGATCTTAGATTCAGTAACGACGATCTGATAGGTAGCCTCATTATGACACTCTCTTAACATGATTCGCAGAAGTTAAAAAATATCATCATGTTTATTTAGTGATTAGAGCTGCACGTTCAATGAGATACTTTAGGAAATCACTATCATTTTTCAAAAAATATGAGCCGGATTTAAAACCTAATCTGGTTGCAAGACGAATTCGTGCTGATGCATCACCAATCGGCTTATGACTATCATACTCATCCAGCGATTGTAACGCATGATCTCGAGCCTCTATCAAATTTCGTTTATTATTAGAGAATAGTACGAAGCAAGCACCTTTTCCAGATTTAATGCCGGCATGACTTATTGCCTTGGATATTTGAGTAGTACATGATATACGTAATAATAAGTCAAGCTCCGGCCTTTTAGCAACCAGAATTCCTCTCTTAAGAGCTTCCAACGTGATTTTTAGAGCTTCGACTACATGCTGTAACCCAAAAATGGCTTCGGTATTAAATCCTTGTATATAAACGCCCTCAAAACGGTGGCGTGTGAGTTCCACTAATTTAGTTCCTTTCACTCCATCTAATTTATCGCAACAAAAGATCGAAGCGTAAAAATTTGATAATTTAAACTCAAAACAAAAGTTGCATCGATTCAATTATTCCTCATCAAAGTTCGTGGGTAGTAATATGAACTGGAAGTAATCCCCTTAAGTTCGGAATTCAAGGTGCTCTATAATTTTCCTGTGGTCAAACATTATCTTACGTTTCCACTGCCGCCATGAACTATGCTCACGACGGTTACCTCGTCTCCCGCTTTAGCTGATGCTTCTCTCCCACCCAGTAGTGAACAATCTACTCCATTTACGGCGACTATAATATTGTCGAAGTTGAGTTTGGATGGCTCGGCTGCGTTCTTCCTCAGCAAGTCCATTACGTATGACACCTTGACCACGGGTTCAGCGATAAACATCGAGTCCTCTCCAATCAATTTCTTGACGCCACCCAAAAGTCGAACTTTAATCAATGTTCTCCTGTATTTGTCTCCTTCTCTTCAGAAACCTGTTCCTCGGTCTCAATATCCGAGTCCATATCAGATTCAAGGATCTTCTCTTGGACCTTCTGTTTCCGGAGGTACGACGTTATATATCCTGCGACTCTGTTCCGAAGGACTTTAGATTTTGTAATTGCAATCTCCTGTAGTGCTTTCTTGTTCTTTTCAAAATCAGATCCAAAACGATCCGGATATCTTTCCAACACTATTGTAGATATTCTCTTTACGCGATCCATACTATAGTCAGCAGCGTGTTTAATTAATCGTTAGACTATTTTAGCCTATCTCGGATCCCTTAACGCTAGAAATACAGACTGGTGTAAGAAATGTTAAATTGCAGCCGAAGATTCGTCTAGCTCTACATAAGAGTGGGACTTTGATACCTCCGTTTTCCTCTCAAATCACTGTTCTAAATGTTAATTGCCCTTAATACTAGGCGCTGGTGCTTTCGCTTTGATCCTTCTAGTAGACTTCTCTCTTTCTAGCTCATAATTAATTTTTGTAAGTACATACTGACTCAACGACCGAGCCAAGTCACTTTTCTCATTAAGTTTATAGTTCTTGCCCTCCCCTTTCTTTTTGATTTCTTCTAGAAGCCCCTTCTCAGTCAATACTGGGATTACTTTTCGCAAAATGTCTATTTGAATATGTATGCATTGACTAATCTCGTCCAAAGTGTAGTCGAATGGTTCATTGATTATCAGAAAATCCAAAATCCTCGCTATAGCATTCCCAAATATATCTTCTAGTGGTCGAGTGCCCGCGTTACTGCTTGCAGCGTATTCCAACTTGCGTATGAAAACTAAAGAAGTCAATTATTTAAACTTGAGCGAAGTATTCCCACCTTGCGAATAACACATTTGGTTTCATAATTTATGATTAATTTGATTAATTTAAATAACAGTATATGAATTTTTAGCTATATCGCATGCTAGCTATCCAAGAATGGCAAAAATGGATACTGAGGCAGTTAATCTGTGGGGGCATTCACAGAAGTGTTTCTGAAAATCTGTTATTTAGGGAAGCCGGGAGACATTTTGACCCTAACTTTCAAATCGCTTTACGCTCCCTCATTGACGAAGGTGTAATTATGGTTCTTGAATCACATCGTCAAAAGAGGTATCTAGTGAATTTCGAGATGATAGAGGTTGCACAAAGTGTACTCAACTCACACTCCAAATCAGACCGAATCAAAGTAATTCAGCCCTTTATGCCTGAACCAGAAGGCTTCGTCTACTGGTTCGATAACCATCAGGAAGAAAAAAAGCATCGTCGACAAAATATTTACCGATTTTACACAAGCAAGACAGACAGAATGGAATTCGCGGCGCAGCTGGTAACTCAATCAATGTCACGTTCGAGGACGCTATATATGGGTTCTCTCAATAATTCTACCTCTTACATTTATAGGATATGGAAAGCAGCGTTAGGATTGTCGGATGAAAGTGAGGATGGAACCTTCATCCTCCAGGATCTTCAGGACAGGGAACGAGTAGCATGTGGAAACAATCGACAAAGAGGCAAGATTGGGATCGCCATTTTCAAGAAACTTGGATACATACAGGAGATAGGTACTAAAGGCAACTCGACAAGGTTCAAAATTAGTGGGAGAAAACCGTTCTCGGTAACGCTAGATGAAATTTTCACATATTCTTCTTAATAAAGCTAGAGCCAGTAACAAATTCTACAAACGTTACATATAATTAAAGAGGTCGTCAAGATGGTCGAGAAATCAGAGAAGAATCGCTCAAGACCGGTCGACGTGATAAGCAGTACAACGATTTATTCAGGCAATATTTCGTTAAGAGTTGACAGGTTCACCTTAAAAGATAAGGTTATTGAAAAGGAAATAGTTGAACATAGTCCTTCGGTTGGGATGATTCCTATAGACGATGATTCGTACGTTTATCTTGTTAAGCAGTACAGGCATGCAACTGGTAAATATTTGCTTGAGATACCCGCTGGGAAAATTGAAAAAGGGGAATCTCCAGAAATGGCGGCATGTCGAGAGCTATCAGAAGAAATAGGTTATGTGGGGAAATTCTCCCCTTTGACAACTTTTTACCTCGCTCCCGGTTATGACACGGAGCAAATGCATCTCTTTGTATGTACTGACTTGAAAAAAGTGCCGCGGGGAAGGCTCGATGACGACGAGAATATCTCTATCATAAAAATGGAGATTGGTACCGCGATTCGCAAATGCCTTAGCGGAGAGATTCAAGATTGCAAAACTGTCGCAGGCCTCTTAGCCTATCTCGAGCATCTTAGGTCACTTCAGGATTGATTGAGGTCAAAAGGGCATCGATTGACCAAAATGGCAATCAACGCGGTTATCTGTCATCTCTTAAGATCATTTTTTCTTTTCAAAGATGCTATTGATCACGCTAGCCAATTTGATGTCATGCTCGCTAATGTTGCCAACGGCATGAGTCATTAGGTCAATTGTAACTGTATTATACACATTAAACCACTCTGGATGATGGTCCATCTTTTCAGCATGAATAGCTACCTCTGTCATAAAAGTAAATGCCTCGATGAAATTCTTGAACTTGAAGGATCGATGAAGCTTGGATTCCTTTACAGTCCAATCCTTCAAACTGGAAATTGCCGACTCTATCTCGCTCTCCGAAAGTTTACGGTACCTGTTTTGCTCACTATTTGACATGATATTAAGTTATATTTTCATACTATTAGGGGTTTTTCTTTCTCTGTTGACCACCATCTTCCACCTTCATTGACAAACAAATACAAGTGAATGATTTTAATAGTTTTTTGGACCCGTAAAGATAGTTATGGAGTCTTTTTCCAAAAATGGCCTCTATGAAATGGGGAGTTGCGCATTAGAGCTAATATTATATCCGGCTGAACCCCACATAGATACCTGTGAAATTCGTAGACGATGACGGTTCCATCATAGTACCAAAGTCTGTCAGACCTATAATCGAAATCCCCGCGACATCACTTGGTAGCAGATATGGAGCCATAAGGCAATTCAGGAATGGAAAGCTTCACATAAGAGAATATGGTAGCTACTATTCAGTTCATTCAGACAGCATAGACCCACTAGATGATCCTCTTGGTCATCTCATCGTTGATGCTCCAGAATACTTAGTTGGTATTCTCTCAGGAATCTCAGTATATTCAGCTTTAAAAGATGGGTCAGTCAACCGATCGAAAAATAACAGGACAACTCCAAATTCTCCTTCCAGAATCTGCGATAAGACTGGACCGTCACCCTACATTGGAGCAATAATTGCTGCCTGTGCTAGCTATGCTCTCACTAGGTCTTTAAAAAAGCTGGCCAAGAGGCGAGGATAAATTGGAAAAGGTAGAGCATTTAGATAACCACGATTCTGCTGAGCCAATTACAACAAAGGAAGCAATCTCAAATACAATGGAAACAGCCCCGCGAGTTTCGAAATTTTATCTTGTGAAGGTACTGATTAAGTTAATCCCTGTACTAATTCATCTCAGAAGGGACCGCCGGGAGTGGGTCAAGCGAGAGGGCAGGAATATAGACACAAAGAAGTATGTTAAACACGCGGAGAAGACTCTTGCCACGTTTATTGCGCTGGGTCCTTCATACATCAAGTTGGGCCAATGGCTATCAACCAGAACCGATGTGCTTCCTCAACCCTATCTAGAGGTCCTAGCAAAGCTTCAAGATGATGTCCCCCCTTCTGATTTTTCATCGGTTCAGGAGACTCTAGAAAATGAAATAGGAAAAATTGATCATATCTTCGACCGCTTTGACACAAAGGCCAAATCTGGAGCTAGTCTCGGGCAGGTCTATCTGGCTCGCTATAAGGGTCGAGATATAATCATTAAGGCATCGCGACCGAACATAGAGAAGATAGTCTCAAGGGACATTCTAGTTCTCAAGTCAATACTTCCCTTAGCAACCCGCTTCATAGATCCCAATTTAAGGTATTCTGTTGAAGCGATGTTTTCGCAATTTATCGAAACCATTAGTGAAGAGATGGATTATAGAACCGAAGCAAGAAATCTTAAGATGATTCGAAGAAATTTGAGCCATGACCCAACGGTACTAATTCCAGAGCTTATCCCAGAGATAACATCCAAACACGTTCTCTCTATGGAGTACATCCCCGGCATAAAGATAACAGATATTGCCTCTTTGGAATCAATGGGTTTGGATAGGGAAAGGATCGTTTTTAAGGTGCATCGCATATTCTTCAAAATGCTCCTCAAAGACAGCATTTTTCACGCTGATCCTCATCCGGGAAACATTTCTGTGACATCTGATGGCAAGATCATTCTCTATGACTTTGGAATGGTGGGAAGAATCGACGATAATACACGCTTGAAACTAGTAAGGTTGTACCTTGGCTTGATTGAAAAAGACCCTGTGCGTGCGGTGAATGTGTTAATTGACCTAGGCACATTGGAACCCTCTGTCAACAGGTACATAGTTGAAAAGGCATTGGAATTTAGCATCAAGTCTCTTCATGGTCAACAAGTAGACAAGATGGAAGTTAAGGCTCTCATTGACCTTACCAATAAGACGATGAGCAAATTTCCATTTAGGCTTCCAAAGAATCTGGCACTCTATATGCGGATGAGCTCCATTCTTGAAGGAATATATCACCATCATAAGGTTAGATTCCAGTTCGTTAAGGTCTTGGCAGATATACTGGCTGAAGAGGGATTGCTAAGAGAAGCGTACGTAGAGGAAACTAAGGACTATTTCAGGAGGCTTGTAAAAGGAATGGAGAGTAGTATTGGCCTGGCACCAATTTTGAGATCCTATATGGAAGTAGATCTACGCACTAAGGAGATGTCGTCACGAAGACAATGGATGACTTCAGTTAGCATTATCGGTTCAGGATTATTCATTGGATCAGCAATATTCATTCAATATAATTTGTTCTTGGGATTGGCAGGCTTGGTAGCTTCTGCGGGAACGTTCGCAGCGACCTTTGCCATTGCCAGAAGAAGGCGCTAGTCTCCTAATTTACTTATGAAATAGGGATTGTGTTGTATCTGGGAATGGGTATCCGCAGGGTAACGACACCGTCAATATATGTTGCAGAACCCAGTACCTGGTCCTCCTCGGTAACCTTGATAGGTAACGGAACCTTTTTGTCGATCTGTAGCGGTCTCTGCCGGATGTAAACTGTACCCATAATTTTATTTTCCTCCCTCTGCCTTTTTGCAATTATAGAGAGGACATTATCTAATATTCTCAACGAGATGTCTTGTTTTGAAAATCCAGGAAGGTCAATCAAAACCACCAGGTCGGACCCATCCTCGTACATATCTAGTGCAGGCATTACGAATTCGAAGAATTCTCTAGACCTATTTCCAAGCTCTCTCATCAATTCTTTAGCCATATATTGCCCAAATCCCATAATATATGTAATTAGATCCTATTGTTATAAATCCTTTCGCGAAAAATGTGAGGTCCTTAGATTGCTTTAGTTGGTTTAGGGAGAACTACTTAAGGCACAAACTATTAATTCATAAACTCAAAATTGATCATGTCTTGGATAGACGTGATCTTTTTTCGTACATAGATTCTAAAAAAGAGGAGATGATAGCTGACCTGCAGTCACTTATTAGGCAGCGCAGTGTTTCAGCTAGAAAGCAAGGGCTGGAACAATGTGCGGCTGTCGTCGCAGGGATAATGATAAAAGCCGGTATCAACGCAAAGATTCTCAATCTAGTCAAGGACAGTGACCATGACGACCCGAGCAGTACAGCGCCCCCTATTGTTTATGGGGAGGTGAAAACGAAGAGAAAGACAAACGGCCCCGCTAGAACACTAATGTTTTATAATCATTACGACGTACAACCTGAAGATCCCATTGAACTTTGGGACCATGACCCTTACGCAGGAATAATTGAAGGAGATTATATTTACGGCAGAGGCTCATCTGATGACAAAGGAGAACTAATTACTCGTATCAAAGCGGTCGAACATTATATTAAGCTGTTTGGTGACGTTCCGTGTAACATCAAATTTCTCGTAGAAGGAGAAGAGGAGACAGGGAGTATTCACCTTGGACAATATTTGGCAAGGTATCACAACGAATTCGCATGCGACGGGGTCATCTGGGAGTTTGGCTACATCAACGAACAAAATATTCCAATAATAACTCTGGGGATGAAGGGCCTGCTATTTGTAGAGCTAACTGCAATCGGCCCCAATCGTGATGCTCATTCAAGCCTTGCAGTCCTGATTGAAAATCCTGCCTGGAGATTGATCAGAGCGTTGAGCAAGCTCACCGATAGCACAGGCAAGATACTAGTTACTGATTGGTACAAGGAAGTTAGAGATCTTAAAGAGAGGGAAAAAGCCTTTTTGCAAACAGATAGCTTTGATGAGATTCGATTCAAGACAGAATACGGTATTCATTCGTTCTTGAACAATGTTCAAGGCATAGATATACAGAAGGCAATGGTCTCAATGCCTACTTGCAATATTGCTGGAATGGTCTCCGGATATACGGGAGAAGGTGCGAAGACTATTATTCCCTCCACAGCGACTGTTAAAATCGATTTTCGACTCGTGCCAGATATGGATCCCCTTATCCAAATTGAACGACTCAAAAAGTACCTTGCCGCAAATGGATTTGATGAAAGATCCCTAAGTGTTCGATTCTTGCACGGAGAAGCAGCCTCAAGAACTAACGTCAACGATCCCTTTGTCGCAGTTGTAAGTGAGTCTGCCCGCGAGGTATACGGGGACGCTAAAATAAGCGTTTCATCTCCAGCTACGGGACCAATGGATTCCTTTTCAAAGAACCTTAAAGTGCCATGCATCTCCATAGGTAGCACTTTTATATATTCAAAAATGCATTCGCCAAACGAATTTGCTCGAAGTGATCTGCTTCTTAAAACCACGAAATGCATGTGTGCGATCATGGATAGGTTTGTAAGCCAGGATACTATGAGACAGGATCGCTCACAATAGCCCTTATCCAGACACCATTGTAAGCGTGCACCGTCTCTGACCAATATATCTTATAAAAAACTGATCTAAAATTAGCCTATTGAAAGCGCAAGCTTCTTATTCAATATAATAAATTCCAACTCTAATGTCTACAATAAAAATAGCAGTGGTATTGAGCGTTTTCTCTGTACTCACTGTTGGTTCGTCAATGGGGGATACTCTTGTGTATGCCCAAGGTGCGAGCGTTTCGATAGTGCCTAACGCATCTACTTTAGGAGACAAGGCTTATTCTCCTAATCCTGCTGAAATAAAGGCAGGAGAAACAGTAACATGGACAAATGATGATAGTCAGATCCATACCGCTACTTCAGGTACGGTGGGTGCTGAAGACTCTGGAACGGTTTTTGATTCAAGTATACTATCTCCAAAAGCAACCTTCGACTTCAAGTTTGACCAAGCTGGTGAATACGACTATTACTGTACATTGCATCCCCAGATGGTAGGAAAGGTAGTAGTTTCCTAAAATCCCTTATTTTTATTTGAAAATGAACCTGGGACTACCAGATATTTAGTATTAGATGACGGTCTAACTTCTAGCTACTAGAAATTTCACTTCAATGCCCGCATCATGGACCGGAAAGCCAGATTAAACATGAATTAGAATTAGAGGTGGCTTAAACGGATCACCTGCAATGTTCTTCGTTAATAATGGTATGGAAAACAACCTCACCAAATGTCCATTATTATTTCACCATAAAGTTACCTTAACTTGAGTGTTGTTTTAATCGCACTTAGTTCTCAAAAAACTCAGGGTCCTTCACGCGTATGCATATATCAATTTAAATACGTAATCGAGGTTTTGATAAAAAGGGAATGATCGAATATGACTTCCTCTATGAATTCTCAAAAAAGATATTGAACCTTCATCCGTCGGTGCGATGGATGGGAATAGCCAATAAATTTGGAGTCCTTCTGAATGCCGAGCACCGAGAAGGTCTAGAACAGCTCATGACTGACGAGGAGAACGAAGAATATGCTGCATTAACTGTGACTAGACATAAGACTCGTGTTAAGTTCCAGCCAAAAATAGGTGATCTCACATATGCTGTTGGAAAGTACGAAAAAGTTATCCGTGCCACAATTAGAATTAACGAAGACTACTTCCTACTTCTTACATTGGACGTAGACGCTAAGGATTATGATTCCATTTTGGTAAACAAGGTGATTCCCTTAGTGGAAAAAAGAAGGAGCGAGTTTGTAGATAAGGACACCAGTGAAGAAAGCGAGAAGACCAATTCTACCTGATGTCAATGTATACTCGGGCACTCTCATCGCCAGTCATTTTGGATGCCAACTGTCATACGAGCAGCATATATTTTATTGATGGTAATTCATATCCTCTCACACTTGACAAGGAATTCGATTTCGACGGCGCTTCCAAGAGGCAATGAGCAGACGCCGATCGCTGAACGGCTATGTTTTCCAAGATCGCCAAAAATGTTTGCTAGGATATCCGAGGCCGCGTTAACTACCTTGGGTTGATCTGTGAAGGTGGGATCTGAATTGATGTACCCAGAGACTCGGATGATTCTTCTTACTCTGTCCAGAGTTCCTAATGCAGCTTTGATGTGTGAAAGAGCGTTAAGGGTGCAAACTCGTGCCGCATCTTGAGCAGTCTCGATTTTCACAATGCTAGCTACTTTACCTCTAAATATTTCAGGAACTGTGCCCGACTGTAAGGGGATCTGTCCCGACACGTAGACCAATTCTCCCTCAGTCACGACTGCTACGTATGACCCTGCTGGTTTTGGTGGCGTAGGCAGCTCTAGACCCAATTCCGCAATTCTTTCCTCAATCATTCTAGTCTCATCTTTACGGAGGATTTCATATTAATCAATTGGGTGAGGATACTTTCGGCCGGTACACAAATGTAGCGTGGATGATCTCTGCTGTACATTTAAAAATGGTTGATATTTAACGCTCTTCAGGGGCTATCGTCTAGCTTGGTCTAGGATACCATCTTGAGATCAAGGTATACGCCTGGGGCGCTGGCGGTCGTGGGTTCGAATCCCACTGGCCCCATATAGTATAGGGGGTCAGTTAATTCAAGATGCAACAGTTTGAGAGTAAATGGTTGGCTGAGACCATGAAAATCAGTTAACTACACGAGATCCCACAATTTGTGCGTGAATAGTTCAAAAAAGGGAAGAAATGCTGCACATAGACTGGATGGGAAAGGAATTAGAGATAATCTGTGATTTTTCTATTCGTAGTATCCTTTATTAGATTTGCTAATTGCTTTTTTTCGGATAAAATAGGGTCAATTTCAATCAACTTTCTTAAAAATTCTGCTTCCTCTATTGACAAGCTACTTTCATCGTAACCATTCTGCTTTATGTCATCATCATTTTCCTCATAACAAAACAATTGACTATAAGCTAGCTTCAGATTTATCCTTTCAATGTACGAAAGAGATTGGTATATCTTGGT
>OCZV010000041.1_pt1 | contig 45483 bp, 46 predicted proteins | sample 1539051 | NCBI WGS metagenome assembly OCZV01 (sample SAMEA3113581, study PRJEB22503) | soil metagenome
GCTGGTGCTTGCCAATTGGCTGATTATTTTTTGGAAAGTCTGGATCTATTGGCATGTTGATATACCTACGTAAGATACATTACTAATATGCGTATGCGTTACATGCACAGAGCGGCAGCTTCTACTACTACTTTCGTTTTGATTCAGGTATATATTGATGGATGATCCCTATCCAACATAGCTTAATGTCTGAAAGCGCGATCTTTAAGAACAAATCTAAATTGTCTCCACGCTACTTACCAGAAGAGCTGCCGCATCGCCAAGCGCAGATTCAGCAAATAGTGCATGTATTTTCGGACGCTCCGGGGGATCCTGACCATTTTCCCCTTACTGTTTTACAGGTAATAGGTGCTGCAGGCATCGGCAAGACTTCGACTGTCCTTAGATCCTCTAAGATCCTAGAGGAGGTGTTTGAAAAAAGGAGACTGACATTTAAGAGTGTATACATTAATATGAAGTTGCAGGGAGGGAACAAATTTGCAATATATAGATTCCTGCTTGAGCGCATTGCACCAGAGCTGCCAGCCCAAGGGCTCAGCGCTGAAGAGATGCTGCGCTACCTTTTACAATATTTGAGACAAAACGGTCAGTATGCTTTGATCATCATAGACGAAATCGATTACTTGGTAAAGACTAGCAAAGACATAGGTATCATTTACGATCTGACACGCTTGAATGAGTATGAGCTTGACAAGCCCTGCCATGTTAAGGGAGTAATATTCATCGCTAGAAGCATGGAATTTTATAGTAAACTTGATGCAGCAGAGCTGAGCACACTTGGGAGGGTTCCAATAGAATTTCATCCATATACAATGCAGCAAGTCAGCGACATACTCGAGAGTAGGGCTGCCGAAGCATTCAATCCAAAGGCAATAGGTTCAGATGTTATTGACAAAGTTGCTAGCATTACAACATCAGCTGAGGTAAACAGTGACGTAAGGTATGCTCTTGATCTGCTATTGTACTCCGGCAACCTAGCCGAATCCGATGGGTCAGGCAGGGTCATGCTTGATCACGTTCGCAAGGTCCACGGGCAAATCCATCCATCAATAACATCAGAAGAAATCGAGCAACTGTCAAAGAACCATCTCGTAAGCCTGATGGCTCTTGTGCGTGCGCTAAAAAGCAAGAAAAAGCCCTATGTAGGGCTCAAGGACGTACGCCTGTACGCTTCTGAACTTGCAGACCAACTAGGCATGAAAAAGATTGACATTGAAGATTACCTTGACGACCTAAATGCAAGGAAGATGGTGGACATAAAATCACTTAAAGCAATAGGCCTGCATGGCGTATCACTTGCAGAACTGGAACCCGTATTGATGAGAAAGGTCAAAGGTGAAAAGTAGTCTAGTGTCACAAGAGATGAACAGTAAGCAAATTTTAGAGACAGGACTTGGCAGCATTGGTAAGATTAAGATAATAAAAGCTCTCGCTGAAGAGAACAAACTGGCAACAATCTATGTACTTCATAAAAAAACTCATTTGAAGCGCGAAGACATCAAGAATAACATTAGCGACCTCCTAAAGATAGGATGGGTTACCCAGAGTAAATATGCAAGTATAATGTACGGGATAAACAGAGAGAATAAGTACGTTAACGAATTAATAGAGTTCTTTAATGATGTCGGCTACATCGGTCCTCAATGAGAAAATCAAAACTCATAAAGCATGGAGATCTTGAAACTCAAGTGTTCAGATACCAAGTTTGCTCTTCATATGCAATACCGAATTATTATATGGTGTGGTAGTGTTGTTTGTTTGTGAGTTAAATATGTTAAATTAAGGCTTTTATCCTCGCGTTGACAAAATAGAGATAAATCTTTCTAACCATAGAAATTGATATACCTGTCATCCCTGTCCTGATTTTCCGTTGCTTGTAACGATCTAAATAAGGAATCGATTGCTGCGACTTCACTAAGTTTGCCCTTTACCACTTGATTCGCAGCTGCAGAAACATTTAGGTAGCTGAGTCGGTCTGCTATCGACTCGCTTCTTATCCCTCTTTGTTCGCATCGCCATGTAAGAGCCGCAAGCATTCTGTCAATATGGTAATTGAGATGTATTTCCGCAGCTTCATCGTTGTCCACCTCATAAAGGTCAGATATCATAAGGTCTAGACGTGCTTCATCCTCACTGGTAATACCGCCATGAGCAGCGCGTATAGCAGAACGGCCTCTAGGCTTTTTAGAATCACTTTCCTGCATTTTCTAAGAACAAATTAGGTACGACCTTTTATTCTTATTAATCTAGCGCTGACGAACCCGAAAAGGAATAAAAAGGTGACTCGCTAAACGTGGATGTGCAGTCGTGGCCCCAGATTCAACCTAAATTCATTTTCATCACAGGTGGAGTCATGTCTGGTCTAGGTAAGGGTGTGACTACCTCTTCAACAGCAAAACTTCTTCAGCTTGCTGGTTATAAGGTCTCATGTGTGAAAATAGACCCATACGTAAACTATGACGCCGGAACTATGAATCCGGTCGCTCACGGCGAAGTCTTTGTCACAGACGATGGTGGCGAATGCGACATGGATATCGGCAATTATGAGCGCTTTATCGATGTTGCAATGACAAAAGAGCATAACATAACCACTGGCAGGGTCTACATGGATGTCATTAGAGCGGAGCGCGAAGGCAAGTACTTAGGGCAATGTGTTCAGATAATTCCGCATGTTACGGATGCAATAAAGAACGCTGTGTGCAAGATTGCGAATGACGAAAAACTCGACATCTTGGTGGTTGAGTGTGGAGGAACAGTTGGAGACATTGAGAGCTTGCCATTCCTTGAAGCATTCAGACAGATGGAACTGGAGCTAGGTCATTCAAATACCCTTTTCATTCACGTAACATTGGCACCAGTGCTTGATGTTGTGGGTGAGCAAAAGACAAAACCGACCCAGCACAGCGTGCAGGAGCTAAGGAGAATTGGGATTCAGCCAGATATCCTTGCTGTCAGATGCAAGACGCCACTAAGAGATGAGGCCAGGCGCAAGATTTCACTTTTCGCAAGTGTAGAACAAAATTGCGTAATTTCCTGTCACGATGCGCCTTCAATATACAAGGTACCTGAAGTTCTCGAAAACCAGGGTATGCTCAGATCAATAGCAGAGCGACTCGGACTCAAAAGGAGCGCACCTGAATGGGGTAACTGGAAAGGCATAGCAGATTCATTTTCAAAGCATGAGGGTTCGATCAGGATTGCAGTCGTAGGCAAGTACGTGAAGTTGCCAGACAGCTACGTCAGCATTTACCATGCGCTATTGCACGCTGGTGCAAGCATTGCCAAAAAGGTTGACGTGTACTGGATCGACTCTGAAAAATTTGAAGATGGTGGTCAACAGGACCTATCAATGTTGAAAAACTTCCAGGGGATACTGGCACCTGGCGGCTTTGGTATAAGGGGAAGCGAGGGCATCATAAGTGCGGCCAATTTTGCAAGGGCTAACAACATTCCATATCTTGGAATCTGCTTTGGGTTTCAGCTCGCAATTGTTGCATTTGCAAGACATGTCTGCAATTTGAGTGACGCAAATTCTACTGAGCTCGAGCCAAACACAAAGAATCCTGTTGTTGATTTCATGCCCGAACAGCTCGACGTCCACAATATGGGAGGTACAATGCGTCTTGGAAGCCATGAAATAACCATAGTGCCAAAGACATTTGCAGCTGGTATATATCGGTCGACCTCGATAAAGAGGCGACACAGGCACCGCTTTGAGTTTAATCAAAAGTACCTTGATATTGTAACAAAGAATGGCCTTATGATGTCAGCCCATTCTGATGGCGCCAGACGAATGGAAATGCTAGAAATATTGAATCATAAGTTCTTCTTTGCTGTTCAGTATCACGCAGAATTTAACAGCAGACCAGGTAGGCCTGAGCATGCCTTTGAGGCATTTGTAAAGGCTGCTGCAAAATATTAGAATTTTAATTCATATATCCTCTGGCGGGCATCTCGTAGCGAGGTTTTCTTTTTTACGTAACCTTGGTCGATAAGGTGGCTGAGTGAAAGTCGAATGGTGCGCTCGGGAAGCATTGTCCGCGTTGCTAAGTCCTTCTGGCTTAATGATCCTTCATACTCTAGTGTCTTCAATATGAGTTTGGCACTTGGAGGCATCTTTAGCATATCTTCGGCAAGCTTAACTTTCTTTGCCATAAGTGATGCTGCAGAAGAATGACTACCAAGCCTTACAAGCCGTGCTGGAAATGCATGCTTGCTACATTCAAGGGTGTTCTTTATCTGTATCCTGTGGCCCCCATCAAGCACTACTTCGCAGTGGTACCGACTAATGATGTCAGTTATTTCAAGCTCGCTTTCATTTGGAACAATAAGAGGTCTGCGGGTATTGTCAAGTGAGTTTACAGAAACGACCAAAAAAACAAGTGCCTTTTGTAGTACCATGGGTCCGCCGGCCGACATTGAATAAGCAGTGGAACCCGTGGGAGTTGAAATTATGACGCCATCGCTCTTATCATGCCAAATGTCGTTGGCATCTATCCGCAAAACATGCTCCATGAGAGTCGCACTCTTGCTTGGAAAAACCGCTACATCGTTCAGGACAGGGTCAGCCTGCTTGCCGTCTACTTTGACGGCAAGTCGAAAGACCTCCTCGACTGAATAGTTGCCGCGCTTGAGCTGAGATGTTGCAGACTCTAGTTCTCTTGCATCTAACTGAGCAAGGAAGCCCGTCGAGTCAGTCTCGTAGATGCCAAGAACGGGGGGGGAGTCATACTCAATCTTATGGAAGTAATCTAGTATACCTCTGTCGCCTCCAGCGACCATTACCAGATCTACTTCTTTTGTAGTACGATAGTATTCATCATCCTTCATTATCTGGGTCTTGACAGTGAGTGATTCTAGCGTCTTTTTTACTTTGGAAATGAGCGCTCCGTCTCGCATATCGATGCCTGAAAGCGCAACTTTCATTATTATTATACTATATTTTGTTGTTCTGCAGTTGAATTTAAAGCTAAAAAAGACGCTTAAATCCAATGGTATTGTAAAAATAGGATGCAGTCTGTTCGATCTTCGACATGAAGGGAATCTTGGCAAGGCCGGCTTGGCCTGTTTCAAGAGCTGCCTTTACCGCGCCAGCGCCAAAGGAGATCGCCCAAATTGGATCCTTTTCTTTCAGATAGGCGCACAAAAATGAGGCACATAGTATATCTCCTATGCCTGTAGAATCGACCGTATCAATCTCCTGCACGGTCAGCCAGTAATGCGTTTTCTTGTGAAGCAAATGGATAACCCGGTGCTCTGTATAGATTACGAATTCTATACCATTTGACTGCAATGCCTCCATACCGCCCAGTCCTTGCAGGCCACCTGTAAGAGCTGCCATTTCCTGATTGTCGACCTTTATTGCATCTATGCCCGACAGATCTAGTTCTAACCTGTCTTTTAATGTCACATACCCTTGATAATTTACAAGGCGCAAGTATCCTTGGGGATCAAGCATGACAAAATTTTTTCTTCCCCTGTTCTGCTTTATTGCAGCGAACACATCTTGAGGCAATTCGTCTATTACAGGGCTCGCCAACCAGCAGTCGACTTTCATGTTTTGAATGTCCTTGAGACTTATAGGTTTGCACTTGTCACTTAGGAACAGCTGTCTAGAATCGCCTTGAGAATCGATCTGAAATTTAGTGGTCGGCGCATCTACCCTCATGTTGCCATCTAGTATGATGCCATTATTTTGCAGCATATGGAACAATTCTTCTGGGAGATCGTTCCCGACTTTTGTAACTAGGCTAATATCAAACCCAAATCTCCTGCTTGTAATGCCGCAATAGCAAACCGGTCCACCAAGGCTTACTGTGACCCTGCCATCAGTGCTTTTTATCGTGTCAATTACAATATGTGAGGCGATAGCTATTCTCAAGGTGGTTCAGCTGTACACGATGTTCTTTAACGTTCTAATAAAAGGGCTTGTCTGCGCAGCCCATGACCGAGGATTGGGATGGCGGCGTAGGCTTGCGCTTGGGCCCTTTTCATCTGTGTCTTTATCTACCAGAGCTATAAGGATTGTGGTTGATTCTGTTAAGATACTTTTGTATAGTATTTTTCTGTAGAGCGAGAAGACTTCAGACTTTCCTGACAGATCCCTAATACTTTTGTCATGCACAACACAAATTTTTACTTTCCATGCACGATAAGAGCTTTTTGCGAATTTATCTACGGTGAATCGGCAAAAGCAATGTGCAGTTAATTTCAAACACAAGATTTAAAGGATACCAACCAATTCTTACGCAATATATGCCAAAGAAGAGAGCAAGCAGGGGAAGGTCAAAGGGAGGCAAAGGTAGCTCAGGCGCAGTACATTGCAGCCAGTGCGGAGCTTTGGTTCCTCGAGACAAGGCCAAGAAAGTAACAGGAAGGATCACCCTTGTAGAACCAACGCTTGCTAAAGAATTGAGAGCATCAGGGGCATACATACCTATGTCTACGGATGTCAAATTCTATTGTGTCTCATGTGCCGTTCACAGGGGCGTCGTGAAGGTAAGATCAGAGTCGGATAGACGCACAGCGGCTAAGCTTCGGTAGAAGATAGTCTCCTTAGGGTTATCGCTACCCTCTGAGCTAACGTGATACCCGCTACTATAGAAACAATTATCATTGCCCATTGCATTGCTTCTCTTACAGGTATCATGCCAATTATTGCAATGAGCAGCAATCGTTCTGCACGCTCGCCTATCCCTATACCCTTAAGTTTGCCTCCAAGCGATTCGGCCCTTGCTCTTGTGTAGCTTACAAGAAGGGATAACCCCAAGGCGACTAGGCACCAGAAAGAATCTGCAAGTTGCCCTAATGCAATGCTGCCGAAGATAATTACTTCAGCTATCTTGTCAAAGACGGAGTCAAGAAATGCGCCCTTTTTTGTTATCTGCTTTGTGATCCGTGCGACGCTACCGTCGACTATATCGAAAAAGCCTGAAACCAAGAGAAAGATCCCCCCTATGACAGCAGCAAAATTCCAAGGCGTCCAGTCAACTTCGAGGAAGGCATTGGAAGTATAGACAATTGCTGCTAGAACCGAAACTGCTAGACCCAATCCAGTCCAAAAGTTAGCTGAGAGCCCCGTCGAGGCAAAGGTTGCAGCAATTTTTGATATTGTGGGTTCTAGCAGATTTCTGAGTTTGTTCAGCAATGATTTTTCAACATGATTCTTATTTAATAATATATATATACGCTAAAAGAAAGTTAATACAGTCTTTCTTTTGCCTTCTCCACGTTATATTCTGCTCCGGGGTCTCTGCATGAGTATCTTACTTTCTTCTCTATTGCTTTTGCATCAGGCTTCAGCCTATCTGCAGCATTATCCGTATCGTCTTGTGTACTGCTTTTCCTGTCGACTCTGAACTCGATTTTCTCCTCTATATCAACCATAGCTATTGCAATCCCCTTATCAGATTTAGACTTACAAATATCCCATGATAGGATTTTTATGATATTTGATCAACCATAATTCTTTTATAGCATTTTTTCTTTATGGATTTGTAATCCTGAAAATGTCAGACTTGGATGTAGTATCTGCTCTATCCAACCTTGGAGTTGACTTTGAATTAGAGGGTAGCAGAATTAGAGTGCATGACATAGCTTCTATTGATAACGCAACTGAGAGTGACCTTGCATTTTGCTGGCACGTCGGCGAAAAAGGACTGTCTTATATTTCCGGCTCAAAGGCAGGCGCTATACTCTGCAAGAAGGAAATGCAAGGTATGGTTCACCCAAATAGCGGACAATTGTTGGTATTCACGGATAATCCTCGCCTGACATTTGTTCGACTAACCAAGGAATTGAGGCGCCAAGAGCAGTTAGTTGGCGTTTCTCCAAGGGCAGTTATTTCAGAGAAATCCAAGATAGGATCGGGCTGCTATATTGGTGACTACGCAGTGATAGGCGACAATTGTTCAATTGGCGATAACACAATCATATATGACAGAGTCTCACTGGTACAAAACTGTATAATTGGTAACAATTGTCTGATTCAATCAGGAGCCTCTCTGGGATCTGATGGCTTTGCTTTTGAGCGTTATGAAGGAGGTGAGCTCGAAAAATTCCCTCACAAGGGTCATGTAATGCTTGGAAACAATGTTGAGATATATGCTAACTGCTCTATTGCACGTGGATCACTGTCTGATACTAGGATAGGTGATGGAACGAAACTTGATGCTCTAGTACATATTGCTCACAACGTAACTGTGGGAAAGAATTGTGAACTCACAGCTGGAACGATTATTGGTGGAAGCACAACCCTAGGAGATACTAGTTGGACAGGTCTTAATTCAACGCTGAAGAATGGCATCAAAATAGGCAGAAACGTCATTGTGGCTTCAGGTGCTTCTGTTATACACGATATTCCTGATGGAGATATCGTCGCAGGCGTTCCAGCTAGGTCAATCAAACACAAGGTGAACACAGACGGAGTGTTCCTCATGGCAGGACAAAAGAAAGCGACCACAACCGAAACTTAGGTGCTTCTTGACTCAATAACCTCTTTTGGCATTTGCTCACGTACTGCTCTACTTTCGTTTTCCTGTGGGACATTCATCAACTTGAATTCTTTGCCAAAAAACAGCTTTTGCACTTCAAAAGCTTCCACACACGTTACTGAATTATTGAATCTGCTTTGCAATGCACGGTACTGTGCAAGGCCCCGAATAGCATTGGACTGGAGGAATGACTTACTTCTCTGCGACCAGAAGATATTGATAAGCTCTATCTTACCATCGATCACATCGGAAATATCATAGTACACCTGTGGCCTAAAATCTCGAGTCACAGGAATTTCATAAGCTAGTATATTCGGGACGAATCTTCCAGCCTCCATTGTAGAAGCAGCTATTGCGCGATGATCGTGGTGTGTATCGCCAAGCGAGTGTGTGAGCACAATGTCGGGATCAGCCTTCTTTATAAAAAACTCAATGTGATTGATAAGATCGCTTGAAAGCGATAGCTTGGTGTCTTCGAAATTGTCAATCCACAATCTTTTTGCTCCTATGAATTTTGCAGATTTCATTAGCTCCTTTGTGCGTTCCTCGGGATCACCGGAAGCTCCCCCTCGCGTTAAGGTATACATGAAAATATTATGATGATCCTGCCGGGAAGCCTTTAACAACAGACCACCGCATCCAAGTTCAATGTCATCAGGGTGCGCCCCGATGGCAAGAATATTCATCAAGAAGGGTGGGTCCGACGCTTATTTATATAGTTGGAAATCCCACTCTGTTTTAATATAATATATGATTTGTCAGCCATTACTCTTTACTATAAATTTTTAGTATTAGCAGATTATATTGTACTATATCCTATTATATGATAGACGCGAGCAATGAATTTTAAATTCTGTAATATCAACTCCTACTTATTGAATATACTTGCTTTTGCTTTTTTGTTACTCGTGTTAACAGTATCTGCTGGAAGAAGTGCTCTCGCACAATCAATCCCTATGGTGCCTCCTCCGTTTCCTGAAAACAGTCCACAAGAAGAAAGAATAGCTGAGAATGATCGGGCTCCACCTTGGGTAGAGATACTTACTACGGAGTTGCACGAGGGCAAGAATGTCTTTAAGGTTAGGATAACAGATGAGTCAAGCCTTAGGACAAGAGAGGTCAAATATGTGCATGATGGCCAACTGAGAGTTGATGGTTTGTTCCGAGACCAAAACAATGTATATAAAGCATTAATAGATATAGAATCGCCCTCACGCATAGTAGTGGTCACTGCAGGCGACGCGAATGGAAATATCATATCAGACTTTAGAGAATACGAAATCACTGAGTCGCAGGATATATTTATACAGGTAATGGATCGACTGTCACAGATGCTCGATTACTTTCGGAACCTGTTTCGTTGGTAATATCATATAGAGACCATAGTAATAAATAAATGCGAATACAAGACCATGATTTTTAGTAACGCTGTGACCTTAATTCATTGTGGAAGGTGTAACTAATTGGCCGAAAAAGTATGGATTGCATTCTTTTTTATTGTAATTGCACTTTGGGCTCTAGTCCTCACGGCGTCAATGTATCCGCGGATATATGGCGTAGAAATTCTAGTAGACAGCGATTTCGACCTAACTTACTTTACATTGCCAATACTAGGCTTTAACCTAATCTATGTATTCATGCTAATCATAATATTCGCATTGTACCTTGGCGGATTCGACAGAGTCAGAAACTACCAGTTAAAAATGAAGGAAAGGGCATCTGAAAGGTTCCGCAACCAGAGAGAGCTATGCAGTATAGTAATCCCGGCAAGAAACGAGGAGAGCGTCATAAAAAGGACTGTACTCGACTGCCTTAAGCAGACCTATCAAAAAATCGAAGTCATTGTAATATGCCATAATTGCTCTGACAGAACCTATGATGAAGCCAAGGTTAACGATCCAAGAGTGAAGGTATTTGATCTTCAGACAAAGGAGGCGGGCAAGGGCATCGCATTGAATTTTGGAGTTGAGAAATCAAGTGGCAATTATATAATGGTACTTGACAGTGATGGACTGCTGACACGCGATTTCGTTGAGAAAGCACTGCCTCTCTTTGACGGAAATTACTGTGCGGTTCAAGGCAGGTATATTCCTAGCAACAGGAGCTTTAACTTCGTAACTAGGATGCTTGCACTAGAAGGTGATCTCTGGTCTACTCCATTTATGACAATAAGGACCTGCATTGGTCGCCGATGTCCGCTTGGAGGCACAGGCTATATTGTTAGAAAAGATATCCTGTCACAGGTAGGTATGTTTGCCAATCATCTTGTGGATGACTACGAGTTAACCTTTCGATTGCTAAAGAAGGGCTACAGGATAGCATTTGCGCCGCTATCCATAAACTATGATGAAAAACCGCCAACACTTGATTTCATGCTGAGGCAGAGAGCAAGATGGGCCAAAGGATTTATTGACTTGCTCGGAACTAGGATTGCGGATCGATCAGACATTATTGGCCACGTCTTTTGGCTAAATCCAATTGCTGCGGTAGCTGGCTTTATCTTGCTCATGATTCCTGCTTTTGCAGCTCTTCACTACCTTGTGTATGATTACTATCCTTATACTTATGCGTATATGCCACTAAGTATATGGTTTATGCTGATAGGCATCCTCTTTACGCTGCAAGCTATAGTTTTGATTAAAGAATATGGCTGGCGTGGTTTTGCCTATGCGGCTCAAATACCCCTATTCCTGCCCTTTTCACATTACTGGTTTATCAGCTTCATTAGGGCATTTACAATCAAGTCATGGGCAAGCACCAAGACTGCACATGGATTTACGAAGGAAAAAGGGGCACAAAACGCTTGGCAGATGCAGCATGATTCTATACCCTAGAAATACAATGAATACAGGTAATAATCCGTTAAAAATGCAAGTGGAAAAAAATTTGGTAGACATTGTTACGATAGCTGGTACAAGACCAGAAATCATTAAGCTCGCCGATTTAGTACAATTACTAGATGGCCAGGGTAACCATGCCCTCATTTACACAGGACAGCATTACTCTGACAACATGAAGAGTATCTTTTTTGATGAGTTAAAGATCAAACCTGATTATGATCTCCGCTGCGATACATCAGACGTTGCTACATTGAAGGAGAACATGCTAAAGTTCCTCCGGGAGATTAGACCCCCACATATTTTAGTATATGGCGATACAAATTCGAGCTTAGCAGGTGCATTGGCAGCAAAGGAAGTCGGCTCTACACTTGTGCACATTGAAGCAGGTCTCCGGTGCTTTGACCTTAGCGTGCCTGAAGAAAGGGCAAGGATACAGATCGATTCTATATCAGACTACTTATTTCCCCCAACGGAACTTGCCAGGACTTTTCTATCTTATGAGGAAATAGAGAAAAATGTAACAGTGACTGGCAATCTCGTGGTGGATGTCTGCAGGCGATTAGCAAAGGTTGCAGAGGAATACGGTAGGCATTATGATCTCCCTGATAAGTATTTGTTGCTTACTATGCACAGGCAAGAAAATGTCGATGAACGTGATAGACTCGAGATGTTAAGAAAACATCTATCTGGTATAGACCATAAGATAATCTTTCCCATTCATCCTAGGACAAAAAACAACCTTGCCCGTTATGGCATTACTCTCCCTCCAAATGTAATTGCAATCGAGCCAGCAGGTTATTTAGAATTTCTTTATCTGTTAAAAAATTCCCGACTTGTCATGACTGACTCAGGTGGAGTCCAGGAAGAGGCCATTGTACTTAAGCGGCCCTGTGTGACCTTGAGACATGTCTCAGAGCGTTGGGAGACGCTGCTATTGAAAGCAAATGTACTTTTTCCTTTACATCGGCACGACCCGTTGAGCAATGTTATCGAAATGATGCTTGACGCTAAGATAGAGCGCAATCCCTATGGAGAAAATGTTGCAGGAAGGATGCTTCAGCTTATAAAGCAAATCACACAATAATTATCTCTTAGGTTGTTGTGGTCTATTGACAGAGGCACAGAATCCTGATGTCTGCCTTATGTGAACGATATGTGTCAACGATTAAATTATTTTTCAGGACGTTATTTCCTATGAACCGTTACTTTAGTGCCTTTTTGATTGCTCTCTCTATTATCCTTATATTACACACCGCTCTTTTAGCTCACGCACAGACACCATCCTCAGCCCATCTCTTCGGATGCCAGCAATATGGCCGTTCAATGCATTGCGACCTTCTACTAAATGAAATACAGGTAAATGAAGTCATAGGGAATTCATCGCTCATAAATCCTCTAACCACTATGGATACGCTATTTGTTACTGGAAAGTTTGGTCAAGCAGTAGAAATGCGAGGTGATTATAGAGAGTCAATAGAGATAATGAATTCCCCCGAGCTTAATCCAAAGCAATTTTCTATTTCGTTCTGGATGCAGCCTACAACGATAGAACCTTATGGACATATCGTTTCTCATAGCAACAGAGCTCAAACCTCAGGCTGGCAATTTGACGTTTTTAGAAATGGCACCGAGGAATCTGGTTCTGAAGTTGCAACTCTTCGTTTTGGAGTTTTCAACACCAACGGGACACTCTTTTCGCCCACTCAAGTTCAACTCCCAACAGAGAAGTTTACACTCGTAACTGGCACTTTTGACGGCTCAAGAGTCAGACTGTACATGGATGGGATGCTTGTTGGCGAAACAGAATTTCTAGGCGAGTATAATGCGGATCCGGGCTTGCCGTTGAGGATTGGATCTGCAGCCTATTGCTCATCGTGCAACAGATGGTCAGGTATTATTGACGAACTTCGGATATACGACCGAACACTTGGCGAGGATGAAATCAAGCAGCTATTTGATATGGCAGATGTACCATTTGGTTTGATTGGTCATTGGAAATTCGAGGGCGACACAAAAGATGTCTTCCAGAGAAATGACGGGACGACCATCACTATGCTTACAAGCATGGTATTTGCTCCAGACGGCAGGCTTTTTTTCACTGAAAAAAACACAGGAGCAATAAGAATAATGACACCTGAACATAAGATCCTAGATAACCCTTTTGCCAGTGTAGACGATCTGTATGCTAGCTGGGAGCAAGGAATGCTTGGGCTTGCAATCGATCCTGAGTTCAATATCAATCACCACATATACGTATACTATACCGCCGTAGTAGACGTTGAAAATGGTAACGGCGCCAAAGTCATCAACCGTGTTTTAAGGTTCACAGACAATAACAACGTAGGCACTGAACCAACAGTAATAATGGACAATATTCCTGCTTCACGTGGCTATCACTCTGGGGGCGCTATGGCATTTGGTCCTGACGGCAAGTTGTACATCACTGTTGGTGATGCTACTGAGCACATTTTTGCACAAGATCCATCGATAGTGATAGGCAAGGTATTGCGCATAAATAAGGACGGCACGGTACCACAAGATAACCCCTATCCAAACTCTCTTGTGTACACGATGGGACACAGAAACATGTATGGTATCGCATTTGACGATGGCGGCACAGGTCTGGTTAGTGAAAACGGAGACGTTCGCTATGATGAAATAAACCTCATAACAAAGGGTGGAAATTATGGTTTTCCCACTTCCCAGCCGCCTAACCTGCCTCCTGAGCGAGCGAACGGCTCATCAATTAAGCCGCTGAGGAGTTACTGGGATACAATAGCACCAACACAGATGATTTACTACAATGGCGATGCAGTGCCGGAGCTCAAGGGGATGTTTTTGTTTGGTAGCTTCACAGGTGATATCTATGCTTTTAAGCTCAGCGAAGACAAAAAGAGCATAGTTGAAGAACTGAAGATAGAGCTTTCACACTTCCCATTCGTACCTACAGTTGGCATCGCACAGTCACCTGACGGGAAGATATACTATGGCGGCTACCAAATATACACACTTGATTCGATAGGCGAAAGAGAGCAGATACTCTTTCCCATAGAGGTAGATTTGCCTTCTTCAGTGAATATTGGAGAAATCAGCGTTAATCAAGAGCAAAGAAGAATATTGATAGATGCATACATAAACGGTACCGTTGCTCCTGATTCCACTCTGACTATGCGAATACCAATGAGCCTTCTTGAGAATGTGACTACTGTAACAATAGACAGTCAGCAGGGTCCTAGTGCAACTGAATTTGATATCAGTGAATTTGCTCCTAACTACACTAGAGTCATTGTCAATATCGGATCTCACGCTCCAAATGCAGGCAGTCTAAAGATCACTATATACTAAGCTCAAACATCATTGTCTATCTTCATCAATGTTGCTAATGAGCAGTTGCTATTTTTTGTTGTTGATAGTACTGTGCCTCTTCTCCCCGAGATGCATGGAACAAGTCCGAAACTATAAGGCTAAAAAAATTGTCTTATGAGATGGCGGGAGTAGGCGGTGCTCCTGGTACTATACGGTACAGATCCCCCGCCAGTGTCAGAATGTACAGGTAGCCATCCGGCCCTGTTTCAATATCAGTGATACCTCCGGAGAATCCCCTGCCTAATATTACCGCATTTAGCTCCTCGTTGTTGTCGGCCACTAAATCTTCCAAGCCAGCAATGCCTCCTAGGTCAACCCCGGTCCTGTTTGTATTAATAGGGAAGAAGTACAAGTTGCCGTTGTTGAAGTCTCCTACAAACATGTTGTAAGTGTATCTTTCACCGAGGCTTGAAGAGTTGAATATTTCAATATCAGTGACAGCCGGAGTTCGTAGCCAGCTGAAAACAGGGTCGGCATAATGCGATCCTTCAAACTGCACAAGATCTTCTGGAGTGATTCCTTCTGTCCCAATCGGCCCCATCACCCTATTCCATCCGCTATTAAAGCCTGGTAAAACAATATTTATTTCGTCATACTCGGTTGAACCGTTTTCAGTATCCCATAAGATCCCGGTTAGCGGATCAAAGTCAAAACCAAAGCTGTTTCGTACACCATAAGCATAATACTTGCTAAGATCTGTTGGCCCGCCTGATAATGAATTCCCAACTCCGCTTCCGTTGTAATCAACTCTCAATATTACAGATGTATCATCTGGGGGTGGACCATCTATCACATTTTGGAGCATTCCATCCCTGTTGAGATCTCCTATCACCGCGTATAGCATACGATCAGGTCCGATTGCTATCTTACCGCCATCATGGTTCGGTCCTGGTTCGCCGGGCAAATCGAGAATAAGCTGTCCCCCAATCAGGTTGCCTGTCCCGTTCCATTCATATCTATAGATTCTATTATTCACTTGATCTCCAACAGGCTCGGTATAATATAGAAACACAGTCTTCATTGTGCTACTAGTTATGTTTGCGATAGCCACGCCCAGCAATCCTCGCTCGCTGTTGTTTACAACAGGCACCTGAAGGATTGGTTGCGGCTGGAGGATGCCGTTTGACACAAGGCGTACTCTGCCGTTATCCTTTTGTGTTATGATGATGTCATCATTATCCAAAAATGCCATACTTGTAGGCATTTCTAGGCCTGTTATGACCTTTTCAACTCTTATATTAGGATCGGATATGGTCGGTGGAGCTGGGTCGGGCAGGACTTGAAATGTATTATTAGAGTTACCACTGCTGAGTTGAGTAGGGACAATATTATTATTCTCGTTCTCAAATAAAGACGCCTTCTGTACTAGCCTGTTGTTGTTTTCATGTACTTCCCAAAAGCTGAAAGCTATTGATTGGCCTGCGATAAGTAGTGCTGCTGCTGCAATCAAAAAAAAAATTATTGTCTGCTTTCTTTCCATGCACAAGTGATTATCGATTTCTGGTTATTATATATTGTAGAGAACGATAACGTACCGAAAAGCCTGAATGGTTCACGTGGGTGTTATCTATAAGAATTATTAACTTGCAGCCAAGTCTGGCTCTTCCACCTTTATTATAAGTCTTTTTGTCGATGCATAAAACAGACTGTATGTTGTTCTGAAAGGTAAAAGGATGTTGCCAATGTAGGGAAATTACTTTGACTGCTGCACGTCATGAATCCACTATAGCTCATCAACGGTCAACCTACAAGAGATGAATTCTCTCTGATAATATAGACAAAAGCGTGAATTGCATTATACAAAAGACGAATTGGCCATTTATTAAATGCAAGTGACAAGCGCAACTAAGCTTTCATATATGAAAATCCGGCGAGTTGCGATAATTCCTTGGGCTATCGGGCTAGACCCATGCTAGATCGCCATGTAATCTGTTGAACAATCTCAAATTTCTAGTATAAGACACAAATGTAGAAGATCCTGAGTTCTGATTTAACTATACTCCAAGAATTTGCTTCAGAAGCGCACGATAGTCAACTTTTTCTTTTTTGCTCCCTGGTGATGGCAGCTCAAAGATAAGAGGAATAGGCCTCTTTGCCCTCAGGCTTGTAAGCTGGTAGCGAATATCCTTTCCTATATCATCACTTAAAAGCACCAGCCCAATTCCACTGTTTTCGTCCATTTTATTAATTTCAGTGAGCGCTTGTGCAGATGTTTCCACCTTGACGCCTTTCACACCTGCCAGCTGAAAACTGGTGACAAAAACTCGGCTGCCTATGGCAACTATCTGCATCGTAGTCCTCCTTAGTTCGCCATTGATTTTGGTCCCTTTTTATTCCTTTTGAGGGACGACTCAGAAAATGACTTTTATACTGACACTTACTACATCAGGTGACTTGGCTACAACAAAATCCGGGATTCTGATAGTTATGATCGGTTCAATAAGCTGTGGTGTTTTGGCTGTCTTCCTGTCGCTAATGATAGGGCTGTCGCTTATCATTGCCATACCGGGGTTGGTTATTGGGGCATTTTTCGCTTTCAAGTATGCTATGTATGATAAGAGCAAAGCTGGTAAAGAAGAAGAAGAAGAACGGGAGCAAAAGCGCAAAAGAAAAAGTCGCAAACACTAGCTAAGAAGCATGATGTATATTAGCAACGCCGCCAAGCATGCAAACAAGAGTATTGTTGCCTTCCATATTCCGGAACTGGCCTTGTCGCTAATATCCCACATACCTCCTCCAACATTCCTTGGTCTATATCGGCGCTTGATTTCCTCGTAGCTGTATACCGTCCCAAAATCTGCTGATGGCGTCCATCTTGTCCTAGTCCCACGGTTTTGTAAGGTGTTGTTGTCGTAGTTCCTCCTTGCTTGCTCATCTGAAAGCACTTCATACGCCTCAATTATCTTCATGAACTTTTGCTTTGACTCCTCAGAATTCTTATTCTTATCTGGGTGATGCTGCAATGCCAAATTGCGAAAGGATTTCTTTATTTCAGCCTGACTGGCGTTGGGAGAGACTCCTAGTATCTCATAATAATTTGGCACCGGTACTATCCTTCGCAGAAATATAAATAAATATTTTTTGCTAGTGACTACTGTGCTCTGCACGCCTTTTCAAGGCATCATTCATATCCTGAAAGCCCTTTAGGATATCTGTATCTAGGCCCTTTCCAAAGACCCTAGTAAGTAATCCGTCGAACACCTCACGCTGGATAAAGTGTACACGCTCTGGCTGCAGTTCCTCAATAGTGAAAATGTGCTCAGCGTTTAGAAAGCCCGGAAGGGAACTTTTGCCGAACCATCGAAGCTCATGTCCTTCTTCTACCTTGGTAATCCTAGGCGAATACTTTCTGTTCTTTCCACTAGGGGTTTCGATATAAATGTCAATCTTGCTGTGTTCTATTGGAAGACCAATTATCTTCTTAATAAAGGGATTCCATTGGTCGTAAGTAGCGAAATCGATCAGAATTTTCCATGCACTTTCAGGATAGGTATTGATTGCTATTTCACTACGAACCTCTTTCACCTTGCTATTACTTTAAAATCCATTTTATAATTAGTTTCTGCTTACGAATTCAATCCTAACCTGGTCCCATTGCTCTAATCCACTGCCATGGAAATCTCCTCAAGTGTTATGGGAGCTGTTAACATATACTTTTGTGTCGTATTACAATAGATCGTTTCCTAACCAGTAATATAGGTAATGCCCAAGCGTAAAGACTTACGGTCTGCTGCATATTACCTGAATTACATTTTCTACAACAGTATGCGCGGGGGCGGCGTATACGGCGGTCTTTGATATCAAGCTTTTGAAATAACAGCATGAAAGCCGTCCCCTATTATAGTAGTTAGAATGGATAGCTGAAAAGGCGGAGATTCTGGACTAGCTATGCACTAGTTATTAACCGGATCTTGAAATCGGAAGTACATTGTAAAGGTGAGGGGGCAAGAGCGGAACCACCGATCAAAGCGGTGAGTTTCAACATTGAAAAAAAATAGACTTCTTGGTTTTAACCCTCACTCATCATAGCATAATTGAAAAATAAATCTCGAGTTATACCTCTCTGCCTTCCTATCCTAGTACTCCGTACTTTGGCGGACTGCCCATCGCGTCAAGCCATATTGACATCCTTGCTGGAGCTGAAGATGAACTTAGCCAGATCAACACGCCTGGTACTGCAGCACAAACTAAGATAGTGAGAATAATCAGCCAAACGGCCGTCATCTTTTCAACCATTGATTCAATTCACTTTAATCTGCCTATATAAGTTTTCAAACCAGAGATCGGCAATCCTACACGCTCATTTTCCTTATGTCTGTGAGCTATTGGGGTTTTTTTATCTAAGTTTCTCCTCGCTCTTCTTCATATATTGGATCCTCTTATCTTTACAGCATTCCATCTGTAGAAGGCTTGGAACAACATCAAAAATTTAGGATTAAATACTCTACTCCACGATTTGGAAGTTTTTCAAATCGGACGATCTATTGGTGGAGCAAAAAAAGGTTCGGGTATATGAAGTAGCGACCTAATTTTCATATTAGAGTAATATTATAAAGACGTCTCCAGGGGTTTGACGAAGTTGCCCAAGGACTAATTGCTCACATACAGATTTCAAAAGCTAAGTTGTCATAATCACTACTAATGACAGAATAGAAATAGTGGTTCATATATCATCCACTCTTAGTTTTCATAGTCTGAGTTGTGAATATGAAAAGTATATGTGGCTTCTATATTTTCTTGTATTTTCTTGATGAGCGCTGATCTACTGTTTGACAATTTATGAATGCTTACTTGCTAGCCAACAACAATCATATCTATATCTTCTCTCCGGGCGTGTATAGCTATCCCTGACAGTTTATTTCGTTAGGATAGGATTAGCGTGTAGGATTTCTAAACTGGTATAGCACCATATGTGTACATTTAAGACATCCATCCATTACATTCTTAGAGGTACACTAGCCTATAGGCAATATGCATATGACGAAAAGCCCAGATAAATTTAGTATCAAAACGCTAAAGGACTCAGTAAAATTTTATTTGCCTAGGGTTGAAGGCTATTTAGAAATAGTACGTGGTATGGCATCTAGGTACGGGGGGATGTCACTAATAGAGTTCGACGGTTATTTTGAGGGCAAATTTGAGCCGGTCAAATATACTAAGGTAGAAATTCACACCAATGATATTGATGAACAATGCATGATAAAAGCTGCTAATGACATTCGCATTGCACTCAAGCAAAAAAGCCTTGCCTTTGAATTCAATAACAAGTTAATCCTTGTAAGCGAGTCATAACTTTCAGGAAATTATTCCCTGTACCATCACCATTACTATTATGAAAAGAAGGTAAGCCAACCATTAAACTCAATTGACATGAGATAATACAAGAATATCTGAGATCTAGTATACAACACACGTAAGAGGACAAATGTCATAATATGTGGGGGATAATAACCCCATTTTCAAATGCAACGAGACCTCAACCATCATATTTTACTTCCTTCTCAAGACAAGTCGAATTGTCTTAGAAAATATGCTATCTCCCTTTCCTTTAGCTATAGTCGGAGCAACTACTGCAAACACTATACCAAGACCAGTAGCAGTAGATGTCAACCATGTAACATAATTATTTAGACTCCATAACTGCCCCGACCAAAGTTCTACTAGAATACGAATGGCTATTGTAAACAGACCCTGTCCTGTGCCGACGATGACCAATAGCTTGCCTAGATTGACTCTATTAGCAGCAAAAAATCCTGCTCCCATCATTACTGTTATTCCTCCTAGTTGACTTAAAATTGCCAAAAAACCTATTGGGACTATAACCAAGTTCCAAAATTGTCGGAGGCTTTGAATAGACAAAACTTCATCTGCCACTAGGTTATAGATTTCAATGTTTGCCTTATAGCCAGAAGCTAAAAACAAGATAGCCGAAACAAAGGCAATGCATGCAGCTAGCCTATTTCTTGTTGCACTATATCGTATGGTTTCCAAGCGTTCATACGATGAACTTTGCTTAACCTTCCGCTCAGGAAGGTATCCTATTGCCGTTAACACATCTTTCATCTTCGAATACGTATAGTTTGCACGTACCTCAAACACAGTTATCCTTAGTCGAATCCTTCCTTTCCTGTCTACTGATTCAGCAAGAGTTTTGGGGATGTAGTATTTATTCAGAACAATAAATCCCTTCTTTACTAGTAAGTAGTCTGCGAGTATTGAGCGTAAAAAGCCTACCTTCTTGCCGTCAACGGCATATACGGGTCTATTTATAAGCTGAGACCAGTCAGAGAAGGGGTCATGGTCTGACATTTCGATAATAGTAAAAGCATATCCGTTGTATTAACATTAATTTTAACATGTTATTTCAATGAACGTTATCTAGGTCTAAGCCCTTTTCAGGGGATTTTGCTTGTTAGATGATCGTCTATGCATGTACATTCGTATTGCGATCTCTGCGCTCTCTGACACAATCACTAGGTCATCCCATAATTACTAAATAACATCCTGGCTCATGAATTATTAGATTGAAACTGCGAATAACGCTCACAACTGTGCTAGTGCTGTCAGGACTATTTATGGTGGCTCTTAATCCTGTTTTGCTTCGAGCTGAAGGGCAGCTCGCTCAGTATAGAGAGAAAAGCATCTTGGATAATACCATTTTCTTCTTGTTAGATGAAGTTGAATACACTTTTGACATTTACGGTGCAGAAATTTTCCCCAATGATCAATTAAAGTATAGCATACTGTCAGAACATAACCAGTCAGTTTACTATATTTCTAATTTGAGCTTTGCAATAATGGACCATACTATCAATGCATCAGATGTACAGATACAGGTCCAACCGACTATGATTGACGATACAAGGACGCGACTTGATATCCAAATCTATGCCGCTACTGCAGATGTCACGGGTCAATGGATTAGTAAAAGCTATAACAATCTCGAGATAAGATCTCTATATGGGATATATGATAGAACTACTGACAAAATGGTCCTTCATGTTCCATATAGTACTGCTTTCCCCCTCCTGCTACAATAGTCGGTCAACTAATCTATATCTCTCATCCATGGACAGTTAAATATATAGCGGACTACATGCTGACACTTGAAGGGAAGCTAATAATTTCGATGTCACAAACAGTCGATTCCAACGAAGCAAATGTCAATGTTAACCGCGATAAACAACAATGTTTCGAACTAGCGTCGGCGTCATGGTTTTTTAATAGTAAGACCAGATATGATAAGGATGATTTTAGACGTGGTAGAGGCCTTACCTCCTATCTATCGTACTGCAGGTCATCCCTTTGGTTGATTTTTAGTATACTGCATCCGAAGGTTATCTTTGAATTCTTTATCCGTAGTGCCGAGTCAAATCCCATTGCTCTTCCCAGGACGACAAGGATAGTATCATTCGGAGTGGCATTTTTGTTTATTATTTTGTTGGTCAATTTACCTATAGTTGCAGCTGGGCAAGAGGATGAAGGTGGAGATGAGGATGAAGGTGGAGATGAGGATGAAGGTGGAGATGAGGAGGAGGAAGATGGTGAGGCAGAGGGTGAAGATGAGGCTGAGGAGACGCCACCGGATGAGGAGGCAGCGCCAGTTGAGGAGACACCACAGGTTGACCCCTTTAGAATACCAGCAGACGATCAGCCCCATGCAATACGTGATCCAAATCTTCAAGCAGAGGAGATGGTTGCTGGTTTGTTAAGGCCAACTGCAATGGCCTTTCTAGGAGATTCTAGCGATGACATCTTAGTGATTGAGAAGGACAATGGCACTGTACGGAGGATAATTGATGGTGTGCTTCAACCCGAACCGCTACTCGATGTTGCTGTTGCAAACAATAATGGTACCAACGAAAGAGGCATGCTTGGAATGGCGGTAGCCGAATACAACGAAACTACTACGTATGTCTTTCTTTATTATACCGAGTCTGGAGGTGGACAGGATGGGGATGATTCCGCTGGAGTAGTCCCAGCTGGGAACCGTCTTTACAGATACGAGTTGGTAGAGAACGGTGACTCAGCCGAACTCATAAATCCTGAGCTTTTGTTAGACCTTCCCGCGAGGCCGGGTCCTCGTTACAATGGTGGCCCGCTATTAGCTACTCAAAATGAGAATGGTACAGTCGTGTATCTTATGATAGGGGATTTGGATCACCGGAGGAGTCAATCTGAGAATTATGAGAATGGCCCGCCACCAGATGGTACGGGTGGGATATTAGCAATTGACGTTGAAGGCAATCCCTTACCAAATCCTGTACTTGTTGGGCAAGCCAACGGTGAGGAAGAGAATGGTGAGGAAGATATTGGAATGTTGCCCTACTATTACGCCTATGGCGTACGAAACGGCTTTGGCTTGGCCCTTGACCCCGTCACAGGGCATCTATGGGATACAGAAAACGGACCAGATTGGTTCGATGAGATAAACCTTGTGCTGCCGGGATTTAATAGCGGTTGGGCGGCTATAATAGGACCCTCTTCCGCACCAGAGAACGAAGGGGCTGACCCAGAAGAAGATCTAGTGGACTTTGGCGGAACAGGAGTGTATAGAGAGCCTGAATTTGCATGGCAAAACACAGTAGGCCTGACAGCGATCCATTTCCTTAATTCCACAGCACTGGGGGAGGAGTATGCAAATGACATGTTTGTAGGAGATATAAACAATGGCAGACTATATCATTTTGATCTAAACCAAGATAGGACGGGATTGCTACTTGAGGGGGTGCTTGAGGACAGACTGGCCAACACCGTTCAAGAATTGGATAGTGTAATATTTGGGACAGGATTTAGAAGCATTTCAGATATTGAAACAGGGCCTGATGGCTACCTGTACTTTTTGTTGTATGGGCCTGGCAAGGTATTTAGAATAGCTCCTGCGACAGCAGAGGATTGAAAGTAGTGAGTAAATAAAGAGCTTTAACTTTCTCACCAACGGCTCAAAACTCTAGATAGAAGGCAAATCTTTGAACTCAAATGCGATCCTGATTTTAAATTAGAACCGAAAAGCATTACTTTTAATGCGATTGATCGAAAAGTGTTTGATAGGTCGCAGACGAACCAATAATTGTTTAATATAAGGCTCGGGTTACCAAACCAGTATGCCAGGAGCCTATGTTATGATCAATACACTTCCGGGCATGGAAAAGGCAGTCCTTGACAGGATAGCTCAGATACCCGGCGTCGTCTCAGTCGAGGGTGTCTATGCCGAATTTGATCTGATAGTCAGAGTTAACGTTCCATTGGGCAACACGGTAGATGTTGTTATCAATGAGATTAGAAAAATACAAGGCATAAAGTCAACAAGGACCATATCAGCCATTGATAGTGAGCGCAGTAGCGGCGTTGGAATGGACCACCTTGGGCCTCCATCTGACTAAAATCCAGTCATTACTGGTAGTCATGTAATGGTCTATCTCTGTGTGTGTTTATTTTCGATTCCAGCTGTTTTTTGTGTTCAGAAAGTATGTGCTTGTTGGCACATTGATCATGCATAACTCCTATTTCGCAAAAATCACAAGAGGTGACAAATTCTATCTGGACAAATCTCTTTTTGCAGTAACTGCACTTTTCTGCTCCAAGGTCATAACTGGATAATGGCTTGAGCCATGGGTCGCGCCATAGAAGCGACATATATGTTATCCCTAAAACTTATCGAAGCAGCGCATATTTGTGTTTAGTTGGGTTTGCCAATGATGTCATACATGCGGTTATATGACTGCTGTAGGTCCTGGCTCTTTTGCATATTTAACTTGACTTTTTCCAACTCCTCCTTTAGATCCTTGTTGTCCTTTTCAATTGTAAGCCGTGCAAGTGTAGCTGCTTCTTTAAGGAATTGATTAATGTATCTCTTGGCATATGCATTCTCACTAATTAGAGCAATAACAAGATCAGGCTCTTCTGTGAGTATGCTCTCTGCAATAAGCGACTGCAGACTAAATGTGGTTCCTGATACTTGCTTCAGCATTGAAATGTTGTTGCCTGATGACATTACCTTTGCAAAAACCATATTTGCAAAATACGTCAATCCAAGCACTATCGCTATTGACTTGTCATGCTGCTTAGCATTTGGCAGTACTATCACGTTGGCGTTTTCAAATATCTCCTTTACTAGCATGACTTCGATTTGTTCATTCCTAACCGGAACTAGAAGTATCCGAGTTTCCACTTTTTTGCTCGCTCCGGGGCCGAACATTGGATGAATGCAGAGCGGTCGAAGATTGTTTGGTATTTTCTTCAAAGCTCCAAACGTCTTATTTTTAACCGATGATATCTCTGCAATGATGGCCCCGTCCTTCATGTTTTTTGTGCAATCTTTGATGACCTGTGGCGTCTTTTGCACCGGCACACAGACAAGTACCAACTCTGCATCTCGGACACATTCGAATAGGCTCTCTTGAACTTTGACCTTGCTGGAGGTTTTCAATATTTTTTTTTGGTCAATATCATATGCTGAGACGTGCAGACCGCGCTGGGCAAAATAACTAGCGAACCATGTGCCCATTTTGCCTGCCGCGCCCACGATTGCTACTTGCTGCAATTTATACTTCCTCTCTTATGACTGATGCCATTACATCAAGCCCTTCTTCTAGCATCTTCTCCGGCTGGCATGCAGATATCCTTACGAATCTTTTGTACCCATCTCCAAATCCAGTGCCGGGTGCTACCGCTACCCCTTTCTCTAACAATTTTTCAACTATTGGTAAGTCCTCCCCCTTTGGCAGTTTAGGATAAACGTACATAGCGCCGTCCGGCTCAACACACCTAAGCGACATTTTCTTAAGCTTGCTGCATACAAAGCCAAGTCTACTTTTCATTAGTTGGATATTTTGTGATGGGTCTACTTCTAGTGCGGCAAGAGCGGCCCGCTGCATTGGTTCTGCTACGCTTGTGATTGCAACTGCCTGAACTCTTGCCATTCTTGAGATAATGTCTTTGTTTGCTATACCATATCCCACCCTAAATCCAGTCATTGCGTAACGTTTTGAAAATGATCCTACAACAATGCTCTTAGCATAATCATATTTGAGTATGCTTCTGAACTCGCCGAAGACATAGTCAGCATAAACTTCATCGCTTAGCAAGTAAAGACCGTGCTCCTTGGCAAGTAGTACTATTTTTTCCATTGTTTCGTGATCGAGCACCTTACCCGTCGGGTTGTTTGGATAGTTGAGTACAATCATCTTAGTACTTGAATTAATGATATCTTCTAGTTGTTTAATGTCGGGGGCCCACTTATTTTCAAGGGTAGTCCTTAGTATCTTTGTCCTTGCACCTACAAAATCTGCACATTCTTTATACGCAGGCCACGCCGGCTCTATCACTATCAACTCTTGTCCTGCTCTTAGCAATGATGTGATTGCACTGAAAACTGCGAAGCGGCCGCCAGGTGTCACTACTACTTGATCTTTGGATATTCCTCCTCCTTCCTTTGTGGCTATAGCATCCCGTAGTTTTGCAATGCCTTGAGTATCTGTATAATGGTAATACTTCATCTTGAAAGAATCAGCAAGCGCAGCACCAACTCTTTCAGGTGCTGAATAGTCTGGTTCACCAACCTCCATATGTATTATTTTCTTGCCTGAAGCTTCAAGCTGTCTTGCCTTTGAGAATATGCTAAGGTGTGTCTGCTTTTTTACTATCTTTTGCTCGCTTTTTTGCACTTGCACGTGCTCTGACTCTGCAAGCAAGACGTTCAGGAGCTGTAGTGCAAACTCTGTGCTCATTCCGATCTCTTCTGCTAGCAACATAACTCTCATCCGTATGTCATTTTCAACCTTTTCATCCTTGATATCTATGCCAAGTCTGTTCTTTACCTCACCAATCTTTCTTGCAAACTCCATACGTTCATGGACAGCACGCATAATCTCTATTGTCAAACCACGGACCTTGTCACGCAGTATGTCGAGCTCTTCACTTGTATTATCCATTAGCACCGTCTCACTTTAACACCAAAGGTATTAGACCTGACCTTATGGCATGATCGGCCAAAACCAACGAAACTACAGACTCCACAACAGGCGGAGCCCTGGGTACAACGCATGGGTCATGTCTCCCCGGTACAATAAGATTTGTCTGCTCGTTTGTAGAAGTGTCAAGTGTTTGCTGCGTCTTGGCTACTGAAGCGGCTGGCTTGAAGCCCACCCTGACTACAATAGGCATTCCATTTGATAGCCCACCCAATATCCCACCTGCATTGTTAGTCTTAGTTATGACCTTGCCGTTCTTTATCATATAGGTATCGTTATTTTCAGAGCCCCGCATTTTGCTGCCTGCAAAGCCAGAGCCAAATTCCACCGCCTTGACGGCAGGTATACTGAATAGGCCCCTGCTAAGGTCGGACTCAAGTGATGCGAATATGGGCTCGCCCATGCCTACCGGCAGGCCGCTGCTAATACATTCAATTATGCCGCCAAGCGAGTCGCCTGATTTTCTTGCCTGCAGGATCGCCTCCTTCATACTGCGAGCAGCTTGCAGGTCAGGGCACCTTACTTCGTTATCATATCTAGTAGCAATATTTTCTTTGGTTATCTTGCATGCTCTGATGCCTCCTATTTCAGTGGTATAAGCCACTGTCTCAATTCCAAGCGTCATTTTTAAAAGCTTGACCGCTATAGCGCCGGCCATCACAAGAGTAGCTGTGAGCCTTCCGGAGAATCTTCCACTTCCCCTATAGTCTGCAAAACCGCCATATCTCACCATAGCGGGGTAATCCGCATGTCCTGGCCGTGGAATGTGCTTTATCATCTCATAGGGTTTTGGATCTGAATCATTGTTCCATATAAGCATGCAGATTGGCGCCCCTGTAGTAAAGCCATTGAAAATTCCCGATAGGATTTCGACTTTGTCTTCTTCTCTTCGCTGTGTAGTTATTATCGACTGGCCAGGCTTTCTTAGGTCAAGAAGAGGCTGTATGTCGGCCTCCTCTAGAGGCAGGCCAGCAGGACAGCCATCTACAATTATCCCGACACACCTTCCATGGCTTTCACCGAAGCTTACGGCGACAAACCGCTCTCCTATCATGCTGCCACCCATCTCTATTAGGAGCACTTGAGCCTGTTCTATATATTGGCTTTTTGTTATTCTCTATCTGGAGCTGGGGATATTCCTGCTCCAATATTTTTCATATCTGAAATAAAATTGGGATAAGAAACATCTACGGATTGAGCTCCAGCCACTCTCGATTTTTCAGTCATCATAGACGCAATTGTGAACGCCATAAAAAGTCTGTGGTCGTTGTATGCTTCAAGCGATGCGTTTTTTATTACCACGGGAGGAGTTATCTTTAGGCCATCACGAAATTCATTTATGACCGCTCCAAACTTTATGAGCTCGGCCGCAATGTTTGATATCCTGTCTGTTTCCTTTACTCTAGCATGAGCGACGCCTGTTATTGTGACTGGAGTCGTTGCTTTGAGTGCGAGTATCGAAACAACCGGCAGGAGATCTGGTGTATCAGCTAGGTTAAAGTCGCCGCCTTCTAGTCTGTCGGCACCTCTGATAACTGCCTCGCCCTTTTCTTCGTCAGCTATTATCCTGCAGCCCATTTTTTTCAAGATGTCAATAATACGTGAATCACCCTGTGGCATATGAAAATTGAGTCCATTTACCCTAAGTTTTTCTCCAGCAAGGGCACCCGCTGCAAGTATAAGTGCGGCAGTTGAAAAGTCGCTTGGTACATCAAATCTCGTGCCATGGTATCTTGTGTTCTTGATATAGTATTCCAACATATCTGGACTATGGTCGATGGAAACTCCAAAGTGCTTCATTGTGGCAAGCGTAGCCTGGATGTATGGCTTGGAGACGAGCCTACCGTGTACCTTTATTACAATCTCTGAATCAGCGTAAATGCCGACAATTAGCAAACCTGATATGAACTGACTTGAAATGCTGCCGTCAACGACGGCTGTACCTCCCTTTATGCCTCCGCCCTTTACTATGATGGGCGGCATTCCGTTTTCCTTTGTAGAATAAGCCTCAACGCCTAGCTGTCGAAGAGCATCTAGTAAAGGTTGCATAGGTCGACAGCGTAGACTTTCATCTCCTGTCAGTACAGTGTAGCCGGTTCTCACCAGGCCAGACATAGCAGTTAGTATTCTTATTGTGGTTCCAGAATTCTCTGCATTTATCACATTTTCGGGGGGATTCAAGCAATGGCTGCCCTTTATACGCATCTTAGTAGCACGATATTTTATGTCAGCTCCGAAAGCAGCACAGCCGGATAGGGTCGCTAAGGTATCGCGGGCCATTAGTACGTGTGTTATTGTAGAAGGCTGATCAGCGAGCGAGGCAATTGCTATTGCCCTGTGACTGTAGCTCTTGCTAGATGGGCAGCGCACAGTTCCATTTAACCTAGATCTTCTTACTACTATGCTAGTCATTTATGATCTTCACATTCGCTTTCTCATTATTTACTTTGGAAACAATGATCTTCCCTTCAAACTTTGAAAGTGCATCAACGATGGATTCAACTGCCTCTTGATATCCTACAGCGGCGATAGACGGACCATTTCCAGATATACTGGCAGAAAGTGCCCCATGCTCCATGGCAACCATTACAGGGGTATAACTAGATGAAAGGGCAGCAGAGGCAAGCACTCCATTAAGTTTCATTGCCTTCCAATATTGGCCAGACTCTGCAAACCTGAATGCATCAATGAAGATGTCAGACAGGTTCCTAAGCTTGCCCAGGTCTCCTCTTGAAGTATTGCTCGGTAGAAGAATGATTGCATAAAGATTCTCTGGCGCCCTCTCCTTGCGGATTAGACGTCTGGAGTAATTGTCGGTTACAGTAAAACCGCCAAAGTAGCATGCAGTAGCGTCATCGTATGCTCCCGTCAATGAGACTTTGGCTTCAAGCGAAGAGCTGACAGCCACTTCAAGTATAGCATAATCGTTAATATCCTCTTCCCTTTCAATCTGACTACATGCAAGAGCAACAGCATTTGATACTGCGCTGGAGCTCTTGAGTCCATAGCCAACTGGAATTTCGGAGTCGACTTTTATGATTATCATATTGCTTTCGATGATTTGTTTTGGTATTGTCTTTTGAATGACATTTTTTATTAGCTTATCACCACCATTTCTGCCTGTGATAACCCTGAGGCCATGGCCCTTTTGGAGTTCAACTTCGGCTATGACCTTAAGTGATATGCCAAGGGCCGACCCCTTTCCGGTTGCTATGGCGTTTACTATGGAAATCGCTCCATGCACCACCGCCCTTGCCTTCCGGGTTGCAGTCATGTCGGCTCACCAAATACGCCCAGCAGGTTCTTTTTCATAGCGTCCCTAGGAGCAGACAACCCGGTCCATATCTCAAACGCTTTCGCACCCTGCTCAATAAGCATTTCATAGCCGTATACAACACTTGCTTGTGCATATTTGGCATTTTCGATCAAGTCGGTGACCAGCGGACTGTAAACTATATCGTAGACTATACTTCCCTTCTGTATATGCTCATAATCGATTACACTAGATTCATTGTTCATTCCCAATGTTGTGGCGTTAACTATCAAATCGCATGAAGGCGAATGGTCCTGTGCCCTATTAAGGGGGACCACCTCGCACTTCAAGCCAAGGCCAACTCCAAGGTTGGCAAGTTCGTGTGCTCGTTGCATGTCACGGTTCGCAATTACCAGCTTGGCTATGCCGTTCTGTTCTGCAAGGGCAACCACCACTGCTCGCGCTGCACCGCCAGACCCAAGAAGCAGCACATGCATGCCCCGAAAATCGACTTGTCGCTTGCGCAATGGTTCAATAAAGCCATAGACATCAGTATTGTATCCTCTAAATACGCCCTCTATATTATTAACAGTGTTTACCGCTGCTGCCCGCTTTGCTATAGATTCAAGCTCGTCAAGGTATGTCATTACTTGTGTCTTGTGTGGCGTAGTAACATTGAATCCAGCAATATTTATGCTGCGCAACGACTCAATCGACTCTTTCAGCTCAGCCTGTGAAACCCTAAATGCAATATAGGTGCAGTTGAGGCCTTTAGCTGCAAAAGCTGCGTTGTGCATTGCAGGTGATAGTGAGTGATGGATCGGGTCGCCTATGATGCAATAAGTCATGGTTGAAGCCTGCATTCTCTGTTGCAAATATTGCCAGACTATCACATATATACCGTGGAAGAAATCCACGAAAGGAATTCAGAGTACATTGAATGATGTTTCTTGCTAACAAATATGAATAGCGCGGACAGAGTTCATATTTTGCCAGCGCCTATTTTGTCGTACAACTTTTTCATCTGCTTCAGAGTTAATTGTCCGGGTGCTAGCGATTTCTCTAGGCTTGCATAGGTAAAGGGGGCGTTCCCAATCACAGTACACAATAGCCTTGATATCACCCCTGCCTCCCCCATGGCAAAAAAGATGGGGGATAACCCTATGGCTGTCTCGTACAACTCTAGCACCCTCAATGAATCTTCGATGCTATGTGCCATAGTCACGATCTTGACATAGTTACTATAGCTCCTCATGTCTGAAAGAACATCAGCGATAGAGTTACTTGACGGAGTTTTTTCAAAGTCATGCCATGACACAAGAAGAGGGCTCCTTTTCTTCTCTAGAAAGTCTGCTAACTCGTCATTCTTTTTAAGCGTATCAAGCTCGACATCAAGCAGCATCGGTTCTTGGTCCGCTAGTCTGTACAGCCAACGCAAGCGATTTTCTTCGGTACTGGCAAACATTCCGCCCTCACTTCTCGATCTCAGAGTAAAGACTGTTCTGTCTTTTATTCCTCTTGCGGCCTGTAGGGCCTCAGGTAAGAGGTCCGGGTTAAGGAAGTCGAACCGGACTTCCACGTAGTCTGCTCCTAGCTCAAAGGCACGATGTGCTTCTTTTACAATTGATTTTGCATCTTCTGGCGCTATGGATACGCAGATCCTGGCGGCCAAGTCAGTGGCTATGCAGCTAGGTAGAATTAATTGTTTGTTTTATCCTACGCCTGCAGGTGGTAAGCTGTGTGAGCCGTGATCTATTCTCTTGTGTGCTTCAAGAACTTCTGCCGAGTCAAAAACCCTACCACAAACGCTACAGCGGTGCTGCCTTGGACTTTTAGACCCGGCAGTTGCAGCCGACATATGAATATGTTTTACCATCAAACCTTATTAAAGGTGCGATGCGGCTAGCAAACTACGGAATATTTTTAATCCACCGTTTTGAGTTCATGCGCAATAGTTGTCTTCTGCCTTTTGTCAAAGGGTCCAGCTCAAACCGGCTACACACTAATAGCGCCTGAGCTGCTACGAAATACATCGATTCATATTAGAATGATCTTGGTATAAATAGAATGTGCACATCTCAGCTCCTACTATTATAGTGAGAAGGGATTTTTCTCCAGTTAGCGACTAGGGTCTCATTTCGTATATGAACAGGCTCCCTTTCTATTCGGGATTTAGCCAGTTCAACATATTCTTTTACCAAATCGATACCAACGTACCGACGGCCAAGGTGATGGGCCACCTTCGTAGTCTGCCCACTTCCGTTGAAAGGATCCAATATTAGGTCTTTCTCGTACGAATACAATTTCATCAGGCGATATGGGATTTCTTCTGGGAATGGGCATGGATGATCGATGCAGCCAGGTGGCACTGGTGCAATATGCCAAACTGAGTTGGCTATTTCTTTCGTCCATTCTTCATGTGTCGCCGGAAGAATCTCTATCCTTTTTGTCCGGCCAGTATTGACATCTCCCTTGCGTAGGATGAGAATAAATTCATGCATAATATTTGCACGGTAGTACTTGGGGTAGGGATGGATGATGAAAGATCCATATCGGTTTGTGCCACCGGTCACTTTGTGCCAAATGATCTCTTCATGAAGGTTCCATTTTCCAAAGGGCTGTACAAGCCTGGATAGCAGCATATGAGGTAACGGTACTATCGTCCCATTAACAACTTCATTTGCTATGACAATGCAGCAGTAGCCGCCTTCCTTTGTCACGCGATAGACCTCATTACCGAAGATGTCTGTCATATCATGCACATAATCATTGGTATCCAAGTCAAGCTTGCCTCGGTAATAGGCACCACTTCCAGATGCATGAATATCATAGTCGATCGCGTTTCTATATGGCGGCGAAGTTACTGTTAACTGGACAGAATTTGCAGGCAGTCTCTTCAGGACGTCCTTACAGTTGCCGATATCTATTTGGTTGGTGATTTCTTGTTGGACGAGCATGACTAAATACTATCTGCATGCTCTAGTGATTCGTCCAAAGCCCCGATACTTTAAAGTAATAAACAACTAACTAAAAAGAAACTATGCCTTCAGCTTACAAAAACGAGCTTGAGCAATGAGAACTCTACCAATTTTCTACTAACGATCGTTCGGAATCCACGATAACAGGAATGTGCTAGTTAGCAAAAATATTGGGTCATTTTCGTAGTGGTCTTTTTCATAACCAATCAATATGTATATGTCATATGGCCGCAGGACGTAATAGTCTTGTCCAATCTATTTGTTAATTTCTTGCTAAGGCATGATTTGCTAGTCCAGAGTTAATAGTGCTTTGTAGTGTATCTTTAACCTCTTAGCCTGATTATCTACAATAAATATAGCTCTTAAGAGACCGTCATAACATTTCGGTTAATGACGCAAGGATTTTGATATTAATCGCTCCATTCTCACAAGAGTGAGAAAATTCCTTGGATCCGTATAAGACATATCATTGAAGTGAGAAACATTAGTTATTCGGGTCTGAATTAAAGCAAGGAAAAGAAAGGAGAAGGTGATAGATGAACCTTACAAACTGGAGCCCAAAATCCTAGTTCTAGTCCATCTTTTCCTTAAACTTCTCCTTGTACTTCTCCTTGTCGTATTCTCGATCCATGTCTCTATCGGTGTCTGACGCTCTATTGGCTGTAGCCTTTGCACCAGCCTTAATTTTGTCAGAGGCATCCCCGATTTCTGAAGCCATGGTGCCTTAGATATAATACGTCAAATTATTTAAGGGGTTACTCACAAGATTCGGTTTCATCTACCCTCCTCATGATAGAAAGCAGCCAGCTTCCTTAGTCAGTGTTTCTGGCTTGTTGGATTTTGGATGGTCTATATGAATCTATTTTCTCTTGATGGATTTTTGAATTTTGATATATGATAGCGCCTTTGCCATGAATAAGTAAAGTAGCTTTTAAAATAGTATTTTATCAAATTAGAGATCAACTGATAAGTTGCGATCTAAAGAATATTAGTGTCGTTATTTTTCTACGATGAATTCGTTGACTTCCATGCCGAAGTGGCGACCACTAGCTTGTTTGGCATAGCCTAATACCTCATCACCCACTTTTACTTCAGTCACGGATAACAGCTTGCCATTCTTGGATATCAATCGTATCGTCTCAGCATTTTGCAAAATAACAGTACCTTCCTCACCATTGATCTCAGCGCGTATGAGTCTGAGCGGTCGCGTCTCTATCTTTGATCTGCCAACCACAGCACTTCTTGCGAAGCCTTCCTTGTTAACAATCCATACTTCGCTTCCTGATTCGATCTCAGAAAGATAACGCGTTCCGCCATCAGGTACAATTGTATAACAATACAGGGCGCCAGCATTGACCCTGAATGGCCGCGGCGAAGTGAAAGAAGATCCGACTGATTCATTGTGTACTAAAAGCATAAAGTTAGATCTGCTTCCAACTAACATGCCTTCTCCCATCCTCATCATGGAAGCAGTGTCTACACACACCCGCTCCCCTGTGCCTACATCTTTTACCTCTATGATCCTAGCTCCTGTAACAGGGAACTTCGCACTAGTAAGCTCCCGTCTAGCCCTTTCAATTTCCTCTTCGCTATCTGTCGATAAAATTACTCCGTCCACTCCTAGCTCAAGTACCGAAAACAATGTTACAACCTCTTGCGAGTTTTTTGCTGTAGCGAACACTTTTGTTTTCGACTTGTGAAGTTTCGCGATAATGTTTTCAAGTGGGATTATCTTCCAATTTGGTGCGTCGACGATTACAAGTTCTGCTCCATTCTCTGACGCTCTTTCAATTTCATCGACGTCGATGTTGCTCGTCACTTTCTTGAAGTAACCAACACTCTTGCCTGACAATTTGAACGATTTTAATTGATCAAAAGTTGTGCAGATCACGATATCAGCGTCCTCTGACTCATATATTGTGCGGACACTTCTGCCGGCTACCTTGGGATCAACATTAATTATCAAGTTGCCCTTCTCCTTTAGTCTTGAAAGAAATTCGCCAAGAGAAGATATTGCAACAGTTGGCTTGACAATCAGCTCTTTTGGTTTGAGATCAGTCAAGTTCTTTCAGAGCCTCTCTAACATTTCTGTTTTCAACGATGATCTTGCGTAATGCGCGTACCATTGCAGGCGGATTCTTATGTTGGAAAATATTGCGGCCAAACGTCACCCCCTTTGCTCCTGCTGCCATCGCCCCATTGCACATCTCCAAAATTTCTCTATCGGTATTGGCCTTGGGTCCGCCAGCAATTACTAGCGGGACGGGACAGCTCCTAACAACCCGCTTAAAGGAATCCGGATCTCCTGTGTATACTGCTTTTACAATATCTGCTCCAGCCTCAGCACCCACCCTTGCAGCATGTGCCACGATCTCTGGGTCATGAGGGTTTTTAATGTTCTCTCCACGCGGGTACATCATCGCTACAAGAGGGACGCTCCACTCGTCGCACTTATCGGATATCATACCAAGCTTGTGCAGCATCTCTGGCTCTTCTTTTGAACCAATATTAATATGAACAGAGACTGCATCAGCTCCGAGCCTGATAGCTTCTTCTACGCTCCCTATCAGGATCTTTCTGTTTGGTGCTGGACCAATGGATGTACTGGCGGAAAAGTGTACTATCAATCCAATATCTGGAGACCTTGGCATAGTCTTGATGATGCCCTTATTGACGAGGACACAGGTGAGTCCAGCAGATGCACATTGATAGATCATATCATGAATATTTTCCAGCCCCTTAATGGGGCCATTGGTTATACCATGGTCCATTGGAATGCACAGCATCTTGCCGTTATTCAAAATCCTCGAAAGCCGGATGTCCCTGCCAAAGACCATATATGTATCAAGCTTTCTTGCTAACCTACTTATAATTTGTTTTATCCTTGGTATTTGAATAGGGACTCCTAGGTTTGGTTATTACCAACCTCACTAGCTTAGCACTAGTATATATGCCCAAGTGCTAACCAGATAATTCACTTCCTGTTACCAGTATTCTTATCCGTGCGATTATTGTGAATTGTTTCAATCTCAGCTAAGCTCAGCAATAGACTAACTAATTGTAACCATGGACCTAGTAGTGTTAGATCATCTAGTTTTCATTAGGGATTAATAGATCTACGAACTCTAGGAGGTTCAAGGTGGCCATTCTCAAAAGACCAATTCTGATCTAAATTTACTGTTTGCAGATAGCTACACTATAAACAGGCTTTCGTGGATAAATAAAGAGTAGTGAACTACTTTAATTTAAGAACTTGGGTATCTTATTCTATCTATTCTTAGGGTTGCTCATAACGAAGCTCATATATTTGCAGTCACAGAGTCTGATAACGTAACTTGTTAAAAAAGCATGAACGAAACCCGTTCTGCTATATCTGCAACCTATTCTTTACGCCCGAATATCTTCCAATTCATCTCAAAGCTGATCACACAAAGGAAGAATTAGCGGCTCATCTCCTAATGGCATACTTTGATGAATGGCGTGAGCAGGAAGACGAAATTGAGAAATCTACTAAGACCCCGTCACGATGACCACCATAAGTTTTTTAGAAATGATCATGGCAGAGTAGCATATGGAGTATGACTCTGACTCATCAGAATTTGCAAGGATCTCAACTAAGAAGCTCGCTATACTTTTTGGCCTTGCATTCTTTGGAGCATTTATGCTCATACAGATGATACAAGGGTTTCCTCTTGCAGATATCCTGTTCAGACATACTGTAACTGAACAGGTCAATGTGTCAATAAAGCAGGAAGATGTATGCGTTATAGAGCCACCCGACGGTCAACCAAAAAGCATCCAAGGATGCCCTTATGACGTAAACGACCCATTGATTGTGACGTATTACGAAGGCTCTACTAATGTAGAATCTCACAGACTCGCTCAATAAGTAAATTATTATTATTATTCCTATGTTATTTTTTTATCATATCTAGAACGACCCGGAGGTTCTGCTCATCTCCTCTAGTTGCATCGATCGGAGTCTCCATTATTATCGGAAGGGCTTGAATTGCTCGATGGTTGAGAAAAGCAGTAATGCCCTCAACTCCTATCGATCCAAGGCCGATATGCTCATGCCGGTCTAGGTTTGAGGCCAGCCCACCTTTTGAATCGTTCAGGTGGACGATTTTCAATTCTTCTAGGCCTACGATAGCGTTGATTTTTTCAACTATTATATTTACATCCTGCTTTGTGCGCAGGTCATAGCCAGAGGCAAAAAGATGACAAGTATCTATGCAAACGCCAAATTGCTTCGAGCTATCGAGCCTGTCAAGGATGAGGCGCAGCTCTTCAAGCATCCCACCAACGCTATTCTTTTGTCCCACATTATTTTCTAAGAGAAGCATTACTTCCTTTTCGGATTTGCTACAGATAATAGCAGTTCTTAAGGCATTTACCAGCTGATCTATGCCACTAGTGGACCCCCTGCCCATGTGACTTCCAAGGTGTATCACAAGATAGGATATTCCAAGCGAATTACACCTTTCCATCTCTTCTGTGAGGGTCTTCACAGATCTTTCATACAATTCTCCTGGAGGGCCTGAGAGGTTGGGCAGATATGGCATGTGTACAAATACTGATGTTTTTTCGATTCCACTTGCACAGAGCCTACTTTTGAATGAGCGTACCTCATCTGTTGGTAAAGGCTTTGCAGTCCATCCACGTGGATTCCGGCTAAATATTTGAAACGCACTGCAGCCTAATTTTTTTGCATTGTTGACAGAATTTGATATCCCGCCTGCTATAGAAACATGAAACCCCACCCTTACTTCCATGGTTTCTGTATGAAGATAATTTTATTACTTTAACTTATTGTAATGGAGTTTTTATGGTAGTAGAGCTATATCTTATTGTCGAAGTTGTCTTCTATAAGAATGGCCGGTAGTGATCTAGCCAAGTATCCGTTTTTGAATGAAGCTGGCGAATACCTGCGAGAGTCCAGCTTTGGATGGGAGGAGCTTGACAGACCGGACATGAAATATATTATTGACCGTGCTGCCGAGCGTATTGAGGTAGAAGTCGACGGGAAGATATACGATAACCTAGAGAGATACGAAATCGAGATTCTTACATTCCTTATTTCTCTTATGATCGTCAAGTCAATTGGCATTGATCAAGTACTGAGAAAGTTCGCGCTAGCGGAAGCAAGAAGGGCAGAGAGGTTTCTTATCGAAGATTTAAGAAAGCAGAGCGAAATTAAGAGACGTTCTGTCTTTACCAAAATCTTTGAGGATCTGTTCAAATTGAAAATTGTTATATCAGAGGATCAGCGTCTATTCAAAGTCCGAGTTGTTGACTATCTTGCAAGAGCTTCTCATTTCCACGAACAAGAATGGAAACTGATCAATAGACTTGTCCACAACGGGTATGTTTATCTCGATGCTGATGAGACTGTTAGACTTACTAGAAATGAGCTCTCCGTGCTCATTTATGATAAAGTCAAAGGAATGACCCTACCCACTTTACCGCAGGGCATAAAATCAAAAGCTGACCAGCTACGGTTAAAACTCTTATCACGTTATGAACGGCGGGGCTCAACCACAGTAACGGACTATCCACCATGCATCAAGCATGCGCTCGAGGTAATGAACAGAGGCGATAACCTACCCCACTCGGCACGCGTGATGCTTGCCACTTACATGCTGGCTGTGGGCAAGCCCTTGGATGAAATCGTCTTGATGTTTGAAAATGCTCCTGACTTTAACGAAAAGATAACCCGATACCAAGTGGAGCACCTAGCCGGCTTGAAAGGAAGCCATACCAGATATTCTGTTCCCTCATGCGATAAAGTCAGGAACGAAAATCTCTGCTTTGCAACTGCTGAATGCGATGGCCTAATAAATCCCGTTCAGTTTGGCAGGAAGAAGAAGTAATGAGAGAGGATCCAATTGCCGTCAAGACTATTTCGGTAATAAAAAAAACGTTCCGTGAATACTACTTCAACCAGTCAAATGCAATTGAAGAGCCTGTCAAAATAGAGCTACGTGAGTTTGGTTTTATGCACTTCGGACAAGCAGGCATGCTTAGGCATCTTTCATTTAAAAGTATGAAAGAGCTACATGCTATGCTTGTCAGGGAGGCGCCGTCCGATGTTTATTGCTCAAATGCATACTATCAATTTCCAACTCAACAACCTATGCAGGAGAAACTGTGGCTCGGGGCAGACTTGATCTTTGATATTGATGGTAAAGATCTTGGCATGCCCTGTGTTCCATCACATTCGTATTCAGTCTGCATACATTGTGGCTATGTATCTACTCCTCAACAAGACGAAGAAGAGAGATCATCATCATATTTGTGCCCATCGTGTGGCTGCAAGAAGGCAGATCATGTTTCCATTCCTTGCAGTAAGTGCATAGATGGTTCTAAAAAGGAGACTAGACGTTTGATGGATTTTTTGTTAGCAGATATTGGCCTAGAGCGTAGTGCTATTGAAGTTTACTTTTCCGGTAACAATGGCTTTCATCTAAAAATAAATGATGACGCATGCAGCTCCCTTGATCCGCAGGCTCGCTCCGACCTTGTGGGCTATCTCTGTGGAACGGGCCTAATGTTGGAAAATATTGGAGTAAGAAAGACCAGTGCAGGGGAGGGCCTATTTTCCATTAAATTCCCAAAAAGTGGACTTGCTTACGGCTGGAGAAGAAGAATTGCAGAGAAGCTCAAAATCGGCATGACATCAGCTACAAAACTCAAGAATATTGTCAACCAATATGGTGGCTATAGTGGATTCAAAGTTGAACTTGAGAGATTAGCAAGGGATATGGGAGTCAGAGTAGATCCACAAGTGACAACTGATGTTCATAGGGTCTTTAGAATGCCTGGAACGCTCAACAGTAAGAGTGGCCTCTCAAAGGTAAAATCTAGAGATCTAAATTCTTTTGATCCCTTCCTCGATGCGTGTCTACTAGGTGATGGCATAATTAGTGTGAGAGTTAAGACTCCAGTCAAGTTGAAACTAAGAAGGAGCTCATTCAACATTTCAAAAGAATCAGCGGAATTACCGGCCTATGCAGCGGTTTATCTTATGTGCAAAGGGCTTGCAGAGGCGAACTAGCTTATTGACTCAATAGACTTACGAACAAGCTATACCAATTATTTCAAACAAATGAAAAGTATTAATGAAGTGACCAAAAGGAAGGTTGCCACCGATGCAGAAGCAATGTGTGACATTTTGTACAATTATAAGTTAGACGACAGAGGAATTACTTTACATATTGTTCGAATTATGGACGTATAATAAAGAGCAAATGGGTGTCAATTGAGGTAGGTAACAAGATTGGCAGCCCTAGTAGTTGATAACCTATCACCGTTTACATCAGATATACTGACTTGTATTAGCAGGTTGGACGAACCATATTTTCACAGGAGGTTCTCTCAAGTCTCTAAGGATGATCTTAGCCAATGCGATCACGTGATACTCTCAGGCAGGCGCAAACATAGCACAGAAATAAATGCGGTAAATTCGAGAATCATAAAATACTGCCACGATCATAGTAAACCACTCTTGGGTATATGCTATGGAGCAGAAATAATAGTGCTTACCCTTGGTGGCTCAATACGTAAAATGCCGGCTCATGTTCAGGGGAAAATTGAGGTGTCACCTTCTAGTGCAAATCCCCTGACTAAGGGGAAGAAGTCGATCTTGGTATACGAGAGCCACAGATATTGCATTGCGAAACTGCCCTCAAATTTTAAGTCACTCGCAAGCTCTAGATACTGCGAGCACGAAGTATTCTCCAATGACAGCAAGATGTATGGTACGCAGTTTCACCCCGAAAAGAGCGGGGACGACGGCTTGGATCTTCTAAAAAATTTTCTTATGATATAAGAAGAATTTTATTTGCTTTCGAGACTCAGAGAGAGTACATACTTGGAGTCCCAACCAGAGCATTTCATCAGTTTGCCTCTTGTAAGTGTGAATGAAGACTATGCGGATCTACCACTTGTAATGAATGTTGTCATCAAATACTGGGGTGAAGATATCTCTAGGCCCACTTCCAATGCAGCAAGCGACAGAGGTACAACAATCATACATGGGATTAAGTTAGTGGAATCACTAGGTTTTTCTTCATACATTTACAAGAGCTCAATAAAGGATCTCAAAAAACGGATCGATCAAGGCATACCCCCTATAGTTATAATGCCGGGCATACAGGCAATCGTGCAGCATGCAATGATTGTGTCTGGATACAATATCGAGGAGCGTAGGATCCTTACCTATATCCCAGAACCTGACACGATAGGTGCAATTCCAGAGTCAAAGTTTGAGCAGGACTGGGAGCAAGACGACATGATTGCTATAATTATTATACCTTCAGACATGAAGGACCTGCTAAAGAATGAGAACCTCAAGTTTGCAAAATCGAATAGGATGTGCTTGGAGGCAGAAGGATTGAGAGAACACGGAAAGGTTAATGAGGCCATCGAAAGTTTGCAAAAGGCTACAGAAATCGACTCAGACAATGCACAGGCATGGACTCTTCTTGGTGGCCTTTACAACGAGACAAATCCTGACAAGGCTCTCCCTTGCTACCAAAAGGCAATCAAGCTAAATGAGAGATACTATCTGACATACCGAGGACTTGGCAACTATTACCTAAAAAAGAAGGATTTTTCCCTAGCAGAAGAGTACTACAGCAAGGCAATAACCATCAACCCATCCCGGTTCGGTCCTATATACAAGAATCGTGCAATAGCAAGGATGCAGCTTAGCAACAATAAAGGTGCAAAAGAAGATCTAGTCAAATACCTAGAGCAGGTGCCAGCAGCAGATGACCGAAAGAGCATCGAAGAAGCATTAGCTCAGTTTTGATCCTCTGCTAAGAATGTTGCTGCTTGAAAAGTTTGGAGTCTACTATTATTTTCTCCGTTGCCTCAAGCAACTTCTCTATGTCACTTTCTTCGTGGGCAAATGATAGTGCTGCCATCTTTGTCGGCAGGAAAAATATTCCGTAGTTCGCCATAAGGGCAAGATGGTATCCTTTTAAGAGCGCTCTATCGGACTTTGCAGCATCACTTGCATCCAAAACAACAGTCTTGCCGAAGTGTGTCAAAAAGATGGATCCTACGCCTGTTACATGGCATGGAATTCGTGTTTCTGCGAATAATTTGGCTAACCCTTTCGTTGCCATGCCTCCAAGCCTATCAATTTTACTATAAACCTGCCGTTTGTTTTTTTTCAAAAAGTTCAATGTCATAAGACCTGCAGTCATAGTCATGGGATTTGCTGAAAATGTCCCGCCCCCAATGGCACAGCGTGTTTCTTTATCTACTCTTGCTACAGGATCTGTAATTGACATTATCTCTTTATCACCACATAAAACCCCGATCGGCATTCCGCCACCAGCTATCTTGCCAAGAGTAAACAGATCAGGTTCGAGCTTGTACACACTTGCAGCCCCATGGAGGGAGAGCCTAAAGCCTGTCACTATTTCATCGAGTATGAAAAGGCTCCCATTCTTTTTAGCAAATTCCTCCAAGCCCTGTAGATAACCGTCGACAGGTGGAAGACAGCCTGCGCCACCGAGCACTGGTTCAATAATGATGCACGCTAGGTCATCCTTGACCGTCTCAAGTACTTTGAGGGATGCGTCAAGGTTGTTAAATGGTATCGATTCTACAAATTGTCCCTCATCCTGAACAAGGCCTAGGCCTTCGTCTTGCTCAAATGGATAGTTGACTGTCTGCATAAGTGTGGTGTTGAAGCCATGCCAGCCGCCTATCGCCTTGGCAACAATGCGCCTACCGGTTCTCGCTCGAGCGAGCCTGATCGCGTACATTGTAGCTTCTGAGCCTGTGCTGCTAAAGCGCATCATTTCAGCCCTAGGCATCAGCTTTTGGATAGTTTCTGCCAGCTCAACACTTACGCTGTTCACTGTCCCATAGAGTATGCCATTTTTGGCCTGCTCAGCCAGAGCATTGACAACCACCTTAGGGGAGTGGCCGAGAAGTAGCGCCCAATGTCCCATCCAGTAATCTGTGTATTTATTGCCGTCTATGTCGAGGAGTTGGCGGCCCCTTGCGCGAGCTACGAAAAATGGATAAGGCTCAAAATACCGAATATTGTGATTTACGCCCCCTGGGAAGACTTTAACAGCTTGAGAATACAGGCGGCTTGACTTTCTTGTTTTCTGTTTGTAATCTTTCAAAAAGTCATGCTGCATAGATCCACCCGCGTGTGAACTAGTAGGTCTATAATCTTTTCCTTTCCGGTCGTTGACAGTCAAGAACAATGTAAAAATTTTTGCAAATAATATCCGATACTTATGAAGTCTCTGTACTCTAGCTCAGCTTAATGGATTCAGAAAAAACGCGTAGGTTCGTAAGGAATTTTTAATAGATTCTTGGGTTAGTAGACATACTCCACACCTATCTACTACAAGCAGGAACGTGAAAGGTTTGTAAGAAAAGAGGCCTGAGAAAGCTCAATAAAATTATTGATTATTAGAAGTACACAATGCCTATCTGCTGGTGAGGAAATCATTCTACAGATCAAGGCGAAATAATATTCCTCTTTTTTTTACAATTTCCACTCTTATTTCTCCTCCCATCTCTATGCCATACAGTAGAGTAGTATTCTGACGGCATCCCTGAGGAATCTGTCAGTGATGTTTGTAAAGGACATGATATTTTACAGCAAAGTAAAATAACAGATGAGGGGCGGTTGAACATTATGATAGAAGAAAAGCTTGCTTCACTTGGTATTATCCTTCCAATTCCGCCCGAGCCAGCCGGGTCATATCTGCCTGTAATCCTTTCCGGCAACCTCGCCTTCGTGGCCGGGCAGATCCCGCTGGAAGGCAAACAAGTCAAGTTCAGAGGCAAGGTTGATTCGATAGCAGAGGGTCAGGAAGCTGCACGCTTGTGTACTATAAATGCACTCGCACAATTGAAGTCGTCCCTTGGCAGCCTCAATAGGATCAAGCGAGTCATCAAGGTTACAGGATTTGTTAACTCCGATCCTTCATTTACTGACCATGCCAGAGTAATCAACGGCGCCTCGGATTTGCTGGTAACTATCTTTGGTGAAAAAGGCAAACACGCAAGGGCAGCTGTTGGGGTAAGCAGCCTGCCCCTCGATAGTACTGTAGAGATAGAGTTCATAGTAGAGGTTTAGAAGTATGTGTAGGAGCAAAGGTCTTATCCTGTTAGCCTATTATCGATTAATGTGCTATTGCGAGAAAAGTTCCAAAGAGTTCCAGTTCTGTCTTTATTGAGTATTATACTAAGACTACATATGAAATATAATTAGTCACTGTTGTCAGATATCCTTCTATTCAGAGTTTCTATAAATTTTTGCAGATTGGCCTTTGGAATTACTGCCCCACATGCTCTGTCGTGGCCGCCGCCGCTACCTCCAAGCTCTGACGCGATGTCATTTGTCAGTCTTCCGAGGTGCACTTTGCAGTCGGCTGACCCCCGTATCGACAGGACAAATGACTTGATGTCATCTTTCAGCTTGTATACCATGGCGGCAGGCTTGCTGGAAGATCCAAGCACAAAATTGACTACCATGCTTGAGGATAACTCCACCGCACTTGGAGCATAGGCGAGATTGTCCAACTTTACAACTGATTCTTGTATTGACTCGACTGCAATTGCCACCTTTTTTGCAAATTTTTCTGCCATGTCAAAACCACCCTTGATGTCATGTGGATATTTCATCTTGGCGAGCGTCTCAACCATCTTTATGAGAAATGGATCATCGTGCTGGTTCGAAGATATCATATATGATAATGCGGTTGACTCAAGCATCAAGAACTGACGATCAAATCTTGAAACTATGGCTGATGCAAGAGGTTTATTCTCCATATAATCCGTAAGTGCGCCCATTGCGGCAAAAAATGCCGCGTAGTCTGGGAGTTTTTTCTTATACTTTGTATAAACTTGGATGCTTGTGCACTCTTCAATTGTGCGTATGAGCGTTACATCTGCTTTCTTTAGAGCTTGCAGCGTCTCTTTGTTAATATCATGGTGATCAATATAGATCACTTCTGCCCCTGTAGAAGCTATTCTCTGAAGCAATTCTGCGAATTTCTGCTCATTCTTTTTTGACAAGCCCAGATCGCATATAAACAATTGCTCAATCTTGTCAAGCATTGCCGCCACCCTTTCCAGTTTCGAAATTAGGTTAGCATAGTCGACTAGTATCACTTTTGATATATCAAAGGCTGCTTTGATAAGCGCAGCAGAGCAAATTCCATCCACGTCTTCTTTGTGTGATATGCAGAAGCTAGGCAATTACGTTCAGATTGAAGCATTCATATCCCCAGATTTAATGGTTCGTTAATTAGATTTTAGTAAGGAGAATTTTTGATTAAAATATATAAAAAAAATGATATAACCGCCGTGAATAGGACCACAGAATTTTGCTTCTTGTGACATTTCTTTGTATACGAAATGTTCTTTGCGTGTTTCCGGAGGCTGCAAGAAGATGGTGTGTCTGTTGCCACCGCTACGTCTGTGGCTAACCACCAACGATTGATGGCACAGAGTAGTTTGATTTAGTGCATCGGGCTATTGGGAATGGCAGGCTGAACACCTCGCCGAAGCTTGATGCTTACACCTCCATCCCATCAA
>OCZV010000042.1_pt1 | contig 45260 bp, 47 predicted proteins | sample 1539051 | NCBI WGS metagenome assembly OCZV01 (sample SAMEA3113581, study PRJEB22503) | soil metagenome
CCGCCGAGCTGGAGCCCCAGCACGTGGTCGTCCTTGGCGGCGACGCGACGGTCGTCGATTCCGTGGCGCCGGCGCCCGCCGCAGCCCCCGACATCGAGCCGGCGCCCGGGCCCCGCGTGTCGCCGCCCGCCGGCGAGACGGTGCCGGCGGCGCTGGGCCGGGTGGTCGGTGCCCGCTCGGGCGACAAGGGCGGCAACGCCAACCTGGGCGTGTTCGCGCGCAGCGACGAGGCATGGGCCTGGCTCGACCGGTTCCTGAGCGTGGAGCGGCTGCGGGCGCTGCTGCCCGAGACCTCCGACCTCGCCGTCGACCGCCACCGCCTGCCCAACCTGCGGGCGCTCAACTTCGTGATCCACGGCCTGCTGCAGGAGGGCGTCGCGGCCTCGACCCGCCAGGACGGCCAAGCCAAGAGCTTGGGCGAATGGCTGCGCGCCCGGGTCGTCGACGTCCCCGCCGGCCTGCGCCCATGACGCCGACCACGGCCCACGCCACCGCCGTCGACGAGATGGGGCGCCGGCTCCGGGCCGTGCGGCGGCCGCGCCCCGTGCTCGACCGCGAGCGGGAGCGGCAGTTGACCGACCGCCAGCGCGAGCTGCTCGACCAGATGGAGCAGGTCTTCGCCTCCGGCTTCGCGGACCTGACCATGGCGGAGCTCGCGGGCCGCCTCAACTGCTCGTTGCGCACGCTCTACGCACTGGCGTCGAGCCGGGACGAGCTGGTCCTGATGGTGGTCGACCGCAAGCTGTGGCGGATCGGTCGCATGGCCCGCGACGCCATTGCGGAGGACGTCGCGCCGCTGGTCGCGGTGCGCGCCTACCTCGAGGCCGCGACGTTCGCGGTCAGCGGTTGGAGCGCGGCGTTCGCCCGCGACCTCGCCGCCGTGCCGGCCGCCCAGCAGCTCGAGGACGGCCACAACGAGTACCTGTTCGAGGTGACCCGCGCCCTGCTCGACCTCGCTCTCGAACGCGGCGACATCGCCGACGTCGACACCGCCGCCGTCGCCCGGGTGCTTGCCGGCCTGGGCCGGTTCTACTCCCGGCCCGAGGTCATCCCCACGCTGCGATCGTCGCCCAAGCAGGCGGCCGACGCGGTCGTCGACCTGGTGCTGCGGGGCCTGCGGGCCGCCGCCCCCCGAGGAGGAGAATGAGCGAGCGTCAGCGAGCGAATCATGGACACAGTGCGTTACTCGCCGCGAAGCGGCGATCGCTCATTGGCGCTGCCCGAAGGGTGCGCCGATGAGCGCACGTCCCCCGCTGTCCGAAGTCACCGCCGACCTGCGCGCCGAGCAGGACGCCCTCGACGCGGTCGTCGCGGGCCTGACCGACATCCAGTGGCGGCTGGCCACGCCGAGTCTCGGCTGGAGCGTGGCCGATCAGATCGGGCACCTCACGTACTTCGACGGCACCGCCGTCCTCGCCATCACCGACCCGGACGCCTTCCGCGCCTCGGTGAAGGAGCTGCGGGACGCCGGCGACCATGCCGACGATCTCATGCTCCAGCGCCAACTGGCCCCGACTGAGCTGCTCGCGGCTTGGCGGACCAACCGGTGCCGGCTCGGCCAAGCCGCCGACAAGCTCGAGGACGGCACGCGGGTCGCGTGGTACGGGCCGCCGATGGGCGCCCGGTCGTTCCTGACGGCTCGGCTCATGGAGTGCTGGGCCCACGGCCAAGACGTGGTCGACGCCGTGGGCGCCGCGCGCCCCGCCACCGACCGGCTCCGCCACATCGCCCAGCTGGGGGTCATCACCCGGGGCTGGAGCTACATGAACCGCGGCCTCGAACCACCCGCCGGCGGCGTGAGGGTCGAGCTCACCGCGCCATCGGGCGCTGTCTGGCGGTTCGGCGATGGCCAAGACGACCACGACGCCAGCGTCGTCACCGGGCCGGCCGAGGACTTCTGCCTCGTGGTGACCCAGCGCCGCCACGTGGACGACACGGCCCTCGAGGTCACGGGCGCGCTGGCCCGCGACTGGCTGGAGAAGGCCCAGGCGTTCGCTGGCCCACCTACCGACGGCCCGCGTCCCGGCACGAGGGCGTGACGTGAGCGTCGTCGAGACCGAGCTCGTCGGCGGGGTGCTCACCGTCACCCTGGCGGACGAAGCCAACCGCAACGCCCTCGGGGAACGGCTGGTGCGCGAGCTCACCGACGCGCTCGACGCCGCCGATGCCGACCCGGAGGTGCGGGTGGTGGTCCTCACCAATACGGGGAACGTGTTCTGCGCCGGCGCCAACCTGTCCGAGCGGTCGTCGGGATCGGCCGCCCGCCCGGGCAAAGGTCCGGCGGCGGTCCGCAGCCCCAACGAGCTGTTCGGCCGGTTCGCCCGCTCGCCCAAGCCCTATGTGGGCCGCATCGCCGGCCACTGCGTCGCCGGCGGCATGGGCCTGGCCGCCGCCATGGACGTCTCGGTCGCCACCGACGACGCCAAGTTCGGCTTCACCGAGGTGCGCGTGGGCGTGGCGCCGGGGGTCATCTCGGTCGTGTGCCTGCCGAAGCTGCGGCCCGCCGACGCCCGCGCGGCCTTCCTGCGCGGCAACCGCTTCCCCGCCAGCGAGGCGGCGCGCATGGGGCTCATCAACGCCGCCGTGCCCGCCGACGAGCTGGACGCCGCCGTCGACGCCGTCGTCACCGACCTCCTCGCCGGTGGGCCCGAGGCCATCGCCGCGGCCAAGCGGCTGCTGGCGGAGGTGCCGGGGACCCCGGTCGACGAGGCGTTCCGCTGGACCGCCGAGCTGTCGGCCCAGCTGTTTGCGGGGGACGAGGCCGCCGAGGGCATGAGAGCCTTCCTGGAGAAGCGCCCGGCCGCGTGGGTCCACCCTGCGCCCGGCAAAGGAGCCCAATAGATGCGTACCGCCGTCACCGAGATGTTCGGCATCGACCTGCCCATCTTCGCCTTCAGCCACTGCCGTGACGTGGTGGCCGCCGTCACCAAGGCCGGCGGGATGGGCGTGCTGGGCGCCGCCGCGCACTCGCCCGAGCAGCTGGACATCGACCTCGCCTGGATCGAGGCCGAGGTGGGGGAGCGCCCCTACGGCGTCGACGTCATCGTGCCCCTGCGCTACGTCGGCGCCGAGGAGGGCGGCCTGCCCATCAAGGCCGTCCGGGAGCTCATCCCGCCCGAGCACGTCGCCTTCGTCGACGACATCCTCCGTCGCTACGAGGTGCCCGACCTGCCCGATTCGCCGGCCGGCCCGACCGAGGGGGGCGGTCCCGTCGACGACGCCGGTGCCGGTGCCGGCATGATCTTCTCCGCCGAGCGGGCCGAGCCACAACTAGACATCGCGCTCGCCTACCGCACCGCCCTGGTGGTCAACGCGCTCGGCCCGCCGACGGCGACCATGATCGAGCGGGCCAAGGCCGAGGGCCGCCGCATCGGTGCGTTGGCCGGGGCGGTCCACCACGCCGAGCGCCACGTGGCCGCCGGCGTCGACCTCATCGTGGCCCAAGGCTACGAGGCCGGGGGCCACACCGGCGAGATCGCGACCATGGTGCTGCTGCCCGAGATCGTCGACGCCGTCGGCGACACGCCGGTGCTGGGCGCCGGCGGCATCGGCCGCGGGCGGCAGATGGCCGCGGCCATGGCCCTCGGCGCCGCCGGCGTGTGGTGCGGATCGGTGTGGCTGACCACCGACGAGGCCGAGACCCACCCGGTGGTCAAGGAGAAGTTCCTGGCCGCCGGCTCGGCCGACACGGTCCGGTCGCGGTCGCGCACGGGCAAGCCCGCCCGCCAGCTCCGCAGCGCCTGGACAGACGAGTGGGACGACCCCAAGACCCCGGCGCCGCTCGGCATGCCCATGCAGCCGGTGCTCGTCGACGAGGCGCTCCGGCGCATCGACCGGGCCGCGTTCCGGAAGGGGTCCGGTGCCGAGAAGCTGGCCAACTACTTCGTCGGCCAGGTCGTCGGCACCATGAACCGGTCGAAGCCGGCCGCTCAGATCGTCTACGACATGGTCGACGAGTTCATCGAAGCCAGCCGGTCGCTGGCCCGCCAGCTCGAGGACTGATCGCCCCCCAGTCCCACACCGCGTTCTCGGTACAGGAATGGTCGCTGGGGCGACCATTCCTGTACCGAAACCTGTCGATGACTGGTGCACGTCACCGGCTCGATGACTGGTGCACGTCACCGGCTCGATGAGCCGTCGATGAGGTCGACGACGGCGGCCTCGATCTCGGCGAGCAGCGATTCGGGGACGCCGTCGAGCGCGGCCACGTTCTCGTCGTCGCCTTGGCCGCCGTCGCCGTCCCTGTCGGAGGCGCCGCTCACCTCGTCTGCGACCGTCTCGACGTGGCGGTCATCGAGGATGTCGCCGACCGTCTCGCCGTCCGTGTAGCGCTCGATGACCCGGGGGTCGACGTAGGAGCCGCGGGCGACGGCGGGCGTGTTGCCGAGCAGGCGGGCGACGTCGCGCACCACGCGGATCACGGCCCTGCGTCGCTGGCGATCGGTCTCGGCGTCCTCCTCGGCCGCTAGAGCCACGGCGGCGAGCACGGTCGCGGTCCACGTCCGGAAGTCCTTGGTGGAGAAGTCGGGACCGAGCGCTTCCTGGAGGTAGCGGTTGATGTCAGGGGTTCGGAGGTCGACCCAGCGCCCCCGGGCGTCCTTGTAGGCGAGCAGCTCCCGGCCGCCGCCCCGGCGGCGCTTCAGCGCCCGGACCACCTCGGCGACCTGGGGGTCGCGCACGACGACGATGCGTCGCTGGCCGCCCTTGGCGGGGTAGTCGAACCGCAGCTCGTCGCCCCGGATCCGCAGGTGGCGCTTGTGCAGGGTGGCGAGCCCGTAGCTGCCGTTGTCGACGGCGTAGGCCTCGCCGCCGACCCGGAACAGGCCGAGCTGCAGCAGACGTACGGCGGCGGCCAGCACGCGATCGGGTCCCATGTCCTCTGTCACGAGGTCGCGGCGCAGCCGCCGCCGCAAGCGAGGCAGCGCCCGGGCCAGGTCGAGCATCCGGTCGTGCTTGTCCCGGTCGCGGGCGGCCCGCCACTCGTCGTGGTAGCGGTACTGGCGCCGGTTCCGGGCGTCGACGCCCACGGCCTGGATGTGTCCCCGCGGGTGCGGGCAGACCCACACGTCGGTCCACGCCGGCGGGATGGCCAGCGCCTTGATCCGGGCGACGACGTCGGGGTCGGAGATCCGCTTGCCCTGGCAGTCCAGGTAGACGAAGCCCCGCCCGCAGCGACGCCGCCCGAACCCCGGACCTGCGACATCGACCTCGAACACCGCGACATCGACCTCGGACACCGCCACCGGTCACTCCCGAGCGGGATCCCGCAGCGCGGCCCGAGCGCGTGCCAGCTTGTCCAGCCGCCGCAACGCTCGGGCGTTGCGCACGCGCATGGCGGCGGCGAGGGGCGACGACCACACGGCCTTGATCGGCCCGGACACCGGTTCCTCCCGCATCCCCACCCGGGTCCCGCCGTCGACGGGCGTCAGCGTGAAGTCGACCTCGGCCTTGCCGAGCGGTCCCATGCCGGCGGTCAACAGCAGCCGGGCGGGCAGCTGGTCCTGCGCCACGGTGGTGTGGTCGCGGATGTGCAGGAGCCCGAAGCCCACGCTGTGGTGGAACCGCGTCCCCGGCTCGGGCCAGCGGGCGTCGAACCAGCGGATCCGCTTGCTGCCGACGACCACGCCGTCGTAGCTGCGGGCGTCCGCCAGCACGGCCGCCACGGCGTCCGGCGGTGCCTGCACCACCCGCTCGACGGTGGCCATCACAGACCTGCCACGGCGCGCGTGAACCGGTCCTTGACGCTGGTCGGGACGGCGTGCGCCAGCCCCGCCACCAGGCCGGCGTTGGCGCCGACGCGGTAGTGGAAGCGGGGCCGCCCCGCCCGCAGCGCCTCCCCGATGACCTCGGCCACCTCCCGGGGGTCACCGGACCGGCGGGCGAGGCCGTCGAGCACGCCGAGGGTGCGGTCGTAGACCTCGGGTTCGGACGAGGCCGCGCGCCGTTCCCGCAGCCGCGCCGCCGCTTTGTCCCATATGGGGGTGGCGAAAGGACCGGGTTCGACGAGGACGACGTCGACGCCCCAACCGGCCACCTCGGGACGCAGGGCATCGCTGAGCGTGCTCAGGCCCCGCTTGGCCGCCTCGTACCAGCCCAGCATCGGGCCATTGGTGTCGCCGGCGATCGACGACACGTTGACGATGCGGCCCTCACCCCGGCGCCGCATGGCCGGAAGGGCCAGCTGCGCCAGGCACATCGGCGCCAGGAGCATCACGTCGAGGTGGCGGCGGGCCTCGTCGGGCGACTGCTCCGCCAGCAGGCCCGGCCACAGCAGCCCCGCGTTGTTGACCAGACCCCAGGGCCGGCGCCGTTCGATCACCTCGCGGGCCTGTCGGTCCTCGGTCACGTCCAGCGTCTCCACCTCGACCTCGACCCCCGCCGCCCGGGCGGCCGTGCGCACGGCCTCGGTCTGGTCCTCGCGATGGACCGCGGCCACCGCCGTGAACCCCAGCCGGGCCGCCTCCACCGCGGTCGCCAGGCCGATCCCCGAGCCCGCACCGGTCACCAGCACCACACGTTCCACGCCCCCAGGGGTACCCATGGCACCAGTCCCCCAAGCGTGGACGTGCCCGGCGGGCGTTTCGCCCGGTCGGGCGGGGGTAGCCGCGGGCCAGACGAGGAGCCCACCATGGCCACGACCCGCGATGTCCTCCGCAACCCCGGCCGCTGAGCACCCACACCGGGCTGCGGGCGGGCGGGAGCCACGCACCGGGCCGGCCGCCGGGGTCGATGCCCACGACGCCGGCCCGGCTCGGGGGCCGTCGACGCCGCCGGCACTGGTGGACACCATCCACCGCATCGAGGCATCCGAGGCATGGGACGGCCCCGGCAAGGTCGTGGAGCGGCTGGCGCGGGCCGTCGCACCGCCCGGTCGTGCGCACGACGTGCTCACCGGCACCTGGCTGGGCCACGCCGTCCACCCCCTCCTGACCGACCTGCCGCTGGGCATGTGGATGAGCGGCTCGTTGCTCGACTTCATCGGGGGTCGATCCGCCCGACCGGCGGCCCGGCGACTGATCGGCGTCGGGGTGGCCGCTGCGGTGCCCACCGCCGCCACCGGGCTCGCCGAGTGGCTGCACGTCGACCGGCCGGCCCGGCGGGTTGGCGTCGTCCACGCCAACGCCAACACGATCGGGCTGGCCCTGTACGGCGCCTCGTTCGTTGCCCGCCGGCGGGGTCACCACCTGCGGGGCGTTGCCCTGGGCGTGGCCGGGGGACTGGCGGCGATCGCCGGCGGCTACCTCGGCGGGCACCTGACGCTGGCCCGAAAGGCCGGCAGCCGCGACCCACGGTTCGCCCTGCCTGCGGGCTGACGGACCGCGGCCGCGGTCGAAGACGCTTCGAAGACGCCATCGAGGAGGTCTGGGATGAGAGCACTGACGTGGCAGGGCTTCGAGGACGTCCGTGTCGAGGACGTCGCGGATCCCCGCATCGAGCAGCCGACCGACGCCATCGTCGAGATCACGTCCACCGCCATATGCGGGTCGGACCTGCACCTGTACCGGCCGCTGGCCATGTTCATGGAGCCCGGCGACATCCTTGGGCACGAGCCGATGGGCCGGGTGGTCGAGGTCGGTCGGGACGTACGCCACGTGGCCCCTGGCGACCGGGTGGTGATCCCCTTCAACATCTCCTGCGGCTCGTGCTTCATGTGCGACCGGCAGCTCTATGCCCAGTGCGAGACGACGCAGGTGCACGAGCACGGCAAGGGCGCGGCCCTGTTCGGCTACACCAAGCTCTACGGACACGTTCCGGGCGCCCAGGCGGAGCTGCTGCGGGTGCCGCAAGCCCAGTTCGGTCCCATCAAGGTGCCCGACGGCCCGCCCGACGACCGCTTCTTGTTCCTCTCCGACGTGTTGCCCACGGCGTGGCAGGCGGTGGCGTTCGCCGACGTGGCCCCCGGCGGATCGCTCGCCGTCCTCGGACTCGGCCCCATCGGCCAGATGGTGGTGCGGGCAGCTCGCCAGCGCGGCGTGCAGCGGGTGTTCGGCGTTGACCTCGTCCCCGAGCGCCTGGCCATGGCCGAACGTCACGGCGCGGAGACCGTCGACACGGCGTCGACCGACGACCCGGCCGAGGCGCTACGGGACCTCACCAAGGGACGGGGCCCGGACGCCGTCGTCGACGCCGTCGGCATGGAGGCGCACGGTGCCCCGCTCGCCGCCGCCATGCAGCGGGCCGCCGCGGCGCTGCCCAAGGCGATGAGCGAGCCGCTGGCTCGGCGGGCGGGAATGGATCGGCTGGCCGCGCTGCGCACCGCGGTCGACACCGTGCGCCGGGGTGGCACGGTGTCGATCGTCGGCGTGTACGGCGGGGCCGCCGATCCGCTCCCGATGCTCGACCTGTTCGACAAGGGCGTGCAGATCCGCATGGGCCAAGCGCACGTGAAGCGCTGGGTCCCCGAGATCCTGCCGCTGCTCGAGCGGGACGACGACGTCTTCGGGCTCGACGACTTCGTGACCCACCGGCTGCCGCTCGACGACGCCCCCCAGGCCTACGCCCGGTTCCAGGCGAAGCAGGACGGGACGATCAAGGTCGTCCTCCAGCCCTGACCGTCAGGCCCCGACGCCGGCCCCGACCCGGCTGCCCGGAGGGGGCGGGCCCACCTCCAGGGACCGGAGGCGGTGCCGACGCAGGGTCGGGAACACCCCGCTCAACGTCGGCGCCGCGGCGAAGATCGAGACGCCCCCCGGCCCCACCAGCAGGCCGACGACCACGAGGACGATGCCGAGGACCACTTGGCCCTGGAGGACTTGGACGATGCCCGCGATGACCAAGATCACCGCAATGATCCACAGGATGAGTGCCATGGCGGAGGTGGTACCCAGGCGTCGGGACGCCGATACTCGATGGCGTCAACTAGCCGGGCCCGACCCCGCCGCCGCGCGCTGGTTCCTGGGCGTCGACGAGCGGGGCAACCCCCACAGCGACATCGACCGGGCGCGCGGCGACGGCCGGGCATGGACCGAAGGCAACCAGGCGACCGCGCTGGTCCACGGTGCCTCCTACTTCTCCCGGTTGCTCGACGCCCTCGGAGGCCTGCGTTCGGGCGACTTCGTGCTGTTCACCGACTGGCGGGGCGACGGCGACGAGCGCCTGGGTGGGGTCGAGGGCACCGAGCTGGCCAACGTGCTCGTCGACCTGCTGGGCCGGGGCGTCGACGTGCGGGGATTGGTGTGGAGGTCGCATCCCGATCAGGCCCACCTCAGCGAGCAGGAGGCGATCCACCTGGCCGAGGCGGTCAACGAAGCCGGCGGTGAGGTGCTGTTGGACGAGCGGGTGCGCCGAGCCGGGTCACATCACCAGAAGCTCGTGCTGGTGCACCACTCCGGCCGCGAGGACGACGACGTCGCGTTCGCCGGAGGCATCGACCTGTGCCACGGACGCCGCGACGACGAGCGCCACCGGGGCGACCCACAGGCGATCGCGCTGGATCCCCGCTATGGCGACGTGCCCGGCTGGCACGACATCCAGCTCGAGGTCCGCGGCCCGGCGATCGGTGACGTGGCGCGCACCTTCCGCGAGCGCTGGGACGATCCAACGCCGCTCGACCACCGGAACCCGTGGCGGGCCCGGATCGCCAGGATCGCCCGCGAGCCCCGACGCGCGGCGCCGCTCCCGCCATTGCCGGCGGTCCCGGCTGCGGCAGCGGGCCCGCACGCCGTCCAGGTCCTGCGTACGTACCCGTCGAAGCGGCCGCCGTATCCCTTCGCCCCCCGCGGGGAGCGGAGCGTGGCCCGGGCCTACCGCAAGGCGTTCGGGCGGGCGCGTCGCCTCGTCTACATCGAGGACCAGTACCTGTGGTCGGCGGCCGTGGCCGAGACGCTGGCGGAGGCCCTGCGCCTCCACCCCGACCTCCGGCTCATCGTGGTGGTGCCCCGCTTCCCCGAGCGGGGCGGCCCGCTGTCCGAACCGCCCGAGCTGGTCGGCCACGAGCAGGCCGTCGGGCTCGTGCGTCGGGCCGGAGGCGACCGGGTTGCCGTCTACGACCTCGAGAACGACGAGGGCGAACCCGTCTACGTCCACGCCAAGGCATGCATCGTCGACGACGTATGGGCGACCGTCGGGTCCGACAACCTCAACCTGCGCTCGTGGACGCACGACTCCGAGCTCAGCTGTGCCGTGCTCGACGAGACCCTTGACCGGCGTGATCCCCGCGACCCGGCGGGGATGGGGGACGGGGCCCGGGTCTTCGCCCGCGAGCTGCGCCTGTGCCTGGCCGCCGAGCACCTGGGTCGCTCGCCCGACGATCCCGACCTGGTCGATCCCGCCCGAGCCTTCGATGCCTGGCGGGCCACGGCCCACGCGCTCGACCAGTGGTACCTCGACGGGTGTCGAGGTCCACGACCGCGGGGGCGCGTCCGTCACCACCGGCCCGAGCGGGTCAAGTGGTGGGCGGGCTGGTGGGCGCAGCCCATCTACCGGCTGGTGGTGGATCCCGACGGGCGTCCCCGGTCCCTCCGCCGGTCGAGCCGGTTCTGACGCCGGCGCGAAGCCGATTGGCCCGAGTGATGGCGGGTAGCGCAGCAGCCGACCGGCTCTCGACCGACGTTGCGGAGGACCATGGGGGTGCTGGCGTCCGGGTTGCTGATGGATCGCCGCTATCGCCTGGAGGAGCTGGTGGGGCGCGGCGGCATGGCGGAGGTCTATCGCGCGACGGACACCGAGGGCGACCGTCCGGTCGCCGTCAAGCTGCTGCGGGACGTCGAGGCGGCGGACGTGCGCCGCTTTCAGGTGGAGGTGGCCGTGCTCGGCCGGCTCGATCATCCGGGCGTGGTCACGCTGTACGGCACGGGATCGCACGAGGGCGTTCCGTACCTGGTGCTGGAGCTGGTCGAAGGCCCGAGCCTGGCCGACGAGCTCGTCGCCGGACCGCTGGGCGCCGAACGGTCCGTCTCGGTGGCGAGGCAACTGGCCGACGCCCTGGCCCACGCACATGGGCTCGGCGTCGTCCATCGTGACCTGAAGCCCGCCAACATCCTGTTCGACGCCGAGGGCCGGGTCCGCCTGGCCGACTTCGGCATCGCTCGGCTGGCGGACCTCGGCGTCAGCGTGACCGGGATGACGGCGCCCGGCATGGTCGTCGGCACGATGCCCTACCTTGCGCCGGAGCAGGTCGAGGGTCGCCGCGTGGGGGCGCCGGCGGACGTCTACACACTCGGGCTCGTCACCCTCGAATGCCTCACCGGGGCCCGCTGCTATCCCGGGGGGCGGATCGAGGCGGCCGTCGCGCGCCTCCACCGGCCACCCGACATCCCCGCCGGCCTGCCAGCCTGGCTGCGCGAGGTCCTTGCCGCCATGACCACCTGTGAGCCGCGCTGGCGGCCCTGCGCCGACGCGGCGGCGGCGGCCTTCGCCAGTCGCTCGGCCGATCCCGTGCTGGCGGCCACGGCCGGGCTGGCTCGTCCCCTGGAGACGACTGTCCTCAGCCGGCCCCGGCGACTCGGCGTCGGCGATCAGGGCCGTAGCCGCAGGGCGCTGACCCTGGCAGCGGCGGGCGTCGCTTTGGCGGTGCCGGCCTGGTTGTTCGCCAACGGTGACGGACCACTGGGCGATCCCTCGGCGACACCGGGTTCGACGCCCGCCAACCAGACGCCGACCCCGGGCCCGAGCTCGACGCCGCAGGCGCCCACCAGGGTCGAGCCAGTCGCCACTACGCTGCCGAGCCCCGGCGAAGGCGACGACCAGCTCGATGACGGGCACCCGGCGCCTGGTCACGAGGAGCGGGGCGGCAAGGACAAGAAGGACGACGGGGGCGGGGGGAACAGCGGCGGCAAGGGCCGAGGCGGCGACGGTTAGAGGCCGAGCGGATAGGTCCGCAGGTGGCACAGAACAGTACGGGATTTGCACCGTGAGCCACGACCGAACAGCGAGGCCTCCCGGCAACACTGACCACCGTGAGCCAAGAGGACGTGCCTATCCGCGCATGTCGTTAGGCGGCCTTCATTGCCGGACTGCGTCGGGGCCGGCCGCGCCGCCGACCTCTGCCAGCCGCCGCTGGAGCAGGCGCCGCTCGGCCTCGTCGTGGACCAGCGTCAGGGCTCGGCGATAGGCCGCGCGGGCCTCGTCCGTGCGCCCGAGCCGCCTGAGCAGCTCGCCGCGCGTTGCATGCAGGTAGCGGTAATCGTCGAGGTGGAGGCCGTCGACGATGGCGAGGCCCGCTTCCGGGCCCTGCGCCTCGGCGAGCGCCACGGCCCGATTCAGCTCCACGACGGGCGAGTCGGTGAGGCGGGACAGCTCACCGTAGAGCGCAGCGATCTGGGGCCAGTCGCGCGGTTCGTCGGCATGCAGGGAAGCGATCGCCGCCTGCACGACGTAGGGGCCGCGGCCGAGCAGCGCCAGAGCCCGGTCGAGCGCCTCCCGCCCCTCGGCGATCTGCTGCGGGTCCAGCAGAGAGTGGTCCTGGTCCGAGAGCAGCACCAGCTCGCCGTCGCGGAACCGAGCCTCCCTCCGGGCGTCGAGCAGCAGCATCAACGCCAGCAGTCCCTGGACCTCGGACTCGTCCGGCATGAGCTCGGCCAGTGCACGGCCCAGCCGGATGGCCTCGGCGGCCAAGTCGACGGCGCCCCCGTAGCCCTCGTTGAAGACCAGGTAGACGACCGCCAGCACGGCGACGAGCCGATCGGGCAGCAGGTGGTCGGGCGGGACCCGGAACGGGATGCCGGCGGCCACGATCTTGCGCTTGGCCCGCACGAGGCGCTGGGCCATCGTGGGCTCCGGGACCAGGAAGGCGCGGGCGATCTCGTCAGTGGTCAGGCCGCCGAGCGTCCGCAGCGTGAGCGCGACCTGCGCCTCGACCGACAGCGCCGGGTGGCAGCACATGAAGATGAGCTCGAGTCGCTCGTCGGGAAACGTCGTCGCGTCCATCGCGTCCATCGCGTCCATCGGATCCTCCGCTGCCTCCTGCACCCGGAGCAGGTGGGCCTTGGCGGCCAGCGTGCGATCCCGGCGGATGCGATTGACGGCGCGGTTGCGTGCCGTCGTCATCAGCCAGGCACCTGGGTTCGTGGGCATGCCGTCCCGCGGCCAGCGCTCCGCGGCGATGGTGAAGGCCTCCTGCGCGGCTTCCTCGGCGAGGTCGAAGTCGCCGAGGAAGCCGGTCATCGCCGCGAGGACACGTCCCCACTGCTCGCGGAAGACCTGGTCGAGGATCGCTACCACTCCACGATCGGACGCACCTCGACCGCGCCGCCCAGGCGGGCCGCGGGGATCCGCGCCGCCAGCTCGATGGCAGCGTCGAGGTCGTCGGCCTCGAACAGCAGGTAGCCGCCGATGGCTTCCTTGATCTCGACGAACGGGCCGTCGGTGGTGAGCGTCTTGCCGTCCTGCACTCGCACGGTGGTCGCCGTCTCGGGCGCATCGAGGCTGAGGCCGGGGGTCGCGCCGGGGGTTTGGTTGACCGCTTGGTAGTCGGCGTAGACCGCTTGCTGTTCGTTCTCCGACAGCTTCGCCCACGCCTCCGGCTCACGCGGGGTCGGGGAGTCACCCTGATGGATCAGCAGCATGTACTTCATGGCTCGCTCCTTTCTCGGGATGGTCGCCTATGAGACAAACGGGGAGCCACGAAATCGACAGCTCCGCGCCGACGGCGGAGAAAGATTCTCGATCGGGCCGCCGCTCAATCCTTGACGGTCGCGTGCCGGCGTCGGAAGGCGGCGGCCTTGACCCGGTTCTGGCAGGTGGTCGAGCAGAAGCGGCGGCTGCCGTTCTTGGACTCGTCGAGGAACACGCGATCGCAGTCGTCGCTGTCGCAGGTGCCGAGGCGGTTGGCGGCCCCGGCGCCGACGATGCGGGCCAGGGCCTCGGCGGAGATCGCGGTCGCCATCGGCACCAGGGTCGCGTCGCCGGGATGGTGGTGCAGGCGCCAGTGGCCGCCGTCCTTGGCGAGGTGCGGGTACGCGGGGTGGGCCGCGAGCAGGTCGTTGAGGTGCCGAGCGGCCCCGTCCAGGTCCCCGTCGTGGATGCTGCGGAAGACGCTGCGCAGCTGCTTGGCCAGGGCGACGAGGCCGGGGACGTCTCGCCGCCTCACTGGGGGCCAGGTGGGATCGCGCTCCAGGATCACCTGGATCGCTGGGGCGGGATCTGCTGGCTGGACCGGACGGCCGAAGGCGTGGTCGACCGCCAGCCCGTTGACGAGGTCGACCGCAGTGACGGCCCCCGCATACTCATAACTGCCGAAATGCACTTGACCAGTCACCGTTCGCCGGCGTATCGTCGTCACTGCCATATGAGCATACGCCAGTGACGGCCGGCTGTGGCGGTCACCCTGTCAGCAGAACGACCCATGACCAGCACTGCGCTCGCAGCGCCACCGGCCACCTTGCGGCGGGCCGTCGACGCCGACATCGATTACGAGAAGCGCCTGACCTCGCTGGGAGACGACCAAACCCGTCCATCGAAGGGAGACAGGGCCTGAGCCGCTAGGCCTGGGCCCGAGACGCACCATGGAGAACCAACCACTCGAAGGCAGGGTCGCGCTGGTCGCAGGCGCCACTCGTGGCGCCGGACGCGGCATCGCCGTCCAGCTGGGAGCCGCCGGGGCCACCGTCTACTGCACGGGCCGGACCACCCGGCACGAGCGCTCGGAGATGAACCGCGCTGAGACCATCGAGGAGACCGCCGAGCTCGTCGACGCCGCCGGCGGGCGGGGGATCGCCGTCCAGGTCGACCACCTCGAGCCCGACCAGGTCGCGGCGCTGGTCGACCGCATCGGACGCGACCGGGGCGCCCTGCACGTCCTCGTCAACGACATCTGGGGCGCCACCACCATGGAGTGGGACGCCACGGTGTGGGAGTCGACGCTGGAGATCGGGCTGCGGATGCTGCGCCGGGGGGTCGACTCCCACGCCATCACCGCCCACTTCGCCCTGCCCCTGCTCATCCGGTCGCCGGGCGGGCTGGTCGTCGAGGTGACCGACGGTACCGCCGAGTACAACGCCACCAACTACCGGGTGTCGTTCTTCTACGACCTGGCCAAGGCCGCCAACCTCCGCACGGCGTTCGCCCTCGGCCACGAGCTCGCGCCCCACGGGGCGACCGCGGTGGCCCTCACGCCCGGCTGGCTCCGTTCCGAGGCCATGCTCGAGGCCTTCGGGGTCACGGAGGACAACTGGCGCGACGCCACCGAGCGCATCCCGCACTTCGCCATCGCCGAGAGCCCGGCCTTCGTCGGCCGCGCCGTCGTCGCCCTCGCCAGCGATCCCGACGTGGCCCGCTGGAACGGCCAGTCGCTGTCGAGCGGCCAGCTCGCCCGGGTCTACGGCTTCACCGACATCGACGGCAGCCAGCCCGACGCGTGGCGCTACGTCCCCGAGGTGCAGGACGCCGGCAAGCCCGCCGAAACCACCGGTTACCGATGACAGAGGCGGCCGTCGGCGCTGGTCTGGACCTGGAGCCGGCGCACGACGTCCTTCGTTGCGGGTGTAGGCGGGAGAGCGCTCGATCAGGCGGCGAGGATGTCGTCCATTTGGGCCATGGCAGCGCGCAGGCCCTCCTCGATGCCCATGTCGAGCAGCTGCTCCATGGCCTCCAGGCTGGGGAAGGTCGAGGTCATCACCATCTGCGTGACGCCGCCCTCCGCGGAGAGGACCACGCGCATGGTCGTCGAGGGCATGTCGGGGTTGGGGGTGCCGGTCTCGTCGGCGAAGCCGTCCTCGACTTCGAGCGAGCGCGGTGCGTCGACCGCCAGGATGCGCCACCAACCCCCGTGCTTGTCGCCCTCGGGTCCCGTCATGAAGTACCGCACGGTCCCCCCGGGCACGAGGTCGTGGTCGACGACGGTGGCGGGATAGGTGGGCGGGCCCCACCAACGCTCGAGTTGCCGGGGGTCGGCCCACAACTGCCACACCCGTTCGAGCGGGGCGTTGAACTCGGCGGTCACCACCATCGTGAGGGTCGCAGGGTCCTTCTCGACGTGCCTGACGGTCATGAGTGTTCCTCCTTGCTCGTGCGTCTCCGTGGTGCGACGCGTGCAACCGCGTCGATCCCGGTCTTCGTCTCGCTCCCGGCGAGGATCTGGTCCATCTGGTCGACGCGGCTGCGCCAGCCCGCCTCGTACTGGTCGAGCAGCCGGTTGACGGTGCGGAGGGCCTCGATGTCACCCCGCACCAGTTGCTGTCGGCCTTGGCGGCGTTTGTAGACCAACTCGGCACGCTCCAGGACAGCGACGTGCTTCTGCACCGCGGCGAAGCTCATCGGGTAGCGCTCCGCCAGCGCCGACACCGACTGCTCGCTACCGAGCACCAACCGCACGATGTCGCGACGGGTGGGATCGGCCAACGCATGGAACAGCCGATCGGTCCGATCGGCATCATCTCGTTCCGCGCCCCCGTAACGTACAACCATCTGGTTGTATGTTACGGCGCAAGGTCGAGCTCGGCAACAGCTCGTGCGGGGACCTCGCAGCGGTGATCGGGTCGATCGCCGCGGCCCTCGGACCCGGCCGGTCGACGTCTCTCCAGCAGCGCCCGACCGTCAGCTTCCGGATGCCCGGTCCCAGCGGCCGTCAGCCTTGGCGGCATCGACCTCGGCCAGGCCCGGCGGCTGCATGCGACCTGCCGCCGTCAGGGCCTCGACCTTGGTGATGTTCACCGCCGACCAGTTGCTCCCCGGTCGGCGAGGCGTGTACCGCTGCAGGAAGTAGGTGTCGTCGAGCGCCTTGCGGTGCGCCGAGATCCAGCCCCAGCAGAGGCCCACGTCCACGGCCTCGTCGTTCGTCAGCGAGGCGACGCCGGAGTGCTTCTTGGCGATCTTGAGCCAGACACCCTTGTGCAGCCGGTGGTTGGCGGCCAACCACGCGTCCCAGGCGGCTGCGTCCTCGCAGCTGATGACGTCGAGCTCGTCAGGCACCTCGGCGAGCTTACGGAGCCCTGCCGGGGTGCTGTCGGGCCGGCTCGGCGGCCGCGTTACCGTGCTGCGATGCGCTGCCAGGGTGAACGATGAAGGCTGCGGTCTGCGAACGGTACGGGCCGCCCGAGGTCGTGCAGATCAGGGAGGTCCCCAATCCGGTGCCGGCGGACGGCGAGGTGCTGGTCAAGGGGGTTGCGACGACGGTCAACTCGGGAGACGCCCGGGTGCGGGCGCTGCGTGTCCCGCGCGGGATGAGCCTGCCGGTGCGGCTGAGACTGGGCGTCACCAAGCCGAGGCAGCCGATCTTCGGCTTCGAGACGGCCGGGCACGTGGAGGCGGTGGGCAGGGCGGTCACCCGCTTCCAGCCGGGTGACAGGGTGGTCGCCTCGCGCGGGTTCGACTTCGGCTGCCATGCCGAGTACGTGACGGTGGCCGAGCACGGGGCGATCGCCAGGGTTCCCGAGCGCCTGAGCTACCAGGATGCCGTGGCACTGTGCTTCGGCGGCACGACGGCCCTCAACTTCTTCCGGCTGGGAAGGCTCGCTGCCGGTGAGACGGTGCTGATCAACGGGGCGTCGGGTGCGGTGGGGACCATGGCAGTCCAACTCGCCAAGCACCGCGGCGCCGAGGTGACTGCCGTGTGCAGCAGCGCCAACGCGGAACTGGTCAAGGGCCTCGGTGCCGACCACGTCGTCGACTACACGACCGACGATTTCACACGCAACGGGCAGCGCTACGACGTGATCATGGACAATCACGGCGATGCGCCCTACGCGCGGGTCAAGGGCTCGCTGAAACCGGGCGGTCGCTTCCTGATGGTCATCGGCGACCTTTGGCAGATGCTCGCCGCGTCGTGGCAGAAGGCCGTGATCAGCGGCAGCCAGAACGATTCCATGATCACGGCCGACAACTACCAGACGCTCATGTCGCTGGCCGAGCAGGGCGTGCTCGAGCCCGTGATCGATGCCGTCCTGCCGTTCGACCGGATCGCCGACGCGCATCGCCGCGTCGACGGCGGCCACAAGGTCGGCAGCGTCGTACTCACGTTCGAGACTGGCGGCTGATGTCGGGCATCACACCGCGGCGGCTCGACCCGCTCGATCGTGTCGACCCGGTCGATGGACCGGTCGAAGGACACGATTGTGCCGACGCCGGTGGTCTCGGCGCAGGCGACGAGATACGCCTCGGCGAAGTCCACCCGGTCGGTCTCGTACACCTCGCAGCTACTGGATGTGATCGAGGAAGCCGAGCACGCGCTGCTTGAGCAGCGTCGTGGCGCCCTCGTCGTAGCCGGGCAGGCTGTCGTCAGCGAACAGGTGTCGGTCGCCCGGATACAGGAACAGCTCCGCCCTCTCTACCGTCTCGTCGAGTTGGCGGGCGGCTTCGAGGTCTTCGTTCGGCGGCAGCGCCCATTCGTCGGCGTCCATGATGTGGATCTGGAGCGGGACGCCCTCCGGCCACGGGCCGCCGAACTCCGACGGCGGGACGCAACTGTGGAACAGCAAGGCTCCCTTCGCACCGGGCCTTGTCTGGGCCAGCATCTGCGCCGGCATCGCGCCCAGCGAGAACCCGGCATAGACGATCTGGTTCGGCAGGCCGTCCGCGGCCATTCGACCGCGCTCGATGATCGTGTCGAAGCCGACCTGTTGCGCGTGCTCCACGCCGTCGGCGAGCTCCGTGAAGGTCTTGCCGTCGTAGAGATCCGGGAGGTGCACGACGTGTCCGGCAGCCCGGAGCTCGTCGGCGAACGACAGGCATCCGGCCGTCAGTCCCTGTGCATGATGGAAGAGCAGAACCTCAGCCATGTGGCGGCAGCGTAGGGCTGCCCTTGCCGTCAGGCCTGGTTCTTGGTGCCGTTCTGGTTGCTCAGCAACCGAGACGGCGCCAGGTTCGGAGGAAGCGTGTGCAAGGGGAGCGCGGATGTGGCGGGTCACGCGCGTGGTGCTACGGGACGAGGCTACGCCCGAACGGGGTCAGCGGCGCCGGGCTGCTCGTCGTTCTTGCTCGACGTACTCGTTCGCCAGCTCGGGCGGCGCACACGCCAGCCAGCCGTCGACGATCGCCTCCCGCAACTCTCGCTTGGTGACCGCCTTCAGCTGGACCAGAACGGCCGAGTACCCGTCGAAGTGGGGAATCGTGAAGAACGACCTGGCGTGCGCCGCTAGCACGGCCTCCTTCTCGGATAGGTCTTCGACTCGAACCGCGAGTATCGGACCATCGGGCGGGCTGGCGTCGCCGAACCGCCGGATGTCCGCCTTGCTGAACGAGCGCTCCCAGGCGAAGACCTTGCCGGCGACCGCCCAGGTGCGATTGCCGTGACGCTCACCTTCGGTGACGTCCGGCAGCTCCAGGGCCAATCGAGCGACGTCGTCGAGACTCACCATTCCGGCGACCTTACGCGCTGAGCCGGCTGGCCTCCGGTAGGTCGATCTGCGGCCAGCGGCGCACAAGCCGCCGGAGGCGCTACGGGCTGGGTGACACGATGCGATCGAGCGGCGGCACGGCGATGCCCGCCGGCTCGGCGGCGGCGAAGGCGGCGACGAAGGCGTCGATGTCCTGCGCGCCGCCGAGGGCGTCGGTGCCCTCGTTGAAAACGGTGAACCCGTCGCCGCCGGTGGCCAGGAAGTTGTTCATCGTCACCCGGAACGAGTCGCCGGCGCCTACCTCGACGCCGTCCACGAAGATCCGCCCGATCTTGCCCTCGCACGTCGCCGCCCCGGGGATCTGCTCGTAGCGGAACGTCGCGGAGACCTGAAGGATGCGCCGGGTGGTCTGCCCGCCGCAGCCGGGGAACTGCTGTTGGAGCAGGCGGCGGACCATGTCGCCGGTCATGGTCTTGGTCTCTGGCCCGGTTCCTGGCCAGCCTGGTGGCGGCGACAATCGTCGGCCTCCTGTGGGCGCGGTTCGGTCGGGACGAGCTGCTCGGCCGCGTCCGGCGACGTGCCCACTCACAGGGCGGCAGCCGGGGCGCGGTGCTGCTGGGCACGGCTCAGCACGACCTGCTCCACGCCGGCGGGTTCCTGATCGTGGGGGCCGCCACCGCGGCCACGCTGCAGACCGTCGTGCCCCGCAGCGCCCTCGACGCCGTGGCCGATGCCGGGCTGCTGGCGGCCTTGGCCCTGGCCGGGCTGGCGGTGGTCCTCGCGATCTGCTCGGAGGCGGATGCCTTCGTGGCCGCCGGCCTCACCCAGTTCTCGTTGAGCGCCCGCTTGGCGTTCATGGTCGTCGGCCCCATGGTGGACGTGAAGCTGGTCAGCCTCCAGGCCGGCACGTTCGGCCGCGGCTTCGCGCTCCGGTTCGCACCGTTGACGCTGGTGGTCGCGCTGGCGTCCAGCATCGTGTTCGGCTGGTGGCTGTTGTGAGCGCGGCCGGCGGGACGATCAGCATGCTCGTGGGAGCGGTCCTGCTGCGCCTCACGTTCAGCGGGACCTACACGCGCTACGTCAAGCCGGGGATGGGCCCGTGGCTGACCGTGGCCGGCATCGTGGTCGTCGTTCTCGGTGCCGCCACGTTGTGGCGCGCTCGGCGTGCCGCCCGGCCTGCGCATCCCGCCGGCGGGGACGACGGTGGCGGTCGGGAGCACGGTGACGAGCACGATCACGCCGGGGGCCCGCCGGTGGGATGGCTGCTGTTGGCGCCGATCGCCGCCCTGCTGCTGGTGGCACCCCCGACGCTGGGCAGCTACGGGGTCGACCGGGGGGCGGTGGTCGACGTGCGCGCCGGCGCCAGCGGGTTCGAGCCGCTCGCCACCGGCAACGAGCCGATCCCCATGACCCTGCTCGAGTTCGGCCAGCGGGCCTTCGACCGGGACGGCGCGAGCTTCAACGGGGCCACGGTGCAGCTCACCGGCTTCGTGGCCGGCGAGGACGACGGTGGCTTCCGGCTGGCCCGCTACCAGATCGCCTGCTGCGCGGCAGACGCCGCCCCGGTGGTGGTTCGGGTCGTCGGCGTCGTGGGGGAGCCGCCGCCGGTCGACCGTTGGGTGACGGTGACCGGCACGTTCGAGCCGGCGACCGGCGAGACGCCCGAGCTGGCCGCCACCAGCGTCATCGAGATGCCGGCGCCGGACGATCCCTACGAATGACGGTCGCGGCGGTCTCCGTCGGCCGTCACCGCCCCGTCGGACGCTTGCGGTCCGCGAGTGCGGGCACGGCCTCGATCTTGTCCCGATCCAGGTGGTCCCACAGGATGCCGGGCGGGCGGTGGGCGCCGGGGCAGCGGATCACCTCGTCCGGAGTGACGATCAGGTCGAGCCGGAAGTCATGGTCGGTCTCGGGCAGCTCGTCATCGACCACCTGCATCGGATGGACCGTCGTGGCGATCGTCGTCCGCTCGTCGATCCAGCCGGTCTCGATGCCCAGCGCCATCTCCAGGTCGCTGTAGCCGCCGCCCTTGCCGATGCGGGCGCCCGCCGCGTTGACGCACACCGAGCCGCACACCACGAGGTCCAGGCGCGGCACGGCCTCGACGCGGAGCCGTCGCCCGTGCTGGTCTGCTCCCTTGATCGACGCGGCCCGGCGTGGCGCGACATCGAGGAGCTCGGGATCGAGGAGCAGGAACGGCTCGGCCGTCCGCAGCCGGGGAACGGCCATGACCAGGAGCTTGCCGTCGGCCAGCGCCGCCGCCCGCACCGGCAGCTGCGGCAGGTCCGGATTGGCCTTGAGCGCGCTCGCTCGTTCCCAGGTGTCGAGGCCCGTCAGGAGGTCGGCCGCTCGCTCGGCGCCGGTGAAGTTCGGGATGCGACCCCGCGCCCCGGGGAAGCGGGCTACCCGCGCTTCGCTCATCCCAGCCCATACCCGGCTGCGCCAGTCCTGCTTGGCGTCCTCGACCGCGTCCGCGGGCACGCCGCCAGTTTGTCGCTCTCAACGGGTTGCCGGGCGCTGACCGCTACTGGGACCGGATGGCGTCGGCCGCCTCGGCCTCGGCGTCGACGAAGCCGTCCCCGTCCACGTCGATCTCGACGCGGTCTATCCGACCGGTGAACCGGAACGGTCCCCGATAGTCGCGGTCGGCGGGCGAGAAGTCGGGCGACCAGCCGACGGTGAGCCCGGCACCGGTGATGGAGAACCGGCTCCAGGTCGTCCGCTCGATGTCGCCGGCCGCGACCTCGTCGCCGTCGACCAGCAGCACCCCCCGGTGGACGGCGCCGTCGCGCCCGGGCGTGAACGTGAACGCCAGCCTGTGCTCACCGGGCCCGAGGCGCTCGCCCACCGGACCCTCGATGCGGTACTCCCGCCATCCCGACAGGTTGTGGACGTAGCAGAGCCGGCCGTCGCCGAGCAGGTGAAACGACCAGCCGCCCAGCACCGACCCCTGCACGGCGAGGGCCCCCTCGACCGGGCCGTGCCCGTCGAGGGACACATGGGCCGTGATGCGGTGTGGCCGGTTCTTGACGTTGGCGGCCACGCTCTCGGGCACGGGCGACCGGCCGGGGCGGTAGACGTACCGGCGGCGGGGCTCCACCGGGCGGGGTCGTTCGAGCACCAGCTCCGAGAAGGGCCGGTTGTCGAGGGGCAGCACCTGGTGGCGGGCGGCCTCGATCCACCACCGCTCGACCAGGGCCGCCAGCCGAACGGGCTGCTCGGCCGCGAGGTCGTGGCACTCCGACGGATCGGCCCGCAGGTGGTAGAGCTCCCAGCCGACCCGGTCGAGACCCGGGTCGTCGGACTGGATCGGGTGGTACACGACCGCCTTCCAGCCTTCGTGGTAGATGGCCCGGCACCCGAACATCTCGTAGTACTGCGTGGTGTGGCGCTCCGGCGCGTCGGGGGCGCCGAAGCTGTAGGCGAAGCTGGTGCCCTCGATCGGCCGTTGCTCGACGCCGCCGACCGTCGCCGGGGCGTCGATGCCGATCACCTCGAGGATCGTGGGGACCAGGTCGATGGCGTGCACGTATTGGTGGCGCACCTCGCCCCGGGCTGCGATCCCGCCCGGCCAGCGGACGATGAGCGGATCGGCCACACCCCCCTCGTGCGTCTCGCGCTTCCAGCGGCGGAAGGGCGTGTTGCCCGCCACCGTCCAGCCCCAGGGGTAGTTGTTGTGGATGCGGGGGCCACCGATCTCGTCCAGGCGGGCGTCCGCTTCCTCCAGGGTGCGGGGCAACCAGTTCCAGGCGCGGGCGTCGTTGAGCGAGCCCACCGGCCCGCCCTCCGACGAGGCCCCGTTGTCCGACAGCACCAGCACCAGGGTGCGGTCGAGCTCGCCGGACCGTTGCAGCCATTCGATCAGCCGGCCGACCTGGGCGTCGGTGTGCGCCAGGAACCCGGCGAAGGCCTCCATGTAGCGCGCGTACACCCGCCGTTCCTGAGGCGACAGGGACTCCCATGCGGGAACCCACTCCGGCCGTGGCGACAGCTCGGTGTGCGGGGGGACCACACCGCTCTCGATCTGCCGCCGCAACGCCGCCTCCCGCCAGCGGTCCCAGCCGTCGTCGAACTGGCCGCGAAAGCGGGCGATCCAGTCGGCCGGCGCCTGGTGGGGTGAGTGGCAGGCGCCGGTGGCGAGGTAGAGGAACCACGGCTTGTCGACGTCGACATGGCGCAGGTCTTCGAGGTACTCGATGGCGTGGGAGACCAGGTCCTCGGTGAGGTGGTAGCCGTCCTCGTAGCTGCGCGGTGGGTCCACGAAGTGGTTGTCGTGCACCAGGGCCGGAACGAACTGGTGGGTCTCGCCGCCGAAGAACCCGTAGAAGCGCTCGAAGCCCCGGCCCAACGGCCAGCGGTCACGGCGTGCGCCCAGGTGCAGCTCCTCGTCCGGCGTGAGGTGCCACTTCCCGACGGCGTAGGCGGCGTAGCCGTGCGGTGTCAGCATCTCGGGGAGGAACCCGCACGAGCGCGGGATGCAGGCGTCGTAGCCGGGGAACCCCGTGGCCAGCTCGGCGATCCGCCCCATCCCGCAGGTGTGGTGGTTGCGGCCCGTGAGCACGCAGGCCCGGGTCGGACTGCACAGCGCGGTGGTGTGGAAGTTGGCGTAGCGCAGTCCCTGCGCCGCCAGCCCGTCGAAGGTCGGCGTCGGGATGTCGGAGCCGAAGCAGCCGAGCTGGGCGAACCCGACGTCGTCGAGCAGCACGATCAGCACGTTGGGGGCGCCGGCCGGTGGCGCCGGCTCGGGCGGCCAATGCGGCTCGGACTCCCAGTGGTACCGCCCGATCGTGCCCCCGAACTGGCCCCGTTCCACGGCGGGCGAGCCTAGGTCCTCGTGCGGCGTGGCCCCGTCGCCGAGGTCGAGTAGATGACGCACGCCAGGCACGGGCTGTTTACTCGACCTCGAGCCCGACGCTCTCGCATGGACGGCCCCAAGCTGGTGACATGTCGTATGGCCACGTCGACCTCCGGGTCTACGCCGAGCTGAACGACTTCCTGCCGCCGGAGTCGCGTGGCCACACGGTGCGCCGACCGTTCCGGGCCCACCAGACCGTCAAGGACGTGATCGAGGCGGCCGGCGTGCCCCACACCGAGGTCGACCTCGTCCTCGTGAACGGCGAACCGGTGGACTTCAGCCACAGGCCGACGACCGGCGACCGGCTCGCCGCCTACCCGGTGTTCGAGACCCTGGACATCGGGCCGATCAATCGCCTCCGCCCCCGGCCGCTGCGCGAGGTCCGCTTCGTGGTCGACGTCCACCTCGGCCGCCTCGCCCGGCTGCTGCGCCTGCTCGGGTTCGACACCCGGTGGGCGAACGACCTCGACGACGCCACGCTGGCGGCCATCGGCCAGGCCGAGCACAGGATCGTGCTCACCCGGGACCGCGGCCTCCTCAAGCGCCGCCGCGTCACCCACGGCCTGTTCGTGCGCTCCGAGCGGCCGGTCGCCCAGGTCGTCGAGGTGGCGCGGCGTCTCGACCTGGGCGACCGGCTGGCGCCGTTCACCCGCTGCCTGCGGTGCGGCGGCGAGCTGGCGGCCGTACCGAAGGCCGAGGTGCTCGACCGCCTGGAACCGCTGACCCGCGAGCACTACCACGAGTTCCGCCGCTGCCGGTCGTGCGGCCACGTCTACTGGCGAGGATCCCACCACGAGCGGCTCGCCAGGCTCGTGGATCAGATCCGGGCCGCGCTCCACCGCTAAGGAACCGAGCGGACAGGGCGGTTCGTCCAGCCTACGCGTGGGAATTTGGCGGCCGACCGCCGGCTCAACAGCTCGGCTCCCCGGCAGCGCTGACCACCGTGAGCCAAGAGGACGTGCCTCTCCGCAAGTCCTAACCGGAACGCACGAAGTCGACGACCACCCGGGCCAGCTCGGGCCCCCGGTCCTCCTGGAGGAAGTGTCCGCCGCCCTCGATGGTGGTGTGCGGCTGCCCCGCGGCGCCGGGGATGAGCTCGCGCAGCGGGCGGTCGGCGCCACGGGTGATGGGGTCGGAGTCGCCGAACGCACACAGGAACGGCTTGTCGAAGCGCCGCAGGGACTCCCAGGCGTCCCGGTTGGGCTGCGCCTCGGGGTCGTCGGGCGACGTGGGCACCAGCGCCGGGAACTGCCGGGCGCCCTCCTTGTAGCTCTCGTCGGGGAACGGGGCGTCGTAGGCGGCGATCACCGCCGGGTCGAGGTCGGTGGTGCAGCCGCCGTTGACGATCCGCCCGATCGGCAGCTCGGGCACCTCCTGGCTGTACGCCTGCCAGGCCAGGAAGGCGTCGCCGGGATGGCGATCGCCGGTGGGCAGGAAGGTGTTGGCGGCGACCACCCGGGCGAACCGGTCGGGCTGGGCGGCGACGAGCCGCAGGCCGATGAGCCCGCCCCAGTCCTGCCCCACCAGCGTGATGTCGTGCAGGCCCAGGCCGTCGAGGACGTGGGCGGTGAGCCAGCGGACGTGCCGGGCGTAGGTGTAGTCGCTGCGCCGGGACGGCTTGTCGGACCGTCCGAAGCCGACGAGATCGGGCGCCACCGCCCGCAGGCCGGCCTCGACGATCACCGGGATCATGTGCCGGTAGAGGTACGACCACGACGGCTCGCCGTGGAGCAGCAGCACGACCGGCGCGTCCGGCCCGCCCTCGTCGGCGTGGTGGACCCGCAGCGTCCCGCCCTCGCCGTCGGGGATGTCGACGTAGTGGGACGCGAACGGGTAGCCAGGCAGGTCACGGAAGCGGTCGTCCGGGGTGCGCAGGGTGTCCATCGGGTCCTCCGGGAGGTGTGGGGAGCGGTGCCGGCGGTTCAGGCGGGAGCGTCGACCGGGAGCACCCGGCGCTCGGTCGGCAGCGAGTCGTAGAGGTCGGCCACGAGGTCGCGGCGCAGCGACCGGCACGCGGGATCATCCCAGCGGTTGTGCCACTGGTGGGGATCGTCGTCGAGGTGGTACAGCTCGCCCTCGCTGCCGTCGTAGTGGACCCCGCACGGGCGCAGGACGGCGTCGCCCCAGGTGCGCTCCATCCCGTTGGGCCGACCGTCGGTGCTCTCCTCGTAGACGGTGCACAGCCAGCCGTCGCGGTAGATCGAGCGCAGGTGCATGCCGTAGCCGGGGAACTGGCTGTCCCACTGGCACAGCGCCCGCTCGTGGGTGCCGGCGCCGTCGGCCAGCGGCAGCGCCCGCCCCTGCATCCACGGTGCGGGCTCCACGCCGGCGATGGCGCAGAACGTGGGCGCCAGGTCGACCTGGCCGACCGGGTCGCCGACCTCGGCCGGCGCCGCCCCGGCTGACGGTGCGGGACGCCACACCAGCGGCAGCCGCATGAGGGCGTCGACGTGGAACGGGCCCTTGTACAGCAGACCCAGGTCGCCCTGGAGCTCGCCGTGGTCGGTGGTGAAGATCACGTCGGTGTCGGCGGTCCAACCCCGCTCGTCGACGGCGGCGAGCACGCGGCCGAGCGCCTCGTCGATCAGCTCGTTCATGACGTGGACCCGGGCGTTGATCTCGCGCACCTGGTCGTGGGTGAGCGTCCCGGGCGAGAACGCCATGGGCCCGCCCTCGGCGTTGACGAACGTGCCCTCGTACCAACGCAGCCAGTGCGCCGGCCGGGTGGCCAGGAGCTTGCGCACCGCCTCGGGGTCGCCCGGGTGGCCGGGCGGGAGGTCGAGCTCGCGCCAATCGACCCGGCGCATCTCGGACTGGGGCGGGTCCCAGGGATGGTGGGGGTCGGGGAAGCTGAGCCAGCAGAACCAGTCGTCGGCATCGTCCACCGTGTCGAGCCAGTCGATGCAGCGGTCGGCGGCCCAGTCGGTGTGGTACCAGCCACGCGGGATGGGGTTGTGCCTGGTCTCGGGGGCGCCGGTGTCGCCGCCGGGCTCGGCGCCGAGCAGGGGAGCGAAGCTCTCCAGGTGCTCGGGATGGTGCTCCGCCAGCCAACGCCCGTAGTGCGACAGCGCCCGCCCTCGGAAGGCGGCCACGTGGACCGCGTTGATGGCGTGCTCGAACCCTCGCCACGGGCCGGTGTCGCCGCGGGCCGCGCGGGCGTTCTCTTCCCAGCGGTTGCCGGGATCGAATCCCGGCTCGAAGTGCGCCTTGCCCACGAGCGCCGTGCGGTAGCCGGCCTTCTCGGCGAGGTGGGCGGCGACGCTGGGGGCGTCGGTGGGGAGGGCGATGCCGTTGGCGACGACGCCGTGGGTGCGGGGGTACTGCCCGGTGAGGATCGTGCAGCGGGCGGGCATGCACACGGTGTTCTGGTTGTAGGCCCGCCGGTAGGTGATGCCGGCTGCGGCCAGCCCGTCGACGACGGGCGTGCGGGCGATGGTGCCGCCGTTGCAGCCGAGCGCGTCGTAGCGCTGCTGGTCGGTGGTGACGAACAGGATGTTGCGGCCCACGCCGATGCCCCCTCCGGAAAAATATTGGCAGTTGTGGTGACACTATGATTTGACACTCACTATGTCAATAGCTAGCGTCGGGAGGGTGAGCGACGTCGCCCTCGACGGGCGCCACCAGCGGGCCGAGCGCAGCCGCACCGCGGTCGTCGACGCACTGCTCTCGCTCTACGACGACGGCATCCTCCGCCCCGGGGTGGCCGACATCGCGGCGCGCGCCGGTGTCTCGCCACGCTCGGTGTTCCGGCACTTCGACGACCTCGAGGCCCTGGCTCGGGCGGCCATCGACCGGCAGTGGGGGCGGGTCCACTCCCTGTTCGACGCACCCTCCCCCGAGGGCGACCGCAGCACGAGGGCGGCGGCGCTCGTCGAGCAGCGGCTCCGGTTGTACGCCGCCGTCATCGGCGTGGCCCGGGCCGCGGCGCTGCTGTCCCTGTCCTCGCCGGTGGTGGCCAGCACGCTCCGTGCGCGGCGCCGGCTGCTGGGCGGCCAGGTGGCGGCGCTGTTCGAACGCGAGCTGCGTGCTCGGCGGGGCCCGGCACGGCGCGAGCTGGCGGCCGCCCTGGAGGCGACCGCCAGCCTCGAGAACGTCGACTACCTCCGCAGCCACGCGGGGCTCGGCGCCGAGCGCGCCGCAGCCGTCGTGCGCCGGACGCTGCTGGCGTTGCTGGAGGTGGACGATGGCTGAGCCGGCCGGCGTCACCGCGTGGGAGGCCAGGGGCCGGCTGCTGTCCCTGCCCCAGGGCGAGGTCTGGGTGCTCGACCAGCCGCCGGCCGACGACGCCGGCCTCGACCCGGTGCTGCTGCTCCACGGGTTCCCTACCTGCTCGTTCGATTGGCGCCACGTGCTACCGGCGCTGAGCCGACGGCGCCGGGTGGTGGCCTTCGACTTCCCCGGGTTCGGCCTGTCGGCGAAACCCGACCGCCGCTACAGCCTGCGTCACCAGGCGGACGTCGCCGAGTCCGTGTGCGCGGCCCTGGGGCTGGGGCGGATCGCGCTCGTCACCCACGACATGGGCGACAGCGTCGGCGGCGAGCTGCTGGCCCGAGACCTCGACGGCGACCTCGACTTCGAGATCAGCCGGCGCGTGCTGGCCAACGGCTCCATCTACCTCGAGCTGGCCCAGCTGACGCCGGGCCAGCTGTTCCTCCTCGACCTGCCCGACGCCCGGCTGGAGCCGCCAGCGCAGCGCTCGGCCGGGGAGCGGCCTGCTGGCGAGCGTGACGAGGGCGCCGCCATGCGGACGGCGCTCGCCGCCACCTTCGCGCCCGACCACCAACCCGGCCCCGACGAGCTGGCCGCGCAGTGGGCCCTGATCGCCCGCAACGACGGGCACCACCTGTTGCCCCGCACCATTCGCTACATCGAGGACCGCAGGGCCGAGGAGGCCCGCTTCACCGGTGCCATCGAACGCCACCCGTCGCCACTCGGCGTGGTGTGGGGCGACCGGGACCCGATCGCGGTCGTGGCCATGGTCGACCGGTTGCTCGAGCGCCGCCCCGATGCGACTCCCGCCACCCTGGACGGGGTCGGCCACTACCCGATGATCGAGGATCCCGAGCGGTTCGCCGCCGCCACCGTCCGCTTCCTCGACGGTGAGTGAGCCGCCACCGGCGGCGGCGGCTCGTTTGGCCCGCTTACCAGCGGGTAGGAGCGCGAGTGACCCCAAGGAGGAACTGCCATGCGTCTGCTTCCCCGGAGACGTGAGCTACCCGACGATCGTGACGAGCTGCGCGACGACACGATCGGTGACGACGCGGTTCGGCGCGACGTGGTCAGCGACGACGTGGTGCGTGACGAGGCGGTCGAGCCCGAGTACCTCGAGCGCCGGGAGCTGGTCGACGCCGGCTGGAACCCCGTGAACGTGCTCGTCGTCCTCGCCGGCGCCGCGCTAGCCGCGCTCGGCATCGTGGCGCTCGTCCGCACGGAGATCAATGAGACCTGGTACACGCCCGTCGAGGACGTGGCCAACATCAACCACACGCCGCTCCTCGCCGCCATCGAGGTCGGTGTGGGTGCGCTGCTCGTGATCCTCGGCCTTGCCGGCGTCCGGGCCCTGACGGCGTTCGTGTGCCTCGCCGCTGCGGTCGCAGCAGCCGTCGCAGCGATCGATCCCGGCCTGTTCGAGACCGAGCTGGCGATCGAGCGCTGGTGGGCCATCGCGCTCGCCGCCGCCGGCGGCACGCTCGCCGTGCTGCTGATGCTGCCGCGGCCGATGGTCACGGTCGAGCGGAGCAGCCCGACGTTCCGCCGCCGTAGCCACGGCCGAATCGTCCAGCAGCACTAGGTCACGACCACCCGCCAACCCCGTCTGGTTGTAGCCATGCGGTGATAGGCCGCATGGCTACAACCGGTTTCACCGGGTGCGGCTGTACACGTCCGGCTGGCTCTACACGTCCGGCTCGCGATGGCCCCGGCGATGGAACCAACGGAGGGGGCCGGTCCATCGCCGAGGCCGTTCGTCGAGCGCCTGGGCCTCGAGCGCGAACCGCGTCACGAACGCCGGGTCGTCCACCGCCAACGACTCCTCCAGTGCCTCGAGCACGTTGCGTTCGCGCCACGAGAGTTGGTCATCGTTCATGCAGCGTCGGCCTACCCCCTCGGATCTGGCCTAATCAGCAATCGCCGGCACCGGCTCCCGCGTGCCATCGCCGGCAGTGGCGGGAGTAGCGGCGACGCCCACCGGCGCGGTCGCCGTACGGCCGGCGGGGCGGGGCAGCAGCAGGAAGGCCCCGAGCGCGGCCGCCAGCATCATGCCGGCCGCCACCAGCGCCGCCAGGCCGAAGCCGTCGACGAACGCCGCCCGGGCCGCGTCGGCCAGCGCCGCCCCCGCCGGGCCGGGGAGGTCGCCGGCGACGCCGAGGGCGCCGGCCAGGCCCGTGCTGGCGGCGGCCTGCGCCGGGCCGGGTAGGCCCGCCGCCGCGGGGCCCAACGACCCGGTGAACTGGGTAGCGACGAGGGACCCCAGCGCCGCCACCCCGAGGGCGCCCCCGAGCTCGCGGCTGGTGTCGTTCATGGCGGAGCCGACGCCGGCGCGGTCGGTCGGCACCGACGACATCACCAGGGTGGTGAGCGGATTGCCGGTGCTGGCGATCCCGGCGGCCAGGGGGACGAACGCCAGGATCACCACCCACACCGAGCTCTCGGTGTCGAGCTGCGACAGGATCCCAAGGCCCGAGGCGATGAGGACGAGCCCGACGGGCACGACCCGGCCTGCGCCGAAGCGGGCCACGAAGCGGGGGACCTGGGGGGCCAGCGCCAGCATCACGAACGACACGGGGAGCACGGTGAGCCCGGCCTCCAGCGCCGAGTACCCCAGCACCAGTTGGACGTACTGAGCCACCAGGAAGAACGTGCCGAACATGGCGAAGTAGGCGAGGGCGATGCCGCCGGAGGCCACGGTGAAGCGGCGGTCGCGGAACAGCGCCAGGTCGAGCATGGGTTGGCGGGCGGCGTGCTCCCGCCAGGCGAACAGGGCGAGCAGCACCGCCGCCGCCCCGAACGTGGCGAGCGTCGGGGCCGAACCCCAGCCGTGCTCGGGTCCTTCGATGATCGCGAACACCAGGCTTCCCACCCCGAGGATCGACAGCAGCGCGCCCGGGACGTCGAGGGGCCGGCCGGAGGGGTCCTTGGAGGTGGGCACCAGGCGGCTGCCGGCGACCAGCGCCAGGACGATCAGGGGCACGTTGACCAGGAACACCGAGCCCCACCAGAAGTGCTCGAGCAGGAACCCCGACGTGGGGGCACCGATGGAGGCACCCCCGGCCGCCACGCCCGCCCAGATGCCGATGGCCCGCCCCCGCTCGTGGGCAGGGAAGACGTTGGTCAGGATCGACAGGGTCGACGGCATGACGAAGGCCGCCGCCACTCCCATGGTCACGCGGGCGGCGATGACCATGGCGGCCGTCTGGGCCAGGGTGGCCACGGCGGCGCCCACGAGGAACAGGACCAGGCCGCCCTGGAGCGCCCCCTTGCGCCCGAAGCGGTCGCCGATGGTGCCGGCCGTGAACAGCAGACCGGCGAACACGAGGGCGTAGGCGTCGACGATCCACTGGAGCGAGCTGGTCGAGGCGTCGAGGTCTCGCGCCATCGCCGGGATGGCCACGTTGAGGCTCATGTTGGCGACCATCACGATCGTGAGGCTGAGGCAGAGGACGCCCAGCGTCTTCCACCGGCGGGGGTCAGGAGTTCCTGCGAGCACGGCCCTCACTTCTAATTGTTGAAGTGAACTTGAGGTCAAGCGGTTGTGGCGCAAGTCACGACCCGCGTCCTTGAAGGGACAGGCACCGGATCGGTGCGAAAGTCTTGGAAGACGGCGGGTGTCGGGGCATCGTGGGCGGGTAGGTGCCGAGGAGGCCGACACCGGAGGTGACCATGGACGACCTGGAGTACCTACGAGAGCTGGGCCAGCAGCTGCGCGTCGACTCCGTGCGCGCGTCCGCCGCCGCCGGCTCGGGCCATCCGACGTCATCGATGTCGGCGGCCGACCTGATGGCCGTGCTGGTGGCCCGCCACCTCCACTACGACGTGGCTGCCCCCGACGATCCCAACAACGACCACGTCATCTTCTCCAAGGGCCACGCCTCGCCCCTGTTGTACGCACTACTCAAGGCGATGGGCGCCATCTCCGACGAGGAGCTCCTCAGCTTCCGCCGCTTCGGCAGCCGGCTCGAGGGGCATCCCGCCCCGGTGCTCCCCTGGGTCGATGTCGCCACCGGCTCGCTGGGCCAGGGCCTACCCGCTGGGGTGGGCATCGCCCTGGCGGGCAGGCGCCTCGACCGCCTCGGCTACCGGGTGTGGGTGCTGTGCGGGGACAGCGAGATGGCCGAGGGCTCGATGTGGGAGGCATTCGAGCACGCCGGCCACGAGGGCCTCGACAACCTGACGGCGATCGTGGACGTCAACCGCCTCGGCCAGCGGGGCGAGACCATGCACGGCTGGGACCTCGCCAGCTACGTCGAACGGGCGCGGGCCCTGGGCTGGCACGCCGTGGCCATCGACGGCCACGACGTGGCCGCGATCGACGGTGCTCTCGCCGAGGCGGCGGCCACACCGGGGCGCCCCACGGTCGTCATCGCCCGGACGGTGAAGGGCAAGGGGGTCGCCGCCGTCGAGAACGTGAACGGCGCCCACGGCAAGCCGTTGGCCGATCCGGAGGCCGCGATCGCCGAGCTGGGCGGCTTGCGCACGCTGCCGGTGGACGTCGCCAAGCCCGCCTCGGCCGAGGCGCCGTTCCGGTTCGAGTCCGGCGACCTGCAGCTGCCGGCGTGGGACGTGGGCGACGAGGTCGCCACCCGCAAGGCCTACGGCGAGGCGCTGGCCGCCCTCGGCCACGCCCGCGGCGACGTCGTGGCCCTCGACGGCGAGGTCAACAACTCGACCTATGCCGAGATCTTCGCCAAGGCCCACCCCGAGCGGTACTTCGAGATGTACATCGCCGAGCAGCAGATGCTGGCGGCGGCGGTGGGCTTGCAGGCGCGGGGCTGGCGGCCGTTCGTGTCCACGTTCGCGGCGTTCCTGACGCGGGCGTTCGACTTCATCCGCATGGCGGCGGTCAGCCGGGCCCGGCTGTGCCTGTGCGGGTCGCACGCCGGCGTGTCGATCGGCGAGGACGGTCCCTCGCAGATGGGCCTGGAGGACATCGCCATGCTGCGGGCCGTGCACGGCAGCGCCGTGCTGCAGCCCTGCGACGCCAACCAGGCCGCCCGGCTCGTCGCCGCGATGGCCGATCACCCGGGCATCGCGTACCTGCGGACGCTGCGGGGCGCGACGCCGGTGATCTACGGGCCCGGCGAGCGTTTCGAGATCGGCGGCAGCCGGGTCCTGCGGTCGTCCGATGCCGACGGCCTCGTGATCGTCGCCAGCGGCGTCACCGTCCACGAGGCGCTCACCGCCGCCGATCGCCTCGCCGGCGACGGCATCGCCGCCCGGGTGATCGACGCCTACTCGATCAAGCCTCTCGACGGGGCGACGTTGCGGGCGGCGGTCGACGCGACGCCCGACGGCGCGGGGCCGGTGATCACCGTCGAGGACCACTGGGCCGAGGGCGGGCTCGGCGACGCCGTGGCGGCGGCGCTCGCCGACGCGGACCGGCCGCCGCGGGTGGTCCCGCTTGCCGTACGGGACATGCCCGGCTCCGGCACTCCGGCCGAGCTGTTGGCCGCGGCCGGCATCGACGCCGACGCGATCGTCAGCTGCGCCCGGCAGTTGGTGCCTACGGCTGCGGCCCAGCGGGGGTAGGTCAGCTCGGGTAGACGAGGCCGATCCCTGCCCGGGCGTCCCGCACCACGAACGTCAGGCTCTCCTCGAGGTACAGCTCGACCACGGCGTCGTCGTGGCGCCGGTAGCCGATCGAGGTGTCCTGGCCACAGACCAGCTCGTAGTCGCCGCCCCGCAGGCTGAGGACGACCGCGCCGTCGACGGCCGGTGCCCAGGCGATGGGGCCCCCGAGGATCAGCTTGATGTGCTCGAGCACCGGGTAGCCGCCGTGCTCGGTCGTCTCGATGACCCCGGTGTAGCAGCGGGGTCCGAGCGCGATGGCGTACGGGCCGCCCACCCCGGCCTCCCGCAGCCGGGCGGCAGCGCGGGCGACGATCCCCGGGTAGTCGTCGTAGTTGTCGCTGATCGTCAGCGGTTCGTGCGGCGAGCTGGGGGTGATGCCGGCGATGCCGGCCGCCTCCCAGCCGTGGAACACCGCCCGGTCCTCGGCCTCGGCCAGGCGGCGGGCGCCCTCGACGACGGCGTCCAGGTCGGGATCGGGGGCCCCGCGGTCCGCGGCCTCCAGCACGTCGTGGGGGATCTCCATGGGGACCCGCAGCTCGACGAGGGGCTGGGCGGCCCGCACGTGGGCGACGGGCTCGCCGGCGGTCCCGGGCTCGACGGTCCGGACGCGACCGACGTTGGCGGCCGCGTGCTCCCAACCGCGCGGGCCGCTGAAGTCGACCAGGGGCCGGGCCGCCAGGAAGTGGCGCAGCGTGCGCGCCGCCTCCTCCTCGATGAGCCCCCAAGCCCTGTCGCTGACCGGGGCGAGCTGGCGGTGGAGGTGGTCCATCACAGCATCTCCTTGTCCGCCAGGCCCCGGAGCCCGAGGGATGCGTCCCCGGTGCCGGCCCCGGACTCGGTCCCGGCGGCCGCGCTGTCGGTCTCGCCCTCGGCCTCGGCGGCCAGCTCGGCGATCGGGCGCTCGGTGAACAGGTAGCGACGCAAGAAGCCGTCCCAGGTCGCATCGCCGCGCCGGAGCCACTCCAGGACCATGGCGGCGTGCTCCTTCTCCTCGTCGCGGTTGTGGCGCAGCACCTCGCGGAGGCCGTCGTCGCCGGCGGCGTCGATCCGCTGGTCGTACCAGTCGACCGCCTCCAGCTCCTCCATGAGCGACGCGAGGCCCCGGTGTCGGTCCCGGGTCTCGGGTCGTAGGTCCTCGGGTGACTCGTGAAACGCCGCGCTCGCTGTCGCCACTGCTGCTCCTCCGCTGGACTCGACGGCCGACCTCCGAGGTTCCTACCCCCGAGGGCGCCCGGCAAGCGCGGGGCGGTTCGGGGGCCGCTGATTGAGCCGGGGAGGCGACGGGAAGGCCTTAGCTGTGAAGCATCGACCCAGATGGGTGGAGAGGACCGAAGAGGCCGTCGACGACCACACGGCGCCGCCGCCGGGGGAACGCAAGTACGCCGAGGGTCATGAGGCGCACAGCGACGACCAGGGAGTCCTCCGCCACGAGCAGCAGGAGGAGGCAGCGGAGTCGTGGGCCGGCCCCGGGTTCGGCCCGATGACCGACGCGCAGCTCAAGGGGTTGGTCCTCGGCGCCCTGCTGGGTGGGCTGTGCGGCGCGCTGCTGTTCATGCCGCTGGGGCTGATCGGCTGGGGCGACATCTCGCTGCCGTGGCGCTTGGGGCTGGCGGCGCTGTGCGGCGCGTTGGGCGGCGGGACCGGGGGTGCCCTCTACCTGGGCGGTCGCGAGCCCGAGCTGGAGGGGGAGACCCAGGACGTCGACGACCGGCCGTCGATCGGCACCACGCTGCGCGACCCCCACACCGACGAACGAGGCCGGTAGATGTCGCACTACCCCGGGGGCATGGAGCCCTCCGACGAGGACATCGAACGCACCCTGGCCGACGTCGTGCGTGCGATCGAGGAGAAGGGCCTGCCGTACCTGCTCATGGGCGGCGCGGGAACGGTGACCTTCGGCCGGTCGCGGGCCACCAACGACATCGACGTGTTCGTGCGGGCCGAGGATGCCGGCCGGGTCCTCGAGGTGCTCGCCGCCGCCGGGTTCGAGACCAGCGAGACCGACCTGGAGTGGCTGCACAAGGCGTTCCGCCACGGCGTGCTGGTCGACGTGATCTACCGGTCGGCGGGCGACATCCGCCTCGACGACGAGATGCTGCGGCGCGGCCGGCGGCGGACCTACCGCGGCACCGAGGCGACGATCATGTGCCCCGAGGACCTGGTGGTCATCAAGGCGATCGCTGCGAGCGAAGAGGCGACCCGGCACTGGTACGACGCCCTGTCGCTCATCGCCAGCTGCGAGCTCGACTGGGACTACATCGTGGACCGGGCCCGCAGCTCGGGTCCCCGCCGGCTGTTGAGCCTGCTGCTCTACGCCGAGTCCAACGACCTCGCCGTGCCCAGCTGGGTGGTCGAGTCGCTGTTCGCCACCGTCCACGGCAGCTGACCACCCTTCTGTCGCCGCTCAGAAGCAATCCGGCACCCGAGATATGACAAAACGGCTCAGGACTCGTCGGCGGCGACCTGGTCGAGGTCGCGGCCGGTGAGCACCGACTCGGGCTGGGTCCGGACCGGCTTGCGGCGGGCGTCGGCGCCTTCGTCGCGCATCTTGACCATCAGCCACGCCTCGTCCTTGCCGCCGCGGATGCGGGTGAAGGCGTAGCCGCCCCGCAGCTTGTGGCCGTCGAGCCAGACCGCCAGGTGCCCCCGGCGGATGGCATCCGCCACGGGCACCGGGTCGCCCGGTGCTCGCTGATGTTGCGGTATGTCCCGGCCTCCCACACGAGCACCGTGCCCGCCCCGTACTGGCCCTCGGGGATGACGCCCTCGAAGTCCTCGTAGTCGAGCGGACAACGGCACGCGGGCCCCGGCGCCGGCCCTCGGTCACGGTGTGTTGGTCAGGTGCCGGCGGGTTGGAACAGCTCGATCACGTTGCCGGAGGGGTCCTCGAGCAGGATCTGGGAGCCGCCGGGGCCGGTGACGATGTCGTTGCGGAACCGGAGGCCGGCGTCGCGGAGTCGGTCGACTTCGCTGGTGATGTCGTCGACGATGAGGTGGATGCGGTTCCAGCCGCCGGGGCCCGGCTTGGTTCCGTCGGGCATGGGCCGCCCGGCCGAGCTGGCCGGCCCGCTGAGCAGCAGCCGCAGGTTGCCGCGGGTGACGTCCGCGAACGCGGGCGCGGCGCTCGTGCGCAGCTCGAAGCCGAGGTGCTTGATGTAGAAGTCGATTGCGGTCGGCACGTCGTCGACCATGTAGCGGACATTCACCATCTCGTCCGGTGTCGTCATCGTGCTCCTCCTTGGGGTGGTCACGGCGTCTCGATGGCGCCGGTGGTAGTCGGATTGGCGAGCACGGCCAGCAGGAAGCCGATGCGGGTCTCCAGCTCGGCGGCCGTGCGCTGGAAGGCGGGGTAGGTGGCCTCGTCGTCTTCGCCGGTGTCGGCCGGGTCCGGGATGCTCCAGTGGATCGCCTCGGGGCCGCCCGGGAACTCGGGGCAGACCTCACGCACCCGGTCGCACAGCGTGATGATCCAGTCGAAGCGCGTCTCGGCGAACACGCCCAGGTGCTTCGAGTACTGACCGGCCAGGTCGACACCGCGTTCCCGCATCACCTGCAGCGCGTTCGGGTGCAGCGGCTTGGGGCGGCTCCCGGCGCTGAACGCCTCGATCGCGCCAGCCGATCGCGCTCGGGCCAGGGCTTCGGCCATCTGCGAACGGGTGCTGTTACCGGTGCACACGAACAGCACCCGAACACCCGCGGCGCCAGGCCGGGGCCTCTCGTGGTCTGGGGGCGGGGCGAGGTGCAGGCCAGGGTGCAGCGCCGCGCCGGTGGTGGCCAGCAGCGCCCGCAGCCGGGCCAGGTCCACCATGTAGTAGGCATCGCGCCCATCGGCCGAGCTACGCCGCGCCGAGACCAGGCGGGCGTCACGCAGCTTGCCCAGGTGGTAGGAGACCAGGTTCTGCGGCTGGCCCACCAGGCCCGTCAGCTCGTGCACCATCCGATCGCTGCGAGCCAGCTCGCTCAACAGTCGCCACCGCAGCGGATGCCCCGCCAAGCGCAGAAACCCTGGTGGCGGCAACTCTTGCTCGATCCCCGACGAACTCACCTCCTCATCATTACATCAAACTCGGTCGATGCATCAAGCCCAGTTGATCATTTCTCGAGGAGGCGGTACAGCCCCTCGAACGCGAAGCCCTCATGGCCGCGGAGCCGGGTGCCCATACCGAGATTCGGGCCGAGGTTCAGGCCGGCGACGGCCCGGGGTAGCGGGCGTGGCGCGCGTCGAACCAGTCCAGCACGGGACCGGCGGCCGTTCCGAGCGCGGTGGCGCCGACCGCGGAGCCGAGGGCGGTGGCCCAGCCCACCGGGCCCAACGGCGTGCAGCCGAAGAAGTGGCTGATGCCCGGTGTCTGGACGATCCCGACCAGGACGGCGGCCGACCCCAGGGCGGCGAGGGCGACCAACGGATCGGTCCCGCCGCTGACCAGGGTCTGGCCCAGCTGGGTGGCGACAAGTGCTGCCAGGCCGACGGTGCTGGCGCGGCGGGTCCGTCCGCTGAGCCGGGCCAGCGTCCAGGCGGTGCCCGCCCCCATGGCGGTGGTGGCCGCCCGCAGCCCGATCGCCCGCTGGAGCGACGACCCCAGCGAGGCGTCGGGGCCTTCGTGCAGCAGGTCCTCGGGAGACACGTCCCGGGGTGGGCGCACGGCGACCGCCATGCCGGGGGCGACGTCGGTCATGAGGTTGACCAGCAGCAGCTGTCGGGCGGTGAGCGGCGAAGCGCCGCCTGCCAGCGTTCCGGCCACGGTGAAGCCAATCTCCCCGAGATTGCCTCCCAGCAGGATGGCCAGGGCCTCGCGCAGCGTGCCCCACAGCGCCCGGCCCTCGACTATGGCGGCGACGATGGTCTCGATGCGGCCGTCGGGGACGACGAGGTCGGCCGCGGCCCGGGCGGCGGGCGTGGCGTTCTCGCCCAGGGCGATCCCGACGTCGGCCAGGCGGATGGCGGGCGCGTCGTTGGCGCCGTCGCCGGTCATCGCCACGACGCTGCCCCGCCGGCGGTAGGCGTCGACGATGCGCACCTTGTGGCTCGGTGTCACGCGGGCGAACACGGCCACCTCGTCCAGCACGGCGTCGAGCTTCTCGTCGGTGAGCTCGTCGAGCTCGGTGCCGCTCACGGTGCGCCCGCCATCGACGATCCCCAGCTCGCCCGCGATCCCCTCGGCCGTGCTCGGGTGATCGCCGGTCACCATGACCACCGCGAGGCCGGCCCGATGGAGCTGGGCCACGCCGTCCCGCGCCTCGGGCCGCACGGGGTCGACCAGGCCCAGGAACCCGAGGAAGTGCAGCCCGACGGCGCGATCCTCGTCCAGATCCCGCCGGCTCGACGCCTCCCGCTCGGCAACGGCCAGCACGCGATGGCCCCGGCGCGCCAGCCGCTCGACGGTCTCGTCGAGCTGGCGCCGGGCGTCGTCGTCGAGCGGGCGGGGGCCGTCGGGATGGTCCCAGGTGTCGCAGCGGGGCAATACCACCTCGGGCGCGCCCTTGACGCACAGCAGCGAGGACCGTCCGTTGCGGCCCAGCACGGCGTGGAAGCCGCGGCCGGGCTCGAAGGGCAGCTCGCCCGTGCGCCGCCACGAGTGGATCTCCTCGTCGACCGCCACGTCGGCGTGGGCAGCCCCATCGAGCACGGCCTGGTCGGTCAGGTGGGGGAGATCCTCGCCGGGGCGGGCCTCCGGCGAGGCCCGGACGCTGGCGGCGACGATGCGCACCCCGGTCGAGGTGAGCTTGTCGGGCGGGAAGTCATGGGCCCCGTCGCTGACGATGCCCAGCTCGATCTGGCCGCCGGTCAGGGTTCCGGTCTTGTCGACGCAAAGCACGTCCACACGGCCCAGGGTCTCGATGGCCTGGGGGTTGCGGGCCAGCGCCCCCCGCCCGGAGAGCCGCTTGGCCCCGCTGAGCTGGGCGACGGTTGCGAGCAGCGGGAGGCCCTCGGGGACGGCGGCCACGGCGAGGCTCACCCCGGGGGCGACCGCGTCCCGCAGCGGCTGGCGACGGAGCAGCCCGGTCCCGGTCACGACCAGCCCACCGGCCAGGGCCACGGGCAGGGTCAGGCGGGTCAGCTCGCCGAGCCGTTCCTCGACACCCCGGGAGATCACGGCCTCGCCAGCGCCGGCGCGGCCCGCCTCGGTGGCGACACCCACCGCCACCACCACGGCCTCGGCCTCGCCCGCCGAGATGGCCGTGGCCTCGTAGAGCATCGAGCTGCGGTCGGCCACGGCCTTGGCCTCGCTGGGCTCGGCCGACTTGGTCACGGGGAGCGACTCACCCGTCAGGCTGGACTCGTCGGCCTCGAGGCTCAGCGCCCGGATGATGCGGCAGTCGGCCGGCACCGCGTCCCCGGCCTCCAGTGCGATGACGTCTCCCGGCACCAGGTCTGCGGGCGCCAACCAGCGCTCGTGGCCGGCCCGGCGCACCCGCACCTCGCCGTCGGCGGTGGCGTCGGCGAGCGCTCGGACCGCGTGGTCCACCCGCACCCGCTGGGCGGCGCCGATGAGGGCGTTCAGGCCGAGGACGCCCGCCACCAGGCCGGCGTCCACCGGGGATCCCACGGCCGCCGACAGGCTCGCCCCCACGGCCAGCGCCGGCGTGAGCGGGTTGGCCACCTCGTCGGCGAAGGCCTCCCACAGCCCGAGCCCGTCGTCGACGCTCGCGGGTAGCCCGGCCAGCCGCCGGGCGGCCTCGTCCTCGGGCAGGCCGGCGGGGGACGATCCGAGCTGGTCGAGCACCTCGTCGACCGGTAGGGCGTGCCACGGCGGGCCGCCGTCGCTCACGTCGACCTGCAGCCCGGCCAACGCGCCCGCCTCCCGCAGGCCGTGGCCCATGGCGGCCAACGCCGCCAGGTTCACGGCGGTGAGGGCCCGGCCCGGGGTCGTGGGGGCGGTGGCGCCGATGAGCGCACCGACGCCGGATCCGGCCAGCGACACGGCGGCGCTGTCACGGCTCACCTTGCGGGCCAAGGCCGCCGCCACCACCACCACGACGGCGTCCTCCAGGCCGCCTTCGGTCGCCATCAGCTGCGCCCCCCACGGTGGCCGCCCGTCGGTGTCGAGCAGCCCGACCCCGCATTCCGCGAACCGCCACGCGTGGGCACCGGAGGGGCCGGCGACCAGCAGCGTGGCGCAGTCGTCGTCCTGGAGCATGCGGACGCTGTCGGGCAGCCGGCCGCCCCCGTCGACGAGCAGGTCGGCACCCAGACGATCGACCAGCGTGGCGTCGTCGCCGGCGACGGCGACCATGCAGTCGGCGCGGTGGGCGGCCTCGACCAGCTCGCGGGCGCCGGGGGCGAGGTCGTCGGCCCCTTCGCCGGCTTCGACGGCCCGCAGCACGGCGGCGTCGACCACCACGCTGTCGATCCGGTCGAGGCGCCGCAGGGCACCGCTGTCGAAGCACAGGATGCCCCGGTTGGCCAGCACGCGGTGCAGCTCGGCGGCGAACGCGTCGACGCCCAGGAGGGCCGCCTTGGGCATACCGGCCAGCGCCAGGCCCGCCGCCCGCCGGAGCTGAGCGCTGGCGAACAGCGTGCCGGCCCCCGCCAGCAGCGAGGCCGGCCCGGCCCGACCGGCGTAGGTCTCGGCCGGCCCGGGCGCTGCCCCGTGGCGCTCGACGGCGTCGATCTCGGCTGCCTCGGTGGCGTCGGTCTCGGCCGCCTCCACGGCATGCGAGGGGTCCGCCGGGCCGGTGGCGACGCCCGCCAGCGTCGCAGTGCCGGCCGTGAGTGCCGGTTCACAGCGACGCCAGGCCCGGTTGGCGCTGTCGATCTCCCGTAGCAGCAGCGCGCGCTGGCCGGCGTCCACCAGCAGGCCGAGGAGACCTTGCGACAGCGCCGCGGCGGCGGCGTTGGTGACCGCCAGCCCGACGTCCACGGGGACCCGGCCGAGGGTGGCCTCCAAGCGGTGCCGCACCCAGGGCTGCGACTGCACGAAGGGGATGACGCCGGCCAGCTCGACCGGCAGCCGGGCCATCCGTGCCAGCCGGCCGGCCACCGCCACCCCGAGGCCGAGCCCGTCGGCCGCCAGGGCCGCCAGCTCCCGGCCGCGCGGTTCCCGGTCGCCGGGGTGATCGGGCCGATCGCTCGGGAACGGCTCGCCCGCGACCCCCGCGTCGCGCTCGACCCGCTCGATCGCTTGCACCAGCTCGGACGTCGGCACCGCCTCGTCTCCGATGGCCACGATGACCCGGCCCAGGACCGGGACCGTTTGGGCCCACGCCACCCCTGGGTGCCCGGCGAGGGCGGCGTCGACCGCGGCCGCCAGCTCGGCCGCCTCCGGGCGATGGACGCCCCGGACCTCGATGTGGGCGCTGCGGGCCTCCCGCCAGACGCGCCGGTGCGTGCGTCCACCTCCCAGCAGCCCGGCGACGCCCGCGAACGGATTCACCGTCCGCGGGATTGGCTGCCCTCGAGCTCGGCCCGGACGAGGCCGTCGACGAGGCGAGGGAAGTCACGTCGGGGGACGAGGCGCGCCAGCGCCCGGGCGTCGTCGCCGAGGCCCAGGCGCCCGGCTGCCTTCAGCGTCCGGTCATCGGCGGCGGGGAAGTGCTCGGGCCAGACGGCCTGCACCTCGCGGGCGAAGATGTCGGCGCCGACCGGGCCGATGCCCGGAAACTCCTGGAGCAGCTCGCGCTCCCGGGCCGGATCGCGGTCGGCCTCCTCCCGCAGCCGGCGCAGGTCGCCGTGCCAGCGGTCGAGGAGCAGGTCGGCGGTGCCGGCCAGCATCCTGGCGGTGCGCTCGTCGTAGCGGGCGTAGCCGGCCTCGTTGAGAACCTTCGCGCGCCGTTCCCACGTCGACGCCGCCAGCTTGCGGGGTGTGCGCCAACCCTGGGCGAACAGCGCCCGCGCCGCGGCGACGGCGATGTTGGCCCTGATCCGGGCGCTCATCAGCAGCGACAGGCACAGCAGTTGGTACAGCGGCGCGGGAGCGTCCCGCAGCCTGATGCCCGCCTCCTCGGCGTAGGTCTGCGCGTGGGCGTCGAGCACCGCGCGGGCCGTCTGCTTGGGCGTCTGGCGCTTGGCCGCCACCCGCGCCGTCTTCCCGCCCGCCCGCCGGCCAATCCGCAACCGGTAGCCGCGGCCGTCGGCACCGAGCTCCCCGAACGGCGGCCGCTCCCCGGCGTCGATGGCCCGGATCGTCGGCCGCCCGACGTGGGCGAACACCAGGCGCGCGACGCCGCGCCGGCGCGCCTCGTCGGCCACCGCCAGCGCCGCGGCGTGCCCCCCCACCCCGCCCGCGAAGTGGATCGACCGGCTCCAGCCGGCGGCGTCGGCGAAGAGGAGATCCACGCCCGCCGCCCAGTCGGGGAACGTCCAGAACTCGGGAGCCCAGGCCACGCGGCGGTCGCCGGCGGCGATCACATAACCCACCGTGGGATGCGAGGTGTGCGCCACTGGCCGGGGTTCGATCGACAGCCCGCCGGCCCGGAACGGCGCCACCGCCGCCTCGACATCCCGGTCCCGGGCGAGGCGGCGTAGCTCGGTGCGCAGCTCGCTGCGTTCGTCGCACACCAGCCACGCGTCGAGCGGCGGCTCGGGTGCCGCGCCCGGTCCACCGTCGAGCGCGACCCGGGTCCCGCCGTAGCTGACCAGCAGGCCCGCCGGGGCGTAGCGCGGCGAGCGCATCGCCCCGACCCCGAGCAGTCGCAGCCGCAGCTCCGCCATCAACGATCGCCGCTCCGCGGCGAGTACCGCACTGTGCTCATCATTCGCTCGCTGACGCTCGCTCATAGGACGACGCCGGCTGGCCCACCAGCTCGGTGAACGTGTGGACGAAGTGCGCCTGGTCGGCGAAGCCGAGCCGGAGGGCCAGGGCGCTCCAGTCCATGGCGCGGCCGTGCTCGATCTCCTCCAGCGCCTCGTGGATACGGCGGCGCTGGATCACCCACTTGGGACCGACGCCGAGGTAGCGCTCGAACCGCCGCTGCAGCGTCCGGGAGCTGACCCCGAAGTGGTGGGCGACCTGCTCGACCCGGGTGACGTCGGTGTGGGCCACGATGTGGTCCACGGCGTCGTCGACCAGCGCCGCCTCGGTCGGGCGCCCCCGGCGCCGGCGCTCCAGGAACGCCTCCATGCGCCCGACGGCCTCGTCGGCGCTGACCTCGGAGTCGCCGGCGCCGACACGGGCCAGCTCACGTCCGGCCTCGGCCCCCAGGACCTGGGTTGCGGGCACGGCCTGGTCCGCCAGCCTGGACGCCCGCTGGGTCGACAGCGCCGCGGAGCCGGCGGGCCGGAACCGCACGCCGACCACCCGGCCCTCGCCGACCAGCACCCGCCGGAAGCACCGGGTGACGACCCGGTCACGGTCGACCGCTCGCCCTCGACGGTCAGGTGGATGCTGGGACGGGTGACGACGTCCTGGGTCCGCTCCTCCCCGGGGGGAACCGACCACTCGACGATCCACAGGTGGTGGACGATGTCCTCCAGGGGCGGCGAGGGCGGGCGCGTGTCGAGCTCGAAGTGCCCGAGCGCCGGTCCCCGCAGCACCGCGGCCGGCACACGCGTTCTGTTCGCGGGACTGGTCGTCCCAACAGCCTATTTCGCGACCAGAACGCGCCGGCTGGCGCCCCGGCCGGATCAGGACGCCGGCTTGGTCATCATCTCGGTCAGGCGCCGCTGCTGCTCGTCGTAGGGCACGTCCTCGAGGTGGGTGGCGATGATCCAGCGGTGGCCGAACGGGCAACGCACCGAGCCGACCCGGTCGCCGTGGAACTGGTCGGCCACCGACGTGACGGCCGTGGCCCCCGCCTCCATGGCCCGGGCGTACACGGCGTCGGCGTCGTCGGTGAACCAGGTGATCGACACGTGGACGGGCTGGTCGGGCGAGGGCGCGACCAGGTGGTACTCGGGGATCGCCTTGCCCAGCGTGACCAGCGCGTCGCCGACGAGCATCTCGGCGTGGGCAATGGTCCCGTCCGGCAGGGCCAGCCGGACGAGCTCCCGGGCGCCGAAGGCCCGCTCGTAGAAGTCGAGGGCGGCGGCGGGATCGTCCACGGCCAGGTGGGGCGTGATGGTCGGGTAGCGATGTACCGGGTTGGTGTTCGTCATGGGGCCATGATCCCGGGAGGACTGGCCGGCCTCTTGTAAGAACCCGACAGCCGTGGTGGCCGAGGTCAGGCCAGCTGGCCCGCCTGGTGGGCGGCGATCATCGCCGCCGACTCGGCGTAGGTGGTCGGCCCGTAGGTGGGCGCCGGCGGCAGGTTGGCCCGGATGGCCTCGACGTCCTCGGGGCTCAGGCCGCACCGGCCGGTGATCGGCTCGATGCCGTAGAGCGCGGCCGAGCTCAGGCCGAAGATCTTGGCTTTGACCTCGTCGGTGAGCGCCGGGTAACCGTGGCGCTCCTGCAGCTCCTCGCTGATCTGGAACGTGCGCAGGGCCTGGATCTGGTCCTGCGGCGTGCCGAACCAGATCGAGTCGGTGC
>OCZV010000043.1_pt1 | contig 45000 bp, 44 predicted proteins | sample 1539051 | NCBI WGS metagenome assembly OCZV01 (sample SAMEA3113581, study PRJEB22503) | soil metagenome
CGACGGAGTCGACTACGACGACGACGGAGCAGCCGACGACCACGACGGAGTCGACCACGACGACGACGGAGCAGCCGACGACGACCACCATTGCCGCAGTGGCGCCGTCCACCACGACGACGTCCCTCGCGGTGGCGCCTGTTGGCCAGCTCCCGAAGACCGGTAGCGGTAGTCAGACCCTCCTCATCGTGGCGGGCATCACCCTGCTCCTCGGCGGGGCGGCGCTGCTCGGCAGCGCGAAGCTGGGCCAGCTGCGGACGGCCTGATACCTGATTGATTGGGAGCGACCGGTGGCCGGGGGATCCCCCGGCCACCGTTTCGCGCCGCGGCGGCCGCCGTCCGGCGTGAGGCCAGCGGCCCCGGCCCTGAGTGCCGAGCCGGCATACGCGTTCCGCCCTCGATCGCTCCCGGGCGACGGCCCGGCTGCGCTGTCGGGCTAACCTGTTCCGTCCCCACGTCCCGGTTCGGGGCCGCCGGCCCACCGCACGGCGCACCGGCGGGACGCACACGACGCAACCAGGAGCGCGACGTGCCCGCGACCATCGTGGTCGGAACCCAGTGGGGCGACGAGGGCAAGGGCAAGTTCACCGACCTCTTCGCCAAGGAGATGCACCTCGTCGTCCGCTACCAAGGCGGGCACAACGCGGGGCACACCCTCGTTGTCGACGGCGAGACGTTCGCGCTGCAGCTCATCCCTTCCGGCATCCTCTACGACCACATCACGCCGGTCATCGGCAACGGCGTCGTGGTCGATCCCAAGGTCCTGCTGGACGAGGTCGACATGCTCACCAGCCGCGGCGTCGACTGCAGCCGGCTCAAGGTGTCGTCGAGCGCCCACCTGATCCTGCCCTATCACCAGCTCCTCGACCGGGTCGTCGAGCGCTACCTCGGCAAGAACAAGCTCGGCACCACCCGGCGTGGCATCGGGCCCGCCTACGCCGACAAGGCCGCCCGCGTCGGGCTGCGGGTGTCCGACCTGTACGACCCCAAGATCTTCCGCCAGAAGCTCGAGCTGGTGCTCAAGGAAAAGGGCCAGCTTCTCGCCAAGGTCTACAACCAGCTCCCGCCCACGGTCGACGAGATCGCAAAGGTGTACCTCGACGACCTGGCGCCCCGGCTGCGGCCGTACGTGGCGGACACGGTCAACCTCGTGCACGAGGCGCTCGAGGCCGGCCAGCACGTCCTCTTCGAGGGCGCCCAGGCCACGTTCCTCGACCTCGACCACGGCACCTACCCCTATGTCACCTCGTCCAACCCCGTGGCGGGCGGGGCCTGCACGGGCGCCGGCGTCGGCCCCCGCTCCATCGACCGGGTGGTGGGCGTCGCCAAGGCCTACGTGACCCGCGTGGGCTCCGGGCCCTTCCCCACCGAGCTGTTCGACGAGGTGGGCGACGCCCTGGTCGACCGCGGCCACGAGTACGGCACCAACACCGGCCGCCGCCGCCGGGCGGGATGGTTCGATGCCGTGATGCTGCGGCACGCCGTACGCCTCAACTCCCTCTCCGAGGTCGCGATCACCAAGCTCGACGTGCTCGACGCCTTCGACACGGTGAAGGTCTGCGTCGCCTACCGGTCCGATGGCCGCCGCCTCGACCGACTGCCCGACGACCAGTCGCTGCTGCACAAGGCCACGCCCGTCTACGAGGAGCTGCCCGGGTGGTCGACTGACGTGACCGCCTCCACCGAGCCGGGGCACCTGCCCGCCGCCGCCCATGACTACATCAGATTCCTGGAGGACCAGGTGAGGGTGCCGATCCGCCTGCTCGGCGTCGGCCCGGGACGCGACCAGTACGTGCAGCTCCGGACCGGGTGATGCGCGTCTGTGTCGTCGGATCGGGAGGCCGGGAGCACGCCCTCGCCCACGTGCTGCGGCGGACGACCGACGTGGTCGTGACCCCGGGCAACCCCGGGATCCCCGGTGCGGTGGCCACGCCGCCCGAGGAGATCGACGCGGACCTGTTCGTCGTGGGTCCCGAGGCGCCGCTGGTCGATGGGCTGGCCGATCGGTTGCGCGCCGACGGGCGCCTGGTCTTCGGGCCGGGCGCCGACGGGGCCCGGCTGGAGGGGTCCAAGGCCTGGATGAAGGACCTGATCGCCGCCGCCGGCGTGCCGACGGCCCGGTACGGCAGCTTCACCGACGAGCACACCGCGCTTGGCTTCCTGCGCAGCCTCGGCGGGCCCTGGGTCGTCAAGACCGACGGGCTGGCCGCGGGCAAGGGTGTCCTGGTCACCGACTCGCTCGACGAGGCGGCGGAGGACGTGCGGGCCAAGCTGGCCGGCGATTCCTTCGGCGACGCCGGCCGCACCGTCGTCATCGAGGAGGGGATGACCGGGCCGGAGCTCTCCGTGCTGGCCGTCTGCGACGGTGCGCGGGCGGTGCCGCTGGCGCCGGCGCAGGACTTCAAGCGCGTCGGCGACGGCGACACCGGGCCCAACACCGGCGGCATGGGGGCCTACTCCCCGGTGCCGTTCGCCGGCCCCGACGTGGTCGGCACCGTGATGGACCGGTTCGTCGAGCCCACGCTGGCCGAGCTGCGCCGGCGCGGCATCGACTACCGGGGCGTGCTCTACGCCGGCCTCATGCTCACGCCGGAGGGACCCAAGCTGCTCGAGTACAATGTCCGCTTCGGCGACCCCGAGGCGCAGGTGGTGCTGCCCCGGCTCACCACCGACCTGGGCGAGCTGCTGGCGGCCACCGCCGGCGGAGACTTGCGAGGGGCCCCAGCACCCGCCTTCGGACCCGACGCCTGCGTCACCGTCGTGCTGGCGACCGAGGGCTACCCCGCCAGGCCTCGCACCGGGGACGTGATCAAAGGCATCGAGGCCGCCGAGGCCCTGGGCGTGACCGTGTTCGCGGCGGGTGTCGGCCGGGACCGCGAAGGGCGGCTCGTGACCGCCGGCGGACGGGTGCTCGCCGTCACGGGCGTGGGGGCTACCGTCGCTGCCGCCCGTGACCACGCGTATGCCGCGGCCGGCTGCATCTCGTGGCCGGGCATGCACCACCGCACCGACATCGCCCTTCACTCGTCGCAGGAGGCAGCGAGCACGTGAGCAGCAAGAAGGTCGCCGTCGTCATGGGGTCGCCGAGCGACAAGGACAAGATGGCGCCCGCGGTCGACACTCTGGCGCGGTACGGCATCGAGGCCGACGTCCGGGTCATGTCCGCGCACCGGACGCCGGGGGCGGTGGCAGACTTCGCTTCGTCGGCCCGCGACGACGGCTACGGCGCCATCATCTGTGGCGCGGGCATGGCGGCCCACCTGGCGGGCGCGGTCGCCGGCCAGACCACCCTGCCGGTCATCGGTGTGCCGTTGTCCGGAGGCGCGCTCAACGGCGTCGACGCGCTGTACGCCACCGTACAGATGCCCAAGGGCATCCCGGTGGCCACCGTCGCCATCGACGGCGCCATGAACGCCGCCCTGCTGGCGGTGCAGATGCTGGCCATCCACGACGACGACCTCGCCGCAGAGCTGGCCAAGCACCGCGACGAAATGGTGCCGGAGAGGCCGCACGCATAGCGCGTCCGGGGCCAGCAGCCCGGCGGCCCACCCGAGGTCGAGGAAATAGCAGCCGCCTACCGTCCGCCATTTACTCGACCTCGCCAGGGGGCGGGACATTGCGCCGCCGACATGGCCAGACTGGGTGGGTGAAGCCCGTCCTGCCCGACGTGTTGGCGTCCCGCTACGCCACCCAGCCGATGGTCGAGCTGTGGTCGCCCGAGCGCAAGGTCCGGCTCGAGCGCGAGCTGTGGGTGGCCGTGATGCGGGCGCAGCGGGCACTCGGCGTCGACATCCCGGCTGAGGCCATCGACGACTACCGGGCCGTGATCGACACCGTCGACCTCGCCTCGATCGAGGCCCGGGAGCGCGTCACCCGCCACGACGTCAAGGCGCGCATCGAGGAGTTCTCCGCCCTCGCCGGCCACCAGCACGCGCACAAGGGCATGACCTCGCGCGACCTCACCGAGAACGTCGAGCAGCTGCAGGTGCGCCTGGCCCTCGAGCTGGTCCGCGACCGCATGGTCACCGCCCTCGCCCGCCTGGCCGAACGGGCGGCCGAGAACGCCACCCTGGTCATGACCGGGCGGTCCCACAACGTGGCGGCGCAGGCGACCACCCTGGGCAAGAGGTTCGCCAACGCCGGCGAGGAGCTGCTGCAGGCCTACCGCCGAGTCGACGAGCTTCTGGCGCGCTACCCCCTGCGCGGCATCAAGGGCCCGGTCGGCACCCAACAGGACATGCTCGACCTGCTCGGCGACGAGGCGGCGGTCGACCGGCTCGAGGCCGCCGTCCTCGAGCACCTGGGGTTCGGCGCGGCGCTGACCAACGTCGGCCAGGTCTATCCCCGGTCGCTCGACCTCGATGTCGTGTCGGCCCTGGCGCAGGCGGTCGCGGGACCGTCGAGCCTGGCCCTCACCATCCGGCTGATGGCCGGCCACGAGCTGGCGACCGAGGGATTCGCCGCCGGCCAGGTAGGCAGCTCGGCGATGCCGCACAAGATGAACACCCGCTCCTGCGAGCGGGTCAACGGGTTGGCGGTCGTCGTGCGGGGCTACCTGTCGATGGTTTCGGAGCTGGCCGGCGACCAGTGGAACGAGGGCGACGTGTCCGACTCGGTGGTGCGGCGGGTGGCGCTGCCCGGCGCGTTCCTCGCCACCGACGGCCTGTTCGAGACGTTCCTGTCGGTGCTCGACGGCTTCGCTGCCTACCCGGCGGTGATCGAGCGCGAGCTCGAGCGCTACCTTCCGTTCCTCGCCAGCACCAAGGCGCTCATGGCCGCGGTCCGTGCGGGCGTCGGGCGGGAACAGGCCCACGAGGCCATCCAGGAGCACGCCGTCGCCGTGGCCCAGGCACTACGGGACGGCGCAAGCGGCAATGACCTCGCGGAGCGGTTGGCGGCAGACGACCGGCTGCAGCTGGACCGGGCCACGATCGAGGCCGTGCTCGCCGATCGGGCCGGCTTCGTCGGCACGGCGGTGCACCAGGTCGACGCCTTCTGCCGGCGGGTCGAGGCGATCGTCCACGATCATCCCGAGGCGTCCCGCTACCGTCCAGAACCGATCCTGTAGCGACACGTCCCGCGGGAGGACGCCGTGACATCGCCCGACCTCGGCCTGCCCCACGTCCACTCCGGCAAGGTGCGTGACATCTACGCCGTCGGTGACGATCGCCTGCTGATGGTGACGAGCGACCGCATGTCGGCGTTCGACGTGGTGATGGCCGAGCCGATCCCGTGCAAGGGACGGGTCCTGACCGCCATGTCGGCCTTCTGGTTCGCCGAGCTGGCCGACGTGGTGCCCGGCCACCTGATCTCCACCGACGTGGCGGACCTGCCGCCAGCCGCGCAGGCGGTCGCCGACGAGGCAGACCTGGCAGGACGGGTGATGCTGACCTCCAGGGCCCAGATGCTGCCGGTCGAGTGCATCGTGCGCGGCCACCTCACCGGCTCGGCCTGGAAGGAGTACCGGGCCACCGGCACCATGCACGGGACCCGCCTGCCCGACGACCTGCAGGAGTCCGCCCGGCTGCCCGAGCCCGTGTTCACGCCCTCGACGAAGGCCGACGAGGGTCACGACGAGAACATCTCGTTCTCGGCTGCGGCCGGGCTCATCGGCGAGTCATTGGCGGCCAAGGTGCGGTCGGTGTCGCTGGAGCTGTACCGGCGCGGCGCCGACTGGGCCCGGGAGCGGGGCATCATCATCGCCGACACCAAGTTCGAGCTGGGGCTGGTGGAGGGCGACCTGGTGCTGTGCGACGAGGTGCTCACGCCGGACTCGTCCCGCTTCTGGCCGACCGACGCGTGGGCCCCGGGGACGACGCCCCCGTCGTTCGACAAGCAGCCGGTCCGCGACTACCTAGACCAGCTTGACTGGGACAAGAAGCCGCCGCCCCCGCCGCTGCCCGCTGAGGTCGTGGCCGCGACCAGCACGCGCTACATCGAGGCCTACGAGCGCATGACCGGCCGGTCGTTCGCCGACTGGCCCGGCGCTGGCACGGGTGCCTGAGCCCGACCGAACAGGGAGGGCCCGGGCCCGAGCGGCCCGGCGCGAAGCGCCGAGAGCGGGAGATACGGCGCCGAAGCCCGAGCGGCCCGGCGCGAAGCGCCAAGAGCGGGGAGCAACCGACCAGGACGGCTTCGACCTCCAGTTCGAGTGGGGGCCGGCCGGGCTCCGCGAGCTCGGTCCGGGTGCCGGGGCCATCGTCGTCGTCGACGTCCTGCGATTCACGACCGCAGTGTCGGTGGCCGTCGGCCGGGGTGCGGAGGTGCTGCCGTACGGGCCCGGCGACGGGCACGCCGAGACGTTCGCCGCCCAGCACAACGCGCTTCTGGCGGGCACGGGCCGCGGGGATCACGGCTGGTCGCTGTCGCCCACCGACCTGGCCACGATCCGGGCGGGCACCCGCTTGGTGCTGCCTTCGCCCAACGGATCGGCACTGGCGCATGCCGCCCGGCAACTCGCGCCCGGTGCCGTGGTGCTGGCCGGCTGCCTGCGCAACGCCTCGGCCGTGGCGCAGCAGGCCGCCGCCCGGTCCAGGGGCGGCCCGGTCGTGGTCATCGCCGCCGGGGAGCGATGGCCTGGGGAGCCGGGCGCCGTCGGCGCTCTCCGCCCGGCTGTCGAGGATCTGTTGGGCGCGGGCGCCGTGCTCCGGGCCCTCCGCGTGCTCACCGGCATCGCGCCGGACCGGATCTCGCCCGAGGCGCGGGTGGCCATGGCGGCGTTCGACGACGCGCGCGACGACCTGCGGGCGTGGCTGCTGGCCTCGGGATCGGGCCGCGAGCTGGCGGCCCGCGGCTGGCGCGACGACGTGGAGGTCGCGGCGGCGCTCGACGTCGACGCGGTTGCGCCGATCCTCGTCGGCGCCGCGTTCGTCGGTGCCGCTCCCGCAGCGGCCCGCCCTCTACGCTGAGGTCATGAGCGAGCGTCCCGCAGGGCGAGAGAGCGAGCCCGGCCCGAGCGGCCGTGGGAGCGGGCGACAACACGTCGACAGCCCGAACGGCCCGGCCGAAGGCCAAGAGCGGAAAGCACGGTTCTTCTCGGTGCTGGTGGAGACCCGCCTGCGGGACGGCGTCGCCGATCCCCAGGGCGCGACCATCGAGCGGTCCCTGCCGGCCCTCGGGTTCGACGGCGTGTCGGGCGTGCGGGTGGGCAAGGCCTTCCGGTTCACCGTCGAGTCCGACGACGAGGCCACGGCCCGTGCCGAGGTCGAGGACATGTGCAAGCGCTTCCTCACCAATCCGGTCATCGAGGACGCCACCATCTCCGTCGACCGGGGCGGTGCCGCCTGATGGCCGCACGTGTCGGCGTCGTCGTCTTCCCCGGCTCGAACTGCGAGCTCGACGTGGTCGAGGCTGTGCGGGGGCTGGGTAGCGAGGCAGAGCTGCTGTGGCACGGCGACTCGGCGATCGGCGACGTCGATGCGGTGGTGCTACCCGGTGGGTTCGCCCACGGCGATTACCTGCGGCCCGGGGCCATCGCCCGCTTCTCCCCGGTGATGCAGGCGGTCGGCGACTTCGCCGCCGCAGGGGGGCGGGTGGTCGGCATCTGCAACGGCTTCCAGGTCCTGTGCGAGGCCGGATTGTTGCCCGGGGCGCTGCAAAAGAACGTCGGCCTCAAGTTCCTGTGCCGGCCGGTGACACTGCGGGTCGAGACCGACACCACGGCGCTGACCACCGATGTGCCGGTGGGCAGCCTGCTGCGCATCCCCGTCAACCACTTCGAGGGCAACTACACCTGCGAGCCGGAGACGCTGGCCGAGCTGCGCGCCGACGACCGGATCGTGCTGCGGTACGTCGACAATCCCAACGGGTCGGTCGACGACATCGCCGGGATCTGCTCGCCGGGTCGCAACATCGTGGGCCTGATGCCGCATCCCGAGCGAGCGTGCCACGCGTTGCTCGGATCGACCGACGGTGTGCCGCTGCTGCGATCGCTCCTGGTCAAAGCCTCCGTGCTCGCCGCCTGATCAGCTGCCGCGGCCTATCCCGGCCTTGTCGAGGACGGGGGCGGGGACGCCGAGCTCGCGCCAGGCAGAGTAGGAGATGCCCTTGCGCTCGCTGTACGGAGCGGCCGACTTGACGAACTCCTTTTCGAGTTTCTCGAGATCGACTTTGGACTCGCTGGCGGCGAGCGCGGCCCGGAGATCGAGGCGCTCCTGGGCGAGGTGCAGGCGCTTCAACGGATCGGCCGACGCATACTCGGCCTCGACGGCGCTGAGACGCTTCTTTATGGAATCGGGGGTGCGCTTGCGGCCACGCCGGGGCTTGTGAGCTTCCAGTGCTTCGAGGTAGCGGCGGACCGCTCGACCCTGATCTCGACCTTCGGCCAAAGCCGCCTTGTGCTCCCGACTCATCGGTGTGCGCTTGCGTGTGGACTGTGGCATGGACGCGAAGCATATTTCCCTTCACAAGGAAATTCCATTAGCTGCATCGAACCGTGATGCCGGCGGCATTGAATCGGCCGGCCGACCGTGACATCGGCTACACCGCCGGCCAGGGCTTGTCGCCTACAGTCGGCCTTGAGCGAGCGTCCCGTAGGGCGAGCGAGCGAGCCCTGGGCCCGAGCGGCCCGCCGCCATAGGCGGCAAGAGCGGAAAGGGTAGCGTCGGAGCCCAAGCGGCCCGTTGCGAAGCAGCAAGAGCGGAGAGCAAATTGACCGACGCGCCGGCCGAAGAGCCGATCCACCGGGCCCTCGGGCTCACCGACGACGAAGCTGCAGCCATCGAGCGCATCCTGGGACGGGCGCCGAACTCCCTCGAATTGGCCATGTACGCGGTGATGTGGTCGGAGCACTGCTCCTACAAGTCGAGCCGGCTACATCTGCGTCGCTTGCCGACCGAGGGCCGGGCGGTGTTGGTGGGTCCGGGGGAGAACGCCGGTGTCGTCGACGTGGGCGACGGTGTGGCCGCCGCGTTTCGCATCGAAAGCCACAACCATCCTTCGGCGATCGAGCCCTATCAGGGAGCGGCGACCGGCATCGGTGGCATCCTCCGGGACGTCTTCACCATGGGTGCGCGACCGGTGGCGCTGATGGATCCGCTGCGCTTCGGGCCCTTATCCGACGCCCGCAGCCGCTGGATTGCCGAAGGAGTCGTGTCGGGGATCAGTGGATACGGCAACTCGGTCGGTGTCCCCACGGTGGGCGGCGAGACCGTGTTCGACGAGACCTACCAGGACAATCCGCTCGTCAACGTCTTCTGCCTCGGCATCCTTCCCACCAAACGGTTGGTGTACGGGCGGGCTTCGGGCGTCGGCAATCTGGCCGTGCTGGTGGGGTCTATGACGGGGCGCGACGGCATCGGGGGCGTGTCGGTGCTCGCCTCGGCGGGATTCGGCGACGACCAGGCCGACGCCGCCAAGCGACCCAGCGTGCAGGTCGGCGATCCCTTCGAGGAGAAACGCCTGATCGAGGCGTGCCTGGCCATGCTCGACGCCGACCTGGTCGTCGGCATCCAGGACCTGGGCGGCGCCGGCCTCACGTGCGCCACCAGCGAGACGGCCAGCCGGGGCGGCGTGGGGATGGACGTCTACGTGTCCGAGGTCCCCCAGCGCGAGCGGGGGATGGAGCCGTTCGAGGTGATGACCAGCGAGAGCCAGGAGCGCATGCTGGCCATCGTCGAGCCCGAGCACCTGGACGAGGTGCTGTCCATCTGCGCCCGCTGGGACGTCGCCGCCACTGTTGTCGGCACGGTCACCGCCGGCGGGCGCCTGCGGATCCTCGACCGCCCCGGCGGTGAGGTGCTGGCCGACGTGGCGGCGGCGTCGCTCCACGAGGACGCGCCCCTGCTCGACCGCCCGCGGGCCGAACCCCCCGAGCGGGCCGCCCGGCTGGCCGACAGCGCCGACGACGCGTTGCCGCCGCCCGCCGATCCCACCGCTGACCTGCTCGACCTGCTGTACGACACGTCGTGGGTGTGGTCGCAGTACGACCACCAGCTGTTCCTCAACACCGTGGAGGGACCGGGCGGCGACGCCACCGTCCTGCGCCTGAAGCACCCGGTGACCGGGGCGGACACCGGCCGGGGGCTGGCGGTGACGTGCGACGGCAACCACCGCTGGTGCGCGCTCGACCCCCGCCGCGGCACGGCCCTCGTGGTGGCAGAGGCCGTCGCCAACCTGGCCTGCGTCGGCGCCCGGCCGCTGGCCCTGGTCAACTGCCTCAACTTCGGCAACCCCGAGCATCCCGAGACCATGTGGCAGCTGTCCGAGGCCATCGACGGCATGGCCGAGGCCTGCCGGGCCCTGTCGCTCCCAGTCGTGGGCGGCAACGTCAGCCTCTACAACGAGAGCCGGGGCCGTGACATCGATCCCACGCCGATCGTGGCCGTGGTGGGGATGGTCGACGCCCTGGCCGCCCCGCCGCCGGGCGTCGGGCTGGTGGACGGCACCAGGTTGGTGGTGCTGGGCCCCGAGCCGGACACGCTGTCAGGGTCGCAGTGGGCATGGCGGCGGGGCCACAAGGCGGGGACACCGCCCGGCCTCGACCTGGCCCGGCACCGGTCGGTGTGCGAGCTGGTGCGGGGGCTGGTGAACGACGGGCTGGTGCTCGGCGTCCACGACGCCGCCGACGGGGGGCTCGGGCTCGCCATCGCCGAGATGGCGGTCCGCAGCGGCGTGGGCGCGGTCGTCCGGCCGCCGGGGACCGATGCTGCCGACCACCGCTGGCTGTTCGCCGAGTCTCCCAGCCGGTTCGTGCTGGCGGTCGATCCCGCGGCCCTGGGTGAGGTCCACCGCCGCCACTCGGCGGCGGGCGTGCCGGCGGCGGTCGTTGGCGAGGCGGGGGGCGACCGCCTCACCGTCGAGGGGCTGGTCGACGTCACGCTGGCCGACGCCATTGCGGCGTGGCGGGGTCGGCTACCCGAGCTGCTGGGCCACGGCACAACCCAGGGGTAGCGCCGTGGTCACGGCGCTACGTCAAGGGCGTCGAGCGTCGTCCGCACGCCGGACCTGCTCGGGGGTCGGCGGCTCGCCGTCGTGACCGTCGAGGTGTAGCGCCCCGATGAGCCCGGCCTCGGCTTCGTCGATGGCGACATCGGGCTGCAGATCGTGGACGATGCGCCACATCACCCGGTCCAGCACGAGGAACTTGGCGAGCCAGACGACGGCGAAGCCGCTGAGCTGTGCCACGATCACGGCGACTGTCGTGCCCCAGCGATCGTCGGCGTAGTTGACGGCGAAAAGCGACAGGATCATCCCCAGCACCGACATCACCCAGAACGGAACGACCTCGCCCCACAGCCGGTTCTTGCCGGTCTGGCTCCATGTCCAGTAGCGGTTGATGAGGTAGTTGGGGACCGCGCCGCACGACACCGACACCAGGTTGGCGACCAGCTCGTGCCATCCGAGCACGCCGTAGCAGATGGCCAGCACCGGCACGCCGACGCACACCCCGGCGACCGAGGCCGCCGAGTAGCGGACCAGCTTCACGACCGTGGGGGAGCGCAGATCGATGGCCATCGCCCGGCGAGCGTAGGTCGCCGGTGGCCTGGTTCGCCGCCACCGGCCTGCCGGGCGGCAGAATGAGCACGTGATCGACTCCCGCGACGCCGACCATCCCCGCGAGGCGTGCGGCGTCGTCGGCCTGCACGCCCCCGGCCGGCCGGTGGCCCAGCTCACCTACCTGGGACTGTTCGCCCTCCAGCACCGGGGCCAGGAGGCGGCGGGCATGGCCGTCAGCGACGGCGACACTCTCACCGTGGTCAAGGACCAGGGCCTGGTTGCCAGCGTGTTCGACGACCGCACCCTGGCCGGGCTCACCGGTCACCTGGCCATCGGCCACTGCCGCTACTCGACCACGGGGTCGTCGACGTGGCGCAACGCCCAGCCGGCGTACCGCTCGGTGGGTGAGCGCATGTTCGCTCTGGGTCACAACGGAAACCTGGTGAACACCGAGGAGCTGGCCGCCGAGGCGGGGATGCTGGAGGGGACGGTCACCAGCGACAGCGATCTGGTAGCCGAGCTCATCGCCGCCGAGATTTCGGCGGACCTGGCGGCCGAGCAGCTGGCCGAGCTGGGCGCTCCGCTGGACCTGTCCGGAACGGACAGCCCGCGGGCCGATCTCGAGCGGGCGGTGGCGACCGTGATGCCCCGGCTCCGGGGCGCGTTCTCGTTCGTGATCATGGACGAGACCCGGGTGATCGGCGTGCGGGACGCGCACGGGTTCCGCCCCCTGTGCCTCGGCCGGCTCGACGGCGCCGCGGCCGGGGCTGCCCCCGCCGGCGACGCCGCACCTACCGGCTGGGTCCTCGCCTCCGAGACACCGGCACTCGACATCGTCGGCGCCACCTTCGTGCGCGAGCTGGAGCCGGGCGAGATGGTGGTGGTCGACGCCGACGGCGTCCGGTCCCTGCACCCGTTCGACGCCACCGCCGTCGACCCCCGACTGTGCCTGTTCGAGTTCGTGTACTTCGCCCGGCCCGACAGCCGGCTGTACGGCCAGAGCATCCACCAGGCCCGCATGCGCATGGGCGAGCAGCTGGCCGACCAGGCCCCGGTCGAGGCCGACATGGTGATGGGCGTGCCCGAGTCGGGCGTCCCGGCGGCGGAGGGCTTCGCCCGCCGCAGCGGCATCCCGCTGGGTCAGGGGCTGGTGAAGAACCGCTACATCGGCCGCAGCTTCATCGCACCCAGCCAGGAGATGCGGGCCGAGGCGGTCCGCATGAAGCTCAACCCCCTGCGCGAGAACATCGACGGCAAGCGGCTGGTGGTGGTGGACGACTCGATCGTCCGCGGCACCACGCAGCGCCAACTGGTGCGGATGCTCCGGGAGGCCGGCGCCTGCGAGGTGCACCTGCGGATCACGTCGCCGCCGGTCGCGTGGTCGTGCTTCTACGGGATCGACACCGGCGACCGCGACGAGCTCATCGCCCACAACCTCGGGATCGACGAGATCCGCCGGTACCTCAACCTCGACACGCTGGCATACCTGGGCCTCGACCGGCTGGTCGAGGCGACGGGGGCGAGCGGCGCCGGGTTCTGCGACGCCTGCTTCACCGGCAGCTATCCGGTGCCCGTGCCGGTCACCCTGCGCAAGCACGTGCTCGAGCGGGACGGCGCCGGCAACGGCGGCGGCCGGGTCGTCCAGCCGGCGCTCGACGGCACCACCGCCTGATGGCGCAGCCGGAGCCTGTCCGTGGGTGAGACGTACCGGGGCGCCGGGGTGGACATCGCCGCCGGCGAGGCGGCGGTCGAGCGCATCAAGCCCAAGGTCCGCTCGACCTACCGGCCCGAGGTGCTGGGCGACATCGGCGGGTTCGGTGGCCTGGTGACGCTGCCGCCCGGCTACCGCGAGCCGGTGCTGGTGTCGTCCACCGACGGGGTCGGCACCAAGGCGCTGGTCGCGCGGGCGGCGGGCCGGTTCGACACCATCGGCATCGACCTGGTGGCCATGTGCGTCGACGACATCGCCTGCCAGGGGGCCGAGCCGCTGTTCTTCCTCGATTACATCTCCGTGGGCGCTCTCGATCCCGACCAGATCGACGCGCTCGTCACCGGCGTGGCCGAGGGCTGCCGTCAGGCCGGCTGCGCGCTGGTGGGCGGCGAGATGGCCGAGCACCCCGGCGCCCTGGCGCCCGGCGCGTTCGACCTGGTGGGATTCGTGGTGGGCGTGGTCGAGCGCGACCGCATCCTCACCGGCGGCACCGCCCGGCCCGGCGACGTGCTGGTGGGGATCCCGTCGCCGGGGCTGCGCTCGAACGGCTACTCGCTGGCCCGCCGGGTGCTGTTCGAGCGGGCGGGGCTAGCCCTCGATGACGAGTTGTTCCCCGGGCACACGGTGGTCGACGAGCTGCTGCGGCCCTCGGTGCTCTACGCGCCGGCCGTGCGAGCCCTGCTGGGCGACGTCGCCGTGCGGGCCGTCGCCCACATCACGGGTGGCGGGATCGTCGGCAACCTGCCCCGGGTGCTGCCGGTGGGCGTGGACGCCGAGCTGGAACGCTCGACCTGGGAGGTGCCGCCGGTCTTCGGCGAGATCCAGCGGCGGGGCGACGTCGCGGACGACGAGATGGCCCGGGTGTTCAACCTCGGCCTGGGCATGGTCGTCGTGGTTCCGCCGGACGACGTGTCGCGGGCCCTGGTGGTGTTGCGGGGCGCCGGCCACGCCGCTGCGGAGGTCGGCCGGCTCGTCGCCGCCCAGCCCGGCGAGGGCAGGGAGGTCCATTTCTCATGACGGCGGCTGCCACCACGGGCACCCAGGCGCTGATCCAGCATCTGCTCCGGCACGCGGTGCGGCGGGGCGACTTCGTGCTCAAGTCGGGGAAGCGCAGCGACTGGTTCATCGACGCCAAGCAGACGACCTGCCGCCCCGACGGCATGCTGCTGGTGGCCGAGGCCCTGTTGGCGGTGCTGCCCGGCGACGTGACGGCCATCGGCGGCCTGACCATGGGGGCCGACGCGGTGGGGTTCGGCACCGCCGCCGTCGCGGCCACCCGGGGCCGGCAGCTGCGCAGCTTCAGCGTGCGCAAGGAAGTCAAAGACCACGGCGGCGGCGGCCGCCTCGCCGGCGCCCTCGATCCCGGCGACCGCGTCGCCATCACCGAGGACGCCGTCACCCGCGGCGTCTCGATGCTCGAGGCCGCCGAAGTGGTGCGCGCCTGCGGCGCCCAGCCGGTCATCCTCGTGCCGGTGGTCGACCGGGGCGGGAGCTGCGCCGCCCTGGCCGCCGAGGCCGGCCTGGCCTACCACGCACTCGTCACGGCCCCAGACCTGGGCTTCCCCTACGAGAAGGACGTGCGCTAGGACCTGAGCCGATAGGGCACGTCCTCTTGGCTCACGGTGGTCAGCGCTGCCCGGGAGCCGAGCTGTTGAGCTGGTGGTCGACCGGCAAATTCCCACGCGTAGGCTGCACGAACCCCCTAGCCGCTCGGCTCCTTAGACGCGAGCCTGGCCGCCCGGCGGTTAGGTCGTCGCCGGCGCCCGGGGGCGTAGCGTCACGGTGACGCTCTCGCCGTCCACGCTGAGCGTGTCTGCGGTCATGCCCGACGCCGCGGCCCGCGCCCGGGCGAGCTCCAGTTCGTCGGCCGGGCCGGACCAACCCTCACCGGTGAGGACCAGACCGTCGTCGAGGTGCATGACCACCCGTTCGCACACGGCGGCCAGCACGCCCAGCACGTCGGTGGCGGCCAGGAGGAACGTCACCGGGTCCGTCGGTTCGACCGACCCACCGGCGTGCACCTCGACGTCGACGCCGACCTCCTCACGCAACCGCTCCGACTCACGGCCCAGGGCCTCGACCAGCTGCTCGGACACCGTGCCCGTGCGGACGCCGCGGGCCTCCGGTGGCGCCCCCACCGCTGCGGCCCAACGGCGGGCCAGGGTGGCGAGCAGGATCGGCCAGGTGGCGCCGGGCACCCCCGGGGCCGAGTCCGACGAGTCCGACGAACTCGATCCGCCGGGTGCCGCCACCGGCGGGCCGATGCTGTCCAGCAGGGCCCGGTACTCGTTGGTCCTCCCTGCGGCGTCGGCCGTCGCCTGCTCGGCGGCCGCGGCCCGATCCCGTTCCCGGGCCAGCGCCGCGACAGCGGCGGCGTGGTCGCTGCGCTCCCGGGTCAGGTCCTGCTCGAGCCGGCCGTGGGCGGCCGTCGCCCGCTGCAGCTCCTGCCGCAACTGGTCCCGCTCGGCGAGCAGGTCGGCGCGCTCGGAAGAGAGTGCCGACACGCTGGCCTCCAGCCCGGCGATCTGCCCCTCGGCGCCCGCCAGCTCGGACTCGGCCCGGGCGGTCCGTTCGGCGGCGGCCCCGACCTCGGCGGCGGCCGTGTCGAGCTGGCCTCGGGCCGACAGCCAGCTCCACGCCAGCCACCCACAGGCGATGGCGAGAAGGCCGGCGACGATCCCCAGGACCCCCGTGATCACGAGGCAACGCTAGTGCCTGCTGGGGCACCTGCTATTGGTGGGTGCGGATCAGGCGGACCCGGCTCACCGACGCGATGCGCTCCTCGGCCAGACGGTCGGCGGCCTGGGCAGTGGTGATCCCCTCGGCATCCGCCCGATCGAACACCGCCAGCAGCGTGTCGTGGATCGAGCGGATGCGGTCGTAGGCCCGGTCCCGGTCGTAGCCGTGGGGCTCCTCGGCGATGTTGATGACGCCGCCGGCGTTGGCCACGAAGTCGGGGGCGTAGACCACACCCCGCTGGCGCAGCCGCTCGGCGTCGTCCGTGGTCGACAGCTGGTTGTTGGCCGAGCCGACCACCGCCTCGCACGCCAGCTCGGGGATGGTCTCGGCGTTGAGCACGCCGCCCAGGGCGCAGGGCGAGAAGATGTCGCACGCGACCGTGTGGGCGGAATCCGGCGCCACCGGCACCGCCCCGTGGCGCTCGACCACGGCATCGACGGCCGCTTCGTTGACATCGGCCACCGTGAGCTTGGCACCCTCCTCGGCGAGGTGGTCGGTGAGCGCCGCACCGACCTTGCCCACCCCCGAGATGCACACGTGGCGCCCGGCCAGTGACGGGCCACCCCACAGGCGCTCGGCCACCGCCTTCATCGCCCACAGCACCCCCCACGCGGTGGCGGGGGACGGGTCGCCGGAGCCGCCCAGCGACTGGCTCACGCCGGTGACGTAGGGGGTCTCGCGGCGGATCAGGTCCATGTCGGCCTGGCTCGTGCCCACGTCCTCGGCGGTGATGTAGCGGCCGCTCAGGCCGTCGACGAACCTCCCGTAGGCCCGCAGCAGCGCCTCGCTCTTGCCCGTGGTCGGGTCGCCGATGATCACCGCCTTGCCCCCACCCAGGTCGTTGCCGCACACCGCGTGCTTGTACGTCATGCCCTGGGCGAGGCGGCACACGTCGACCACCGCCTCGTGCTCGGAGGCGTAGGGATAGAACCGGGTCCCGCCGAGGCCGGGCCCGAGCGCTGTCGAGTGGATGGCGACGATGGCCCGTAGCCCGGTGGCGCGATCGTGGAAGAAGGCGACCTGCTCGAACCCGTCGGCCTCCACGATGTCGAACACACCGGCCACGCCACGGAGGGTACCCGGCGGACGGGGATCGCTCCGCCCGCCCCCCGACCGCCCGGTGTACCTTCCCGCCGATGGCCGCCCCGACCGCGCTGTGGCCCCGCCAGGCGCTGGAGGCCGCGCTCGAGGGCGAGGTTGCGGGCCTGGAGACCATGCGCTTGCTGCTGGCCCAGCCCGACTGGGTGCACCGGCGGGTCGACGCCCTCGAGTACCGCGACAGCACCACCTTCCGCCGGCGGCAGAGCGTGCACTTCACCGTGCCGGAGACGGCGCCCGAGCTGGCGATCGGGCAGACCACTGCTCGTCTCATCCCGCTGACGACGCTCCGCAAGGAGACGCTCGTCAACTTCGACTGCCGGGACGAGTCGGGCACGGCGCTGCCGGTGCTGACCCGGGGGCAGCAGGGGCTGCTGATGGTGCGGGCGATGACCGGTTGGGCCGAGGGCATCCTCGGGGCGCCACTCGACCGGGACGTCGCCGCCGACATCGAGGCGTTGCTCAGCGCCGGTTCGGGCGGCGACGACGACGCTCGCGACCACATCCGGAACCGGCTCCGCACGGCCACGGACGGCCAGCGAGCGGTCCTGCGAGCCGACGGGCTGTTCCCGCTGATGCTCGACCAGTTCACCGACCAGTTCGTGCTCGCCACCCTGGTGCACGACCCGCCGGGCACGCAGCGGATCGTGAAGTTCTCCTACGAGGAGCTGGGCGACCTCGCCCCCGAGCCGTGGCCGCGGGCGCCCCTGGCGGCGCTGTGCTGGATCCCCCGGCACGCGGCGTCGGCGGCAGAGAGCCTGTTCTCCGCCGAGAGCTATCACTTCGAGGGCGACATGCCGGCGGGCATCGACGTGCCGGTGGCCAGCCTGTGGGTGGGGGCGACCGAGGACGACATGGCGTGCGTCGACCTCGACACCGGGGGCCATCTCCGCATCGCGCTGCGGGCGGCCGGGTTCGAGCGGGGCGTGGCGGAGGTGCGCTGGTCGCTGCGGCCGGCCCGCCGCGGCTGGCTGCGCACCGCCTGGATCGCGACCTCCCTGTCGGCCCTCACGCTCGCCGTCGGCGCCTGGCGGATCGACACCATCACCGCCGGCACGCCGGACGCCGCCACCCGGACCCAGCTGGCGGCGGCGGTCATCCTGACCCTCATCGGCACGCTCGGGGGGCTGGTCGCCCGCATCGAGGAGCATCCACTGGTGTCGCGGCTGCTGGAGTGGCCCCGGCGCCTGGCGGGCGTGGCGGCGCTCCTGCCCTTCCTGGCCGCGGGCACGCTGGTGGTCGGACCGGCCGGCACCAGCCGGCGGGTGCTATGGGCCCTACTGGCCGCCATGGGCGTGGCCATCGCCGGGATCTTCACCGTCGCCTTCGCCCGCCCCGATACCGCCGCCGACCGCCCACCACCGTCTGGTGCGGGGGCGGACGGAGGTGGGTGACCCCGCAGCCGTCTCGGCCCTAGACTTTCGGGCATGTCGCCGACCACGCGGTCGAGCATCGTGCGCAGACGAGCCAGCGGCGTGACGGTCCTGCCGAGCGCCGAGGGTCCGTCACTGCGATCCGATCCCCGCTGGACACCCGAGAGGGCGCACCGCACCGACCGCCTGCTGGGCCGCCTGGTCGCCCGCAAGCGCACGTCGGGCCGGTCCTGATCGCTCTGCTCTGACCCCGCCGATGCACGCGCGCGGCGTGGGTGCGTGGCACCATCTCGGCCGTGCGAAGCCGCACCCGGCTGGGGATCCTCATGGTCGCGTCCGCGCTGCTCGCCGGCGTCCTGGCCCTGGCGACCCGCGACGCCGGTGAATCGTCGTCGGCGACGGGGCCGTCGGATGCGACGCCCACCACGCCTCCTTCGACCCGAAGCACGACGACGACCGTCCCCGCGACCACCACGACCACCGAGCCGCTGCCACCGACCGCCGGCCTGCGGCTCGAGAAGATCCGGACGATCACCGCCACCGACGAGACCGGTCCGCTGTCGCCCAAGTCGATCGTCGCCTCGGGCACGGGCGTCGTCTACGCCCAGAACATGATCTACAACCACAGCGTCACGGCGTTCGACGCCGACGGTGACTTCCTGGCGACGATCCCCGACACGGTCGAGCTCGCCCGGTTCGGCATCACCGGCTTCCCGGCGGGCACGGTGCAGGGAGGCCCGGTGGAGCTCGCGTTCTCGCCGGATCGGACCAAGGCCTACACGTCCAACTACTCGATGTACGGGCCGGGGTTTGGCCACCAGGGCGACGACACCTGCTCGCCGGCGAGCGGCGTCGACCCGAGCTTCGTCTACCGCATCGACGTCGCCAGCCACACGATCGACCAGGTGATCCAGGTCGGCTCGGTGCCCAAGTACGTGGCCACCACGCCGGATGGGCGCTACGTGCTGGTGACCAACTGGTGCACCTACGACCTGAGCGTGATCGACGTGGCGACGGGCCGAGAGGTCCAGCGGCTGCCGATGGGCGAGTACCCGCGGGGCATCGCGGTGTCTCCCGACTCGCGGACCGCGTACGTCGCCATCATGGGCGAGACGGAGATCAAGGCCGTCGACCTCGCGACGTTCACGGTCGGGACCTTCGCCGACGTCGGCCGGGGCCCGCGCCACATCGTGACCAGTCCCGACGGTGCCTTCCTGTACGTGACCCTCAACAAGGAGGGCCGGCTGGCCAAGGTGGATGCCCGCACCGGTGCGGTGGTCGGCACCGTGGCGACGGGATCGGCGCCGCGGAGCATGGACATCTCCGCAGACGGCCAGTCGCTGTACGTCGTCAACTACGAGTCCTCGACGGTGTCGAAGGTGACGACCGCCGACATGGCAGAGGTCCAGGAGCTGGCGACCGGCCATCACCCGATCGGTGTCACCTACGACCGGGGGACCGGCCGGGTCTGGGTCGCCTGCTACGGCGGCGAGATCGAGATCTTCCAAGATCGGTAGCGCCGGATGGCGACGCTCGGCCATGGCGACGCGCTTGCCCGTGCCGCGGTGGAGCAGGCGGCGCGCCGCCTGGTCGAGCGGGGCGCCGAGACGACGGCGATTTGTCTGGTCCGATTCGCTGACGTTGGCTCTAGAGGCGGTCCTCTTCGCCTGCATAGGTTCGCGGTCATGAACCTCCGGAGGAAGCCGATGAACGCACCGCTGATCGTGGGAGAAGCCAGCACGACCGTGCGAGCCTCTCCGATCGAGGTGTTCGAGTTCGTGATCGACCTGGAGCGCTACCGACAGGCGGATCACAAGATCGGCCGCGTTGGTGAGGTACGCCGGTCCGGCAACGAGGGCACGGCCCGGTTCTGGGGACGCATCCGCGGGTTGCCGGGGCCGGCGGGCACGTACCCGTTCACCGTGACGGACTCCCGGCTGGTGTTCGGCACCCCGGTCGCCGGGGCCGCGCGCTGGTTCCTCGACCACTTCGAGGGCAGCTTCGATTGCAAGGTCACCGACGACGGCACGATCGTCACGCATCGGGAGGCGTACCGCTTCAAGCGGCCGTGGCGGTGGCTGGCGGAGCCGCTGCTCCGGCGGTGGCTGGAGCGCGACACCGCCGCGGAGATGCTCCGGTTCAAGTCGCTGCTCGACGGCGACGAGACCACTGCGCGATGAGGAGCCGCCGCCCCGCCGATGAGATCGGCGCCAACCACCACGCACGATCGTCGGCGCGGCCGAGCCCCGCTGAAGTGGCGGGGGCCCGAGGGGGTTATCGGCGGACCGGTGTGTGTCAGCCGCTCGGCCGGGCCCCTGCCCGTCGTCAGTCACCACTCGACACCAACGGAGCCTCGGGGAACGCCTGGCGGGCCGAGTGCTCGGCGTCGTCTGCGGTGACGTAGCTCTTGTTGCTGTGCAGCTCGAGGTCGTCGGCGGGGCGCCGGTAGCGCCAGCGCCAGCGGCCGTCGGGCTCCGGGTAGACGGTGAGCTCACCGTCCGGGACCGGCGCAGCGGTGGCCTCGGCCACCGCCGGCCGTTCGCCGTCGCCCGCGGGCCGCACCACGGCCCGCAATGGCATCTCGGCGAAGCGCTCGGCGCCGCTGGCACGCAGCGCCACCATCAGCCGGTACGTGAACCACCCCAGCACCAGCGGCACCACCGGAACGGCAATGCGGAAGAACCAGCTGATCGTGGCCACCGAGGCGTCGAACCAGTGGGCGAGCAGGTCGTTGCTGGCCGCCAGCTGCAGGAGCACGAAGAAGCTGAGCGCCGTGATCCCGAACGCGGTCCGCACGGGGTGGTCCCGGGCCCGGTCCAGCAGGTGGTGCGGCCCCCGGTCCCCGGTGAACCGTGCCTCGAGGAAGGGCCACAGGTACAGCGCCCCGAACGTGATGGTCGGCACGATCACCCCGGGGTAGAAGGGGTTGGGGACCTCGTAGCCGAAGGCGCGGATCTCCCAGGGTGGGAAGATCCGCAGCGCCCCCTCTGCCCAGCCCAGCCACCAGTCCGGCTGCGCCGGCGAGGGCACCTCGGCTGGCCTGAAGGGTCCGTACAGCCACACCGGGTTGATCTGCACCAGGCCGCCCATGGCCATGATCACCGCGAACACGGCGAAGAACAGCCCCACCGAGTAGGCGGCGTAGGTGGGCCAGAGCTTGGGGCCGACGACGTTGCTCTCGCGCCTGGCTGGTCCGACGGCGAAGTCGGTGTGCTTCTGGTGCCAGATGAGCGCCAAGTGCACGCTGACGAGGGCCGCGATGGCGGCCGGCACGATCATGATGTGGGTGACGAACAGCCGGGGGATGATCTCCTGGGCCGGGAACTCGCCGCCGAAGACGAGGAACGCCAGCCACGTCCCGATCACCGGGACGGACAGCGCGATCGAATAGGCGATACGCAGCCCCGTGCCCGACAGCAGGTCGTCGGGGAGCGAGTAGCCCGTGAAGCCGTTGAACAAGGCCAGGATCAGCAGGGTCACCCCCAGCACCCAGTTGATCTCGCGGGGCCGCCGGAAGGCGCCGGTGAAGAACACCCGGAGCACGTGCAGCACCAGCGCGCCGATGAACACGATGGCGGCCCAGTGGTGCGCCTGGCGCATGACCAGCCCGGCCCGCACGTCGTAGCTCAGGTCGACCACCGACCGATAGGCCTCGGACATCGTGACGCCCTGGAGCGGCTCATAGTCACCCTGGTACGTCGTTTCCGCCACGCTGGGGTCGAAGAAGAACGTCAGGAACACGCCGGTGATGACCAGCACCACGAACGAGTAGAGGGCGATCTCGCCCAACATGAACGACCAGTGGTCGGGGAACACCTTCGACAAGGCCGACTCGGCGAAGGCCGAGCCCCCGATCCGGTCGTCGATCCAGGCTGCCAGACGCCTAAACATCGGGCCGGTCCAGTAGCTCAGCCATCGGGCCGGTTCCAGAACCCGGGCCCCACGGGCTCGGTGTAGTCCGACAGGGCGGTGATGTAGCCGTCGTCGTCGAGGCCGATGGGCAGTTGCGGCAGTGGCCGGGTGGCGGGCCCGAAGGTCGGCTTGGCGCCCTCGGGGACCGAGAACGTCGACTGGTGGCAGGGGCAGAACAGCTCCTGGGTCTCGGCCTGGTAGAGGCCGACGGGGCACCCGGCGTGGGTGCAGACCTTGGAGAACGCCACCACGCCGCTCGTCGACCACTCCCGCGGACCCGGGGCGGGGACGCCGGCCGGCAAGCGGATCAACAGCGTCTGGGAGTCGGCGGCGTCCTCGTGGCCCTCGGGGAAGACGGTCACCACGCTGTTGAGGTCGAGGTCGTCGACGCGCAGGGGCCTGCCGGCCACGGTCACGGCACGCCGGCCGCGGCGCCATGACGTGTGGTCGAGCTGGCGGCCGGGCCGGGTGCCGAGCGATCGGATCGGGAACAGGGCGGCGACGCCCAGCAATGCCAACGACCCGGCGAACGCGGTGGCGATGAGCCGGCGGCGCTCGAACGGCTCGGCACCGGCCTCGAACGCCGCCGCCACCCCCGGCCGCTGGGCGGTGGCCCGCGGGACGACGTCACGCGGCTCCGCGAACCGGCCGCCCGGCAGCATGCGGTGCGCGAACAGCACCAGCCCGACGGCGATGCCGCCCAGCGCCACGCCGAGCAGGGCGCCCTCGATCTGTGGCTGCCCGCCCAGCGCGTAGACCACGGTGAGGCCGACCGAGGCCGCCATGCTGGCGCCGAAGGCGGCGAGGATTCGACGGCGACCCCCGTTCATCGAGCTTCCTCCCCTCGCTTGGTCCCCACCCAGCGGATGAACACGACCAGCACCCCCAGCCCCAGCACCCAGCCCACTGCGCCCTCGGCCACGGGGCCGATGCGCCCGATCGGCGCGCCCCCGCGGTCGTCGGGGTCCTCGAGGTACTCGACGTAGCGGGCGAGGCTGTCGAGCTCGCCGTCGTCGATGACGCCGGGGCCGAAGGCAGGCATGGCGCCCGGGCCGGTACGGGCCGCCTCGCCGACCTCGGTCGGGCTGGTCCGGGCGAAGTCGGGGATGAACACGCCGGTCGTCTTCCCTCCACGCTGGGCGAGCATGGCGCCGCCGATGCCGGTGGTGGCATGGCAGGCGGCGCAGTTCTCGGCGTACACGTCGCGGCCCTCGGCCAGATCACCGTCGGCCGGGTCGACGACAGGGATGTCGGTGCCCGGCTGGTCGAACGCGTCGTCGATGTAGGCCACCAGTGCGGCGATCTCGTCGCCGTCGTAGGGCGAGTCGCCGGCCCGCGCCTCCTCGTCGGGGTCGTCGATCGGCATCCGGCCGGTGCGGAGCATGAAGTCGGTGAGCGCCGGCCCGTTCTCGCCGGTCACCAGGTCCGGGCCTTGGGGCGTCCCCTGCCCCTCGTTGCCATGGCAGAACGAGCAGTCCCGCTGGTAGAGGCGCTGCCCGAGCGCCAGCGCCTCGGCATCGGGCCGGCCGTAGGAGGCGGGCGGGCGGTACGGCTCGGGCTCGCGGAAGTACGAGCACGCCCCGGCGACCAGCGCCGGCACCAGCGCCATCAGCACAGGCACCCGGCCCGGTCTCACGACGGTCGCCTCCCGGCGGGCGTGGCGATCCCTCCCGACGTCGCGCCGGCGGACCGCCCGGTGACCGCCTCGGCAGCGACGCCCGGCGCCGCCTCGAGGGCGCCGAACCACCGCACGAACAGCGCGGCGATGACGCCCACGTAGACGAGGCCGGGTGGCATCCACATCAGAGCGCCGGCGAGTTGCTGGTCCTCGAGCGGGGTCAGGCCCCAGCGGGGGGCCATCGCGGTGTGGACCGTGTACAGGGGCGCGCGCGCCAGGGTCAGGACAGCGCCCAGGGCGCCGCCCTGCAACGCCGTGGCGAACAGCAACAGCGCGGCGGCGGGCACGGGGACCGGGCGGCGGACACGCCCGAGCGCCACGGCCCAGACGACCGCCGCGGTCCCGAGCAGGGTTGCGTGCTCCACTGCGTGGACGACGTCGTGGTCCACCGCCGCCTCGTACAGGGCGGGGTGGTGCCAGGCCCACAGGGTGACGGCGGCCAGTGCCCACGGGACGATCGGCTGCGACAACGCCTTGGCCACCCGCCGGGCGCGGGGGCGGGAACCGAGGCGCCGGACCGCTCGACGCGGCCGGGCCGGGAGCGCCGCGGTGAACACCAAGCCGGGTCGGCCGCACACCAGCAACGGCGCGGCGACGATCACGAGGACCAGGTGCTGGACCATGTGCGCGGAGAAGATCGAGGCCGCCGCGGCATCGAGGGGCGAGGCGAGCGCCACCACCAGCGCCAGCATCCCACCGGCGAAGGCAACGGGCGCCCGAACGCGGCTGATCCGCACGCGAACCAGGCCGTGGTGGTACAGGACGGCGGCGAACGCCAGCGCCGCGACGATCGCCGGGTCGGGGTGCCACGCGCTCCACAGCTCGGAGGGGTCGACGGGATGGTGAGCCAGGAGGGCGGTCATCGGGGTCAGGACGGTGGCGTTCACGGGGATGTCGTGCACGTGTCGAGCAGCAGGGGCGGGACGTAGCCGAGGACGATGGCGACCAGGAAGATGGCCCCCTCGACCATCCCGGCGAAGGCCATCCACTGGGACCGCTCCAGCCGGTCCCCGTCGGAGGCCCGGCGCAGCCGGCGCCACGAGGCGAGCGCCGTCAGTCCGGCCGCCGCCGCGATGAGGGCCATCAGCGAGTTGAGCGTCCACGACACGGTGTCCACACCGAAGCCGAGGATCTCCCCGCGGTCGGTGGTGGCCGGCGAGCAGGCGAACACCTCCTCCAGCGGGTAGTTGAGACCCAGGCTCCCGAGCCAGGCGACGGGGCTGCCCAGCACCGCGAACCACAGCGCACCCGAGCCCCGGCTCTCCTGGCGGGTGATCAGCGCGGCGTCCTGTTCGGTGCGCATGGGTCAGAGATGGGGGGACAGGTAGACGGTGGCCAGCACGAACGCCCACACGACGTCGACGAAGTGCCAATACATGGCGAAGTTCTGCACGGAGATGTGACGGGACTCGTCGAACGCGCCCTGCCACGCCCGCGCCTGGGCCCACAGGCTGACGAGCAGGCCCACCAGCACGTGGGTGGCGTGGAACCCCGTGATCGTGAAGAACAGGGACCCGTAGGCGTTGGTGGTGGGACCGAAGTCGTCGAGCGCCTCTGGCCACTCCACGGCAAGGGTCAAGACCAGGAATGTCGCCCCCAGCGCGAACCCGGCGGCCAGCCCGACCTTGAGGCGTTCCACGTCGCCGGCCCGGATGCCCTGATCGGCCACGTGCACCGGAAGGCTCGACGACCACAGGATGGCGGTCATGATCAGCGGCAGGCCCAGCTCCGGGTCGGCGATGCCGTCGGGAGGCCAGGTGGGCCCGGAACGGAAGCGCAGGTAGAAGTAGGTGGCGAGCAGCAGGGCGAACAGCGTCGCCTCGGTGCCGATCAGCCACGCCATGCCCCACCAGCCGAAGGCCCGGGGGCCCGAGTACCGCTGCGGCAGCAGCTCGCCGGGGATGCCCGTCTCGCCGAACGCCGAGTCGTGGGTCGTCGGGGTCGCCTCGATCGTCGTCACGGGGGGCACCTCAAGTCTCCTGGGTCTGCCCGCGCGGCCAGAACCACCCCATGACCGCCGCGACGCCGGCCAAGACGGCGGCGACGGCCAATGCCCACACGTCCAGGAGCACGGCGTACGCCAGCACCAGCAGCGCCAGCGACAGAAGGAACGGCCACACCGACGCGTGCGGCATGTGCACGATCGCCTGCGGACGGGCGTCGAGCATGCTCGTCGACAGCGTGACGTGCCCGCCGGTGAGCGGCCGGCCCCCGTCCTCGGGCGCCTGTGCGCCGCCGGCCAGCTCGGGCTGGTCCCACATCGGCTCGCGGGACCGGATCGTGGGGATGGTGACGAAGTTGTAGTGAGCCGGCGGCGACGAGGCGTACCACTCCAGCGTCTCGCCCCGCCACGGATCTGGCCCCGCGGGCGCGCCCCGCGCTCTGCTCCAGAACCAGTTGACGGCGGTGACGAGGATCCCCACCGCCAGCACGAACGCGCCGATCGTCGACGCCAGGTTGTAGGCGTCCCAGCCGAGCCCCTCGTCATAGGTGTAGATCCGCCGAGGCATGCCGAACAGGCCCAACAGGTGCTGTGGGAAGAAGGCGAGGTTGAACCCGACGAACATCAACCAGAAGCTGACCTTCCCCCAGCGCTCGTCGAGAAGCCGCCCAGTCATCTTCGGGCCCCAGTGGTACAGCGCCCCGAAGATCGGGAACACGGCGGCGCCGACCAGCACGTAGTGCATGTGGGCGACGACGAAGTACGAGTCGTGCACCGCCTGGTCGAACGGCACGGCCGCGAACATCACCCCGGTCACCCCGCCGACGACGAAGATGAAGATGAACCCCAGGACGAACAGCAACGGCGTTCGCAGGATCGGCCGCCCGGCCACGAGCGTCGCCAGCCAGGCGAACACCTGAATGGAGCTGGGGATCGCCACCGTGAAGCTGGCCAGCGAGATGAAGCCGACAGGGACGTTGGGCAGGCCCACGGTGAACATGTGGTGGACCCACACCCCGAATCCGATCAGTGCCACCGCCAGCTCGCCGATGACGATGTACGTGTAGCCCACGATGGGGCGGCGCACCCAGGTCGGAATGATCGCCGAGGCGATGCCGAAGCCGGGGAGGGCGACGATGTACACCTCCGGATGGCCGAAGATCCAGAACAGGTGCTGCCACAACAGCGGGTCGCCGCCGGCATCGGCGTCGTAGAAGTGGAAGTCGAACTTGCGGTCGAGCAGCAGCAGCACCGAGGCCAGAGTCAGCGCCGGCAGGGCGAACACGATCTGCAGTGCAAACGCCATCTCGCCCCACACGAAGATCGGGATCCGGTTGAGGAGCATCCCGGGCGCCCGCAGCTTGAGGATCGTCACGATGAAGTTGATGGCACCGCCGGTGCTGGAGATGCCGAGGAAGATCAGCCCCACCGCGTAGAAGTCGATGTTGATGCCGGGCGTGAACGCCTCTCCGGCCAGTGGCACGTAGTTGAACCAGCCGTCGTTGGGCGCCCGGCCCACCAGGAACGACGAGTACAGGAAGATGCCCGCCGCCAGCAGGACCCAGTACCCGAAGGCGTTGAGGCGCGGAAACGCCATGTCACGCGCACCGATCATCAGCGGGACGAAGAAGTTGCCGAATCCCGAGAGCACCGGCATCGCGAACAGGAACATCATCGTGATGCCGTGCATCGAGAACAGCTGGTTGAACCCCTCGGGCCCCAACACGTCGAGGTCGGGGCCGGCCAGCTGCATCCGAATCAGCAGCGACTCGATGCCGCCGGCCACGAAGAAGGCCATGCCGGTGTAGAAGTACCGGAGGCCGATCCGCTTGTGGTCCACGGTGCCGAGCCACGACCCCAGGCCCGGCGGCTCCGCCCAGCTCTCCTCCAGCTGCTCGACGGTCGTCGCCAACCTGGGCGGCGCCTCGGGGGCAACGGTGGTCGCCACGGCGCCGCTACTCCAGCTCCATCAGGTAGGCGACCACGGCGTCCACCTCGCGGGGGCTCAGCTCGGTCGGTGGCATGCTCACGCCGGGCTTGGCGTCCTGGGGGTCGGTGATGAAGTCCGCGAGGTTCACGGGCGTTAGCGGGACGAGTCCCGCCCCGATCGTGTCCCGGTCGGCCAGGTGGGTCAGGTCCGGCCCGAGGGTGCCGTCGGCCGATGTACCCCGGATCGCGTGGCACCCGGCGCACGACGAGGCCTCGAAGATCTCGGCGCCCTCCCGGGCCTCGGCCGTCTGCGGCTCGACCGCCGGCTCGGCCTCCCGGTCCAGCCACTCCTCGAACTCGTCGGGCGGCAGCGCCACGACCTCGAACTCCATGTGGGCGTGCTGCAGGCCACAGAACTCCGCGCACTGGCCCCGGAAGCGGCCGGCGCGATCGGCCACCAGCCACAGCCGGTTGTCGCTGCCGGGGATGTGGTCCTTCTTCACCTGCAGCTCGGGCACCCAGAAGCTGTGGATGACGTCCGCCGTCGGCAGTGCCAGCTGGACGGTCTCGCCCGCCGGGATGCGGATCTCGTTGGCGGTGACCGCGCCGTTCGGGTAGCGCACCTCCCACCACCACGTATGGGCCACGACCTCGACGTCGAGAACCGGGTCCTCTGGCGGGTCCGCCAGGTCGCCCAGGACCCCCAGCGAGAACACGAACGTGCCCGCCAGGATCCCGCCCGGCACCACCACGCCGGCGAGGACCACGAACCGGTCTCCCCACGGCACCGGGCGGGTGTCGACGTCGCGGGCCGCTGTCGGGCCCGTCTCTTCACCGGGGCCCGGGTCGGGCCGTCGGCGCCGCACCGCCACGAGAATGAAGGCTGTCACCACGGCGACAGCCACCGCCGAGATCCAGAACACCACCCACCACAGTTCCTCGACCCGCCGGCCGGCACCCGAGCTGGGATCGAGGACCGACGGGGAGTCCTCGCCACAGGCGGTGGCGATGGCGGCAACCGCCACCACCACCGGAGCGAGTACCGGTCGCCGGTCCCGTGATCGCCGGGACACCGAGGCGTGCGACGCACTGCCGCCGAGGGCGCCGGTTGCCACCTCGTGCCGTCTGCATTCCCGGCGTTCCACGGGTCGCCCTCCTTGCCGGCGGCTGCAAGGCGTGCTCCCTCGGAGGGTAAAACATCCCCACGCGGCTGGCGACCCTTGATTTACGACGTCGTCCGCGGGTCGAGTCCCGCAGTGCGCCACTCGACGCGAGTGGGAAGCGACCCGGCCGCGACGCCGGACAGCGCCGGGCTGTCGCCGCCGGCACCGCACGGCGTGCCGACGTGTCGTGGGCGCGAGGCGGGGTCGAACAGGTGCATGCGGGTGGGATCGAGCCACAGGTCGGCGTCCGCACCCTCGCTCACCCGGCTCTCGGCGACGAGCGTGACGACCAGCTGGGTGCGGATCTGCTCGCTGTCCAGCTCGGCGGCCAGCTCCTCGAGCGGGACCCGCACCTCGTCGGGTCCATTCGGGCGTCGAACCACCCACGGCGGGTGATGCAGTGCCGTCGCGGTTCTTGGACCCTCGATGGGAACGCGGCCGGGTGAAGGGGGCGCACGTGGCTCAGGACAGGCCGAACATCCTCGTGATCTGGGGCGACGACATCGGGATCACGAACCTGAGTTGCTACGGCGACGGACTGATGGGCTACCGCACTCCGAACATCGACCGCATTGCTGATGACGGAATGCGCTTCACGGACTGGTACGGCGAGCAGAGCTGTACCGCCGGGCGCTCGGCGTTCATCACCGGCCAGAGTGTGTTTCGCACCGGTCTGTCGAAGGTCGGCATTCCCGGCTCGCCCGTGGGCATGCGCCCGGAGGACCCGACGATCGCTCGTCTGCTGAAGGCAAGCGGTTACGCCACCGGCCAGTTCGGCAAGAACCACCTGGGCGACAAGGACGAGCACCTGCCCACGAGCCACGGCTTCGACGAGTTCTTCGGCAACCTCTACCACCTGAACGCCGAAGAGGAACCTGAACTGCCGGACTACCCACCGGCCGCGGACTTCCCGCAGTTCAGGGAGCGGTTCGGCCCCCGCGGCGTCCTTCACTCTTGGCGAACGAAGACGGGACGCAGCGGATCGAGGACACCGGTCCGTTGACCAAGAAGCGGATGGAGACCATCGACGACGAGGTCGCCGAGGCGGCGATCGACTTCATCCGCCGCCAACAGGCGGACGGCACGCCGTTCTTCGTGTGGGTCAACACCACCCACATGCATTTCCGGACCCACCCGAAACCGGAGAGCGTCGGCCAGGCCGGCCGCTGGCAGTCGCGCTACCACGACACGATGATCGACCACGACAAGCTCGTCGGTTCGCTGCTCGAACTTCTCGACGAGCTCGGTCTCGCGGACGACACCTTCGTCATGTACTCCACCGACAACGGCCCCCACATGAACAGCTGGCCGGATGCCGGGATGACGCCGTTCCGCAATGAGAAGAACTCGAACTGGGAAGGTGCCTTCCGGGTGCCGTGTGTGATGCGCTGGCCCGGCAAGATCCCTGCCGGTGTCGTGACGAACGGCATCGGCAGCCACCTCGACATGCTGCCGACGCTGCTCGCGGTGACCGGCGAGCCGGACATCACCGACAAGCTGCTCCAGGGCCACGAGGCCGACGGCCACACGTACAAGGTGCATCTCGACGGCCACAACCTGGTGCCATTCCTCACCGTCGAGGGCGAACGCAGCCCACGGCAGGCGTTCTTCTACTTCTCCGACGACGGCGACCTCGTCGCCCTGCGCTTCGACAACTGGAAGGCCGTGTTCATGGAGCAGCGTGCCGCCGGCACCCTGCAGATCTGGGCCGAGCCGTTCGTGCCGCTGCGAGTACCGAAGCTGTACAACCTCCGCACAGACCCGTTCGAACGAGCCGACATCACGTCCAACACCTACTACGACTGGTTCCTCGACCGCGCCTACCTCGTGCTCGCGGCGACGACGGTTGTCAGCGAGTTCCTGGCCACGTTCAAGGACTTCCCGCCCCGCCAGAAGGCGCCGTCGTTCACCATTGATCAGGCCATGGAAAAGCTGGAGGCCGGGATCACGAGCGCCTGAACCTTTCGGGGCACTCACTCGTCACGAGCGCGCCCTATTGCCCTGATGCACCTTGCCTGGACATCGGGCGCAGTTCGCCCGGACGTTGGGTGCCACCGCTCGCTGGCTCCGAGCGATCACCACGGGCTCCGCTCGAGGCCGCACGAGTCGTGACCCCTCAAAGGTCGAGCCCGATGCCGACGCTTGGCTCCAGACCTCGCTCGAGGCTCCAGAACAACCGCCACGGGCAAGCCATCGCGTGTCTGTCATAGCTCCACCTCCATCGACACCGCCGGCGAGGACGGCGCCCCGCGTCGACTCGACGAGCCACCGAGCGGCCTGTGCCTCTCGCCTCACGGGGTGGCGTAGCCGACAGTCCACCCCTTCTGGCTGCTGAAGAAATGGCCGGAACAGGCGATGCGGCGGAGCGGTGTTGTTCGCCATCCTCGGGGCGGGGTCCACACAAGGAGGGACGGCGATGAGCCAGGACGTGGGCACGGTGCGTCAGCGGAGGGTCGTCGACAAGGCGGCCGTTGAATCCTTCATGGACAGGGTCGTGGGCGACTACGCAGGTGCTAACGCCTTCTTCATGGGAGGGATCGGCGATCGGCTCGGGCTGTTCAAGGACCTCGCCCAACGTGGGCCAGCCACGAGCACGGAGTTCGCCGAGCGCACCGGGCTGCACGAACGGTACGTGCGGGAGTGGCTCGGCGGCATGGCCGCTGCCGGCTACCTGACCTACGAGCCCGCGACCGAGCGCTACACGGTTCCTCCGGAGCACGCTCCTGTGCTGGCAGAGGAGGCGGGGCCGTGGTTCCTGGGCTGTGCTTTCTTCGACTACTCGACGTACTTTGGCGAGACTTTCCACGCCCTGCTCGACGCCTTCCGCAACGGCGGCGGCGTGCGCCAGGACCTGCACGGGGCCGAGGTGGCCGAGTCCATCGACCGCTTCACCGCCCCCTGGTTCGAGAACTCGCTCGTGCCGCTCTGGCTCCCCGAGATGCCCGACGTGCTGTCCCGCCTCGAGGGCGGTGCGGCGGTGTGCGACGTCGGCTGCGGGCGGGGCCGGGCGCTCGTCAAGCTGGCCGAGGCCTTCCCCGCCTCCACGTTCGTCGGCTACGACATCTACGCGCCGGCCGTCAAGGGAGCGATCCAGCGGGCCGAGGAGGCCGGAGTGGACGACCGGGTGCGCTTCGAGGTGCGCGACGTGGCCCAGGGCGTCCCCGGGCAGTTCGACGTCATCACCACCTTCGATGTGCTCCACGACTCGGCCGACCCCGAAGGGCTCCTCGGCGCCATTCGGGCCGCCCTGAAGCCGGACGGCGTCTACCTGTGCCTCGAGATCAGCTGCGCCGACCGACCAGAGGACAACATCGGCCCATTGGGCACGGTGCTCTACGGGCTCAGCCTCGCCTATTGCCTGAGCGTCTCACTCGCCGAGGGAGGCGCCGGCTTGGGAACGCTCGGGCTGCCCGAGTCAAAGCTCCGGCAACTGGCCCTCGGCCGCGGCTACTCGGAGGTGGCCCGCGTCCCGGTCGAGGACGCCTTCTGCTCCCTCTACGTGCTCAGGCCGTGACCGGGCGAATCTCCCGGAGGGCCACGCCGCGGGCCACGGCGGCCGCCCTCGACGAATAGCCCAGCTTGGTGAGGATGTTCGAAACATGACGGTGGACGGTGTGCTCGCTCACCCTGAGCACCTCGGCCATGCGGCGGTCGCTCATGCCCCCGGCCACGAGGTCGAGCACCTCCTGCTCGCGCTTGGTGAGCAGCGGCCGGCTCCCGTCATGCACCGGTGCCGCTACCCGGCGGAGGCTGGCGGGAGGCAGACGCTCGACGCCCAGCCACCGGAACCCCTGCTCGGCGGCGGCCCGCTGCTCGGCCGCCTCGTTCTCGGCGCCGAGGACCGTGAACACGTCGGCGAGCTCGACCCTGACCCGGGCGACCTCGTACGGGGCTCCCGCTCGTCTGAACAGGTCGAGGGCGTCCTCGAAGCGACCGGCCGGTGTGGCGCCCCTACGTCTGCACGACCTCCGCCACACGTGCGCCTCGCTGGCCATCGCCGCCGGCGCCGACGTCAAGGTCCTGCAGCGGATGCTCGGGCACGCCTCGGCCGCCCTGACCCTGGACCGCTACGGCCACCTGATGCCCGGCCAGGCGGAGAGTGTCGCCGAGCGGCTCGACGCGCTGGCTCGGGCCGCTGAGCCGTCGCCGCTGGCGGCTGTCTCGTCGATGGCCGCTGGCCGGCGCAACGCAAGCCGGTAGCTCGGCCGGCGCTCCCGCATCTATGGTTGCGTTTGTGTCGTTTATGAGTACCATCGGCTCATGAGCAAGACCCTCGCCTATGCGATCTCCGGGCCCGACCGGAAGCGGCTCGCCACCGTGTTCGCTGACCCCGCGACCTCGGGGCCGGTCAGGGTGCAGACGGACGAGGGCGTGGTCGAGCTTCCCGCTGCGGCGGCGGCCGCTGTGCGACATCTGTTGGTGGAACTCGCATCCGGGGCGGCAGTTCACGTCTTGGCCGATGATGCCGAGCTGACCACCCAGGAAGCGGCCGACCTGCTGGGCATCTCGCGGACCTACCTCGTGCGCCTGGTCGATCAAGGCAAGCTCCCCGCCCACCTGGTCGGCACCCACCGGCGCCTGCGCGCCGCCGACGTGTTGGCGTACCAGGCGCGCCGGAACGCCCGCCTGGAGGGGGCGGCGGCTATCACCGAGGCCGACCGCGCCGCCGGCGTCCCCTACCGGTGATCGTCGTCCTCGACGCGTGCGTCCTCTATCCGCCGTCGCTCCGGGATTTGCTCCTCACGCTCGCTGCGCTCGACGCGTTCGACGTGCGCTGGAGCGACGAGATCCTCGACGAGGTCACCCGCAACGTCCTCGCTGACCACTCAGACATCGACGGGGGCCGGTTTGTCGAGCACACGATCGGTGCGATGCGGCGCGCGTTCCCCGAGGCAGCGGTGGCGGCCCCGGCCGAGCTGGCGCAATCGCTTGACAACGACCCGAAGGATCGACACGTCGGCGCCACGGCACTGGCCGCGGACGCGAAGGCGATCGTGACGCTCAACGTCGCCGACTTCGAGAGCCGTGTCCTGCGCGACGCGGGCATCGACATCGTTACCCCAGGTGCTCTCGTCGGGCGCCTGCTTGTTGAGGTCCCGGATGTCGTCGCACTGGCGGTCGGTCACATGGCGGACCGCTGGACCAACCCGCCCATGACCGCCATCGAGATCGCCGAGTTGTTGGCGGCCCACCCAACGATGGCCGGGCCGATGGCCGTCCTGCGGGAGGGACTCGACGATTGAGGCGCTCCGACCGCCGTCACTCAGCGTGCTCGTTAGTGGGGCTCCCGCTGCCAGACGGCCGTGCCTTCCGCCGAGCCCGCGGGATTTTCGCGGGATCGCCGGAGGCTGGTCTGAAGGCCGCACCAGACTCATGGCCTCTGGCCTGGACTCTTGTGGTGGTCGGGACCGGCGTCGATCCGGTGACCTTCCGCTTTTCAGGCGGACGCTCTGCCGACTGAGCTACCCGACCGTTGGCGGTCCCGACGGGATTTGAACCCGCGGCCTCCGGCTTGACAGGCCGGCGTGCACTCCAAACTGCACCACGGGACCGAGATCTCGCTGCCGCACCCCCAACGGGATTCGAACCCGTGTTACCGCCTTGAAAGGGCGGCGTCCTAGGCCACTGGACGATGGGGGCTCGACTCCGCCGGCGGAGCGTCGGATCACACTAGCAGCCACCCCACCGACCCCAAACCCGACAAAACCCCGCAGTAGGCCCCGCGGAAAAGGGTCAGGTCCGCGCCTCGGCGGACGGCGGGGGGAGGTCGGCCCCCAGCGCGTCGACCACCTGCGACAGCAACCAACCCAGGTACTCGTAGACGGCGTAGGCCGGGGCCTGCGGATCGTCCGGATCGAGCTCGGGTAGCTCCTCGTCCACGTCCAGCCGCGTGCCCAACACCAACCGCAACGAGTTGAGCGTGCCCATCCAGGCGGTCATCTCGCCGGCGTCCAGCTCGGTGCCGTCGAGCGTCCGCTCCACCACGTCGAGTGCGGCCAGCCGCTGCTCCAGCAGCTCGTCCCGGGTCAGCACCTGGTAGCCGGCGTCCCGCTCGGGATCGTTGGCGTACGCCGGCGGGAACAGCCGCCGCACCACCGGATCGTCTGTCGACGCCAACAGTTGCTCCCGCAGCTGGCCCACCAGGTCGGCGACCAGCTCTCGTTCGTTGGGGCGCAGCCGCACCTCGTACCGCCCCTCGCCCCTGCGCCTCACCCGGTCGCGTGCGAACAGCACGTCGGCAGACCTCAGTCCTGCTGCATCGTGGCCCAGAGGCCGTGCTCGTGGAGCCGGAACACGTCGAGCTCGGCCTTCTCACGGGGCCCGTTGGACACGACCGCCCGTCCGTCGTAGTGCACTTGGAGCATCAGCTTCTCGGCCACCTCCAACGGGTAGCCGAACAGCTTCTGCAGCACGTAGGTGACGTACGACATCAGGTTGATGGGGTCGTTCCACACGATCACGACCCAAGGCCGATCGGGATCGACGTCGGTGTCGCCGACCGGCTGGTCGGTCTCGACGGGTGCCACCTGGAGTGGCGGGCCGGCAATCGGCATCAGCCTCATTCTCGCGCGCCCGTCGGCAGGCGATCGACGGGCCGCTGGAGGCCAGGTGCAGGGGCGGTCGTCGTCGCGCCCACCGGCTCCGACAACGAGAACCACACGCGCAGCACTGCGATCCACACCAGGGCGGCACCGAAGACGTGGATGCCCACCAGCAGCGCCGGCACGCCGCTGAAGTACTGCCAGTAGCCGATGCCGGCCTGCGCCACGAGGACCACGACCAGCTGCCGGAGCCGGTCCTCGACCCGGGGCGCGGCGTCGCCGTCGTGGGCCATCCAGATGATGGCCAGGGTCAGGGCCAGGAACAGGACCATGGCGACGCCGTGGATCCGCACCACGTCGCCCACGACCAGGTCCAGCCGGTCGGCCCGCTCGTCGCCGGCGTGGGGACCGCTGCCGGTGACGAGCGTGCCGGTGACGATCACCAGACCGGCCGCCACCAGCAGCAGCTTGCAGGCGCCGACGACCGGGGCGGTGGCGAGCGCCCGCCGGCCCCCGGCCCGACCCGAACCCTCCGCCAAGTCCTCGCCCGCCCGTTCGTAGAGCACGACGGCGTTCCACACCGCGGCCAGCGACAGGAGGAAATGTCCGATCACCGAGGCCGGCGCCAGGTGCAGCCACACCACCAGCGCGCCCACAAGGCCATTGGCGAACACCCAGGCGGGCAGCCCCAACGACCAGCGGAACAGGTCGGCGCGGTAGGGGCGGCGTGCCCGGGCCCCCAGCACGGCCGCCACGGTGAGCAGGCCCACGGATGCGGTGATGACACGGTTGACCCATTCGACCATGCCGTGCGTGTCGGACGCGGAGCGAGGCGTGAAGCTGTCGGACTCGCACGAGGGCCACGTCGAGCACCCCAGCCCCGAGTCGGTCAGCCGCACCGCCGCGCCCGTGACCATGATGAACACCAGCGAGGCCAGCGTGGCCGCCACGAGGTACCGGTAGGCCCGGGGGGACAGCGGGGGTAGCCGCACCCACGCGAGGGTAGGAGCGCAGCTGGTGGACACGCGAATGGAGGGTTTCCCTCCCCCCTCGACGCAAACGTAGGGTTGCCGCGGTGTTGACGTCCCCCGAGGCATCGCCGGCTGCGAGCCCGCCGCGACCGAGCCCGCATCGGCTGCTCGGCACCATCGGGGACTACGTGGCTCTCACCAAGCCGCGGATCATCGAGCTGCTGTTGGTCACCACGGTGCCGACGATGATCGTGGCCGAGCGGGGTCTGCCGCCGGTCTGGCTCATCGTGGCCACCGTGCTGGGCGGGACGCTGGCGGCCGGCGGGGCCAATGCCATGAACATGGTGGTCGACCGCGACATCGACAAGGTGATGGACCGCACCCGGAACCGGCCGCTCGCCACCGGGCGCCTCACCGCCACCGCGGCGCTCACCTTCGCCATTGCCCTCGAGGTGGCGGCGTTCGCCTTCCTGTGGGCCACCGTCAACCTGCTGTCGGCGGTGCTGGCCGTCGCCGCCTGCCTGTTCTACGTGTTCGTCTACACGCTGTGGCTCAAGCGCACCTCGGCCAGCAACATTGTCATCGGCGGCGCCGCCGGGGCGGTGCCGGTGCTGGTCGGCTGGTCGGCGGTGACCAACTCGCTGGACTGGCCGCCCCTGGTGCTGTTCGCCGTGATCTTCTACTGGACGCCGCCGCACTTCTGGGCGCTGGCCATCCGCTACCGCGACGACTACGCCCGCGCCCACGTGCCGATGCTGCCCGTGGTGGCAAGCATGCGCACCACGACCGTGCGGATCGTCCTCTACACCCTGCTGCTGTGGGCGCTCACGCTGCTGTTCGCACCGGTGGCCGACATGGGCGGCCTCTACGTCGCCGCCGCCCTGGTGCTGGGCGCGGTGTTCACTTGGCTGACGGTGCGCCTGGTGCGGGACCGCTCGTCGGAGGCGGCCATGCGGGTGTTCACGTGGTCGATCACGTACATCACGCTGCTGTTCGCCGCCATCGCCCTCGACCAGCTCGTGCGCTCGGGGCTATAGGTAGGGCGAAGGGGCCTCGATGGCGGACCGGATGCCTGACCTGCAATTTCGCGGCCGAATACCGCATGTGACTAGATTCCCGAACCGGACCCGTCTCCTGCTCAGGGTGCGTCAATGACAGGACATCCTCGGGGGCTGCGCCCCCGCACCCCATCGTCGCCCGGCTCGCTGGCGCTCCCTCGGTCGACCGGTCAGGAGCTGCGCTCATGACCGTGACCGAAGCTCCTCGCGACGTCGCCAAAGCCGCGCCCGGCCCGGCCCCGTCGGCACCGCCGCCCGGGCTCGCCGCGCTGATCGGCTCCGGCGACCCCCGCACCGTCGGCAAGCTGTTCGTCGGCACGTCGCTGCTGTTCCTGCTCGTCGCGGCGGGCGCCAGCATCCTGGTGGGGTTCGAACGCGTCGACCTGTCGGGCTTCGAGGTGCTCGACAGCGACGTGGCGAACCAGGTCTTCACGCTGCAGTCGATCGCCGCGGTGTTCCTCGGCGTGCTGCCCCTGCTGATCGGGCTCGCCACCGCAGTGGTGCCGCTGCAGGTGGGCGCCTCCACCATCGCCTTCCCCCGAGCCAGCGCCGCCGCCTACTGGACGTTCCTTGCCTCGGGCGGCATCGTCCTCGCCGCCTACGCCCTCGACGGCGGTCCCTTCGGCGACGATGGCGAGGCGGTGGCCCTGTTCGTGGCCGCCTTCATCGCCCTGCTGGTGGCGCTGGCCGTCGCCACCGTCTCGGTGGTCACCACGGTGCTCGCCCTGCGAGCGCCGGGCATGACGCTGCGCCGCACGCCGCTGTTCTCGTGGTCCATGGCCGTGGGCGGGACGGTGTGGCTGCTGACGCTGCCGGTGCTGGCCGGCGTGATGCTCCTCGCCTACGTCGACCTGCGCTACGGCCAGCAGTTCCTCGGTGGATCGGACGGCGTGTACGACCGCATCGCCTGGGCGTTCTGGCAGCCCACGCTCTACGTCTTCGCCGTCCCGGCGCTGGGGATCATCGCCGACGTGGTCCCCGTGTTCGCCCGGCGGCGCCATCACCGGCACACCGTCGCGATGGGGCTCATCGGATTGTTCGCCGCCCTGGGCTTCGGCGCCTGGGCGCAGATCGGCTTCAGCGTCGACGGCCAATCCAACCCCACCGACTGGCTCTACGACGGCATGTGGATCGCGGTCGGCTTCCTGGCCGTCATCCCCGTGCTCGGGCTGCTCGGGCTGTGGGCGGCCACGCTCGGAAAGGGCAAGCCCCGGCTGGGCACGCCGCTGATCCTGGCCCTGTTCGCCGGGCTGCTGATCGCCGGGGGCGTCACCGCCGGCGCCGTCACGGTGATCGAAGAGGTCGACGTGCTCACCACCACCTGGGCCAGCGGCCAGGAGGTGCTGGTGCTGGCCGGCGCGCTGGTCGCCGCCGCCGCAGGCCTGGCCTTCTGGGCGCCCAAGCTCTACGGCAAGCTGCTGCCCGACGGCCTGGTGCGGCTGGGGGCCACGCTGCTCACACTCGGCGCCGGGGTGGCCGCCGTGACCTACGGCATCGCCGGCCTCTACGACCAGCCCCGGGCGGTCGCGGCCTCGCTCGACGGCGTGAGCGAGATCGACACGGTGGAGACGCTCAACCTGGTGGCCGCCATCGGACTGGCCGTGGCGGTGGCGGGTGCGCTGGCGGTGATAGTGGCGCTGCTCAAGCCGGCCCGCCGGGGAACGAGCGTGGCCGACGATCCCTGGGACGGGCACACACTGGAGTGGACCACCACGTCGCCGCCCCCCGTCGGCAACTTCGCCACCCTGCCCGAGATCACGTCGGAGGCCCCGATCTACGACGCCCGCTACGCGTCGGCGGCAGGTAGCGCGACAAGCACGGTGACCACGGAGGGGTCCGCCTGATGACCGTTTCTCCCCGGGGGCTCCGCCCCCGCACCCCACTGTCGCCCGGCTCCCTGGCTTGTCGACCCAACTATCCGCCCGTCTCGCGGCTACAAGGCGAGCGGGCTCTAGTTGGGTCGATCCCTCAGTCGACCGGTCAGGAGCTGCGCTCATGACCGCCGCCTCGACCACGTCGACCGACCTCGAGATCTTCACCGGCGCGCCCGCCCCGCCCCCGCCGCGACCCCGGGTGCTGCTGGTCGGGTCGGCCCTGGCGTCGGGCGCCGCCGCCATGGTGCTGCTGGCGCTGGTCGCCATCTACACCCGCATGCGGGCCGATGTCATCGCCGGCGGCGACACCTGGCTGCCCGAGGACGCCAACGTCCAGCTGTCGCCCGGGAACATGGGCATGGTCACGCTGCTCATGTCCGGGGTCACCGTGGCCTGGGCCGTCTACTCCCTGCGCACCGACGACCGGGCCCACGCCTACCTGGCGTTCGGGCTCAGCATCCTGCTGGGCGTCGCATACATCCCCACCGTGGTCTACGGCTGGCAGCAGCTCGGCGTGGGCGTCACCAGCTCCACCCAGGCGCTGCTCATCTTCACCATCACCGGCCTCCACGTGGCCATGGCCGGTGTGGGCCTGGCGTTCCTGGCGGTCATGGCGTTCCGGGCGCTGGGGGGCCAGCTCACCGGCCGGGCCGCCGAGGGCGCCAACGCCGCCGCCCTGTTCTGGTACGTGACCATCGCCGTCTACGGCGTTGTCTGGTACGCGATCACGATCACCAAGTGAAGGCGTCATGATCACCACCGGCTCCAAGTGGTTCTTCGGCCTGGGCCTCGTGTCGCTCGTGCTGGCCGTCGCCTACGGCTGGACCACCGGCGGCAACGGCGTCGGACCGCTCACCATGGGCTACAAGGGCGGCGTCGGCGACCACCTTGGCTACGGGCTGCTGGTCGCCGCCGGCTTCATCAGCCTGTTCCTCGGGAGCGTGTCGCTCGCCGTCCGTGACGCCGATGCCGAAGCGGTGGTGCAGGTGGCGGGCAGCGAGGCGGTGCCGGCCGCCATCCCGGCGTCGCCCAGCTACTGGCCGGCGGTAACGGCATTCGGTGTGGCACTCGTGATCGTCGGCCTGGTGGCATCGCCGGTCCTCTTCGTCTTCGGCCTGGTGGCCCTCGGCATCGTGCTCGTGGAGTGGGCGGTGCAGACCTGGGCCGACCGGGCGACGGGCGACCCCGCCACCAACCGGCAGATCCGCAACCACCTCATGAATCCGATCGAGTTCCCGGCCGCCGGCCTGCTGGCGATCGGTGTGGTGGTGGCGGCGTTCTCGCGGATCTTTCTGACGCTGTCGGCCGACGCCGCCGTGTGGGTCGGCATCGGCATGGCCACCGTCATCATCGTGGCCGGGTTCTTCTTCGCTTCACGGCCCCGGCTCAGCCGCAACATGATCGTCGCGGTCCTGCTGGTCGCCGCAGTGGCGGTGATCGGCGTGGGGATAGGCGGCGCAGTGAGAGGCGAGCGCGAGTTCCACGAACCCGACGACGGTCGAACGGTCACCGAGGAGGGCGGATGAGAGCCGGCCGAAAGACGCATCGCGCTCGCCCGCATCGCCGGGCACTCGCCCTGCTGGTGCCGCTGCTCCTGCTGCTGAGCGCGTGCGCGTCGGACGCCCCACAGGACACCCTCGAGCCCGAGGGACCGATCGCCCGCAAGATCGACAACCTCGTCAACCCCGTCTTCCTCATCGCCGCCGTCGTCTTCGTGCTGGTGGAGTTCGGGGTGCTGTACCTGGTGCTCAAGTTCCGGCAGCGCAAGGACGACGACCCCGACGAGCTGCCGGGGCAGACGCACGGCAACACCAAGCTCGAGATCGGCTGGACGGTACTCCCCGCCCTGCTGCTCGGCTTCGTGGCCTTCGCCACCATCGCGACGCTGCTGGACATCGAGGACACCGACGACGACCTCGCCATCCAGGTGACCGGCCAGCAGTGGTGGTGGGAGTTCACCTACGACACCGATGGCGACGGCGAGTTCACAGACGACGACGTGCTCACCGCCAACGACCTGGTCATCCCCGCGGGCCAGAACGTGGGCCTGGAGGTCACGTCCCGCGACGTGATCCACTCGTTCTGGATCCCCAAGCTCAACGGCAAGAAGGACGCCGTACCCGGGCGCACGCACCCGCTCACCATCAACGCCGACGAGCCCGGCACCTACGTGGGCCAGTGCACCGAGTACTGCGGGCTGTCACACGGTTACATGCGCCAGCGCGTGGTCGCCCTGCCGCCCGACGAGTTCGAGGCCTGGCTCGAGGACCAGCAGGACGAGGCCGACATGCCCACCGACGACCAGGCCGGGGCCGGCGCCGACCTGTTCGCCGCCCAGTGCTCGGTGTGCCACCTGGCACGGGGCATCAACGACGACGACTTCGAGGAGCGGGGCGACGGCACCGAGCAGCTGGTGTCCGACAAGGCCCCCGACCTGACGCACTTCGCCAGCCGGGGTGCCTTCGCCGGCGCGACATTCGACCTCTGGGAGGACCTGGACGGCGACCACATTGTCGAGGCCGACGAGATCGGCACCGACAACGACGGCCAGCTCAACCGGGCGGATCTCGAGGCCTGGCTGCGCGACCCGCCGGGACAGAAGCCCATGGATGCCGTCAGCCCCGAGGAGGTCGAAGCCGGCGAGCAGGGCCGCGGCATGCCCAACCTGAACCTCTCCGAGGAGCAGATCGACCAGCTCGTTGCGTTCCTCGAGACGCTGGACTAGGGGTGGTACCGAGTGAGGTTCGATTCCGCGGATGACTTGTGAACGAGGTACGACATTGGACATGAGACCCGCCAGCGGCGGAATCGACCCTCATTAGACATGGCGATCGTCGAACGACCCGCAGCACCCCTCGAGCTCGCCCCCGGGGCTACCGTCACCGTTCGCCCGCTCGGGGTCTTCACCCGGCCCAAGGCGACGACCGGCTGGCGCAGCTGGTTCACCACCGTCGATCACAAGCGCGTCGGCATCTTGTACGGCGCAGCGGCGATGTTCTTCTTCCTGCTGGGCGGCGTCGAGGCGCTGTTCATCCGGGCCCAGCTGGCGGCACCCGGCCAGGAGCTGTACTCGGCCGACCTCTACAACCAGCTCTTCACCATGCACGGGGTGACGATGATCTTCCTCGTCGTCATCCCCATTGGCGCCGCGTTTATGAACTACCTCATGCCGCTGCAGATCGGGGCCCGCGACGTCGCGTTCCCGCGGGTCAACGCGCTCAGTTTCTGGGTGTTCCTGTTCGGCGGGCTTTTCCTGAACACGTCGTGGTTCCTGGGCGGCGGCGCGGACGGCGGCTGGTTCGCCTACGCCCCCAACACCGGCGTGACGTTCTCACCCGGTCACGGCATGGACTTCTACGCCCTCGGCCTGCAGATGACCGGCATCGCCTCGCTGCTGGGCGCCATCAACCTGGTGGTCACCGTGCTCAACATGCGGGCGCCGGGCATGACGCTCATGAAGATGCCGGTGTTCACCTGGATGGGCCTCGTCACGCAGCTGCTGCTGGTGTTCGCGCTGCCGGTCCTCTCGGTGGCGCTGTTCCTGCTCACCTTCGACCGGCTGTTCGACGCCAACTTCTTCAACGTGTCGGCGGGGGCCGATCCGCTCCTGTGGGAGCACCTGTTCTGGATCTTCGGCCACCCGGAGGTCTACATCCTCATCCTGCCGGCCTTCGGGATCGTGTCCGAGATCGTCCCCGTGTTCTCGCGCAAGCCGATCTTCGGCTACCCGTTCATGGTGTTCTCGGGCATCGCCATCGGGTTCATGGGCTGGGGCGTGTGGGCGCACCACATGTTCGCCTCGGGCATGGGACCGATCTCGGTGGCGGCGTTCTCGCTGTCCACCATGTTCATCGCCGTGCCCACCGGCGTGAAGATCCTCAACTGGATGGCCACCATGTGGGGCGGCAAGTTGCGCTTCACCACGCCGATGCTGTTCGCCATCGGCCTGGTCACGATGTTCACCATCGGCGGCCTGTCGGGCGTGACCCACGCCGTCGCGCCCGCCGACACCCAGCAGACCGACACCTATTACATCGTCGCCCACTTCCACTACGTGCTCTTCGGCGGCGCGCTGATGGGCTTCCTGGGGGGCATGTACTTCTGGTGGCCCAAGGTGTTCGGCTTCGCGCTCAGCGACAAGTTGGGCAAGTGGCATTTCTGGTTGATCCTCATCGGGTTCAACCTCACCTTCGGGCCGATGCACATCCTCGGGCTGCAGGGCATGCCCCGGCGGATGCACACCTACATCGCCGACTACGGCTTCGAGACGTGGAACATGGTGGCGACCATCGGGGCATTCCTGATCGCGGTGGCCATGCTGGTGTTCGTCGGGAACATCCTGATGAGCTGGCGGGCGCACCGCGCCAACCCGGTGGGCCCGGGGCCCGACCCGTGGGACGCCCGCAGCCTCGAGTGGAGCGTGCCGTCGCCGGTGCCCGCCCACAACTTCGACACCGTGCCCACCGTCTCGCACCTGGACGAGTTCTGGCACCACAAGTACCAGGAGAACGCCGAGGGCAAGGTGGTGCGGGTCGCCACCGGCGCGGAGGTGGCCCAGAAGGGCGACGGTACCGGCGTGCACCTGCCGTCACCGTCGTACTGGCCGCTGGTGCTGGCTGCCGCGCTGCCCATCGTCGGCTATGGCCTCATCTTCAACCTGGGGATCGCCGCCGCCGGCGGCGTGCTGGTGATCCTGGCGGGCTTCGGCTTCGGCTTCGAGCCGTCCGACGACCCCGAGGCGCACCACGGCCCCCACGGTCCCCTCGGCAACGGGCACGGCGACGGGCACGCCGAGCTCGGCGCCGGGGAGGACGGCGCCGAGCCCGGGTCCGAAGGCGAGTCGGCAGCCAAGGTGGCGGCGGGAGAGGCCGAGCCGGTCGGCGTCACCAGTGGTGCCGGCGGCGCCCGCACGTCCGACACCGCGGCCGACGAGGAGGGCAGCAGCGATGGCTGACACCGCGATCCACGGGTCGATCGCGGCCGAGACCGAGCACGGGGTGCCCAGCCACGCCACCAGCACCGGCATCTCCAACGAGAAGCTGGCGATGTGGGTGTTCCTCGGCTCCGACTGCCTGCTGTTCGGCGCCCTGATCTCCACCTACCTGCTGCTGCGCCACCGCAGCCTCACCGGACCCGAGGAGCTGCGCGACCCGGCCAACGTCTTCGACATCCCGTTCACGTCGGTGTCGAGCTTCGTGCTGCTGTTCAGCTCGCTGACCATGGCGCTGGCGGTCGGGGCGATCCACCGGGGCGACGTGCGCCGCTGCCGCACGTTCCTGCTGACCACCGCCCTGCTGGGCTCGGTGTTCATCGGCGGCCAGGTCTACGAGTTCACCAGCTTCGTGAACGAGGGGCTGGGCTACACAACCAACATCCTCGGGTCGGCCTTCTACACGCTGACCGGCTTCCACGGCGTGCACGTGAGCGTGGGGATCATGTTCCTCATGTCGCTGTTCGTGATGTCGCTGCGGGGCAAGCTGGGGCCCGAGCGGGCCGAGACCGTCGAGATCTTCGGCCTCTACTGGCACTTCGTCGACATCGTGTGGATCCTGATCTTCACGATCGTCTACCTGA